>Ga0315549_1000229_pt1 | contig 69474 bp, 57 predicted proteins | sample SalMarSW160200MG_FD_203101 | JGI IMG/M metagenome (GOLD analysis project Ga0315549, IMG submission 203101) | Salt marsh sediment microbial communities from the Plum Island Ecosystem LTER, Massachusetts, United States - Salt Marsh Sediment SW1601-200 ...
CTTTTCATATAGAAGTCTGATCGTCATCACTCAACTCCTTGGAAACTTTGGGTTGAGCAAGTATAAACCGATTACCTTGTTTAGCACAAGTCAAAACCCTCTTGGTTCTGGCTTGTCCAGGTTAGGTTATTGTCAGGCACACTCTGAGGGCAGTTTATCATTCTTTAGTGAATTGTGGTAGCGACATAGTAACTGCAGATTTCCGAGTTCGTCGGTTCCACCCTTCGATAAGGGAATAACATGATCGATGGTCAAGTCCTCTTGTGAATCGCAGTCTGGATGATTGCAAACCCAACCATCTCTTTCGATTAATGCAAGCAACAAATAGTCACGATTACTTTGAAATTCCTTTCGGCGTTTTGCTACAAGCTTCTTCTTAACATCTTGCTCAACCCTTTTTCGCTTCGCTGATTGAAGCTCTTCTAGTTTGTCATCTATGCTCCGCCTGAGCGAATCACTAGCGTATTTACTCGCTCTGATTCTCAATAATTCTTCTTCCCAATTATCGGGCGGATTTCTCACATCCCAAAACCAACACTCAAAATCAAAAACCTCGAACATCTCATCGAAATCAGCTATAATGGTGGATAAAAGTATCTTAACTTCTTCGTTGCTGGCAGATGTAAGAAATTCCTTAACTGCCGGGGTATTGATATCGAAGCAAAGATATCTACCACCAAATTCACTTAGAACTGAAAATGGGATATCTCTCAAGCGCAGGTCGCGTTTCCATCCCATAGTTGTCTTTTTCTCCTGAGTACGTCGGTCAAATGAGTTCGCGCGGCATCGCGGTAGGACTGTCAGTCACCCAACAGCCCCCGCACAGAACCCGGTGTGCGATTTTCCCGCACCGGGCTCTTCAGGAATACTCGCTTCCGCAATCCGGTATGAGCCGCCGAAGCCACCCTTCTCGTCTTTCGCCCTCCTACAATCCGTGGTCACTCCACATCGTGGACGTTGCCGCGTCGAGGGGGCAATCTTCCCGGCCGGTACGGTTTCGAGTGACTGTCACGTCCGGTTCAGGAGTGGGGGCGGGGTGGGCGACCGCCTCGCTGACTATAACTTGGGCTGCGCGCTCTATTGCCTATTACAGGGCCACTCAACTCCAGCATTCCATAAAGCCCTGATTTCGCTCTTGAAGAAATCATACCATCGCCCGTCTTTTGCTCGAAGCACAAATCTAGGCAACGAGTCACTCGCTACTCGAAAGCAGTAGTGCTCCAGGTAGAGCACACCTGAAGCCATATCGGGGTTCACAGCGGTGACACCATATGCCAAAGGGTGCCGTATCGTGCGAACTTCGAGCTTGTCAGGGGAAATCTTGCGCAGGTCGCATAGTAACTGCAAATTGAATCGTATCTCGTTGCTCTTAGGCTTCATTTCTCTACGTGCATAGTTCCGTGCCACAGCCATTTCAATTCCTGCACCCTCTGGATGAACAAGTAGGACTTTTATAGTATGGCCCTGATGGAGTTTTTGCTCTAACATAGGATAGTTGGCTTGGACTGTTCGGCGCAGGCTGACGCCAATTAACCATAACTCTTCTGCCGTTTCAAAATCATCCTTGAAACTCGAAGGGTATTCTTCCATATAGAAGCTGTCTATTGACTGAGACTGTCTTTGTAGTAATTTCTCAATGCGGTATCGGTTGCCAAGGCTACTAATTGCAAGTAGTCCAAGAACAGCCAGAGTGATCGGTGCCAAGTATATTTGTGGGGCAACGCCAGCAAGGTTGAGAATGGCAAGACTGACAGCTACTATCACGGTAATGTATAGGTCAATATTCTCACCACTTCGGAGGTCATCCCAAATACGTCGAAGAACTTGCATAGCAAACCTCTCACTTCACTATTAGGAACTATGGCTTCAGACTGCCACGAAGGCGGCCCAACAAGTGCTATCCCCTCAACTACCCCACCACAAACCCCGCCAGCCGCGCCGCGGCCGCGTTGCACCCGCAGACAACCGCCCCCGCCTCCTCCAACGCCCGCACGCAGCCGCCCAACCCCTGCGGGTCACCTTCCGTCCCCGTCACCGAGGTCACGACGATCAACTCCCGCCCCTCGCTGGCGGCTCGCTCCCGTGCCTGACGGATGGCCGGCCCCAGTTCGCCCGCCGGGTCGGGGTGCGCGCCGTACCCCAGCACCACGTCTAGCAGGATCACCGCCACCTCTGGATCGAGTGCCTCCTGCATCAGACGGCGGATGCGCAGGTCGTGGTCAATCATCGGGTGGGGGCGGCCCACGGTGAACTCGTCCTCCCCCAGGTCCACCGCGCAGTGGTCCGCGCTCCGGGTGGCGTCCTCCAACTTCAGCCGGGGGTGCAGCGCCACGTTGGAGAGCACGTCCCCCAGAACCTCCTCCCATAAGACGAGCGCCTCGGCCGCCAGCGTCCCGCCGCTGAAGAGGCCGCGCAGATACTTCTGGCCCGGCTTCAGGCGCTTCTTCAACCCGGCCGCCTGAGCCTTCAGGTCCACTGTTTCCCGCTCGATCACCTCGTCGGCTGAAGGCCCCTCGTAGCCCTCCACCTCCGCCGCGGCCAGATAGGCCGCCTCCTGGAGCGTGCGAGCCGGGATACCGCCGGCAGCGACGACGGGCGCGGGGTCCCCGCCCAGGAAGCAGACCACTGTCGGTTTGTCGCTCTCCCTCACCTGCTCCAGCACCCGCCGGGCGACGACCGGAGCCGGGGGCTTGGAGACCAGCAGTAGCACCTGTGTCTCGGGATCGGCCTGGAGCGCCTTGAGTCCCTCTATCATCATAATGCCGCCGACCGCCTCCTTCAGGTCCCGCCCGCCGGTGCCGATTCCCTGACTGACGCCGGCGCCCAGTTTGGCCAGCAGTGTGCTCACCTCCTGCAGGCCGGTGCCCGCCGCCGCGACGATGCCGACCGGCCCGCGAGGCACGACGTTGGCGAACCCCAGCGCGACCCCGTTGATGATCGCCGTGCCACAATCGGCCCCCATCATCAGCAGGCCGTGCTCCGCCGCGTACTTCTTCAGGGCCACCTCGTCCTCGATGGGCACGTTGTCGCTGAATAGAAGGACGTGGAGCCCGCTTCGCAGCGCCTCCCACGCCTCGGCGGCAGCGTACTGCCCGGCCACGGAGATGACTGCCAGGTTGGCCTCGGGGTTACTTCGCACTGCTCCCCGGATCGTGCGGGGCTGGAAGGCCACCGCTACTCCGGCCGCCTCTGGCCGCCGTGCCAGGTGCTTCTCTGCTATTTCCAGCGCGTGGTCGGCAGCGGCGTCGTTTTCGGCCCGGGCGACGACGACCAGGTCGTTGGCGGTGGCCGCCTCGATCTCCGGCAGGAGCAGCCTGGCCTCCCGCAGGATGGATTTGTTGGCCTCGGTCGCCATCACGACGGCCGCATCAACGATGCCGGGAAGTTGGGTCAGTTCACGCGCAGTCTCCATCAGGGCGACAGAATCGTGGTATTCACTGGGCTTGATCAGATATTTCGTGGGCAAGTGACCCTCCTTACAATAAACGCAGACACCGACCCCGGCTGCGCCGGTGGTCGGTGTTCAACCTGCGATATGATGGGCGGGCGGACGAACCCCGCCCTATCTCCACAGATACTCTCTATCACGAACGCCTGACTCCTGATTGGTCAAGTGTGCCTTTTGATAGTCAAGTGACATCTATATATACCCCTATGCCGACAATGTCAAATTGGCAAACTCCGCGCGCTGCGCCGCTACGCTTGACACCCAATGTTTCAACACTATAATTCAACACACTGTGCTGGGGGCGGAGGGGGCGGTCAACATCTTCGAAAATGCTTCGTTCGGCAAGGTCTCCGACCGCAGCCGGGTGGGGCTCGGTCAGAGACCTTCGCCCAACGACGAGGGCGGCTATTTTCGGAACAGTTCGGCAGTCCTTGCGCAGCGGCGGCCAGCGGCCACGTGGACGACGTGATCCTGCTCAGCGAGACGCGGTCCAAACTGATCGCCGCGCTGGACTTTCTGCGAGATAAACAGGCCACGCCGCTGCCTAAGAAGCACGGGAACCTGCCGCTGTGAAGGGGCCTGGTTTCTGGTAATATCTAAGGAGCTTTGAGCCATGCAACCCTGGAAAACCCTCTCACGCCGCGTCATTCTGAATCACAGCAAATACTTGATCGTTGAGAACCATACCGTCGAGTTGCCCGACGGTCGAGTCATTTCGGAATGGCCCTGGTTAATCACACCTGACTACGCCATTGTGTTGGTTGAGACCGAAGACGGCGAGTTTCTCTGCTTTCGCCAGACAAAATACGGCGTGGATGGTACATCGTTGGCCCCTGTGGGAGGATACCTTGAGCCGGGTGAGTACCCGCTGGCCGCGGCGCAACGTGAACTACTGGAAGAGGCCGGCTACGAGGCGTCGAGTTGGATCAATCTGGGGCACTACAGAGTGGACGGCAACCGCGGTGCAGGTGTGGCGTACCTGTTTCTGGCCCGTGGTGCGCGCCGCGTGGCTGAGCCCGACGCCGATGACCTGGAAGAGCAAGAACTGCTCCGTCTCAGTCGCTCCGAGATACGAGCCGCGCTTGCAGCCGGCGAGTTCAAAGTGTTGCCGTGGGCGACCACCGTGGCATTGGCATTGCTCTACCTGGACAGGGGGGATTGAATGGAGAACCCAATCGTAGTCGCCACTACGTCCCCCCGCATTCAGGGAGGCAACGGTGAGCGGAATTGACCTGAGCGGACTTCTGGGGGGCCTCCTCTTCATTTCACCGTAGGAGGACGAGAGACGTGCGAAAGGGTTTGCGCCTGGTGGCAGTGGGTCTGGCGGTCCTGCTGGCTGTCTGCATCGTGGCGGGCGGGGGAATGCTTGCTTACCCCGTCGCCTACAACGACCGCATCTATCCAGGCGTCTCCGTACACGACGTGGATGTGGGCGGGCTGACGGTGGAGGAGGCCACGGTTGTGCTGGTCGAGAGCCTGCCGGACCTGGCTGCTCAGGTGATCGAACTGCGCGCCGGGGAGGACGTCTGGCAGTTCAGTTGGGCCGACACAGGGCAGGGCTACGACTATGCCGGCACGGCGGTGGCCGCCCACCAGGTCGCCCGTCGGGGAGCGTGGTACGAGCGGGTTCCGTCGGCCTGGCGCGTCAGGCTGCGGGGACATCGAATAGAGCCGCTCGTCACCCTGGCCGATCCGGCCCAGGTCGTGGCCGCGTTGGAAGGGGTGGCCCCCGCTGTTTTCGCGCCGCCGGTAGATGCCCAACTGCGGATCGGCCCCGACACCGTTGATCCCTCCCCCGGTCAGCCCGGGAGGGCGCTCGATGTGGAGGCCAGCGGAGCGCAGGTGCTCCGGGCGCTGGCGGACACCGCGAAGGAACTCCCCCCCGCTTCGGGGGGGCCGGGGGGGGTAGCAGAGGTCGAGTTAGTGACGGCGGTCGTGTACCCTCGCCTCTCCGAACCGGAGCCGGCCTGCACGCTGGCCCGGTCGCTCCTGGCGCAGCCCTTCACGCTCGTCGCCGACGACCCGTTGACCGGCTATCGCACCGATCTCATGGCCCCACCGGAACGGGTGGCAACCTGGCTGCGGGCGGTCCCTGAATACACGTCGGATACCGCCCGTATGGCGCTGGAGGTGGACGAGGCGGCGGTGCGGGCCTGGCTGCAAGAGATTGCGCCGCAGTTGGGGCCTGAACGATTGCTGGACGTCACCGAGACGTTGACGCGCATGGTGGTAGCACTGACCGCTGGTGAGCACCAGGTTCAGTCCCGCGTCCGGCACGCCGAGAGCACCTATGCGGTCCAACCTGGCGACAATTTTTTCGACATCGCCTACCATTTTGGCTTTCCCCAGTGGCGGCTGGAGGAGGCCAATCCCGACGTGAACCCAGAGGCACTGGCCATTGGAATGGAGTTGGTCATTCCCTCTATTGACGTCCTCTTCCCTCATCCGCTGGTGCCCGGCAAGCGCATCGAGATCAGCCTGCCGGAACAGCGGCTGCGTGCCTACGAGGATGGGCAACCGATCTACGACTTCACCTGCTCAAGTGGGATGACGAGCACGCCGACCATCGCCGGACAGTTCCAGGTGCTCTTCAAGGAGCCAAGCGCCTACGCCTCGCGCTGGGGGCTGGAGATGCCCTACTTTATGGCCGTCTACCAGGAAGGGCCGGATTTTTCCAACGGCATCCACGAATTGCCGATCACGTCTTCTGGAAAGCGGCTGTGGGCCGGCGTCCTGGGCTGGCCGGCCTCCTATGGTTGCATTATCCTCAACGTCGGTGATGCCGAGGCGCTCTACAACTGGGCTCCAGTGGGGACGCTGGTGCGCATCACGGGCGTGGCACCGGGGACACCGGTCCACGGGGAAGAGCAGTGACCTCGACCGCTGAATCGCTGAACCCGCTGAACGCGCTGAGACCGCTGATTGTCATTCCTTCAGTGTTCTCATCCTCCTCAGTGGTTCAACGACCCCGCTGAATGGCGCTGACGGCGCTGAGGCTCTCGCGGCGCTCTAGTTTCCCCCGTACCCGTTCCAGGACGTCCTGCCCGGTTGCGCTTTGAGTATCGCATGTCCTCCACGAAAGGTAAAGGAACCCGGCCAGGCTATCCGCGCCGGAGGTCGCGCCGTGGGCCAGGATATCTTGCACAGCCGCTTTGATTTCGGTTTCCGCTACCCCCCCCGTCCCCCCCGAAGCGGGGGGGAGTGTCAGAGCCGCCAGCAGCGCGTGCCACGGGGCGCTGCACTCCCCCCGGGCAGTGGCTCGCAGGAAAGCGGCGGAGAGGGTCGTGGTGCGGGGGGCGGCCACTTCGACCAGGGCGTGGCAGAGGGGGCCGGGGGCAGGGTGGGCCAGCCAGGCCCAGAGCATCGCGCCGGTGAGGAAATCGTCGCCAGCGGGGGTAAGCCCGCTCCCCAGACCGGCCAGCCCGGCCGCCCCCTCCTGTAGCCGTTCGAGGTCGCCTCCCCAGCCCGGCCGCAGGGATTCTGCGGCCTCCTGGGCCATGGGGAGCACGTCGAGAACGCCGGGCGGAGGCCCTGCTTCGGTTGGGATGGCCCCGCTGAAGCAGGGCTTCCGTGATTCCCCGGAAGGAGGCGCTGCCTCCAGCAGCGCCAGGAGGCTCCCGGCAGGGGCACGACGTAGGCAGAGGGCACGTAGGAGCGGAAGACGAGACGTAATCGCGGCGCGCCGGGCTCGCAGCGCGTCCCAATTCGGGCGAGGCTCCCACACCACCGCTCTCCCCAGGTCAACCCCCAGCCCGCCGACCCAGAGCCGCTCCCCCTCCAGCGTCACCGGCGCGCCGGGGTCAACCCTGGCGAAGAGCCCCGCTGCGCCATTCACGACGACGTTGAGCGGCCCGTCGCCGATCTGGGGGGTCACCAGCGCCACCACGTCGCCGTCGTGGGTGATCAGGTCGCAGGCGCGCTCGAAGACAGCCAGCACCCGGGCGGCGGACTGGCTCTCGTGCAGCCAGTGCAGCCGCTCTCTCACCGGCCGGCTGATTGAGCGAGCGACGGCCCATGTCGTCAAGTGTCGTCCCAAAGTGTCTCAGATGGATACGTGCGCCACGGCAGCGGGGCTGTCCAACAGCAACTTCAACTTATTGAGGACATCGTACCCCAGGATGACCTTGTCTCCCACTTCGTCGCCCACGACTTGCACGTGAGGCAGCACGCTCTCCCCGAAGTGTACGTCTACCAGGAAGAGGTTCACCCGCCTGCTGCCTTCCCACTTGCCACGTGCCCACATCTCAACAGTCATCGGGGCTTGGATGCGATCGAGACACTCTATGGGCACGACGGTCGCGTCGGCCCCGGTGTCCACAGCCTGTTTCAGGGCTGTCAACAAACGCTTGTCACGGATCGCCACCACACCCATCGTTCCTACCTCCACTACGAGTCTGCCACCAGTATATCATTGCACCTGTTGTGCGTCAACCTTCACTGGCGGTGCCCAGGTCGCGTCCCTGCCCAGGTCTGGCAGGGGCGGGCCAGGAACCTCTGGAAAGCAGGCCGCTCGGCCCTCGCTGCGCCGATTCAATGCCGAGCAGTGGTGAAGGCGGCAATTGGGGGCGAAGCCCAGCCGCGGCGTGTTAGGCAATGTTGTTCTGCTGAGAATAGAATCAGGGAGATATGTAAGTGACAAACTTTTGTTCTCCACCCTCGACCCGGATTAGCGCCAGGTTCTTGTGAGCCTGACCGACTTGATCAAAGTAGATGGGGCCGGTCAAACCCTGGAACGTTGAGTCCAGCAATGCCTGCTGTACATCTGCGACGTTGATCGTGCTGGCTTCCTCGATTGCGTCCAGCAATACCTGGAACGCGGGCGACACGCCCGCTTGGAGCAATCCGCTTTCTCAGGGGCGGCCAGTTCGCGGGCCAGCGCCAGCACATCGGGGTAGACCGCGCCCTGCGGCGCAACGACGATGGCGGGGAAGCCGCGACGACTCATCCCCCTACCCATCCTCTACTCCGCTCCACTGCCTTCTTCCACCCGGCATAGGCTGTCTCCCGCCGGGCCTCGTCCCACCCTGGTTCGAAGACCCGGTCCACGCCCCAGTTGGCTCGCAGTTCGTCCAGCCCCGGCCACAGATTGGTCGCCAGCCCTGCGGCGTAGGCCGCGCCCAGCGCCGTCGTCTCGTGCACCACCGGCCGCACCACTGGCACGCCCAGGACGTCGGCCTGCAACTGCATCAGGAAGTTGTTGACGGTCGCGCCGCCGTCCACCTTGAGCGCGGTCAACTCGATGCCGGAGTCGGCGCGCATCGCCTCCAGCACGTCCCGCGTCTGGAAGCAGATGGCCTCCAGCGTGGCGCGGACGACGTGGGCGCGGGTCACGTAGCGGGTGAGGCCGACGATGACGCCGCGAGCGTTCATGTCCCAGTAGGGGGCGAAGAGGCCGGAGAAGGCCGGGACGAAATAGATGCCGCCGGCGTCACCCACGCTCTGGGCAATCTCCTCTGTCTCAGTGGCGCTTTGGATGAGGCCCAGGTTGTCGCGCAGCCACTGCACCGCCGCGCCAGTGATGGCGATAGAGCCCTCCAGCGCGTAGGTCGTCCCCTCCGGCAGGCCGTAGGCGACGGTGGTGAGCAGGCCGCTCTTTGATGGGACAGGTTCGGAGCCGGTGTTGAGCAGCATAAAGCAGCCCGTGCCGTAAGTGTTCTTCGCCTCGCCCAGGTCGTAGCAGGTCTGGCCGAAGAGGGCCGCCTGTTGGTCCCCCAGGTCGCCGCAGACCGGGACAGCGCCACCCACGGGCCCGTCGGCCCGCGTCGTGCCATAAATGGCCGGATCGGACGAGGGGCGGATGACCGGCAGCATGTGACGCGGGATGGAGAGAATCTCCAGCAGTTCGTCGTCCCAGTCCAGCGTGCGCAGGTTCATCAGCATCGTGCGAGATGCGTTAGTCACATCGGTGACGTGCGCCCCGCTCCCTGGCCCGCCGGTCAGGTTCCATACGACCCAGGTGTCCACGTTGCCGAAGAGGGCCTCACCCGCCTCTGCCTTCTCCCGCAGATTTGGGACGTGGTCGAGCAGCCACTTTAGTTTGGGGCCGGAGAAGTAGGTGGCGACAGGCAGGCCAGTCTTCTCGCGGAAGGTCGGCTCCAGCCCATTGGCGATGAGCTGCTGGCAGAGTTCGCGGGTGCGCGTATCCTGCCACACGACAGCGTTGCACAGCGGCTCTCCGGTGGTGGGGTCCCAGACGATCGTCGTCTCCCGCTGGTTGGTGATGCCGATGCTGGCGATCTCTGCTGGCCGGATGCCGTCCTCAGCCAGAGCACCGCTGATGACGCGGCGCGTCTTGGCCCAGATCTCCCCCGCGTCGTGCTCGACCCACCCGGGCTGGGGATAAATCTGGGTGTGTTCTTCATACATTGAGGCGACCACCTGCCCCTGCCGGTTGAAAATCATAAAGCGGGTGCCGGTGGTTCCCTGGTCTACTGCGGCGGCGTACCGTGCCATGTCGCCCCTCCTGTGTAGTTTTTGGGTCTTTGGGAATTCCCGTGGTTTGAGTTCCGGACTCCCCAACTCGTTGGGGATGCGGTGCGAGGAACCCGAACAAGTTCGGGCCTCCAGTGCGCCCGCCACGGCAGTTCCCAGAGAGCCTAGTTTTTTCATACCGCCTCCGACTATACCGCTTTTGTGGGGAGTTGGCAAGCCTGGCGTGATGCGTGAAACGTGAAACGTGATGCGTGACCGGTCACGTTTCACGTTTTAGGTTTCACGTGTTATACTTGTGCTCGGTGCCAATTGGAGGTGAGTCTCTATGAGTGTGCTGAAACGTCTCTTCGGCTACGTGCGACCGTATTGGAAGCCGCTGGTCGCGACATGTCTCCTGCTTCTGCTTCACACCGGCCTGAGCCTGCTCCCGCCCCTCTTCCAGCGGGAGATCGTGGACCAGGTGATCGGCGGTCGCGATCTCTCCCGTCTCGGCGTGATGATCGCCACACTGATCGGCGTGTACGCCCTATTGCAGTTCGTGGGCTTCGGCGATCTGTACATCCGCCACGCGCTAGGCGAGCGATTCATCTTCGACCTGCGGGTGCGCATCTACGCCCACATGCAACGACTGTCACTCTCCTTCTTCGAGCGCACTTCCACCGGCGAACTGATGTCGCGGGTGACTAACGACGTCAACGCGCTGGAGCAGTTCGTCACGCACGGCGTCGCTCTCACGGCCGTGGACTTGCTCCGGCTGCTGGGGGCGTCGGCGGTGCTGCTGGCACTCGACTGGCAACTGGCGCTGGCCGTGCTGATCCCGTTGCCGATCATGGCCCTCGGCCTGCGGCGCTTCAACCAGCGCGCGCGGCCCATCTACCGCCGGGTGCGCGACCGGTTGGGCGACATTAACGCCCGGCTACAAGACGACCTGGCCGGCATCCGCGTCATCCAGGCTTTCGGGCAGGAATGGGCGGAACTGGCGCGCTTCCGCAGTACCAGCGAGCGTTACTACCGGGAACGGGTGCGGGGTATCCGCACCTGGTCTACCTTCTTCCCCGCGCTGCACTTCGTGTCTGCCCTGGGGGGCGCGCTGGTGCTCGGCTTTGGGGCGCGGATGGTCGTCAACGGCCAACTGTCGCTGGGAACGCTGGTGGCTTTCCTGGCCTACATCATCTCTTTCTACGACCCCCTCCGGCGGCTGACGGAGGTGGACAATGTCTTCCAGCAGGCCATCGCCGCCGGGGAGCGCATCTTCGAACTGCTGGACGAGGTGCCGGAGATCCAGGACGTGCCGGACGCGGTCGTGCTGGATGAGATAGAAGGGGACGTGGTGTTCGACGATGTGCACTTCCGCTACAGCGACGGCGGCGAGGTGTTGCACGACGTCGAGTTCCGCATGGCCCCTGGCGAGGTGGTGGCGCTGGTCGGGCCCAGCGGGGCGGGCAAGACCAGCATCGCCAACCTGTTGTGTCGCTTCTACGACCCCATCCACGGCCATATCCTGGTGGATGGCCATGACCTGCGGGGCGTGCAAATCCGGTCGCTGCGCCGGCACGTGGCCGTAGTACTGCAGGATACTTTTCTGTTCAACACGACGGTGCGCGAGAACCTGCTCTACGGTAAGCCCGACGCCAGCGAGGAGGAGATGACTGCCGCCGCGAAAGCGGCCTACGCCCACGAGTTTATCGAGCAACTGCCCCAGGGCTACGATACCGAGATTGGCGAGCGGGGGGTGAAGTTGAGCGGCGGGCAGAAGCAGCGGCTGGCGCTGGCGCGTGCTATCCTGGCCGACCCGCGCATCCTGATCCTGGACGAGGCCACCTCGTCGGTGGATGCCGAGGCGGAGTACCTGATCCAGCAGGCGCTGGACCAGGTGATGAAGGGGCGCACGTCGCTGGTCATCGCCCACCGGCTGAGCACCATCCGCAACGCCGACAAGATCATCGCGCTGGAGGAGGGGCGTATCCGTGAAGTCGGCGACCATCACGAGTTGCTGGCCCGGGGTGGGCTATACAGCCAACTTTACCAACGGCAGTTGGAACTGGCGGCGAGCGGGGAGGAGAAGGCTTGACAATCCCTACTTGTGCTGCTATAATGCTGCTATACTGACTTGTTAGTATGAAGGAGACAGTGGGATGAGCGTGGATGTCAAACGCATTACGATTCGGGTTTCCCCGGCATTGCACCGGCAACTGCACCAGGCCGCCGCCGACCGGTCGGTTTCTCTCAACACGCTGGCGGTCAGGGCACTGGAGGCCTGCGTAGAGGAGACCTCAACAGACCAGGAGCACTTGCCTCTGCGAGAACTCAGCGCCCTTCTGGCCCCGGCCGCCGAGGCGGCCGAATTGACCGAAGAAGAACTGCTCCACTACGCCCGCCAGGTGCGCCGCCGCATCTGGCAGGAGCGGTACGAGAAGACTGTCCAGGCCTTTACCGACCAGCAGGAGCCCGGGTGAGTCCCATCCGTGTCTTCCCAGACACCGGTGTGCTGCTGGCGATGATCGTCTTTCCCCACGACCGGACCGGCTCACCTACTCTGGCTGGTGAGGTGCTCCAACTTTACGACAAGTCCGCTTTCGATCTGGTCATCGGCCAGGCGGTGATGGACGAACTGGACGAGGTGCTGGACGAGCGATTTCCGAGACATCGGCCCCGAGCAGTGTCCTTGTTGATGCCTTTCACCGAGCGGCTGGTCCGCTGGCCAACCCCGACAGAAATCGCCGCCGTCCTTCCATTCTGCAGCGATCCCTCCGATGCCCCTATCTTCGCCTCGGCCGTCATTGCCCGGCCGGACATTGTGCTATCCAACGACTTTCGGGCCTTCCACACCCCCCAGGCGAAAGCCTTCTGGAAAGAGCACGGCATCGCCGTCGAGAGCCTGTATGGGCTGCTGTGTGTCCTCGGCCGGCGGGAGCGTAAGGGAGAGACCGAGCCCAGAGTTGCTGGCGCGGGGTGGGCTGTACAGCCAACTCTACCGGCGGCAGTTGGAATTGGCAGCGAGCGGAAACACGAAGGCCCGAAGTAACGAAAGACACGAAAGTGTTTGACAATACATAGGGAACTTCGTTCCAATGAACAATGAGACAATGAACAATGAACAAAAGCGGCTCAACATTCTGAATGTTATTCACAATCCTGGGGCAATAATGACATATTTCGTGTCTTTCGTGGTGTCTTTTGTGCTTTTCGTGTTCTCAATTGACCAGTCGCTTGATCTGCAACCGGGAAGCGCCGAAGTTTAACAGCAGGCCCAGCTTGAACCCCGATGCTTTGACGTAGTTGAGAGCCTGTACGTAGCACCGTGCCGGTATCGGTGATCTCCTCGTATTCGTACTCCAGAGTTTTCTCGGTATCCATTTCTGCCTCACTCTTTCGCGCTTTTCGTGTGCTTTTCGCTCCTTCGTGTTTCTTTTCGTGTGATCTTCGGCTATTCGTGTTTCCACTACCCACGGCCACACCGCACCGCATCCCTTGAACCGCTAATGTCGCTGAAACACGAAAGTCCGAAAGGACGAAGGACGCGAGGGATGCATGTCAAGCGCTCTTGCCGCCCTCGTCCTGCTCCAGCACCCACAGTCGCACCAGCGCCAGCGCTCCGTCGGCGGCCCACTCCCGCACGCGGGCGCGGTCGCCGTTGAAACTGATGCGCCGGCAGGTCTCCCGGCCCCGCAGATTCACCGCCACGTGGACCGCGCCGTAGGGCCGCCGGGGGGTGCTATCTTCAGGGATGATGAGCGTCCCCACGCCCACGCCGATGTCAGCATCGGTGGCCTGCCGGATCGCGTTCGCCATCGTCAGGGCGTCATCCTCGTAGGTCAGGCGGCTCCTCTTCCCTCTCCCCGACGCTTCCCATTCTGAACCGAAGATCATGCTGCGCCGGAGCCAGCGCTGGGACCCCTCCGGCCCGGTCAGCCGGGTGGCCACCAGCCCACCGGTGCCCAGTTCCGCTGTCGCGATGGTCAGCCCGCGCTTGACCAGCAGGTCGGCCGCCACCTGGGGCAGGTCCCGCTCATCCTCGCTGATGACGTGCTGTCCCAGTTCGGCCCGCAGCGTCGCCAGGTCCGCCTCAATCAGCGATTCCGCTTCCTCCAGCGTGCTGCCTGCGGCGACCACCTCGACGGTGATGGTGCCCCGGTGGGGCAGGAGCCCCAGGAGTGGGTTGCGGCCCCGCGCCAGCATGGGCTGGATTCGCTCGTTGATCTCCGACTCCGGCAGGCCGTAGACCTTGAGCGCCGCCCGCCGGACGTGGTGACCGGTTCCCACCAATTCCCGCAGATGGGGCAGGATGAACCTCTCCAGCATGCCTTCCATCTCGTAGGGGATACCCGGAGTGACGAAGATATGCTTTCCGCTCGTCGGCAGATAGAACCCGGCGGCGGTGCCCCGGTCGTTGTAGATGATTGTGCTGCCAGCGGGCACCTGGGCCTGGATGCGGTTGCTCGTCGGTATAGTGGACATCGTGCGGCCCCGGCGGGCGAACCGCTCCTGGATGCGGGCCAGTGCCTTGGCGTCCTCCACCAACTCCAGGTTGAAGTAGGCGGCGATGGCCTGACGGGTCAGGTCGTCCTCCGTGGGTCCCAGCCCGCCAGTGATGATGACGACGTCGGCCACTTCCAGCGCGATGCGCAGCCCTCTGTGGATGGCCTCCCGGTCGTCGCTCACAGTCAGGTGCAGGACGACCTCAGCGGGCAGGAGCGCCAGGCGGCGCGAGATGGCCTGGGAGTTGGTGTCCAGCCGGTAGCCGCAGGTCAGTTCGTCGCCGATGGTGAGAATGGCTGATTTCATCTGATCACCTCCCGCGCTACCCGTCGCCCCATCTCCACAGCGTAGTTGCTCCCCCGGTCCCAGGGATAGACCTGGCTCATATTCGCCATCCACAGCCCAGGAATGGGCGTTTTCAGCGGTGGGATGTTGCGCGAGTGGTTGAGCGGGGGAATCGGCTGGGCGTACCTTTCGGTGAACATCCAACTGGCGCGCACCCAATCGAGGTGGAAATCTGGGTTTATCTTGACCAACCCCGGCAGATAGGTCTCCAGCAACTGTTCCTTGCTGTAGTCGAAATAGGGATGGTCGGGCGGCAGGTAGTCGCCGCAGTAGACCAGGTGGTCGCCCCCGTAGTGCTCCGGGCTGACGTAGTTGGTGTGCTCGACCAGTCCCATGAAGGGAAGGCCTTCCCCCTTGGGCAGGTTGATCCAGTAGTGGCCCTCGGTCAGGCGATGCTTGAGGGCCAGGATGAGCACTACCGCGCCCATTGATTTGAGCCGACCCAATTTGGCGGCGTAATTGGGGGGGAGATCGGGGGTCAACCGTACCATCGCCTGGGGGGAGCAGGTGCCGATGACCTGCTCGTGCTCGGCGACGTCCGCCGCCGTCTCCAGCCGCAGGCAGCCATCGGCGGTGGGATGGATGGCCCGCACCGCTGTCCCCAGCCGCACCTCTCCACCCTGTGCTTGCACCCGTTCGACCAGGAGATCTATAAATCCCTGGAATCCGCCGACGAAGTAGCCCAGGCTGGCGGTACGTTTGTACAGTCTGGCCCACATCCAGGCCATGTTCACGTCCCGATAGTTCTCTTCGCCGAATTTGCTGATGAGCAAAGGCTTCCACATCACGTCGTAGGCCCGTTCACCGACTGTCCTGCGCATCCACTCATCCGCCGAAACGCGCTCCAGCGGATGCCAGTTCCTGGTCAGTATCAGGTAGACGCCCACCAGCCCGAACCGCAGGCGGTCTACCAGCGGCAGCGGAGTGAACTGGAGCGTGCGGATGGCGCGGTGCAGCGGCGCTAAAGGGATGAACTTGAGTGCAGGGACAGGGCTGTCAAGCGGGTAGAGCCGGCCCTGGTAGTAGATGGAGGTGGTGGGGCGGGGGAAGAAAAGCCGGTCGCGGGTCCCGAGTTCATCTATCATGCGGATGACGTCGTCGTCGGAGGCGAACCAGTGGTGGTAGAAGCGGTCCAGGCGCCACTCCCACCGCTCGTCGCGGAAGCCCGCCGCCAGCCCCCCGGCATAGGACCGCGCCTCGTAGACAGTGACGTCGTGGCCTTGCTTCGTCAGGTCGTAGGCGGCTGTCAGGCCAGTGATTCCTGCACCGATGATGCCGACATCCATAGGCAAGTCCTAAATCCCAATGACCAAACCCCAATAGCAGACTACTTGCTCAACCCGCTTGCCCACTCGGCCAGCGTCCGCCCCAAGTCCGACTTGCCCAGCCCGCTACGCCACATAAACCACAGCCCGGCGAAGGTTTCCGTACACCATAGCACGGCGTGTAGCAACGTCTGGTAACTGATGGCCGTGTTCTGGACGACGCCGACGTGGGTCAGCACCAGGATGGCAGGAGCGTCGAAAGTGCCCAGATTACCCGGCCCCGAAGGCAGCGCCGTCCCCAGGTTGGCCGCGCCGCTCATCAACAGGAGGTGGTGCAGGTCAACGCCAAAACCAAACGAGTTCATCAGCAGACGGTAACTGCACGTCTCGGCCGTCCACACGGTGATGGAAAAGACCAGAACCAGGGTCAGCGTCAGGACGGATCTGATGGAGGCGAAACCACGAATGAAGCGCTCGGCGACGTCACGCAGACGTGGGCGGAAGTGCTGCGGGGTGAGGCGGGCGATGAGCCACTCCGCCAGGTGCTGGATGGGGACGGGCCATAACACCAGCGCGTAGACAAATGCCAGCGCAGCGCCAAAAATCGCCACTGCCGCCCACACGATGTAGCGCAGGTAATCGGGGATGCCTCCGATGAAGGCCGCCAGGATGAGGAACAGGATCATCGTCAGCCCGTCGAAGACACGCTCGACCAGGATGGAGGCCAGCCCGGCGGCGGCGGAAACAGAGTTGCGCTGTCGCAGCAGCAGCGCGCGTATGATCTCGCCAGTCCGAAAGGGATAGATGTTGTTTGCCCCCCGGCCCATGGCCATCGTCGGCAGAAGTTCTCGCAGGGGGATGTGACGCTCGGAGGAGAGGAGCGCCTGCCACCGGGCGGTACGGGCCACCAGCGCGAAGAGATATAGAACCACTGCTGGCGCAATCCAGAGGTAGTGGGCCTGTCTGAAGGCCAGCCAGACCTCCCTTGGCTGCAGGTTCTGGATGGCGATGTACAAGGACACGCCGCTCACCATCAGGCCCACGATAGCCCTCCAGTTGAAACGGCGTCCCCGATCTATTCTGGCTCTCACCTGTTCCCTCCCCGTCATCGGCGTTGTGCCGCCATCAGCAGGTTCCCTTCAGGTAAACCATTCTAGCATATCCTTCCTAAATGACAACACCAGCCGCCCCCAACCTGGCGGATAGGCTGGTTCGCGCCCGGCGTTGCTCCTCGCTCCCTGCCTCCGGTCTCTCGCTTCTTGTCTCTTGCCCCTTGCCTCCTCCCTCTTACCACTGCTCAACCAACCACCGGCGTCTGTCGCTGTCGCCACGCCTCGTAGAGCACGATGGACCCAGCCACGGCAGCGTTGAGGGAAGTCACCTTTCCTTGCATAGGCAGTTCAACCAGGAAGTCGCACCGCTCCCGTACCAAACGCCGCAATCCTTCCCCCTCGCTCCCTACCACCAGCGCTAGCGGGCCGTTCAGGTCGGCCTCGTGGTAGAGTTGCGTGCCGTGCAGCGCCTCCAACCCGGCCACCCACACGTCGTGCGCCTTGAGCCTCTCAATGGCGCTCACCAGATTAGTCACCTGTGCCACCAGCAGGTGCTCCACTGCACCTGCCGAGGCGTGGACCACCGCCGGTGTGATGCCCACCGCCCGCCGCCGCTGAATCACCACCCCGTGCACGCCCACGGCCTCGGCTGTGCGTAGCAAACCCCCCATGTTCTGAGGATCCTGCAACAGATCGAGCAGCAGGAGTAGAAGGGCTTCGTGACGGGATGAGGCCATGGCCAGGATGTCATCGAGCGTGCTGTAGGGATACTCGCTCGTCTCCAGCGCCACGCCCTGGTGGTTGACGTTGCCAAGACGGTTCAGATTGCGCCGTTCGGTGCGATCCACCGGCACCCCGGCCTGCTCGGCCAGAAAAACAATCTGGCCGATGATGTCCGTCTGCCGGACGCCTTCGGCCAGCATCACTTTGTGGGGCTTGCGCCGCCTGGCCTGCAACGATTCGCGGACCGCGTGCCGGCCATAGAGAACTTGAGAATGTCCCCTCATCCTCCCCTGTGCTCCACCCGCCAGGTTGGTCCCTCGGGCCGATCTTCGACCACAATGCCGAGTTCCCTCAGTTGGCAGCGCAGCGCATCTGCTTGCTCCCAGTCCTTGGCCCCACGATATCGCTGGCGAGTGCTTAAAATGATACCCATCAGCCCCTCAACCAACTCGCCGCCGGCCTCATGGGTCAGATTCTCGGGGATGATACCCAGTACCTTGCTGCCCAACTCACGGTAGAGGCCGTCCATCGCTGCCAGTGTGCCCCGGCTCACCGGTTGCCCTGAAGCCAGCAGCGCGTTCACGGCCCTGTTGAAGTCGAAGAGAGCAGCAATCGCTTTGGGCGTGTTGAAATCATCGTTCATTGCCTCCATGAACGCATCGTGATGGGGGTCAAGGTCGGTGATATAGGAAAGGTCTGCCGTGCCCGACGGCATAGCGTACTCCACCCGCATTCGCAATGCGCGCACGGTACTATGCAGCCGCTCAACCCCCCGCTCGGCGGCCAGCATCGCGTCGCGGCTGAAATCCATTGGTCCCCGGTAGTGGCTCGATAGGATGAAGAAACGGATTGCCTCCGGGCTGTAGAGTTTGAGCGCCTCCTTGATAGTGAGGAAGTTGCCCAGGCTTTTGCTCATCTTGATCCCGTTGACAGTCAGGGAGCCGGCCAAAATCCAGTAACGGGCGAAGGGTTTGCCGGTGGCAGCCTCCGATTGGGCGATTTCGCACTCGTTGTGCGGGAAGATATTGTCCAGCCCGCCACCGTGAATGTCAAACGTCTCACCCAGGTACTTGGTCGCCATCGCTGTGCACTCGATGTGCCAGCCTGGATAGCCCCAGCCCCAGGGTGAGGGCCAGCGCAGGACGTGTTCCGGCTCGGCGTGTTTCCACAGCGCGAAATCGGCCGGGTGCTGCTTTTCCTCCCGCACCGCCACCCGCGCTCCTGCCTCTAACTCCTCGACCTTGTGGCCGGAGAGTTTCCCATATTCGTCAAACTTCTCCACCGAAAAATAAATATCCCCTCCTGCCGTTTCGTAGGCATATCCCTTCTCCAGCAGCGTCTTGACAATCTCTATCTGCTCGGGGATGTGGCCACTGGCGCGAGGGGAGATGTTGGGGCGAACTATTCCCAGGGCGTCCACGTCCTCGAAGTAGGAGCGAGTGTAGGTTTCCACCACCTCCATCGGCTCGACCCGCTCCCGCCGGGCTCCTTTCAGGATGCGATCCTCGCCAGTGTCCAAGATGTGACCCACATCGGTGATGTTCTGGACGTAGCGGACTTTGTAGCCCAGGTGGCGCAGGTAACGCACGATCACGTCCATCGCCACGTACGTTTTGGCATGGCCCAGGTGGGCATGATCATAAACCGTTGGACCGCAGACGTACATGCCCACCTGTCCCCTCTCCAGTGGTTCAAAAGGCTCTTTCTCGCGGGTCAGATAGTTGAAAACCTTCAGACTCATCGTGTCGTCCTCCTTAGCCCCTACCTTGCTAATCGGGCGAAAAGCATGCGACCAGCCGCCGTCTGCAGCACCTTGGTCACAATTACTTCCCTGTTTTGGTTGATATATGGCTTTCCGTCTTCTACCACAACCATAGTACCATCGTCTAGATATCCTACGCCTTGGCCGATCTCCTTCCCCTCCTGAACGATCTTAACGACGAACGGCTCGCCGGGGAGAAGGAGAGCTTTGACAGCGTTAGCCAGTTCGTTGATGTTGAGCACTCTTACGCCCTGCAACTCCGCCACACGATTGAGATTGTAATCGTTGGTGACGATGGGACAGTGTAGCCGCTTTGCTAGCAATACCAACTTGTCGTCAACCTCTCGCACACCCTCGATGTCCATATCAGTGACGCGCACTGGCGTGACAGATTCGTTTTGGAGCCGGTGCAACATGTCTAACCCACGACGTCCCCGGTTGCGACGCAGGGTATCGGAAGAATCGGCGATGTGCTGGAGCTCGTTGAGCACAAAGCGCGGGACCAGCATTTCGCCTTCGATGAAACCAGTGTGGCTGATGTCGGCGATGCGCCCATCAATGATGACGCTGGTGTCCAGTAGCACGGGTTTATGCCCATTCTTTCCGGCTTCCGGGCCCTCTCCTCGCCCTGGCAACTTCCCGCGAATGATACTGAGAATGTCGTGTTGACGAGTGATCATCACCGTAATTCCCAGGTAGCCGAAGAGCACAGCAGCGACGAAGGGCAGAATCTGGCTGAAGGGTGGCGGGAGCAGCGAGAGCGGGAACGAGAGCATAGCAGCGATGATCAGGCCGACGACCAACCCAAGCACAGTGGCCAGCAGTTGCTGCGCCGGTGTCTGGCGGATGCGTTTGCGCAAGGCCAAGAAAGGCCGCACGGTCACGTAGGGCGTTAATACCAGGCCGATCAGTGCGCTGACGAGCAGAAAGATTGCCGCATACTGGTAGGGTGGGCCTCCCAACTGGTCTGCTACGTAGGTGCCCAAAAAGGCCCCTCCAATAGCCATCAAGATCATACCGACAATACGGGAAATGAATTCTGTACTCATAGGTATCCTCCTTATGATAAATAATTAAGACCCGATCCGCGAACACGCCCTTATCATAGAAACAGGTGAGCACCAGCAAGGCCCTCACCTGCCGAAAGGCACCCTACATAGCCTGGCACTGGCATGCCTGGGTACAGTTTCGTCCCTGTGCCAGACGATTTCGCGGTACAGAATGAAATGAGACGATGAGTACGCGCAACTGAACCACGCAACGGATGATGAGGGCCATTGGTAGGGCCAAGCACTAATATCTTAGCACATTCGCCGTCAAAAGTCAACGGCGCTATGGCTGGTAATTATCTGAATCTGTCTGGTGCTTGCAGCCCGTGTTGGTCGGTTGTGCTGAGCATCGGTTCGCTTCGAAAACTCACCCAGAGGCCAATAGGCATTTTCCCACTGTTGGGCTATAATGTACTGTGGACCGAGGTAGGATATTCAGGTAACACGCTGACCGCGTCGTCCTCCGAAAAGACAGGCGCGTGATACGGCGGCATAGGCTTGATGAGGCAATGATGACTGAGCGGACCGAGCGTTGGGGTGCCGAACCTCTGGATGAAGAAGACGCTGGTACGTGGGCCTTCCGGGGCTATCGGTTAGACCCGACCCACTTCACCACGGCGATGGTCCATTTCTACCGGGCCGAAGTGACCCGGGCCAACACCTGGCGCACCCGGTTGGACGCAACCACCAACTGGGCGGTGGTCACCGTGGGTGCGGGGCTCACCTTTGTTTTCAGCGCGCCGCAGAATCCCCACTTCGTGCTCCTGCTGGTGCTTCTGCTGGTGCTCACTTTCCTGCACATTGAGGCTCGCCGCTACCGGTACTATGCCCTTTGGTCTTATCGGGTGCATTTGATGGAAACCGACTTCTTCGCCGCGATGCTGGCGCCGCCTTTTCGCCCTTCCTCAGACTGGGCCGACCATCTGGTGGAGAGCCTGCTTCAACTCGCTTTTCCCATCGCCCGGTGGGAGGCGGTGGGTCGGCGATTCCGCCGCAACTACGTCTGGCTGATCACTTTGCTGCTCATCAGTTGGTGGGCCAAGCTGACTATCCACCCGGAGTTGGCGCCGGATAGGGCCACGGTGGTCGAGCGGGCCGCCGTCGGCTCCATTCCCGGAGCGTGGGTGATGGCTGCCGTCGGGGTGGTATGTGGAGTGGTGGCAGCGCTGGCAGTGGTTGCGTCTCTTCCCCATACCTGGCGGGAGGCCCTGCCGAGACCACTACGGTGGATGGGGAGACGAGTGCAGCGAGCGGCAGGTCCGTTGTTGCCGGAGCCCCGCTCCCGGGAACAGTTGGCGATCATCATTACTGCACGTGGTCAGCAGGTCTCTTCGCGGCTCTTGGCAGAATTGAGACGCGGGGTGACAGCGTTGGAGGGAACCGGGATGTACACTGGCGAGGCGCGGAACGTGCTGCTGTGCGCCGTGACCGACGTGCAAATGCCCCACCTGGAAGAGATCGTGTATCGGGCTGACCCGGAGGCCTTCGTCGTCGTCAGCCCGGTGGAGGAGGTGCGGGGGAAGGGGTTCCGTCCCTTCGAGCCCCCCAGTTGACCTGTGGAGAAGGACCGCTGCCCGGCACGAGCGGTGGTCTGATTTCCGGCTTACTTGTTCTTGCGCAGCAGCAAGGTCTGAACTGTGCAGGCTTGCGTCTCTATTCAACCCGCTGTACAATTAGGGGAGATTTCAACACCCTCTGTGGACGGGGACAGGGAGAAATTGAGATGAGCAGACGCATCGGTGTGCTGAACTACAAAGGTGGCACAGGCAAGACGACCACGGTGGTGAACCTGGCCGCTGGCCTGGCCTTGCGTGGAGTGCGCGTTCTTTGTATTGACCTGGACGCCCAAGGCAGCCTGGCGACGTGCCTGGGGGCGCGTTATACCTATTCCCTCGCCCACGTGTTGCTGGGACAGGCAGAACCGGAGGACTGCATCGTCCAGGCGCGGGACAATCTCGATCTCATTGCCAGCGATGGCAGCCTGTTTCAGGCTGAGGGAGAGATGTGGCGCATGAACGATAGCCGGGTGGCCCAGCAAATACTGACCAGCAAAATGCGTGGCCTGGAGGGCCAATATGATTACGTCATTCTCGATTTCTCGCCTTCGGTAAGCATCTTAAGCGAGAGCGGGCTGCGATATATCAGAGAACTCATCGTGCCGGTCTCAATGGGTTATCTGGCTATGATAGGAACCCGGCAGGTGATTGAGACGCTGAGGAATATCGGCCGGGTACCCGGGCATCGCGTTCGCCTTTACCTGATCGTCCCCACGCTTTACTCCGGCCGGTTGCGAAAGGACCGTGAGGTTCTGGGAATCCTGCAACGTCACTTTACCGACAGGGTGACCGAGCCGGTCCGGGTGAACGTAAAGCTTACCGAGGCGCCTAGTCACCACATGACCATCTACGAGTATTCACCCCGCAGTGCTGGCGCGGCTGACTATAAACGCCTGGTAGAGAGGGTTCTTCGTGATGGTTAAAAGAAAACAGAAGTCCGACAAGGTACAAGAATCAGATTTAGGCCGCGATCCATTCGAAGGCATGGATATGGAATGGATGGCCTGGGAGGAAGGTGCACCGTCCATTAAGGTACTGGGCCAGGATCCATTCGAAGACATGGATGTGGACTGGATGGACCAGGAGAGGGATGAACTATCCCCCGGGTTGGCTCAGGAAGAAGTCAAGGTCGCACTTGGCGAAACCGAAGCCCGGCCTGTCCCGAGGGCAGCCGAAGAGTTTGCTCTGGATCAAGTCGTTGTAGAAGAGTTTGCCCTTGAGCGGGCTGTTGCAGAGATTGAGCCGCTGGTTCAACCTAAACCTCTGGAGCCAGTTCGAACGGGCCGCCCCACCGGCGTCGCTCCTGCAAGAACATCCATGCCCGCAGCCACGTTCCACTTTCCCGCCGACTTCAAGTGGGGCGTCGCCACCGCCGCCCACCAGGTCGAGGGCGAAAACATCCACAACGACTGGTGGGCCTGGGAGCAGACGGATGGTCACATCAGGAAGGGGCACATGTCTGGGCTGGCCTGCGATTGGTGGGAGAACGCCGAAGCCGACTTCGACCGCGCCGCTGAAATGGGTCTGAACGCGCTCCGTCTCTCGGTCGAGTGGTCGCGCGTCGAGCCCCGCCCTGGCGTGTTTGACGATTCCGCCCTGGAGCGGTACAGCCAGATGTTGCAGGGGTTACGCGAGCGCAACATTGAGCCGATGGTCACCTTGCACCACTTCACCAATCCCCGTTGGCTGGCCGAGCGAGGCGGCTGGGAGGCCCCGGAGACCATCGCGCTCTTCGCTCACTTCGTGCGCCGGGTCGTCGAGGCGCTGGGCCGACACTGCGATCTGTGGTGTACCATCAACGAACCCAATGTCTACGGCTACATGGGCTATTTGGAGGGTGTCTTTCCCCCCGGTCAATCCGATCTAAAAACAGCGCTGCGTGTCGTCCGCCACCTGCTGGCGGGCCACGCTGCTGCCTACCGGGAGATCCACACACTCCAACCCCACGCCCGCGTCGGCCTCGCCCACAACATGCGCGTCTTCGATCCGGCCAACCCCCGCTCGCTGCTGGACCGGCGCGCCGCACAGATGACGGACAAGGTCTATAACCAGGCCATCCTTACCGCGTTGACCCGGGGCCGCTGGACGCTGCCTCTGGGCTTTGGCCTGGCCCGGAAACTGCGCCGTACCCTCGATTGGATCGGCCTCAACTACTACACTCGCGACCTGGTCGCCTCCGACCGCACGCAGCGTCGGTCGCTCCTCAACCGCCGACTGCACGCCGGCGATGCCGAGTTGCTCGATGGTGGCTACGGCGAGTTCTACCCCCGTGGGATGTTCCGCTGTCTCCAGCGGCTGGCGCGTCTGGGTCTGCCCATCTATGTCACGGAGAACGGCATCCCCGACGATAACGACGATCAGCGGCCGCGTTACCTCCTGGCCCATCTGCACCAGGTGTGGCACGCGATTCAGTTCTGCTACCCGGTGATGGGTTACTATCACTGGACGCTGGTGGACAACTTCGAGTGGGCCGAAGGGTGGACACTGCGCTTTGGCCTCATCTCGCTCGATCCCGAAACCCAGGCCCGCACGCCGCGCCGCAGCGCTGACCTCTATGCCGAGGTCGTCCGGGCCAACGCCATCACGTCCCAGATCGTTGACGCCTACGCGCCAGAACTGCGGGCCGAACTGCTGCCGGGATGACGCGAGGACACGTCGGAAGCGAGGATGCCAGGATGAACGGACGAAGCATTGCCGTCGTGGTCGCATTGAGCCTGAATCTTCTGCTGTTCGGATGCAGCGGTGAGGCGACCCCAGAAGTCCCACCGGCCTCGGCTCTCGACCAGATGCCCCTCGTGCTCGCTCGCCCCTTCTTCACGACTGGGTATGAACTGGTCGGCTATTATGAACTGGACGTCGGCAGCGATGGTGTTATGGAGGCGTTGGCAGTCCTGACCTTGAGACTTCCGTTGAAGGAATCCTTTCTGGGCGATTCTTACGTGTTGCTATTTGGTCAGCATGGGGGAGCGTGGAGCCTGACTGATGATCAGCAATTGGATGGCGTCAACGCCAGTGCGGAGTTGCGCGACCTGACCGGCGACGACTTTCCCGAACTGCTCGTCTTCACCGAGGAGGCAGATACCCAGTTGGGGGACTTTGTGACGCCGCTGCGCTACACTGACCACCTGATCGTGTTCACGTACGTGCCAGATCTGTACCTGGTGGAGTTGGGGACGTTTAGCAGCAGCCTGTCGGGCGTGATGCGCCCACACTCGACGGCAGGGGAGTGGGGAGGTAGGCCAGTCATCCAGACCGCACAGGACCTCCCGCCGACCGGGGACCCGCTGTGGTGGCCTTTCCGCGTCGAGACTTTCGCCTGGGACGGGCAGGACTTCGCCAGCGTGCAGGTGCGGGAGCAGCGACGAATCTCGCCCATCGTTTCCTGGCTGGTGCGCCGAAACGCACCCTGGGCGATGGCGTCTCTGGTCCTGGGCGGGGCGTTGAGTTTGGTCCTGACCACGGTCGTACGTCACTCGCGCCTGCGGGAGCGATGGGCGATCCTGGGACTGGCCCTGCTGCTCATAGCGGGCGGGGTTGGCCTGGGGCTGGCAGAGGAGTGGTTGTGTGTGCCGGCATTGATCCTGGTCGGGCTGGCAGGCTTAGTGGTTGGACGGCAAGTGGCGACGCGGCTTAAATCGAGTCGGGATGCTGAGGTGGAGAGTGAAGGATAAGGCACCGACTTTCTGCCCCCGCTGTGGAACGGTGATGGAGACGGCCGAAGTAGGTGGGCGCGTGCGCGAGATCTGTCCCGCCTGCGGTTTCATTCTGTACCGCAACCCGGTGCCTGGCGCTGGTGTGCTGGTGGAGATGGAGGAAGGCATTGTGCTGGTTCGGCGAGGGCAGATGCCGTTCGTGGGTTGGTGGGCGCTCCCCTCAGGCTACATTGAGGCAGACGAGAGTGTCGAGCAGGCGGCGGTGCGGGAGTGTAAAGAGGAGACCGGGCTCGACGTCGAACTCCTGGAACTGTTCGGTGTCTATTCTTTCCCGGAGGGACCGGTGCAGAGCGGCATCGTCATATTCTACCGCGCCCGGCCTGTGGGCGGTGAACTGCGGGCCGGCGACGATGCCCAGGACGTGGGTGTCTTCGCCCCAGACGATCTGCCAGAGAAACTGGCCTTCCGCACTCACCGTGAGGTACTGGCGCGCTGGGTGCGCCGACGTTCGTCCGAGTCCCGCGCCGACGTGCCCGGCATCGTCATCCGGGAGGCCCGCACCGAGGACGCCGCCCGGGTCATGGAACTACTGCCGCTGATCCCTGCGAACGCAGGGTTGAGCCCCGTCGAGGTGCAGGCCGCGGCCCAGCGCTTCCACGAGAGCCTGGCGATGGACGTGCTGGTCGCGGAGGTGGATGGACAGGTGGTGGGCTTTCTCACTCTTTCGTTTATCCCCGTCCTCTCTGGACTGCGGGCCTTGATTGACGACCTGGCCGTGGATCCGGCGTATCGGCGGCAGGGGATCGGCGCGGCGCTGGTGGAGGCGGCAATACAGCGGGCCGACCGGCGGGGAGCGACGCATCTGCTGGTAGACACCTCACAGGGCGACGTGGCGGCCCGCGACTTCTACCAGGCCTGCGGGTTCGAGGCGGGGGGGGTCGCCCCTCTGCGCATCCGGTAGTGGGACAGAGTTTCCGCCGTCGAACCAACGCAGACAGAAAAACCATCTTCGCCGATCAACCCACGCCGCCGAATGCGGCGTTGGCTGCATGCGGTGGTGCGGCAATGACCGCCTACGAAATCAACCAAAGCTACAGCAACGTGGTGGCTGCCATCAGCGGCATCTATGACGGCAAGTACTGGCATTCGGCCACTATCACTGGCTTGGTGGCGGATACCACTTATGGTGTGGACGTCGTCTTTAACGGGCACGATCACCACTACGAGCGGACCTGCCCCATCCTCGATGGCACCTGCACGACTCCCCAGGATGGAGGCGTGGTTTATTACGTCACAGGTGGCGGTGGGGCTCCTCTGTACAGTGTGAGCGGCGACTGGTTCACTGCCTACGGCGAAAGCCTCAATCACTTCTTAAAGGTGGAGGTCAACGATTGTTGGCTGCGTCTGGATGCGATAGACGCCAGCGGCAACGTCTTCGATAGCTACGAGATTCACCACTGAGGTAGTTCCACTCCGGCACCAACGCCAACGGCGGTGCTGGTCGTTGGGGTCGGCTTCGCTGGTATTGCCCGTTCCTACGTCAGCAGGGATGGCTAATTGTGACGCTCGCCATCCAGCAATTACCCAACTTCGCCATCCTGCGGTATAATCCCCTCGATTTCACAAACAAGGAGCGGCAAATGCGCATCCTCATCACCGGCGGGGCCGGCTTCATCGGCTCCCATCTCTGTGACCGGTTGCTGGCCGACGGCCACGAGGTTATTGCCATGGACAACCTCAGCACTGGCAGCGTGGACAACGTCGCCCACCTGGCCGGGCACGAGCGCTTCCATTTCATCAAGTACGATGTCACTAATTACATCTATGTCGAAGGCCCCCTCGACGCGGTGCTTCACCTGGCCAGCCTGCCCAGCCCGGTGGACTACCTGAATTACCCTATCCAGACCCTCAAGGTGGGCGCGCTGGGCACGCACAAGACGCTGGGCCTGGCGATGGAGAAGGGAGCCTGCTACTTGCTGGCTTCCACCTCCGAGGTCTACGGTGATCCGCTGGTGCATCCCCAACCCGAGCACTACTGGGGCAACGTCAACCCCATCGGCCTGCGCGGTGTCTACGACGAGAGCAAACGCTTCGCCGAGGCGCTCACGATGGCCTACCACCGCTACCATGGTGTGGATACACGCATCGCAAGGATCTTCAATTGCTACGGGCCTCGTATGCGGATGGACGACGGTCGCGTGGTGCCCAACTTCGTCTGCCAGGCTCTGCGCGGTGATCCTCTCACCGTCTACGACGGTGGCTCCCGCACCCGTTCTTTCTGTTACGTGTCGGACCTGGCCGAAGGTCTCGTGCGCCTGCTCCACTCCGACGAGACCGCTCCGGTCAACCTGGGCGATCCCGACGAGATGACCATCATTGACTTCGCCCACAAGGTGCTGGAATTGACCGGCAGCAGTTCGCCCATCGAATTCGTGACCCCCACCGATGCCCGCACTGCCGATGACCCCAAGGTGCGCTGCCCCGACATCGGCAAGGCGTGGCGCGTGTTGGGATGGGAGCCGCAAGTGTCGCTGGAAGAGGGGCTACGGCAAACGATGGCGTACTTCCAGGAGAAACTGAGGCTGAAATGATGGGGTACATCCCATCCGTCCTGGTCTACGTCCTCCGCGAGGGCAAGGTCCTGCTGATGCACCGCTCTTCCCACCCCCAGGCCGACGCGATCTTCGCCCCCAAGATCTTGGCGATGAGCAAGGGCTGCTTTCAGGCCAAATTCGTCTACGACGCTCACCTGAACCTGGTGGAATGGATAGAGTACTGAGTCGCGCGCTGGCCTGGAATGGCCCCCTGGTTACATCCCTGGCGCTGACGCTGGCTTTCCTCGCTGGCCTGCTGCTCATCCGGCTCACGCCTGTGGGCGGGGTGCTCTTCGTCGGGCTGGCCGTCGGCGGCGTGGCGACCGTGATCGAGCCGCTGGCCGGGCTGGCCGCCGCGCTCTTCCTCGGTCCCTTGTGGGCCTACCTGCGTGCCGAGGTGCCGCAGGTGCCCGCCCAGATCGCCCAGGTCTTCGTCGCGCTGGCGCTGGCCGTCTGGCTGGCGCAAGGCCTGGCCCGCCGCAAATTCCGCATTCCTCGCTCGCCCCTTCTTCTGCCACTGCTCATCTTCCTCGGCACGGCGCTCGTATCCCTGTGGAACGCGGTCGAATTGCCCGTCTACGGCGTGCCGGAATTGATCAAGTGGGTGCAGATCTTGCTGCTATTTCTCTTCGTCAGCGACCGCCTCACGCCCCGGCACCTGCCCTGGCTGTTTGGTGTGCTGCTCGTGACCGGGCTCTTCCAGGCCAGCGTGGGCATGTGGCAGTTCGGGCTGCGCGGTGAGGGGCCGGAGCACTTCGCTATCCTCGTCCTCGGCGAACGATTCTATCGCGCCTATGGTACCTTCGAGCAGCCGAATCCGTATGCGGGGTACGTTGGAATGATGCTGTCGCTGGCGGTAGGAATGGTCATAGAAATGATCAGAGGCAAGGTGACAAGGAGACAAGGTGACAAGGAGACTTTTCCCCTCTCCTTGTCCCCTTGTCCCCGTGTCTCCATGTCCTCGTGTCTCCCTGTCCTGTTGCCTGTCAGCATCGCACTTGGAGCCGCGCTGTTGATGTCTTGGAGCCGGGGAGCATGGCTGGGCTTCGGGGCGGCGGTGACGGTGATGGTGGTCGCGTTGCCGCGCAGGACGCGCTGGGGGCTGTTGCTGGTCGCCGTGATCGTCGTCGGGGGTTTGGGCCTGTACGCGACCGGCCTCCTGCCGGCCCCGGTCGTAGCCCGCCTGACCGACTTTGCCCAGGACGTGCGCTTTGAGGACGTGCGCGGTGTGGGCATCAACGACGCCAACTATGCCATCATTGAGCGGCTGGCCCACTGGCAGGCGGCACTGGAGATGTTCCGCTACAACCTGTGGACCGGCGTCGGCTTCGGTTGCTACGAGCCGGCCTACAGAGACTTTGCGCTGATCAATTGGCCCATCGCGCTGGGCCATGCCCACAACTACTACCTGAACATTGCCGCCGAGACCGGCATCATCGGCCTGGCTGCCTACCTGCTCCTGTGGGGCGCGGTCTTCTGGCAGACCTGGCGAGTCACTCGCTGCGCCGAGGGTCTCTTGCGTGGGGTTGCCATTGGGCTTCTGGGCACCTGGACCCATCTTGCCGTCCACCACTTCCTCGACAATCTTTACGTCAATAACGTTCATCTGTACATCGGCGTCCTGTTGGGCCTCCTGGCCTTTGCCATCGAGAGAACACGGGTGGCAGGACAACAACGGACGGAAACGTATGATCGCTAAACTCACGATCTTTGCTCGCGCCAAGCGGAAGGAATTCGCCCGTTTCATCAAGTTCTCCGCCGTCGGTGCGTTGGGCGCCGTGATTGACTTCGGCGTGCTCAACCTGCTGGTGCAATTGGCCGGCTTCCCCAAGGTGGTTGCCAATGGTTGCTCTTTCACCACTGCGGTCATCAGCAACTTTGTATGGAACCGTCTGTGGGTCTATCCAGAGACGCGAGGGGAGCCATTGCGCAAGCAGTTCGTGCAGTTCTCCGTCGTCAACCTGGCCGGGCTGGCCATCAACACGGCGATCTTCTATGGTTCCGACCGCTGGCTCTTGGGCGAGGCGGGCCTGCTGGTCGGACCCGTCGGCGCGCTGGCCCTCGCCATCGGGGTGGCCCACTTCGACCTGGCCTACAACGGCGCAAAAGTGATCGCCACCGGCGTGGTGCTGTTCTGGAACTTCTTAGTCAATCGGTTCTGGACCTTCCGCCACGTTCAATAAGGCTGTTCCAGAAAAATAATCATCCCAATGTCATTCTGAGCGGAACGCAGTGAAGCGAAGAATCTCACGCCACAGCACCCAAACTGCCTGTCCAGGGCGAGATTCTTCGCTACGCTCAGAATGACAGGCTATGACCTGGGATACTTTAAGTCCTGGAACACCCTAAATCCACTGTTGTCCTGTATAAGAGAGAATCCATCAGCCATAATCGCCGCCATCAGGGTATATGGACACACTGACCTCCCCACCCTCCAGGAAGCCTCGTGGGCCAGACTTCCCATTGCCGTGGCTGGTCGTCGTGCTGGCAGTAACGGCATTCGCGGCCTTTCTCATCGTGACGCCAGGCGGCTTGTTGACCAAGGCAGATATGGTCGGCTGCGCCGTCTGCGGTCGCATAACATCTCACTCCTTCACCATTGCCGGGCGCCAACTGCCGCTGTGTGCCCGTTGTACTGGCACCTTCCTCGGCGCGCTGACTGGACTCTTCGGACAGGCCGTGGTGCTGCGCCGCCGCCGCGCCGCCGAGTTCCCTCCCCCTCTCATCATCGTCATCCTCGTCGGCTTCATGCTGCTGTGGGCGGCCGACGGCCTGAATTCCTACCTGACTCTCTTTCCCAACGGCCCGCGCCTCTACGAACCTCAGAACTGGCTGAGGCTGACCACCGGCGCGCTCAACGGGCTGGCGATGAGCGCACTCGTCTACCCGGTCTTCAACTTCACACTCTGGCGACGCCCCGTCCCTGAGCGTGCCATACGGAACTTGCGCGATCTGAGCGTGCTGCTCCTGCTTGAAGCCGGCCAGGTCGGCCTGGTGCTCACCCAATGGTCTTTCCTGCTCTACCCGCTGGCACTGCTGAGCGCGTTGAGTGTGCTGACCCTCCTCACCAGTGTCAACAGCATGCTGGTGTTGATGATCGTGCGGCGGGAGAACGTGGTGGGCACCTGCCGCGAGGCCGTCGTCCCGCTGCTGGCTGGCTTCACGGTGAGCCTCATCCAGGTCGGCGTGATTGATGTCGTGAGGTACGCGCTCATCAGCACGCTGGAGGGCATACCGCCGTTGCAGTAGCAGTTGCCTCTTGCGCACACCTGGGCTATAATGTGCTCCAATGAACAATGACCTGGCTGACGAAGCGACTACAGGTCCGCAGACAGGCAGAGGCAATAATGACATAGGGAGGGTGCAATGGACATCGCCAAGGCATTAGGTTTCGTGTTCGAAGACGAGGATTGGGTGAGCAAGATCTTGCTGGGGGCGGCAATAATGCTGATCCCCATCTTTGGCGGGTTTGCGCTCATGGGATATGCCATCGCTGTCATCCGCAACGTCATGGCTGGCGAGCCCCGGCCCTTGCCTGCCTGGGATGATCTGGGGCGCTACTTCATGGATGGGTTGATGTTCTGGGTCGCCACCTTGATTTACGCGCTGCCCCTCTTCATCTTCATCTGCCCGATCGTGGTGGTCTGGGCTCTGCCAGCGATTGCCGGTGAGAGCGAGAACCTGAAGACTATCCTGATCAGCGCATCAGGGCTCGTGAGCGTGGGGCTGGGCTGCCTGGCGAGTCTGTACGGCATCCTCCTGGGGCTCCTGACGCCCGCGTTGCAGATACGATACGCGGAGACTGGTGAACTCGGGGCCTGCCTCCGCTTTGGGGAAGTCTTCCGTTTCCTGTTCGCCAACATCGGGGGTATCATCATCGCCCAGATACTCTTGTGGGTGGCGGGCATGGTCATCGGGATGATAGTGAGTGTGCTGGCTGGCGTCTTGAGCATCATTCCCATCTGCGGGTGGATTCTGGGCGCAGCACTCGGCTTGCTGATGCTGCCTGTTGGTGTCTGGTTGGCCGTCTTCTCCGGCCATCTGTACGGTCAGATCGGTCACCAGGCCGGGATAGGCCCTCTGGAGGTCTGAGTAGCGCATGCGACAATAGGTCCCTGCAACGCGACGCCGGATACATCGTTCGGCAGTAGCGCAAAACTTGCTATGTCACCCTGAGTGAAGCCGAAGGGTCTCGGTTCTCATATAGGCGAGATTCTTCGCTACGCTCAGAATGACGGTCTGTTGCCCAGTAACTTTTGCGGTACTGCGGCAGTTTATAGCAACTTTGGCGGTATTGCATCGTTTGTCTGGAGGACGCAAAATGGTAGCACAAGCATTCTTGAGCCTGGCGACGGCCTTTGGCCTTTCGACCTCGGCCGGATTGAACGCCTACATCCCGCTCCTGGTCGTCGCACTCCTGGCCCGCTTCACGTCGCTGGTCACGCTCAACGAGCCGTACGACGCGCTGAGCAGTTGGTGGGTCATCGGCATACTGGCCGTGCTCCTGATCGTCGAAATCCTGGTGGATAAGGTTCCCGCCGCCGACACTGTCAACGACGTTATCCAGACCTTCATCCGGCCGGCGGCCGGGGCGATCCTCTTCGCTGCCACCACGAACACCGTCGGCGTCCACCCTGTTCTGGCGGCCATCTGCGGGGTGATCCTGGCTGGCGGCGTGCACGCCGTCAAGGCGGGAGGGCGACCGGTGGTGGCGGTCACAACTGCGGGGGTGGGTGATCCGATTGTGAGCACGATTGAGGACACCGTCTCGTTGGTGATATCGGTGCTGGCCATCGTGGCCCCCTACCTGGTGGTCGCCCTGATCGTGATCTCGCTGGCACTGTTCACCTGGTGGTACGTGCGCCGTCGGCAGCGGCGGGGGGCTAAGACTTAGGGGCTGTGAAGAAATAACTTCCCGTTTTTGAAACTATCGGCTGCCGTAGGGCAGGTTGGCGGCGAGTCAGACGTGCAACCGTCTCGTATCGGCCACATCCGTCGTGGCCACCCCCCATCAAAGCAAATCACCAAAGCCGCCTACCTGCCATCCTGTTGTTATCCATCTCTCTTCGCCACCGGCAGGTAGTACTGCCACGGCTCCAGGAAGAGCCGGTACGCCACCGGCAGGTAGGCTCGCCACGGCTTCAGGAGGAGCCACGTCGCCCGCTCCCACGTCCCCCCCGTTCCATCCTCCAGAAAGGCCACGCTGTACAGGGGCGGGTGAATGGGATTGGTAGGCAGGGTGAGCCAGTAGGTCAGAGTCACCCGGCCCCCGGCGCTCAGGGAGCCGTTCCAGCGCACCGTTTCAGTCAGTACCTCCGTCGTGCCTCCACCCATCCAGACCAGGGAGTCGGGGACAAGTGTGGCGTCCGCCGGGAGGAGGTTGGTGATCACCGCCGCAGGGGCATCTCCAGGGCCGGCGTTGGCGAGGGCCAGCGTGCAGGTGACTGTGGTGCCGGGCCGGGCAGGGGATGGGCTACATCGGAAAGCCGACGGAGAGAGATCGGGCGTGCCTACCCGCACCACAGCGGCGTGGTGGAAGCGGATGTCCTGATCCTCCAACCCGAAGCAGGCCATGTTGGCGATGAGGGTGCCGGTGGGGAGGCCGGCCGCCACGGTGACTCGATAAGTGGAGGTAATCGCTGCCCCCGGCCCGAGTGGCCCCTCCCAGGAGAATCGGTGCGTGAGCGGGTCGTAGGCAGCGGGTCCAGTCAGGCCGTCGGGGACCAGGGTAAGGCTGGAGGGCAGAGTGTTGGAGAGCGTAGCGCTGACCGTCTCCGGGCCGCTGTTGTGCAGGGCGGTGGTGTAGGTAAGCACGTCACTGCCAGAGATTGCACCCCGGTCGGCGGAGAAAGTCGAGCCGCCCAGCCAACTCAGCCACCCGACGACGCGCTTCATCACCTCGGCTCGGCCAGCCTCCGGCAGCGTCTCATACGGGAAGGAGAAAAACATTGTCCTGTAGTCTCCCTTCTGCCGCGCCAGCGAGATGGGACGGCGCTCCTGGTCGCGGAAGGGGACGGCGGTGCCGGGAGTGGGCACGACCGCGTCCGACCAGTTGTGAAAGGGGTAATCCAGCGAGTAGGGGCCCAGCCGGTCTCCGACGGGGTTCTCTGGCACCCCACACGCCAGCGTCGGCGTGACGTCCTCGGTGTGGGTCATCACCCCCAGGTAGTCCCAACTGAATAGGTCGTGCTGGTGGTAGTAAAGGAAGTCCTGAGAAGAGAGAAACAACCGTCCCCCGCCATCAAGGTATTCCGCCAGCGCCGCCTCCTCGTCGGCGGTCACCGGCGCGTACCAGTCGTAGCCGGTGAACCAGACGATGATGGGGTAGTGCCGCAGCACGTCCGACGGGGGTCTGCCTTCCGGTCCTGCGCCGTTGGCTTCCTCGGTGTGGCAATAGTCGTAGTGGAAACCACCGCTCGCCAACGCTGCTTCGTATTTGGTCTCTTGGTCGTACCAGCGGTCGTCGTCCACCAACAGGATGGGAGCAGGGACCTTGGACGTGAGGATGGCAGTCTGGGCCAGGGTGGGAGAAAGGGACGAACGGGCGGTGAGGGTGATCACGTCCCGTGCGTCCCACTCGGCGGTGGGGGGAGCGGTGACAGTCACCACGATGGTGGCCGAGGTGCAGGGGGCCAGGGGGAGGGACTGGGCGCTGAGTTGGGTGGCCCAAGATACGCCGTCGAGCGAGAGGCTGACGGTATCGGTAGTACCTCCCTGCCCCACGTGTCGCACCCGCAGTGCATGGGTGACGGCGGTGCCGGGGAGGCCGATGTGGGTCTGGGTGGCGGGGGTCAGTTCCAGGCCGGCGACGGGGGGATCGGCCACCAGCCACGCCAGCGCCCGGCCCATCACCTCCCGGCGGGCGGCCCGGTCGTTGATGGCCTCCAAGCCGAACGAGAGGTAGATGACCCGGTAGTCCAGGCAAGTCCCTACCCGCACTCCCCCGCAGCCATCCTCTTGATAGGTCAGTATCGGTGCGGCGGCGTCGGGGTCAGCGACGGCGATTTCGTCGGGGAAATCCTGGTTGTCGGCCCCGCCGGGGCCTGTGATGGTGATAGTCAGGCCAGCGAAGACGTCGTCTCCCAGCCCCTCCAGCACCCGCGCCTGCGCGTCGTCGCTGACGTAACGAGCCTTGAGGTAATCCTGGTAGTAGGTGCACCGGTGGATCAACGATCCGCCACCGTCCCAGAAGCCTACGTCCTGCCCGCTCAGGAGCAGCCGCCCCCCGGCGGAGAGGTAGCCGGTGATGGTATTCTGGGCGCCGATATAGCCAGGAGCGTCCTGTGGCGCGCTCCAGGCCACGGCATCATAGGGGGACAGGTCGGCTACAGCCGGGATGTCGCCGGGCAGGTGCTTGATGGCCCATTCGTCGTAGGCGTAAGCCAGGTCGTCCAGCGCCTGGCGAAAGTAGTTGGCCTGGCTGCCGTAGTACCAGGGACCGCTGTCTACCAGGAGGATGGACGCGGCGGGAGGCAGAGCCAGGTCTGCCTCAATGCTCTGCCCGGCGATGATGTGCACGGTGGTGGTAATGACCCGGTATCCCAGGCTGCGGGCGCGAAGGGTGTAGGTGCCAGCAGGGAGGGTGAAGACGTAGGCGCTGGCGGTGACTTCAAGGGGAGTATCCAGCACGGCGATGGCGGCCGTGACTGGCATGCCGGTGGCGGCGTCGGTGACTTGGCCACACAGGGTACCGGTGGGCAGCGGCTCGAGAGAGAAGCCCTGCACGCTCGTCGTGCCGGTCGTCACTACTACCCCCCAGGCAGTGGTGGGCTCGTAGCCGAAGGCAGAGGCGGTCAGGTCGTAGGTGGTGGGGGCCAGCGCCAACAGGTAGTTCCCGTCAGCATCGGTGGTGGTCGTCCCCCCGCCCTCGCCCCCGTGAGGGGTGGCGGCGACCGTTGCCCCGGCGATGGGTGCACCATCTCCGTCCCGTACCACTGTCCCGGCGATGAGGCCAGGCTGGGCCAGCGCGGCGACGGCGGCAAAACCGTCCACCCGGCCCCAGCCGGCGTCGTTGTTGGGGATGGGGTCGCCCAGGGGGGCGGCGGTGCTGGTGATGAGGAGGGCAGCACGGGTGATACTCAGCGTGGGGCTGACCGAGCGCAGGAGAGCGGCGATGCCGGAGACGTGGGGGGCGGCCATCGAGGTGCCGCTCATCGGGCCGTAAGCGCCCCCCGGCAGGCTGGAGCGTACATTCACCCCAGGCGCGGCCACGTGGGGACGGACCTCCCCCCAGGGGGAAGGACCCCGGCTGGAGAAGCCAGCCACCTCGTCGTCGGAGTCGGTGGCGCCGGCGGCGAAGGCTTCGGGCAGGGAAGCCGGTGAGTCGACCGTGCCCCCGTTGGGGCCATTGTTGCCATTGGCAAAGACGGCGAAGATGCCGGCAGCCTGCAGAGCCCGCAGATCGGGTTGAAAGGTGGTCAGAGAGCCATTTTCGTTGCTCCAGGAGGAGTTGACCACATCGGGGGCTCGGGACGGGTCGCCGCCAGGAGCCAGGAGCCACTGGAACCCCTCGTGGATCCAGGAGTCGTAGCCGTAGCCCTGATTATTCAGGACTTTGACCGCGATCCATCGTGCCCCGGGTGCAACGCCGATGCCATCCTGCCCGACGATGGTACCCAGTGTGTGGCTACCATGGCCGTGGCCGTCCACCGGGTAGAGCGCACCGCCACCGGTGGCGTCGTGCCAACTGTAGGTGTGGTTGGCCGGCCCGTGAGGGTCGTAGCCCCGGTAGTTGGCCTGCAGCGCCGGGTGGAGCCAGTCCACTCCCGTGTCCATCCCCGCCACGACGGCCCCGGTGCCGGAGACGTGGAGGGAGGCCCAGACCTGGTCGGCGCGGATGCGGGCAACGTTCCACTCGATTGCAGAACAAGAATCCAGGTTTTCTCCTAAAAACCTGGTTTCTGGAAGGGTCGTGAGTTGCGAATTTGGGGTTCGGGGTTCGGGGTTTGGGATTTCGGTGGCGAGCCACTGGCGGTAATGATCCAGGCGAACGGCGGCGACGGTGGGATGAGCGGCGAGGGCCCGGATGAGGGACGGGCGCGCGCGGACGGCGATGCCGTTGAAGATCCAGAAAGGGGTGTAGGAATCCACCAGCCCGGCGGCCCGTGCCCCCTCCAGATAGGCCCGCAGCGAGGCTTGAGAACGGGCGGCGTTGGCCTGCAGTGCCGAGACGACGCGGGGGCGGGCCTCGGTCGTATTCAGCGCTCCGCCGACCGCCGCCTCGAGATCGGCCTGCTCGCGCAGGTGAACAATGACGCGAAGATACTCATCGGACTCTGCCTCAAGCAGAGCCCGCAATAGTTCCGGCTCAATGGGAGGCCCGTCCTGCTCAATTCCTCTCATTGGTCCAGGGGTGGACAGTTGCCACGGCGGTGAGAGCACAGCAGGCGTCGCTTCCCATCCGGGCGTCTCCCGGTAGAGGGGGAAACCTGGCTCTTCTCCCTGTTGAGGACTCCCCCCTTCGATTCTGTCGATCTGGGGGGAGTCAAGTGCGGGAATGCCCGCACTTGTCAACAGGAAGAATATGAGTATCATACTTGCGATGCGGTAGAGTGTGCTCATTTTTGCCCTTCGCTCAATCCACCAACTTCCAATCATTATACCATCGGAGGTCAGGGAACGGAAATTCTGGAGGTGTCACCATGCTGACGGAGAAACTATCACGTGTGTCCATCGCCCACCTGCCCACTCCGCTGGAGCCGCTGCCCCGGTTGAGCGCAGCGCTGGGCGGCCCAGAGTTGTGGATCAAGCGGGATGACCAGACCGGGTTGGCGACGGGTGGCAACAAGGCCCGCAAATTAGAATACCTGGTAGCCGACGCACTGGCGCAAGGGGCCGACATGCTCATCACCGCCGGTGCGGCCCAGTCCAACCACGCCCGCCAGACGGCGGCGGCTGCGGCCAAGTTCGGGCTGGCCTGTGCGCTGGTATTGCGAGGGGAGGAACCGCCGCACATGCAGGGCAACCTGCTGCTGGACCGGCTGCTGGGCGCGGAGGTGGTCTGGGCGGGGGGCCGGCCATTGGCCGAGGCGATGAATCGGGTGGCCGAGGAATTGCGGGCGGCTGGCCGCCGTCCCTACGTTATCCCTTACGGCGGGAGCAACCCTATCGGGGCCAGCGGATACGTGGCGGCGATGGAGGAGTTGCTGGCACAGTGCGCGGAGCGGGACGTGCGCTTCGATCACATCGTGCTACCCTCCTCCAGCGGTGGTACGCAGGCGGGGTTGGTGGTGGGAGCGCGGGCGCTGGAGCACGAGGGGTGCATCCTGGGCATCAGCGTGGACCCGCGGGCCGGGGCGCTAACCCGCACGCTGGCGGGGTTGGCGACGGCCACAGCGGACCACCTGGGACTGGGGCAGGCGTTCGCCCCGCAGGACTTCGCCGTGAACGACGGCTACCTGGGCGGCGGGTACGGCGTGGTGGGGGAACTGGAGCGGGAGGCGATCCGCGCCATGGCTCGCACAGAAGGGATACTGCTCGGTCCGGTCTACACTGGGCGGGCCTTTGGAGGCCTCATGGATCTGATCCGCCGGAGCGGTTTCCGGCCCGACGAGCGGGTGCTTTTCTGGCACACTGGCGGGACGGCGGGGCTATTCGGGCATGGGGATGAGGTGATCTGACCACCGGCATGCTCAGCAATAGTGCTTGCGCTTGGGATAGATTTGTGATATTCTTTGGGTCAACGGGTCGTGAGACTAGATGGCCCCAGTGGGCGAGGGCAATGAAGCATGCCTGAATGCATTGTTTGCAAAGGGCACTACGAGGTGGGGCAACGCTGCGAGCGCTGCGGTGCTGACAACAGCGCCTGGGAGGAGTGGAAACGTGAAGAGGAAGGACTCGGCGCACCGGAGGCCCTGTTGCACTTTCTGGCACCTCATCTCTTCCTGCCTCTGATGGTCGCTGGCTGGGCACTGATCTTTGGTCTACTGGGAATGCTCTGGCCCTGGGGCGGGGTCAAGCCGCATGTGCTTGTGCCGGTTATCGCGTTTACCTTCATCGGGTGCATCCTCGCGGCTGTGGACATCTATGAAAAGCGCTTTGACTTGCGCGAAAAGGAGTTGCTCAGAAAGATCAGGCGGGGACGGAAGAAAGGGATCGGGATCGAAGTGCGGACTTTGCTTGTGCCCGCCATTGTTCTCAGCCTGGCAATGATTTTGACGCTATCTCTGATACAGAGCGAGACACTTTGGGAGTTAGTGGGATGGCTGGTGCTCGAACCCCGGCCCGGCGATTCTGGCGTCGAAGAAACGCCTGCGCAACAGGAGGAAACCTCCAGCGAAGGCGCTCCATTGCCCCAGGAGAAACCAGACATCCAAGAGAGGTTCGGGCGGGCTTTTCCTTTGATGTGCCTGAGTGGTTACGTCACCCTTGTTGCTTTCGCCTATTCTTCCTCGCTGATGCTGGCGCGGGTATACGCCAGGCGGCTGAATGAGCGGCTGCCGCATCCAATCTTTTTGCAAGACGAGAAACTGGCCCAGATTGTACGGCGGGAGGCTGAGGTTGAGTTGGGCCGGCTCGATCCCAAGAGCACAAACGTGATAAGCCTGATGGGCTATCTGCAGTTCGAGGGCCAGACCGATCCGCAAATTCTTCACCTTTCCCCGAGTGTGGAGCTGTCAACTGCGGTAGGGGTTCCGTTATCGCCACAGGTTCAGCTGTGGGGCCAGGCCGCCACCTGGGTCTGGGACGAGTTAACCCGCACCGATGATGGCGGCATCGAGATGAAGGTCGCCCGGCAGGAGATGTACCAACTGCCCCAACCAACTCAGAACTCAGGCCACCGTCCCCACCCACGAGTGTGCTACGTCGTGCGTGCAGACCCGTGGGGGCACATCATCGAGATCAAGCGGGATATCGAGTAGACACAGCAGGCTTGTGAATTCGGTGCGATGGAAATCTTGCCGGAAATCTTGAACGACATATCAATCCTTGTGACGGTTGTGGTCGGGGGCACGGTGGCCACCGTCGCTTTTCTTGGGCTGGCCATGTTCTCGCGGCGCGACGGATTGATGGTATTAACGATACGCCTCATCGTAGGGGCGTTCTGCGCCCTCGTCTACCTCGGGCTGGCAATGAGATTCTCGCTCAGCGGCCCGATGGTCGTCTTCTTGAGCGCCCTGATTGCGGAACCGCTACAAATTCCGCTCTCGTACGTTTGGATGCCCACCAATAAGTGGTTTCGGCGGTGGGTACCCTGCGTCGTGTGGCTTTATCTCTGGGTCACGGCTCTCATTGGCTGGCGATCCGGATGGCTGGGGCTGCTGATCGTCACGCTGCCGGCGCTCCTCATCGCCGGGCTAGGGCTCTTCTTTGTGGCCGGCTATCTTTTGCCCTTCCCGAAGCAAGACCTATACCGGGGCAAGCATCCTGCGCCCGGCGCAAGGGGCATACCGACTTTCGGTCAGGAGATTCGGGATTTTCTTGATCTCCTTCGCTATCCCCAAAATCGGGAAGCCCGGAAGCAATGTATCGAACAGCGCCGGAAGGCCCTCCAGTGTCTCCTGACGTATACGCTGGGGACGAACCGCCCTTACTACGTCGTCATAGACGAAAAGATCGCAGAACGCGCTGAGGGTACCACTACCTGGTTGACAGAGGAGGAGAAACTGATTCAGCGGGTGGATGGCGCTATCTTTGGAGAGTTCCTGGCGGGTCCAGGTATTGTCCTCACTGGCTGCGACCAGGCCGTCGCCATCTCCACTGGCCAGAAGTTCAAAGGGGCCAAAGGCCCCGGCATCGTCTTCACCGGCTACACTGACCTTCCCGCGCACGTCGTTGACCTGCGAGTGCAGTTATGTGCCTTCCCGGTGGAGGCCTGGACAAAGGATGGCATCGCCATTAGAGTCACTACGTTCATCCCGTTCCAGATCGGCACAGGCAAAGAAGAACCGGCCCTGGGGCAGGGGTTCCCCTATCGTTCCAGCGACGTCTTCAAGGCGGTACACGCGCAACTGATGGAGCACGTGGACCCGTCCCAGGTGCCGGAGAGTCTGGAGGAGCAGAAGTGGTACGATCTGCCCCGTCTGGCCGGCGAGCGCATCGTGCGCGAGATTATCTCCCGCTACGAGTTCGACGAGCTCTACACGCCATTTGAGTTGCACACAGACCTCGGCCAGGATCCCCGTTCCAGGATCGGCAAAGAAATGCGAGAGGAACTGAACCAGACACTGCCAGGTTGGGGTATCCAATGCATAGGCTGTGGCATCGGTAACATAGTGCCGGTGGACGAGCGCGTGATCGAACAGCGTATCGAGGCCTGGAGGACCGACTGGGCGCGCAAGATCATGCTTCAACAGGCTGCGGGCCAGGCCAGGCGGCTACGCCTGGTGGAGCAGGCGCGGGCGCAGGCACAGATTGACATCGTCTTGGCTGTCGGCAGACGCCTGGAGCGACTGCGAGCCGCCGGGGGCCCTGTTCCATTGGACGCCATTGTGCTCTATTTCGTCGAGGTGCTGGAAGAGTTGGCCGGAAGGTCGGCGTTGCGCAAGCTCCTCCCAGGAGATATGGACACCATTATACAGCGTGCACGCGGGGCGATCGGAAGGGGGCCAGCCGGCGCGGAGGGGGAACAGACCAATGCGTAGGAAAGTTGAGTCCCAGTACTTCAAGCGTCTGTCTGTACTTCTGCTGCTGGTTGCACTGGTGTTCCTCCTCGGTGGCCAAGCGGAATTTCACCGTCGCCAGATAGACCTGACGGCGTTGGACGTCAGAGCCATAGCCATTTTGATGGTCAGCCTGCTCCCCGCTGCTGTACTCAACTCGCTCCCGGCATTTGTGGCGCTGGTTGCCATCCCGTGGCTGGCCTCGCGTTTCATCTACACTCTCTACGACCCGAAGAACCTAAAGGAAGCCCACGAGTTCTTGCACCGTAACGTGTTTGGCATGGCGACGCTTAGGCCAATTCTGATCGTGAAAGAAGGGCACATCGCCGTTGGCGCGGGCAGCCTGTGCGACCGTATCGGTGGCCGCGGTTTCATGGTGGTCCACAACGACAGCGCGGTGGTGTTGGAAAAGGGGGGGCGTCTGACCCGTGTCGTGGGGGGGCCTTCTTTGGGTTTTCTTGAACGCTTCGAGCGGGTCTGGGAGGTCGTCGACCTGCGCCGTCAGCGCTGGCTCCTCACTGTTAACGGGATGACCAAGGAGGGCATCCCCATCGCCTGCCAGGCCGACATCACCTTCAAGATTGACGACCGGTTTGTTGATCAATGGGAAGATATGCAGCAAACGCTACCAGTCGAGACAGAGATCCAGCCATTCACGGATGCAGCGATCGCCGCGGAACTGGAGAAGGCCGGAATAGCGAAACCCCTCCCCTACACGGAGGAGGCGGTGTTCAAGGCAGCCACGAGCATCTGGGTCCGCGTCCGCCAACCGGACCATAAAGAGCAACTGAGGAAGTGGACGGGGCGGGTGGTGATTGGCGAGGTGGAAGGCACCTTGCGCTCCATCCTGGCCCGCTACCGGCTCGACTGGCTCATGCGGCCGTCCCAGCCGGGGCAAAAGCATCCCCGGGAGGAGATACGGGGGCTGTTGGAGCAAGCACTGCGCGATGCGTTTCCGGTGGGCAACCCCATCGGCGCCCGGATTCTCCACGTGGGCCTGGGGCGGATTGACGTGAAGGACGAGAGGATCTCCACCCAATGGGTCAAAGCCTGGCAGGCCGGGTGGGAGCAGAGAGCGGTGGAGGGCCGGGCGGAGGGAGAGGCGGAGATGGCGCGCCTGCAGGCGGCTCAGGTGCGGGCGCAGGCGGAGATGGCCCTGGCCCTCACAGAGGCGATCCGGCCGCTCGTTACCAGCGTAGAGGAATTCCCCTCCTACCTGCTCGCTATGCAGTTTATCGAGACCCTGCGGTGGATGGCCTACGACCCGTGGAAGCGGGTCTTCCTACCACCCGAGGCACTGCGGACGCTCGACGAACTGGAGAAGATGATGGATAAGGCGGGTGTATCTCCGGACGAGACCCGCTCGGAGATCAGACGGCTGCTGGCAGAAGCGAGAGAGACATGAGTAACCCGGAGACGACGTACAGGCTTTGAACCCGTATCAAGAGGCCTGGTAACAGTTATCGGGTCGGTTGGCCATCGGAGGGAATATGATCAATTTGCCATCTACACTAACCCCGTCCGCATTGCTTCGCCGCGAGGAACTACCACCATTCGTTGACGAACTGCTGCGAGGCTCCCGCTCGTTGCGCAGGGAGGGCAGGTTGCCGGAGGCCGAGCGGTGTGCGTTGGATGTCATAGAGGCCAGCCAGGAACCGGGCACCAACGTCAGCCAGGCGGTGGCCCTGATCCATCTGGCGGACGTGCATCGTGAGATGGGCAAACTGAGACCGGCGCTGGTCGATTGTCAGAAGGCCTATCCCATCTTCCAACGCCAGCCGTCCCGCGATCAACGCCATAACGAGGCGGTAGCCGCCTATGCCCTCGGACTGGCGCACCAACTGCTCGGCAGCGAGATGGACGCGCTGAGGTGGTACCAGGAGGCGGCTCAACTGTTTGAGAGGGCCAGGGAGGACTGGGCCGCCGTCAATGCCCTGGCCCAGGTGGAGACCTGCACCCGCATCCGACGCTGGATGGAGACACTGAGCGAATACCTGACCGCTGCCCGGACCCGCAGCACGGATGCGAACCTCGGCACTGGCGTCTGGGTGCCCGTCGTTCCCTCGGACGGCGACGGAGGTGAGTTCGCCATAGTAGAGCTGAGGATAGACCAGTACAGGTTAGAGCGGGAAGCGACGGTCAACGGGGAATCGTTCCGTGTACACCCCCTGAGGGGAACCCGACGCATCTCCCTGGTGCCTGGCGTCGAGTATTATGCCTTGCAGGTTCCCGATGAAGCGCGCGGGCCTTTAGGCGCTGGCGAGGGAGACTATGCGCTGGTAGTTCGGAAGAAGGACGCAGATCGAGAGGGCCCCGGCGTGCTGGAGACACTCAGTGGGCCAGAGTTTGGCCATTTCGAGCGCGACGATGAAGGCAATATCAACTTTATTCGTCCTGATGCCCAGGTGATCGGCGGCAAGGACATCGGCGAGGATTTCCAGGTCGGGTACATCAACGCACTGCTGAAGCCAACGTAGGGCCGGGATCGGCAGCGAGACTCCCCTGCTCCTGCTTGTCATTAGCTGACCTGAACCTCAAAGGCGCGTCAGCATAACTGTTGGAGCTGAAGACGCCGGACTGACTTGCACACTTCAAAGAGATGTGCTATGCTATAAATGCCTCTGTTCTGCGCACAGTTAAATGAGAGGGCCTCGGCATGAACTCCATTGAGATTCGGCGGCGCTTCGTGGACTACTACGAAGGACATGGGTTTCACCTGCTCTCTCGTGCTCCCATGCTCCATCCCTCAATCCCCATGTCTTTTGTGATGAGCGCCGGTCTGGTTCAGGTGGAAACTTCGCTGGCCCGGGCAGAGGAAAGGCATGGCGATCAGTTCGTCCTCGTGCAAGAGTGTTTCCGCCACTTCGATCTCGACAAGGTGGGTACTGATGGCACTCACCTTAGTCTGTTTGAGATGCCTGGAGCATTCGTTTTCGGGCCAAACGGAAAAGCAGAAACTGTTCGGCGAATGTGGATACTGGCAACCTCGGTCTTAGGGATAGATAAGAGCCGCATCTGGGTCTCGTACTTCAAGGGTGGAAAGATGTTGGGCGATTACCTGCCGGGTGACGAGGTGACACGCCAGGCATGGGTCAAGGTGGGGATGCCTGAGAACCGGATTGTCGGGTTAGTGGACGACAACTATTGGGTGCAAGGCGGTGGTATTGATGGGATGGAGACGCCCCGAAAAGCCGGCCCAAACACAGAGTTGTTCTACGACAGAGGGGTCGAGAGAGCATGTGGGCCAGATTGTAGACCGGGCTGCAAGTGTGGGCGTTTTGTAGAGTTCTCCAACTCCCTGTTCATCTGCCGCGAACAGGATTCACAGAGCAGGTCTCTCCGCCCGATGGCGGAACCCTTCTCCGAAACTGTCATTGGCACTGAGCGAGTGGCGATGATATTGCAGGGCACTCAATCGGTGTTTGACACAGATACCTACCGACCGATCATCACGGCTGTGCATGGTTTCGTTCGCGCACCTGACCTGCCAGAACCGTTGCTCACCGCAAGCGAACGAGTGATAGCCGATTATCTCAAGGCACTCTACTTCCTGGTGGCAGATGGCGCTCCTCCGCCAGGTAAAAACGGGCGAGAGCGCATCATCAAGATATTGATTCGAGGTGTGATAGCGCGGCAGGTCATCCTGGGCATTCAATCCAAGGAGTTTCTGCCCACACTGATAGATTGCATTTCCCAGACGGTTCACAGCAGTTTGCGAGCGACGCCGGAGGAAGAGAGGCGACTGGTGTCCTACTTCTCAACCGAGTCACAGCGTTTCTCAAAGACCATTGAGCGTGGACGTCGCCAACTACTGCGGTTCCTGAAAGAGAACGATGGACGCACGCTTTCTGGCCCGCAGATTGTCTGTCTGGAAAAGAAGTGGGGCCTGCCACGCCTTCTAACTGCCGCAATGTTGCGGGAGAAGGGATTGGTGTTTACGGAAGCGGAGTACGGAGAGGCGTTGGAGGTCTGGAAGCAGCAGCCCCATAACTGAATCTGCATACCTGGGAATCGTGTGCCGCAACTACATTGGTGGCCCGTTTCACTAATCCGCAACAGTGCTGTAACTCAAACGAAATCCAAAGAATGTTGACTCTGAGTTATACTAATGCTGAGGACATAAGGATGGCGAGGAGAGTGACCCAATGACCATCTCTCAAGAACTTGACAGAAAACAGTTCTTTCAACCGGTGGTGGAAACCATCAGTCTGACCCTGAGAATGCCGGCCTGCATCTGGCTTGCTGATGAGACTGGAGAAGCCCTCTGGATTGCCGCAGCTACGGAGGAGTTATCAGATGATTACATCCGCAAGGCGGTCTTGCGCCTGGATGAACCCAGCGTTGCGTCCGAAGTGGTTGCAGAACGCAAAACGGTCGTTGTGACAGACATTGCCTCCGATGACCGCTGGAAGTACAAGCCCGAAGCCGCTGACATGGGGTTGAAATCGGCTATGGTGGTACCATTGCAAGTCAAAAACAAGATCGTGGGCGTGCTTGATGTCTATGCCGACGAAGTAAGAGATTTCAGCGATTCCGAGAAGGCGCTGATTGAGGGCTTCGCCACCCAGATAGCCATCACGCAGCGTCGGATTCGGGATTTGGCGGTTTTGAACGAAGTGAGCCTGCTAATCAATTCCGAGTTACGCCCCTCCGATCTTTTCAAACGCATTGTGCAAGCCGCAGAAAGGGTGCTGGATTGTCAGCACGTCAGCATATTCCTGGTGGATAAGAGCGGTGACCTGGTGTTGGAGACCGCCTCGTCAGCAGGCATCGCACGACAGCGGTTCGCCCAAGGGGTCGGGTTGGCCGGGTGGGTAGCTAAAACCAAGCGCTCAGAACTCGTCCCGGATGCAGTCAAGCACCCCCAGTTTGTCCCCGGTCTGTCGTCAGAACTCATCAAGCGCTCGATGTTGCTGTCGCCTATGCTCTTCAAGGACAAGGCTATTGGCGTGATCTCGGCTGATATGGACGGCCTGGGCGGCTTCAATGAGCATGATCAGATGTTACTGGAGGCATTGGCAAGTCAAGCCGCCGTGGCTGTACGCAATGCGAGATTGTTTGAGCAGCGGGAATTGCTTCGAGAGATCGCTCGGGACGTCACCAAGGTGCGAGGAACAGAAGAACTTCTGGAGGAGATATTAAGACGCTCCTTGACTTTGCTTGATTGTGAGGTTGGTTCGATTGCCCTGTTGAATGAGACTACCGGTGAACTGGAGTTTCGCTATGCGATTGGCAAGTCCGTCGGGATCTGCCTTCCGGTTGATAAGGGGCTCATGACTGCGGCGGCCCGAGAGCGTAGGCCGGTGCGAATCGGGGACGTTACGAAGGATAAGAGGTATGTTTGTCACGTAGACTCAACGCGCTCTGAACTAGACATGCCCTTGCTGGCACGTGGGAAGGCGATCGGAGTGCTAAACTTCGAGAGTCCATACTACAATGCCTTTGATGAGGACGATGAGATGTTGGCTCATGCATTGGCCGACCATGCAGCAATCGCCCTCTACAATGCACAGCAAGGTGAGCGGCTAAGTACGCTAGTCAAAGTAGGGCAAGATTTGACCTCCGAAATCCATTTGGAACGGGATGAGATACTAGAGTTGATCTACGAACAAGCCCGCAGACTAACGGGTACTCAAGACATGTACATCGCCCTGTACGACGATGAGTCGAACAGAATCCGCTTTGGGTTGGCAATGGAAGATGGAAAACGAGTAGAAGTAGGTGTAGGCGGATGGTCTCCCCGTGAAGCCGATCTGGAAAAAAGAGGGAAGACGGAAGAGATCATCCTGATCAAAGAGCCAATCCTGCACAGGACGCTGGACGAATCGACAAAGTGGTATGAGGAGCCTGGACACAAGGAATTCCTCGGTCGAGTCGCTACATCTTGGATGGGTGTTCCCATGGTTCTAGGGGACAGGGTTCTAGGCGTGATCGCCATCTACGATTGGGAGCGCGAGTACGCCTACGACGAGCAGGATCTGCAGGTCATATCCTCTATGGCCAGCCAAGCCGCGATTGCTTTGGATAATGCAGATCTATACCATCGGCGTCTCAAGGGTCTGGATGCGCTGAACCAGGTGGGACAGGTCCTTAGTTCCAGTGTTTGGCTGGAGCAAACGGAGATACTAGAGTTGATCTACGAACAAGCCCGCAGACTAACGGGTACTCAAGACATGTACATCGCCCTGTACGACGATGAGTCGAACAGAATCCGCTTTGGGTTGGCAATGGAAGATGGAAAACGAGTAGAAGTAGGTGTAGGCGGATGGTCTCCCCGTGAAGCCGATCTGGAAAAAAGAGGGAAGACGGAAGAGATCATCCTGATCAAAGAGCCAATCCTGCACAGGACGCTGGACGAATCGACAAAGTGGTATAAGGAGCCTGGACACAAGGAATTCCTCGGTCGAGTGCAATCCTCCTACTTAGGTGTTCCGATGGTTTTAGGAGACAGGGTTCTAGGCGTGATCGCCATCTACGATTGGGAGCGCGAGTACGCCTACGACGAGCAGGATCTGCAGGTCATATCCTCTATGGCCAATCAGGCGGCAATCGCGCTGAACAATGCAGCTTTGTACCAGCAGGTGGAGACAGTGCGGAGCGTTGCCAACGCCATCACTACAGAGTTGGACCCGCAAGCCTGTATGGAACGTATTCTTGACGAGACGATGAAGCTATTGGGTGTCCATTACGCTACCATTCAATTGGTAGACAAGGCGACCGATGAACTGGTCATACGTGCACAGAGAGGCGTAGAAGGGAGGATACTGGCACCTGATCTATACAGAATCAAGATAGGCGAAGGAATCACAGGTGTAGCAGCCCAGGGTAAGCGGACGATTAGAGTGGGCAACGTGGACGATGTCGGGTACTATCTGGATTACATTGAGGGCACGCGCTCAGAAATGGCAACGCCGTTGATCCAGCGTGGGGAAGTGATCGGTGTGCTTAACGTAGAGGATCCAAGAGAAAATGTTTTTGATCAAGACGACGAAGATTTATTCGAACTGCTGGCGGAGGAAGTAGTGGTCGCGATCCAGAATGCTGCGCTCTTTGAAGAAAAGGATCAAGCTCTAAGGTCGCTGCGGGAGGAGCAAAGGAAAAGCAGGGCTGCCGAACGTTTAGCAGCAGTAAACACCGTAGCGGCAGGGTTTGTGCATAGAATGAACAATGTTGCTGGCACGATACCGGTGCGTGTTGGGCAAATCAAAGAACTGTTGGATCCAGGCGATCCGAAATATTCCAAGATTGCCCATTTTCTGGGTGCTATAAACAGGGATGTCGATGGCATCCTCAGAACCGCGAAGACTATTAGGTCATCCACCGAAGCCACGGAACCTCTCGAGCTGGTAAATGTTGCTCTTCTGGTTTCCAGTGCAATCGAAAGAATCGCATTACCCACGGGCATAACAGTCTGCAACCAGTGCGAGCAGGATCTGCCCGACGTGCTTGTTTTCAGCGGTAAGCTCATAGATGCTCTAGAGAACCTTATTCGAAATGGCATTGAAGCCATTAAAGGGTCGGGTTCAGTTACTATAGCATGCAGAACATCGGTGAAAGAGGATCAGGAGTGGGTAGCCATTGAGATAGAGGATACAGGCCGTGGCATTTCTTCCGAGGATTTGCCCAGGATCTTTGACCTGTTCTTTTCCACCAAGGGTGGAATGGGCTTTGGCCTTTGGGGAGCCAGAACGCTTGTCGAGAGCCTGGGGGGCAGGATTGACGTATCAAGTGAGTTCGGTAAAGGTACGACTTTCACGATCCTTCTACCGGTGGAGAAGGAGGCGCAGAGATGAGCGACAGACGCATTCCCCGTATCCTGGTCGTGGACAGCGAGCCCAAGTGGAGTCAAGCGGTAAAAGCCACTTTGGAAGAACATGGGAAGTACTACGTTGTAAATGTCGGTGATAGTGAGACTGCTTTGAAATCTTCCTATGGTGACGGCTTTGACCTCATCCTCATCAATGCTACCCTTGCCCTTGGAGAGAACATGCCCAAGTTCGAGGAGATAGTGCGTCTATACGCAGATAAGGTACTGGTCATTTCCGACGTGCGTTCGATATCAACGGCCATAAAAGTGTTTAAGATGGGAGCGGACTATGCAGAGAAGCCGTTCGAGCCAAGACGAGTCATAGATCTGGTAGCGAGTCGCTTGCAGCAGGCATACGGAACTGCGAGCTAGCGTCACACGAGGAGGAGAGTAAAATGGAGACCTTACCCCAAGACCGTCCACGCGTGCTCATTGTGGATGATCAACCGAACTGGCGGGAAGCGTTGTGCGAATTACTGGATCCCACCAAGTACGAGATTGAGACAGCAGCCAGCTACGATGAGGCCAAGCGTAAACTACGGCAACGCGCCTTCCACGTACTGGTGGCTGACCAGAGGCTGGTGGACGCTCAGGTGAACAACATACAAGGCATCCTTTTGTTGGACGAAGTGAACAAGCTTCGGGATGGAACCCAGGCCATCATCGTGACAGGTTATCCGTCAATCGAGGCGGCCAAGGATGCACTGAAGGGGCGTGCTGCCTACGACTACATATTTAAGTCCCCGGAAGAGAGTGAGCCGCCATTCAATATCCAGTACCGGGAACGGGTTAAAGAAGCCACCGAGGAGGCGGAGCTGGAGCGACAGAAGGCAATTACGTTGGGCTTTTCAGTGTCGTCACTGATCGCGGGCTTAACTTATGAGCGAATTGCTGAAACCTTGTTCCCCGCAGGCACGGTGTCCCAAGATTTGCTGGAGGGTGTTAAGAGAGTGCTACATAGGCTACTTTACCCGCTCCAGCCCTTGGCGCGTCAGATGGGTAGAGTTTGGCTGTCGGAGTCAGATCAAACATGTGAGGTTCTTTGTTGGAGTAGAAATCGCGGCAAAGCAGCTTTGATCAGGATCGGTAGAGAAAGACTCTCGTTAGACGACCGTAAACCCGAATGGCTTAAGGAGAGTTGGCGTTCGATTAAGGACGAGCAGTTCGCGTCCGTTCCACTTGTAGGAATCTCGTACACGATTGATGATATGATGTTTGAGGACTTCGTAGCTTTGGTTAAGGAAGAAGATTAGTATGGGACCGAAGCCGAAGAAGCGCATACTGGTGATAGAGGATCAACCTAATTGGCAGGACCTAATTGGTGAATTGATCCAGGAAGTCGCTGATGAGATTGGATGCGCAATCGAAGTGGTGATCGCGACTCGCTTTGTGGAGGCATTGAAGAGCATCGCGGCAACGTTCTACGACTGTGTTACTGTTGACAACGCTCTCCCGGATGGCAAGATGGCAAGGGCGCTAATCGATCGTATCGGGAATCTTGGCTACAGAGTTCCAGTTGTCGTTGTAAGCGGACAGGTGAAACCAAGCGACGTTGGAGATTTCTTCCAGGACTACAGAATTGACGGGTTCTTTTGGAAGGGAGAAGATTTCGAGCCGAAGAAATTCAAAAACACACTTGCAAGGCTACTCGCGCCTGTCAAGAAAGGTGAGGAACTGCAAGGACTGCAGCGCAAGGAAAGAGGAGACAGACTTATGGACTGGAACACAATCATTAGCCTGGCTGTATCCGCTGTGTCACCGTACGCCGTCGCATTTGCGACGAGCGCCGCAACTGTCGCTGGAAAGGAGCTGGTCGAGACAGCTTCCGAAAGTATTAAAAGGCTGTGGCAATGGATTAATCAGACTATCAGCAAAAGCAATGATAAGTCCGCTAGGAAAGTATGGGAGGGCTTCAAGAAGGATCCCCGTAGCAACAAGGATGCTTTGGTTGACGCCATCTGGCGGCTGAGTCCAGATGATGATACGGTTCTGCGCGGATATGTGCGGGGGCTCATTCAGGAAGTGCAACTCCGAAAAGGCGCACTGTTGTTTTCTTTGCTTGACAATCCCGACTATTACACCTTCAACGATCTGAAGCGTATCTGCAGTCGAGTTAGCCCGCAATGGGAAGGCGAGACAGGGCCCCCGACGCGTGAGGGCTTGGCACGCTGGGTCGTCACCTATGTTCCAACAAGGAACAGACAGCAAGATTTGATTGCAGCCATGCTGGAAGTGAATCCAACCGTAATGCTGCAATAGCCTGGACGCATAAGGCGCGGATAGGCTGGCTATCACCGCTACCTCCGCGCCTTCTTTCGCGTTGACTGTCCCCACAGAATCGGATCGCTGCTATGACCCAAGACATCATCGCCCTCCTAACCGCCTTCGCCTACGTCTTCGCCATGATCGGCGTCGCCGAGGCACTCCGCAAGTGGCGCGGCTACTCGGTCGAGTTCACGCGCAAGTTCATCCACATCGCGGTCGGCATGTGGGCCTACGGGACGGTGCTGCTGTTCGAGCACCGCACCTTCGCCATCATCCCGCCGCTGGCGTTCGTCGCCATCAACGGTTTCTCCTACTGGCGCGGGACGTTCAAGGCCATGGAGACCGGGGAAAAGGGACAGTTGGGCACCGTCTACTTCCCCATCTCGTTCGTCGTGCTCATCTGGCTGCTGTGGGACCGCCCGCATTTGCTGGTGGCGAGCCTGATGCCGATGACCTGGGGGGATGCACTGGCCGCCGTGGTGGGACGGCGCATCGGCCAACGGCGCTACACTGTCGCTGGAAGCACCCGCTCGCTGGAGGGGTCGGTGGTGCTGTTCCTCATCAGTTGGGCGGCGACGCTCGTGCCACTTATGCTGCTGGCTCCGGAGCCCATTAACCCGGCCGCCGCAGTGGGAACCGCGGCCGTGACGGCACTGGGCGCAGTGGTCGTCGAGGCGGTCTCGCCGTGGGGCATTGATAATCTGACCGTGCCAGCAGTCTCAGCGCTGGTGCTGGTGTGGATGTTGTAGGAGAGTAAATGGGTGAATGAGGAAAGGGTAAATGAGGAGACCCATCTACTCATTCCTCATCTACTCATTCCTCATTTACTCATCTACTCACTCACCTCCTCCGTGATCAGGAACTGGGCGATGCCCTGCAGCCGGGCCTCAATGAAGACGTGAATCTCGCAAGTACCCGGTTCCCAGCCCCCCGGCGGCTTACAATAGTACGAGTTACGTCCGTGCTCGCCCCAATCCCGCCCCTCAACCAACCCCCAAAGCCACGTGTCCGAGCAGAAATCTATGAACTCCCCATCTCTATACCAGGCAAAGGTCGTCACGACGCCGTTCTCCATCCCTTCGTAGGTGAAGAATAGGTACACCCGGTGATCGCCCGGTGGGAACTCGGTGCCCGGATCCACAGGCTCACCGCTATCGTCCTGGTCGGCGGCCAGGGTGATGACGGCGATACGTGCATCCTCTCCGGCCGGCACGGCTGAGGGCAGCGGCGTCAGCGCCATATCGGGCAGGGGGGCGGCCGGCGTGGGCGTGGGGATCAAGGGCGGGGTCGCTGTGGGCCGGCGGGTAGGGGTGACAGTTGGCGTGCGGGTGGGGCGCGGGGTAGGCGTGAGCGTGATCGTTGGGGTCGCAGTCGGGGCAGGGATGGGGGCAGGCACGATGACCGCCAGGTACAGAGCCGCGATCAGCAGAGCGATGGCCGACGCCTGTAGCACCAGCGATGTCAGGAGCCAGCGCTTGGCCCGCCTGAGGGCATCCCGGCGCATGGCATAGTACGGGGCGTGGCGCGCCTTGACGAGTTGAGAGATGACCAGCCCTACCGGGATGGCGGAAGCGATCAACAACGCGTAAGCAGCCCAGCGTATCAGGCTCAGAGTCAGGGGGGTCAAGCCAGCCTACCTCACTACCAATCTATCAACCTGCCAACCCACTGGCGGAACTATACCACAAATCTCCAATTTCAACAACAGATTTCCTGGCCTGCAAAAGCCGTCTGCACCTACAGGTGCTCCTTGACGGCCAGGGCCACAGTACGGGGGATGCCAGGCACGGCGGCCAGTTGCTCGACGCTGGCTGCGCGGATACCATTGAGGGAGCCGAAGGCTTTAAGGAGCGCCTTACGCCGCGCCGGCCCCACGCCGGGGATGCTGTCTAGTTGCGACGCGACCCCCGCCCTGCGCCGGCGCGCGCGGTGGTGCGTGATGGCGAAGCGGTGCGCCTCGTCCCGCACGCGCTGCACGAGAAAGAGCCCCTGGGAGCGACGGGGGAGCAGAACAGGCTTGACCCGTCCTGGCAGGAAAATCTCCTCGCGCTGCTTGGCCAGGGCCGCCACCGGCACCCTGGCGAGCAGATCGAACTCCTGCAGCGCCTCGACCGCCACACCCAACTGCCCTCTGCCACCATCCACGACGAGCAGGTCGGGCAATTTGGCCCAGCCTTTGATACCCCCCTCAATCCCCCCTCCAGGGGGGAGGCTTCCCTTGATACCCCCCTCAATCCCCCCTCCAGGGGGGGGAGCACCCCCCTCAATCCCTCCTACGAGGGGGGAGGCTGACGCGGCGGTCTGCCAGCGGCGGAGGCGGCGCTGCAAAACTTCGCGCATGCTGGCGTAGTCGTCCTGGCCCTGCACACTGCGCACGACGAAGCGTCGGTATTCGGACTTGCGGGGCACACCCTGGACAAAGACGACCATGCTGCCGACTACTTCCGTCCCCTGCGTCGTAGAGATGTCGTAGCACTCAATGCGTATCGGAGGCCTGGGGAGTTCCAGCGCCTTCTGGAGTTCGGCCAGTGCCTGCTCGTGCCTGTGGGCGTCGGCCTGCCACTGGGCACGCAGGGCGGCCAGCGTCTCGGCGGCGTTCTTGGCCGCCAGTGCCACCAACTCCCGTTTCTGACCCCGGCGGGGCACGCGCAGCGTCACCTTGGCCCCTCGCTTCCCCTTCAGCCACTGCTCGATGACCAGTGCCTCCTCGATCTGCTCTGGCAGCAGCACCTCGGGCGGGACGTAGGCGGCCTCCTCGTAGAACTGCTTGAGGAAGGCAGCCATCACCTCCCGCTCGTCCTCGTCCTGCGCTCCCTCCAGCACAAAGTACTCCCGTCCCAGCAGTTTGCCCCCTCGGATGAAGAAGACCTGCACGCAGGTGTCGTCTTCTTCGCGAGCGAAGGCGATCACGTCCTGGTCAGTGCCGGCCGATGAGACGATCTTCTGCCGCTCGACGACGCGTTGCACCGCCTGTAGTTGATCGCGCAAGGATGCTGCCTGCTCGAAGTCCCATCCATCGGCAGCGGCCTGCATCCGCGCCTCCAGGTCTGCGATCACTTTCTCACTGCGACCTTCGAGGAAGTGGACCAGCCCCCGGATCATCGCGCGGTACGCGTCTTGTGTCACTGCGCCGATGCAGGGTCCCAGGCAGAGTTTGATGTCGTAATACAGGCAGGGCCGCTCGTCGTGACCGGTGATCTCCCGATTGCAGGTCAAGTATGGGAATGACTTGCGCAGCAGGTCGAGCGTCTGGTGCATGGCCGAGGCGGAGGTGAAGGGGCCGAAGTAGCGGCTGCCGTCCTGTTCCATGCGGCGGGTGATGAGTACCCTGGGGAACGGGTCGGCCCAGGTGATCTTGATGTAGGGGTAACGCTTGTCGTCCTTGAGGCGCACGTTGTAGCGGGGACGGTGCTGCTTGATCAGGTTCGCCTCCAGGATCAGCGCCTCCAGTTCCGAATCGGTGACGATGAACTCCAGATCGGTGATCTCGGACACCAGCGCGTGCACCTTGGGGTTCTCCTGGGCCGAGGCGTGGAAGTAAGAGCGCACGCGGGCGCGCAGGTCAACTGCCTTGCCCACATAGATGACGGCCCCGCTCACGTCGCGCATCAGGTAGACGCCCGGCTTGCGAGGAAGTGTCTCAATCTGGGTCCAAATGTGCTCTGGGAAGTTCATCGTTTCATTTCTGGCAGAATCGTCAAGACGACCACTTAAGCCTGAGTCTGCGCGAATGGCGTCGTGCTCCGGGGGGTGGGTCGGTGTGGTCGGAGCGTGCTACGTCGTTCCTGTGACCTGTGGCCTGCTACAATTGGGCGGCGAAGGCTTCCAACGCGTCTGGCGTGATGGGAGGTGTTGCGCCGCGCTGTGTGGCGACGTAGGCTCCCAGCAGGTTGGCGAAGTCGGCCACCTCGGCCAGCGGCCGGCCAGCCAGGTACTTCACGACCAGCGCCGCCGTGAAGGCATCCCCGGAGCCGACCGTGTCCACGACCGGGCAGGCATAGCCAGGTGAGACGACCCGCTCCTGGCGCGTGCGCAGGATGCACCCGCGCGCGCCCAGCGTCACGCAGACCAACTCCAGGCCGTAGGCTTCCAGCAGGTGGAGCAGGAACTTGTCTTCGTCCAGATCATCTTGCCCCAGCATTCCCTGCACTATGCGCAGTTCGTCGTCGTTTAACTTCAGCAAGTGGCACCGCGACAGCGAACCGCGCACGACCTCGACGGAGTAGTGGGGTGGGCGCAGGTTGAGGTCGCAGACAATGAGCGCCGGCGCGGTGCCTTGAGCGCCTCGACTGGGCTCGGCGAAGTCTTGTCGGAGGGAGGCGACCTCCAGCAGCGCGGCGATGGACCGCCGTGCTACCGGGTGCCGCTGCGCCAGCGTGCCGAAGCAGACCACATCGGCGGCGCGGACACGTGCCACGGCTACCGGGTCAGCAGCGAGATAATCGTAAGCCACCTCTGTGCAGATGTCGAACTCCGGCTGCCCGTCGGCGTGGAGCGTCACGTGCACCTGCCCGGTGGGGTGGTCGGTATCGCGCTGGACCGGGCTGGCATCCACACCTAGTTCTCGTGCTCTGGTCATGATCTCGTCGCCCAGTTCGTCCCGACCCACGCGGCTGACGATCGCGCTGCGAGCACCCAGGTGGTGGCAGTGGACGGCGAAGTTGAAGGGCGCACCGCCCAGGTGCATCCCTCCCGCCCCCCCTCCACCTTCCCCCCCAAAGTTGGGGGGGACAGAGGGGGGGCGGGAAGGGAGGATGATGTCCCAGAGAACTTCGCCGATGGCTATGACGTCGAGTGCTCTGTCCACATTCCCTCCTGATCAACCCGGCAGCGGGCTAATGCACCGGGTGGTGTGTAGGTCCGAACTCGTTCTCCAGGATGGCCCAGATGTCTGCCCACAGGTCCCGGTCGGCGAAACTGGTGTGAATCTCGTCCAGCGTCTGGTTGAAGGTGTGCTGGTCGGTCTCTCCCAGGATGGTGAGCACGGCGTTGGCGACCCCGAAGCGAATTTCGCGGTTGGCGCGGTGATGGCGGTGCACCTGGCGCAGGCGCGGGATGTCTTCCAACTGTCCCAGCATGATCATACCGGCCACACCGTTGGCGACCGGTTCCTCGTCATCGGAGTCCAGTCCTTCGCGCAGGTAGGGCAGGGCGCGGTCGTCTCCCAGGCCAGCCAGGCTCAGCGCGGCGGTGGAGACTCGCTCCGGGTCGTCCCGGTTGTCCTGGAGAAACTGCCACACTGGTTCACGCGCTTGCTCATCGCCGGTGCCTCCCAGGAGGGAGACGACCTCGTCGGTCGCGATGGGATCCAGCGCCGGATCGGCCAGCGCCTCCAGCAGCTCGGGTGCAACGAGTTCACCCATGCGAGCCAGCCGGTCGAAGGCCAGGTCATGATCGGCCTGTGTGAGGCCGGCCAATTGGCGGATCAAGTCAGGCGCTCGTGCGCCGTACTTGCGGTAGGCGCGTTCTGCCTGGGGGTGCATATTGCGGCGACGCTCGGCCGCCGCCTCCATCATTTTGCGGTTGGGCACCTCTCACCTCTTTTCACCTCAGCACCGGCTCTTCAGGCCGGTGCGGTCGACTCTCCCCCCGCTGTGTGGGGGCTTCTACTCTCCCATCATCTGTACCACCAGCCGCCGTGACCTGGGGCGGGTGTCGAAATCGAGAAACACGATCTGCTGCCACGTGCCCAGCGTGAGGCGGCTCTCGACGAAGGGCACCGTCAGCGAGGGACCGATGAGAGCGGAGCGGATGTGGGAGTGGCCGTTGTCGTCCCCCCAGCGCAGGTGGTGGCGGTAATCCCGGTCTGGCGGCGCGACCTCGTCGAGCACCCGCTGGAGGTCGGCCAGCACGCCGCTCTCATACTCGATCGTGGTCAGGCCCCCGGTCGAACCGGGGCAGAAAACGGTGACAATGCCCGCCTGCAGGTCTGATTCCTTCACCACCCCCGCGACCTGGGGGGTGATGTCCTGAATGTCGCAGTGGCCACGGGTATGCAGTTGTAGTTCGTGAGTAATAACCATCCGCTTGTCTCCTCCGATTCGATATCTGAACTATGCCCCGTTGTTGGGAAGATCCCCGTCCCCTTGATGCCCTAACCGAAGTCTGGTACACTGTGGCTAGAAGCCGGGTGGTGTAGCCTCCTCACGGTAACCAGTCCGTGACCGAATCTACACAGTACCGCGAAAGCGGTTTCTTGATTGTTCCTTGGTGGCCTGTATACTCATCGTCACTGATACCAGCCAGCCGGTTTCCAATATCATAGCACAATTCTCTCAGATTCCAAAATTGGCGCGCTGTGTCCAGTCATGTTACAATGCGCCACCATGGACATCCTTGAAGGACTCAACTCCCAACAACAGAAAGCCGTCACCGCCTCTGACGGCCCGGTGCTGGTGCTGGCTGGGCCGGGCAGCGGCAAGACCCGCGTGCTCACCCATCGCGTCGCCTGGCTGGTGCTGGAACTGGACGTCGCCCCCTGGCGCATCATGGCGGTCACCTTTACCAACAAGGCTGCCCGCGAGATGCGGGAACGGCTGGAGTACCTTCTTGGTCCCTCCCGCGCCCGCAGCCTCACGCTGGGCACCTTCCACGCCACCTGTGCCCGCATCCTACGCCGCGAGGCCGAGGCAGCGGGCATCCCCCGTGATTACGCCATCTTCGATGCCGACGACCAACTCCGCCTGGTCAAGCAGGTGATCCGTGACCTGGACCTGGACGACAAGCGTTACCGCCCCCAGGCGGTGCATGGTGCCATCTCCCGCGCCAAGAACGAGCTGATTCCGCCGGAGGCGTACTCCACCGGCTCTTACTACGGCGAGGTCGTCAAACGGGTCTACGAGCGCTACCAGGGGCTGCTGGCGGCCAACAGCGGGCTCGACTTCGACGACCTGCTGATGGTGACGGCGCGCATGTTCGGCCAGAACCCGGACGTGCTGGCGAAGTACCAGGAGCGCTACCGGCACATCCTGGTGGATGAGTTCCAGGACACCAACCAGGCGCAGTACGTGTTGTTGCGGCAACTTTCGGGGCGGCGTCACAACTTGTTCTGTGTGGCTGACGAGGATCAATCAATCTATGCGTGGCGTGGCGCGGACTATCGCAACATCCGCCGCTTGCGGGACGATCACCCTGACCTGGTGACCATTCTCCTGGAGCAGAACTACCGCTCCACCCAGACCATCCTGGACGCCGCGCACGCCGTCATCCGCCGCAACCCCGACCGCACCGACAAATCGCTCTTCACGCGACGGGGGCGCGGACCTGAGATCATCGTCCACGAAGCCTACGACCAGGACGACGAGGCCCGGTTCGTCGTGGACACCATCGCCCAACTGGCTGCCTCTCCCCCCCCTGGAGGGGGAGGCAGGGGGGGGGTACGCCCCGGCGACTGCGCTGTGATGTACCGCACCAACGCCCAATCTCGTGCCTTCGAGGAATCCTTCATCCGCGCCGGACTGCCTTACAGGCTGGTCGGCGCCACCCGCTTCTATGCCCGCCGTGAGATCAAGAACCTGATCGCTTTCCTGCGCCTGATCCACAACTCCACCGACGGCGTGAGTATGGCCCGCGTGATCAACGTCCCTCCCCGGGGCATCGGCCGGAAGACGGTGGCGGTGCTGGAGGACGCGGCGCGGGAGCGGGGCGTCTCGGTCTACAAAGTGCTCAAGGAAATCCCTCAGGAAAGCCCCAAGCCCCAAGCCCCAAGCCCAAAACTGGGGACGCGGGCACGCCGGGCGCTGGCACTGTGGCTGGGACTATTGGAGGGCTGGATCGCGGCGCGTGCTGCATTGACGGTGGCGCAGTTGATAGACCGCGTCTTGGAGGACACCCGCTATGCTGACTACCTACGCGACGGCACCGAGGAGGGGGAGGAACGCTGGGCCAACGTGCTGGAGTTACGCAACGTGGCCGCCGAGTACGAGGACCTGATGCTGACCGACTTCCTGGCCGATGTCGCGCTTGTTTCCGACGTGGACAACTTGAGCGACGAGGCGGACGCGCCGACGCTGCTCACGCTTCACAGTGCCAAGGGGCTGGAGTTTCCCGTCGTCTTCGTCACCGGGCTGGAGGAGGGGATGCTCCCTCATAGCCGCTCCTTCGACGAACCGGAGCAGATGGCCGAGGAGCGACGGCTGATGTACGTCGGCCTGACGCGGGCGAAGGACCGGCTCTTCTTGACCTACGCCTTTATCCGTACCCGCTACGGCGACAGCGAGCCCTCGGTGCCCAGCCGTTTCCTGGACGACATCCCCCCGGAGTTGGTCAAGGGCTCGTGGGGAGGGGGGCAGGAAGCAGGAGGCGGGAGGCAAGAGGCAGGAGGCGGGAGGCAAGGGGCAAGGGGGACGAGAGGCGAGGGGCGCAATTCGCCATTCGCCATTCGCAATTTGCAATTCCGTGCCGGGCAGCGGGTGCAGCATGCGACCTTCGGCGAGGGGCTGGTGATCGAGAGCCGCGCCGATGGGGACGATGAGATGGTGACCGTGGTCTTTGAGGAGGTCGGGTTGAAACGACTGATGGCGGGCCTGGCGCACCTGGAACGGCTGGAGGATTAGGACGGGATACTGGATACTGGTCACTTTCGGGAGTGGAGATACTGGTGGAATGCTTGATTGATTTGCAAGAGTTGGACGGCCCGCGCCTCGTCCGGCGGCAGGAACTGGCGGCCTCGGAGCGGCTGGCGGCGCTGTGCTTTCCCGGTGCAGCAGGGGTGATGGAAGGGATTCGTACGTACACCCCACCCCGGCGCGGAGGCATCCAGGTTTTATGCCACCAGGGCGTGCCCGTCTCCCAGATCGGTGTCTACCACAGCCGTGTCAGCGTGTACGGCAGCCATCTGCGGGTCGCCAGCATCGGCAGCGTGTGTACCCATCCCGACTACCGGGGCCGGGGCCTGGCTACTCACCTGCTCGACTATTGCACGCGCCAACTGACCGCTGAAGGCGCACGGCTGATGCTTATCTCCGGCATGCGGGGGCTGTATACCCGGGCCGGCTGCGTCACTGCCCAGGAGTTTGAGTACATCGTGCTCAAGTCCGATGATCTTAGGACACGGATCAGCAGGATTAACGGATTAAGAGTTCGCCCGGCGACCGAAGCCGATGCCCCACTCTGTGCTCGTCTCTACCAGATGGAAGCGGTCCACTTCGTGCGGCGCGTGGAGGAGTTCGTTGCCCACTTTCAGCGGCCCGAGGAGTTCTCCAAAGCGAAGGACTGGATCATTGAGGTGGCAGGGCGGCCAGTGGCCTATCTCTTCACCGGCATTCCCTGGGAGTATCAGCGTGATAAGGATGCGGGCGTGCGGGAAGTGGTCGAGCATGCCGGTAGCCGGGTGGCGCTGGTTGGTGCGTTGGCCGGGGTGATGGCGCGCCTGAACCTGCGGGAACTGCGGCTGCTCGTGCCGTGGCAGGACGTGGACTTCCTCCAACTTCTCCGAGAGCAGGGGGCTACTGGGGAGCACATTCCCCTTATCGGGCATACCATGCGCATCGTGGACTTCCCCGGCCTGATGTCGGACCTGCGGCCCTACGTGCGAGCACGGCTGACAGCCCGACAGCGGCGTGGCCTGCGGTTTGAGCAGGAGGGAGACCGGTATAGTATCGCGCGGGGGCGGGAGCGGCTCGAGCTGGATGGGAAAGGGATGACGCGGCTGGTGGCGGGAGCGCCGGCCGAGGTAGCCCCCGACGTTCCGGTTGCGCCGGGCGCACTGGGCGAGATCATCCCGGCGCTGTTCCCCTTGCCCTCGTTTCTGCCGGGGCTGAACTACCGGTGAGCGCTGCTTACTTGCTGCCGCCATTGTTGTGAGCGAGCGCTGGTTTGACATCCCCTGACGCGCATAGTATACTGGCCGTGAAAATGCTCAAGAAGCATTGTATTGGCTGCAAAGATTGTAAGGAGCCCAATTCGCGATGGACGCGACAACGCTTGAGCCGGAAGTTCTGGATCGCATTTTTCACTCCCTCTCCCCCGATGATCGGGCGGAGATTCTCAGTGTCGAAGCGGCATTTCGCCGTTTGAGCCTGCAGAAGCGACTGGCTCTGGCTCAGAGCAAGGTGCAAGCCTTCGAGGCCAAGTATCACACTACTCTTGACCAGCTTGAAGCCGATGGGCTGCTCGACGATGCTGGCTATGCCATGCACGAAGACTACGTCGAGTGGCACTATTGGTCACGGGTGTTGGAGCAGGCCTGGAAGACGTTGGACGCTCTGGTTGCGATCTCTCCAGCGCCGGAGCCAGCGTAATGAGCAATCAGAGCCGGCGCGTCTATTTGGATGTCTGTGCATTGTGCCGTCCTTTTGACGATCAGAGTCAGATCCGTATCCGCCTGGAGACCGAGGCTGTGCAGTTGATCCTCAGTCACGTCCGGACGGGGAATCTGAGTTTGGTCGTCTCGCCGGTTCACGATGCTGAAATTGCTCCCATTGATGACCTGGCCGAACGGACACATCTCCAGGTGATGCTCCAGCAAATCGGCCATCGCATCCCTGTGGACCTTACGCAGGCCAGGCAGCGTGCCGAGGCCCTGGTGCAACAGGGACTTGGGCCCGCCGACGCAGCTCACCTGGCTTGCGCCGAGCAGGTGAGGGCCGATTCCGTGACCTGTGACGACTGGCTTATTCGTCAGTGTCGGCGGGTCAAACCGGGCATCTGGTTCGGCACGCCGATTGCGTTCTGTGATAAGGAGAACCTGCGATGAAGGCTCAGATTTACCTCCCAGAAGATGTGATGGTGCGACGCGCTTTGGAAGCATTAATGAATGCCCTCGGACCGGTTGAGATGACTCGTTTTCTCACTCTCCCCCGGCAACGGCGGTTGGATGCGGTTCAACGGCACCGCCAATGGCAGGCCGGTTTGGACAAAGACCGGTTTTTTGACCAAGTTTTCGGTGCGGCCGTCACTGAGCAGCCCTCTGAGGAGTAAACTCTTCTCCCCCGCTGACCCCACCTTCGCCGCATCACTCCCCACCCCACTGCGGCCAGTACCAGGGATACCACGAGTCGGGGATGGATGAGACCTCCACCGGCTCACCGCTGCTGCCGTCCCGCCCATCAGTCAGACGTGGACTATGGCAGCGGCAGGTCCGTGATGTCCCACACCTTGAGGTTGTCGAAGTACACCCGCAGCGTGGTTTTGTCAACGCCACTGTGAACCGCCAGTGAAATCCTGCCTCTGCTCGACGATTCGTCATGGACGAACCACAACGGCTCTCTGTTCATGTAGACCGCAATCCGAGGGCTCTGAGCAATGATCGTCAAATGGTTTGTTCCCAATCCCTGCTCGAAGGTAGAGGCATACACTGAATATCCCACCAAGTCTGTAATGACCCCACCGACGTTGCTGTGTAGGTTGAAGGAGCCATCAGGTAGGAAGTTCAAGTTGTAACCGGCGTTACTAGGATCTTCGAGAGTTCCCGGTACATCACGAAAACACACTTCCCAGCTACCCCATTCGCCGGAGGCGAACTGTGCATCTACCTCCAGGACGAAATCGGAGAACCACAGTGCGCGGCCTGGTGTGGCACCAACGTTCTCATCGGCTTGCGCTGCTAAGATAAAGTAAGCATCGTCTTCGTAGCCCCATTCGTCTCCATCGGCGTCTGACCCGGTGGGCCACCCGCTCCCTGGATCGCTGAAGTCATCCTCGTAATCCGGTGGCCTATCGGCGATGGCGGCCAGGATGGGCTCGGCGAAGGCGCGGGCCTAGTCGGCGAGGGAAGAAGCAGTGGGCGCTATGCCGGTGTCGAGGATCAGGAGTTGAGTGCCGTTGGCCACCAGCACCTCCAGGGCAGGATCGCTGTCCAGGTTTGCCGCCGCCAGGCCGAAGCCACCTTCGTTGTGGATGGAGTCCAGGGGGTAACCCCATAGCAGGTTGTTGGATCCATCCACGGCGTCCACGGAATAAGGGGGCTCTATCCCATAAAACCGGATTGTGCCCGCCACGATGTCATCTACTCCATCCCCATTCACATCGCCCACCGCGTGAACGCCGCTGCGGGTTCTGGACCACAGCTCCTCTCCTGTGTTTCCTTTGACCACGTGAAGGTCACCCGCGAAGGCGGAACTGAATACCACCTCGGTCTGGCCGTCGCCGTTCACATCGCTGGCTGAAACAGAGTCTCCTCCCCGGCTGGTAGCCCACTCCTGGCTGCCGCTTGGGTCATAGGAAATGACATTGGCCACCACGGAGACGATTTCGTAAGTCTCGTCATCGTCCACGTCCTCGATGATGACATCCCGTCCGTGATAACCCTTGGGATGCGACCAGAGGATGCTGCCGGTTGCGCCGTCCAGCAGGAACACCTTGTTGTCATAGTTCTCCACCGCGACCTCCATGTCCCCATCGCCGTCCACGTCCCGGGCGTCAATGCCCTGGGCATGCCCGCTGCCCAGGGATTGCGACCAGACCCGTTCGCCGGTAGTACCCTCAATGAGGATCACCTGCCCGCCACCCCAGGAATACGTGCCCACAGAGGCGACGACATCGGTATCCCCGTCGCCATCTATGTCGCTGTAGGCCAGGTCCACCGCCTCCTCGTAGTCGCCCAGGGCCTGCCATTTCCTGGTGCCATCCCTGCCCAGGACACAGATGATCGCCTTCCCCTGGCTTGTGGAGTCTCCTTTGCCTGTCCCTACCACATCGAGGACGCCGTCATCGTCCACGTCCACCACATCGGCGTTAACGGGTGTGCCCGTCTGGGTGGTGATTCTATAGGACCACAGCTCCTCGCCATTGGCTCCATTTACGGCGGTCACGTATCCCCCTCCCGTGCCAAAGACCACATCGGGGACACCGTCGTCGTTGAGATCGCCCGTGGTCAGGCCATCGCCCCAGGAGTCCAGGGACCAGATAACATCTGGGGCAGTGTAGGTCCATTTGACTGTGACGGCAGTGAGCGTCGCCGTTGGGTGCGGGGTGGGCGTATGGGCCGCCGGTGTTGGTTCAGCAATCGAAGGAGCCAGATCAAGCTTTACGGAATACCAGGCATTTCTCACCCCGGCATATTGGCAGTCATATATCTCCTGAGCGCCTGGCAGTCCTTCTTTGTCTATATCGCTGCAGTGGAGCCACACGTTACTGTATATGTTGTCGTCGCCGTCCAGGAGCTGCCATTCTATGCCAGGCATCGCCCGGACAGGGGGATCAAACTCAAAAGTGATCAACCATGAGGCCTTTACCGGCACCTCTGTTCCACTGGGCAGTTCCCTGCTGGTCGCAGTGGATTCTTTATCGCCCAGGGTCAGCATTAGCTTCGAAGGTCCTGCTTTAACGTGAGTGTAGTAGCTGTCCTCTCTACTGGTCGTTAGATAGAAGGTCACAGCGCTCACGTCACTTTCGGGGAAGTCCGCTGGCAGATTGCCGTAATGTCGAACTTGACAACCGCAACAAGAGGTTCCCCCTGCCGGCCCATAAAAACCCTCAGTGCGCTCGCCGGAAGAGGTATAAACCAGCGCGCTCGGGGTTGGGCCAGTCATCGGTGAAGGCGCTGGTGTGGGTGTGACCGAAGCTGTCGCCGTTTCCGTCGGCGTCGCCGTCTCCTCCACCACCCGCACCACCTCCAGTTGCCCGCCGCTGATCTGTACCTTGAGCGGCACGCGGCTCAGGACGAGGAAGAGGGCCACCAGTGCAGCGATGCCTACCGCCACCCACGCGGCCACTCGCCCCCATTTCGCCAGGAGTGGTTTCCGCGCGCGGGCCACTGCCCTTTCGGTTGGCGGCGCGGCTACCTCCGGCACGACGGGTTCTACCCTTGCCGCTGGCACCGCCGGCTCAGTCCGCGCTGCCGCCTCCGCCGCCCGCACCGCCCCATCCAGCGCCTGCACCATCTCTCCCGCCGTCTGGAAGCGGTCGTCGGGCTCCTTGGCCATCGCCCGCAGGATCACCCGCTCCACCTCCTCTGGCAGGTCGGGCCGGATTGAGCGGGGCAGCGGCAGCGGCTCGGTGATGTGCTTCAGCACCACCGCCAGCGGTGTCTCCGCCTCGTAGGGCGCGTGCCCAGTGACCAGCTCGTACAGCATCACCCCCAGGCTGTAGACGTCGGTGCGGGAGTCCACTTTGGCTCCCTTGCCCTGCTCGGGGCTCATGTAGGTCGGCGTCCCGATTCCCACCCCCGTGCCGGTCAACTGCACCGACGATTCCACCATCTTCGCCAGGCCAAAGTCGGTCAGAAAGGCATCCCCCTCGGCGTCTAGCAGGATGTTGGTCGGCTTCACGTCCCGGTGGATGACCCCCATCCGGTGGGCGTAGTCCAGCGCGCTGCCCACCTGCCCGATGATGCGGTTGACCTCGCTCAGGGGGAGCGGTCCCTCGACCATCCGGTACTTCAGCGTTCCTGCCTCCAGGTAGCGCATCACCAGGTAGGGCCTCCCCTCGGCCTCGCCGGAGTCGTAGACGGGGAGGATGTGGGCGTGTTCCAGCCGGGCCACCGCCCGCGCCTCGCGGCGGAAGCGCCGGAGGAAAGTCTCATCCTGGGCGAAGTGAGACGCGATCACCTTGACCGCCACGTACCGGTCCATCGCCGGCTGGTAGGCTTTGTACACCGTCGCCATCCCGCCAGTGCCGATCTGCTCCAGGATGCGATACGGTCCCAGGTGCTGTCCAATCAGGTCATTCATCGTTATACTTATGGTAGCACATTCTGTTGTCGAAGTCAACGCCTACGCGCGTGAAACGTGATGCGTGTTGCGTGAGTGGGCACTTAACGCGACGCCGGTGGGGTGGCCCACGGCGGCAAGCGCAGCGGGAGGCCGGGATGCTCCTCTCCGCTTCGGGGGGGCTGGGGGGGGAGCACGCCCGGCGTTGACCATTGCGCCTCTGAGCCGCTCTCCTCGCCACTTACTGGGGATAGCGGCAGGTACAGCGTGTACCCTTGTCCGAAGACGTGCTCGCCCAATCGCTGGGTACAGGTGCTCAGCCGGTTCACCTCTGGCTGGCGCTGCTGCGCCGGGCAGAACACACGCTGCCAACGGTTGTCCGCCGTCATGCGGTACAGGCCCAGACTGTCCTCATCCAGCCCCATCACATCTGCGTCTGTGTACTGCCAGGTAACGGTGATTGGAAGGAGCAGAGTCATTAACTCAGACGGGATCGGCTGTCCGTCTCTATACGCGGCCAATGTAAAGGCGGTGACGCCGATCAGAGGGCCGGGCGGCGACTCGGATGGCAGGCGAGGCGTGAAACGTATCTCCATGGGTCTCGTCACCGTCCCGGCAGGGAATAGGAAGGCCAGGTGGCCGCTGGCCGAGGTCAGCACGGCAGCGGCATCGGGCTGCAATGTAGTCGTGACGACGACCGGGATCGTCATTTCGACGTAGTTGTTGCCCTCGTCCTGCTCGTCCAGAACCCCGTCGCTATCTACCTCCAGCGCCAGGCGGTAGATGTCCTCGTTCGGAACGGGCAGAGTCAATTCCTCCACGACAGTCACCTGAGCGCCGGAGCCGAGGGCCGGGATGGAGAAACGCTGGGCGGGCAGGGTCAGAGTGCCGTGGATGCTGCTCAGGTAAAGTGCGCCAGAAACGGGTAGCGTAGGCCACAACCCCTCGTTGGTTGTCCTCAGAGTGACGCCTAGCATACCGTCGGGGGTTCCCGGTGAGCGGATGCTCCAGGCCGTCGTCGAAATCAGCAGGTCGGGTCGGGCGTCCACGGTCACCGTGCAGGTGTTGTTCCAACGGCGCGCGTCGGCCACCGCCTGGGCTGGGTCAGCGATGAGCGACGGATCGTATATCCCAGGTTCAGTGATGACGAGCATCGGCACCGGCAGCGGGGCGACGTCCTCCTCGTACCGGGCAGGCACATCCTGGATGAGTTGGAAGCCTGGCAATGGGGAAGTGATGACCACACCGGCCGCGGGTACCTGGCCCAGATTGGCGACTGCCCCCGTCACCGGGAGTGTGATGGTCAGCGCATCGTAGGGCACGGTTGGGGTGAGGTGCTTGAGCGGCTCCGAATTGACCCATAGTTGAGCCGTCAGGTCGATGTAGTCGGCTTGCGTGTCGGTCAGGGCGGCGGTGTAGTCGGCGTAGGTCTGCCCCATTGGGGAGAGTTCCTTGGAGCCACTGTGAAACAGATAGCCGTTGTAGTACTGATCATCGGACAGGCTGTACCAGGCCCAGGCCTGCACCAGCCGGTAGTCGTCCTCGGGATAGCCAATGTCCGGATAGGCTTCGTTGAGAAACAGGTCGTAGGTCTGGGTCATAAAGTGGCTCACGCGGGCGGGGGGAAAGGTGCGCCCGTCCTCATCCGCGAACCAGTCTGGCCACAGTACCCCGTACTCGCTGATGATCAGCGGTTTATTCTGTCCCCCCTTGTCCTTCATCCACTGGCGCATGGCGATGAAGTGATTGCGGAGCACGTCCACGTTGTCGCCGTCGCGGACGGGGTAGTCCATAGCGCAACTGGGATCCACTCCCGGCGGCGTGCTGGCCCCCCAGGAGCCATACACCTCGCGCAGGATAAAGGCGTGCACATTCCACACATCCACCGGCATCGGCTCGCCGTAGGTCTGCTGATACGTGTCCCACACAATGTCCAGGTACTCCAGCCGGCAGGGGGTGGGCTGGACGATGCCGCCGTTGGCGATGAGAGCGGTGGGGTCCCAACCCTTGATGTAGGTGTAAAAGTCGTGGTAGAGTATGGCATAGACCTCAGGCAGGATAGGATCGCCCGCGTAGATGGAATCCGGCTCGTTGCTCATAAGCCACAGGGAGCCCGGGTGGGCGGCGGCGATCTGGGCGATGACCTCCCGGCTGGGGTCCACCGTCACCTGCGCCGGGTCGTGGGGGTCGGCGCCAGCGTGGAAGCGGATCAGTTGCACGTAGGTGAGGCCATCGGGATGGGCTGGACTGAGGCTGGCGACCCAGTTGCTGTACCATCCGGCGTGGAGCAGGGCGACGTCGTAGCCAGTCAGCGCGCTGCTATCGAAGCCAAAGCGGTCGCGGGGATCGGGGTAGGGGGGCAGGAAGTGATGGCCGGAGTGTAGGGTGCGCAACGGGGCCGCTGGAGCGGCGAATGAGAGCAGTGCACCAATGGTCAACAAGAGCAGCAGACTTAGGAATAGGGGTAACAGTGGTTTTCTCATCACATACCATCTCTCGAAGTCGAAACCTTCAGTCGAACAATGAGGGCGCGGCGGGCTTGGGCCTGAACTCAGTCGAATGGCCGAAGGCCCGCTTCTCTTGTGCTGATGGAAGGGGCGTGCTATACTTTCTGAGCCGGAGCGCAGCGGAGGCGAAGAATCTCATTGTTTGCATAGGGAAACGCTTGTTTGCCCGAAACGAGATTCTTCGTCACTTCGCTTCTCAGAATGACAGGTTATTAAAATCGTATCTTCTCAATATTTCGGGGCAGTGCTGGATACAAAGGAATTTCTGACAATTTTCTCACTTCAATGAGACGAGCTTGTGCCATAATTAGGGCAATCGGTCTCTGGTGACTTACGAAAGACGCA
>Ga0315549_1000233_pt1 | contig 68995 bp, 82 predicted proteins | sample SalMarSW160200MG_FD_203101 | JGI IMG/M metagenome (GOLD analysis project Ga0315549, IMG submission 203101) | Salt marsh sediment microbial communities from the Plum Island Ecosystem LTER, Massachusetts, United States - Salt Marsh Sediment SW1601-200 ...
GCAGACATTGCAGGATTTGATATATTCACAACTCCAGCAAAAGCACTGCTGAAGAGAAATACCGATATTGCCAGAAATACAAATATTTTTTTCATGGCTTTAAAATGCAGTTTGAGTATAAATAATTAATTTACTATACTTTACGCCCTTTGGTCACATGGTGTTGACCATACCGCTGTGCGATAAAGCAAAAATGTGTTCAATCTTTATAATGCCATGGCTTCGGGAGGTAAGAAGGCAATGTCTTCATACAGTTGGCTCTTCAGTGTTTCCAGGTGGAATGCAACGGGACAGGAATAAATTCCCGAATATATCACTGCACTGCTCGGTTATGACTTTGAAATAGAAGCCGGAGATGGAATATTTGTTTTAATCAGCAGCGGTACTGCAAACTGGCACGGAATTTATATCTCCAATTTTCCTCTCCCTTTTTACTCTTTTTTAGCAGGTGAATTTAAAAAAGGGCAGCATTTTCACTATGATGATACGGGAATGCACCGAAGAGGACATTCCGCAGGTTGTAGAGATAGAAAATCTGTCATTCGAGCATCCATATCCTGCTTTCGTCTTTAAGAAATACCTGCGCGCCAGGTTCATCATTGCCATAGATTGTGAGAAAATAACGGGCTATATAATCGGTGTCAAGATGGTCGGCAGGGGCATTGTGGTTTCGCTGGCAGTTCATCCTGACCACAGAAGAAAAGGATATGGAAGGAGGCTGATAGAACACCTCGTGAACATGCTTGATGTGAGTATTGTGGAAATCCAGGTAAGAAGGAACAACCTCGGGGCACTGAAATTCTACAATGCAACCGGATTTGAATACAAGGGCATCATTCCTTCCTACTATGGTAACGGAGAGGATGCTGTAGTGATGGTCAGGAGGAAAGATTGATGATTGCCTGGGCGATGTCACCGTCCGCTTCATTTAGGGCTTTCCTTGCATCCTCGATGTTTTTTCCTGTTTTTTCTGCAACAAGATTTACATCCTCCTCGCTCATTTTTTTGGCCACCTCCGGGATGCCGGCAATCTGATAGGTTTTCTGTCCTTTTACATTCATTACCGTTACTTCTGCATCCTTGAAGATGTAATCGGCGTCTGCAGTCCTTATAATCACCTCCTCCACGCCCTCTATTTCCTCGACCGACATACCCATTCGCTTCATCATTTTATTCAGCTGCCGGGGGTCCATATTTGGCATCATATGCAAATGTTATATTATCTCCATATATATAACATCCTTCAAACGGGGTATTATGTTACCTATAGGCAACGTCATTGCATCCTTTGGGTTTGCCGTCATCAAATATTTCTAACATGTTGTCCATAGTTTTTTTGTCTATCTCTTTATTTAGAAATCTCTTGACGATATTCTTTTTTATATCGTATTCATCAATTGCACTTGGTGCCTTTGTTGTCTCTGTTTGGTTTTCCTCAAAAACTGATTCATACGCTTTTCTCATTCTATGCGGTGTATGCTGAATATACCCCATCAGAGTTTTCAAGTCAGAATGACCAGACTGGACCTGTATCTCTTTCGGGCTCAAACCAGCTTCTGCCATATGCGTTATCATTGTTATCCTAAATTTGTGTGGGTAGACGTGTTTCTTGATGCCTGCTCTTGCTGCATATTTTTTAACTGCATCCCATACCACTGTATTGCTAATTCTTTTTCCATAATATGAAAGGAATAAAGCTTTTTCATGTCCTTTTCGTGGTATGGGTCTGACAGATAGATACTGTCTAATAGCCATTGCACAGTCTCTCGTAATGTTTACCACTCTGTCAACATTGTTTTTGCCATGTCTAATTGTCAATTGTAATCTCTCAAAGTCAATGTCAGAAATATCTAAGTTCATCATTTCAGATTTTCTAATGCCAGAGTAGTAAAGTACCTTCAGAATTGCTTCTGCCTTTGGGTCTTCTTTTGCTTCCCTGAACATATCGTTTATCTCCTGTCTGGTAAACGGTGTTTTATCTATGTCTGGGGCTTTCGCTCTTGATATTTTCACTCTTACACCCGTATCCAAGAAAAGCACCAGTAGTTTTCTCAAATTGGTTGTGATAAGACCCATCGAGTTATCACTATATTCGCCTTTGCAATTATTGATATACTTATTTACTGTCTCCTGTTCGATACCATCCACGCTGTATCCATTTTTATCAAGCCACTCAAAGAATTTTGTCGCATAGTGCATCATCATGTAAACCGTCCTTTCGCTGTTATTCCGTTCTGCCACCATCCAGTTCTTGTATTTCTGCAATATCTCCTTTACCGAATCTTTATTGCGTGTTTTGGCGGTGATGTCTTTCATCTTTTACCGCCTGGATTTACATCCGCTTTGGGCTGCAAACCCATATCTACATCTGAAACACCATTTAAAACTTTTTCAGCACCTTTTTTGATTGCATAGGGATTCAATCTCTTGAGTTCCCTCAATCCATGCTTTCTTCTACGCTCATTCAATTTATCAAATTCACCCATTGCCTCTATGACTATTTTATGAGCTACGTTCTCCAAGATATCTCTTAATTCCTCAATACTGTCAGCACATATGTGATGAGGGCATTCTTCAAAAACTATTATCTTCCTTATTGAGTTCAAGGAAATGATAATATCACCTCTTAACTATCTATCAAAACATTTGAAACATACATAAAAAACATAATTTTGTTACGAAAGTAGAGGGGGGGTAGTATGTTAATATTCAAACCCCCCTTTGTGGGCACTTTCTACAGATAGGGAATTGCCCTATTTCGTAACACATCACTGCCCTTGTTTTTACGCTTTCTCTCACGATATGCCCTCTGTCTATATTTATTACTGTAATATTTCTTAGTTCTGCCCTGCCTGCTACTGGGAGGGATTGTTTTGCCACAGTATGCACATTTACGCCCTATGCTATAGTATTCATTGTAGGCTTCTATAATCATTTTTATGCCGTACTTGGGATGCATATAAAGATACTTTCGAGATAGATACCCCAGTATATCACTGTCGGGGTTTATTGAAACCACGATTTTATCGGGCTTCACGCCGATAAGGGATATATCGTATACACCATCAAATATCTCTTTGTATTTTTCTTCTATAGCTTCAACATCTTCTTCGGTTTTTGCCTTGCTTAATTCTCTTTCTTTTTTTCTGATTATCTCTTTTTTATAAATCTCCGCTTTACCCATTGCCTTCTCAAGAACGGGCAACGTTAACTTATTTTGGTCTATGCCTTTAGTTCTGTATAATCCGTTACACTTTGGTTCTAATAATACATATTTTCTTTTATCTTTTATTTCTTTATCTTTTATTATCATTTTTATTTATACCTCCATTTTTACATGAAAAAAACATACAGAAAAACAAAATTACTACACTACTACAGCAACTACGGACTTTTGGGGGTATGTACCCTTCATCAAATATCAATTTTCTCTATTGGATATAGCTGTCTAAAGGTGCCGTGGTATCCCCCTGAAAAACCGTAGTATCCGTAGTATCTGTAGTTTTTGTTCTTACAAACTTCTTTTTTAGTTGTTGCATGAGTTGTTCGTTCCAGATAACACAACGTTTGCTGACACCATCAACTTTTCTTGGAGAAGACGTTTCTATTCCCAGTTTTTTCATGTGGATGCCAACAACACTGGGTTTAATAGAATAATATCCATCGTAGTTCTCTTGTATCTTATCAGCAATATCACTGGCGGTAATATATTCCATGTCACCATTCTTTAGCTCCAAAAGAGTCTTTACTATTCTTCCATCCAAGGTGTCTTCCCTCGCCTCAACCATTTTGTTATGGTGCATCACGAATACCTTTCGCATTTTCTCCAATACTTCTGGCATATCCACGAATAATGATACCATCCCTTCAGTTATTTGCTGCAATCTAATGTCAACGTCATTCAAGTTTAATTTTCTAGCTTGCGAAATGTCAACTTTGCTGTAGTTCTTCAGTCTCCACATAAGCAGTTTATTCCTCAGAATTTGCTGTTCCTTATGGAATTCATCGGTCAGATTGCGTGGTATATTCACTCTTATCGTTTGTTTCATCAGGATGGTAATGCATCTGTTCTCCAGAGATGGGTCTTTAAAAATGGTCTTATTCGCTATTATCTTTGGTCCGTATACATCGAAATATCTGATATTATCGTAGTTATCCCCGCTACATCGTGGAACTCTATTGCCCTGCTCATAGCCTGCATTGAGAATTTTAATTATATCGGCTGTCTTATCACTGTACTTAAAATCAGATTCATCTAACTTCAGTGTTGCCTTCCATCTCTCAATTGTTCTGTATAAACTGGCTCCAGATGGAGTTACAAACTGGAACGGATGATAGCATAATCCCGTAACTACTCCACTTGCCCTGCTTTTACCCGTTTGATAGTCGCCAAGAAATCTTAGGTATGGTATTGATGGCATCCTGTCAGAAAGCCACGTCATCATAGTATACCATGTGCATACATCTTCGTAAACCTCTGGAATATCCACATATTTGTGAATATGATTCTTTATGTCCCTCATGAGTTCCTTATTTGATTTGTAATCCATGGGTTCTGTTGGAAGTATTATCGCCTTCTCTGTAACATCAGCATTTAGTATTGGTTTATAGATTACCTTATTGTGTTCTACTTGGCTTTTAGTTCCAATTGTGCCACTACTTTCTTCTAAAAATACATATTTTACTTTACGTTGTTCTGGGTTATACGTTTGTTCGTAAAGTATACCATCGATAACGATGTTACTCACCTGAATTATCTCTTGTTTTTCATCACTGTTCGCCATTGATATCACCTTCCTCTTTGATAAAAAGCATACCAATGCTCATCTTCTGGTATACAATATCCACATCATACAGTTGCAAGATATTTTTCTTTATCTTTTGTATTGTTCCCAGGTCCGTTCGTATCACTATAGCGTAATTTACTATAGTATCTAAAAAAGAGGTATTCTCTTTATTCATTTATTTACCTCATTATTTTATTTATTCACATCAACAAAATACATAACAAACATGGAAGAGAGAAATATATTCTTTTTATCCCTCTTCATTATATAGTGTTGCACTCGGAATAATAATCCCAGTCTTTATATTTTTCTATTAGGCTCATGGGTTCTTTCTTTTCAGGTTTCTTAAAAAACTCGTCAATATCATCGATATCATATTTATCCTCATCTTCCAAATGTGCATCCCATTCCTCTATTATAATTGCTGAATCAGAAGATGCTGAATCAGAAGAATCATTATCGTATTGCACATAGCCACTCATATCTTCTTTATACGCCAAACAATCTGTTTCTAACAATCTTTCTCTACTCTCTGGTTTATGTGAATCTTCTTTGCCCCCTGCAGCCCTATTGGCGATATCCCCTATAGTCTTGAAATTTGTAATTCTAGTCAACTCATTTTTTACATATTTTTTTTCATTTTTAAAGTTTGGAGTACCATCTTTATTTTTTGTTTTTGTCAGATGTGAACTAAAATCAGATGTTCCTAACTTCGTATTATATTCCTTCTCCTTAATTGTTTTAACGATACCATATGGTTCATATTCAGGTGTTTGCTCATATCCTTCTCTTTTTAACTTGATTCTGACCTTTTCCCTTTCACGCCTAAACTCCTTATAGTGATCTTTACATAAGAATTGCCTATGACCCCTAAGTTCCTTTTTTATATCATTTTTCCAACACTCAGGACAATACTTCTTCCCACCAACTTCTACAGGCGTTGGTATAGGATATCTAAATTTATGTTTTTTTCTCCAGTCGAACACTCATTTCTAAAAGGTTTCATCCTCATTAATATTTTTGTGTCATCATATCATCAATTTCTCATATTCTTTTTTTCTATCAGCTGCGGTTACTTGAAGATACTGGGCGGTGATGTTCAAATCGGAATGCCCCAGATTTAATTGTAGATTCCTCAGATTGCCCCCCTTCATTAAATAATTGATTGCATAACTATGCCTCAGGGTGTGTGGATGTATCGCTTTATCAATCCCTGCTTCTTTTGCTGTTTTTCTAATTATCTGGAATATTCTCTGTCTTGTGATGCCAAATATCCTCCCTTTTTCAATCCCTTCATCCTTCAAGTATCTTTTAAGATGCATCAAACTCTCCCTGTCAATGGGAGTCCTTCTCCATTTACTCCCCTTGCCGAACACCGTAATCATCTTATCATCAAAATCTATCCAGTTTACTTCCATGTTAACAAGCTCAGAGACCCTCATTCCCGTCTTCCAGAGCAATCTTATTATCAAGTAATCCCTAAATTTATCCGCTTTATCAAGCATCCTCTCAACTTCATCCGGCTTTAGATAATTCCTCAAATCCTTCATGTTATCCAATAACTGAATCATACCAACGTATTTAACATTATTGTTTTTTTGTTAAATAATGGGATAATTCGGGTATGACAACAAAACCATCATATCTTATGGGCAGAATTAGAAATAGTTAAAAATTTAACAAAAGTGTACTTTTGTAAAGCAATAAAGTTATACAAATAGTTACATCACTCACTGAATGGGCATCCTATCATAAAGAGCATTCGCTTAGAGGGGGAAAGTAACTACACGGGGCAATATTGGATTAGCATTATCCGATATAATATCCCCATTAAAATGCCGTTATATCGTTATGGTTTTAGAAAATAGATAAGCCTTAAAAATAATCTTTAGAAACAGGTAGTTAAGTTGCTCTTGTATGGCGTAACGATTTTGAAAATATCTTAAAATCTATTTGTTAACGTTGCCTATAAGAACATTTATATTGAATTCTTAGATATGAATGTGATTGAAATGAGGATGAAAAAAGAGGAGAAGGGAAAAATATAGAGGACTTTGAATAACCCATCAACACTTTATCTTCTGTCTTTCTTTCGCATAAATCATGCGAAATCTTTGTTTCTTGTCCTATTTTTTGTTTGTTTTTTGCCTTATTTCTCCAATTTTTCTGTTTTTTACCTAGCTTCCGCTAACCGCTTACGTTCCAAGGTAACAAGCTGGTAAAGACTGTCGTTTCATAAGCTCCAAACGGTCTCCCAATCCTTTCACTTTCAAATACTGTTGCTTTAGAATAAACTTGTTAAAGCTCATACCATCACCTCTATTGATAAAGAATAGAAAACCGCCAGATATATGTTTCTATGAGGTTATTCAAAACTCTCTATTTCTTGTTAATATCTTTCCATTTATCCCTGATTTTATCTGATTTAATCTTGCCATCAATTATTTCTTCAATAAGCTCTTTGATTTCTTCAATAAAAGCATTTGTTAACTTAGACTCTTTCATATAATTCCTTAAAAGATAGACCATTAATACTACAAAAACACCCCAAAATATAATATAAGTAAAATGTTGTAGCAATGTTTCAGTTACAAAACGAGTTGATAAACTTATCATAATTACAAAAAGAGCCAAAATGATTGTAAGGACTGTAAGCAAGAGTGTAACGTTGGTGGTTACATACACCTGCAAATATTGTACCCATTCCCCCTCGCTCAGCGGACATGGGCTTTTCAATTCCTTATCTACCATACATAAAGTAGTAAATGTTTATTAATAAAACTTATGTACAGAATGTTTGATTTTGTTACAAATAATAGAAACTTATATCTGTAAGTATATACCTTATCTATTACTTATTAATTCTAATCTGTAAGTATATACCTTATCTATTACTTATTAATTCTAATCTGTAAGTATATACCTTATCTATTACTTATTAATTCTAATCTGTAAGTATATACCTTATCTATTACTTATTAATTCTAATCTGTAAGTATATACCCTCTCTATTAGTTAGTTAATTTATATCTGTAAGTATATACCCTCTCTATTAGTTAGTTAATTTATATCTGTAAGTATATACCCTCTCTATTAGTTTGAATTTATATGTTCAGTTTTCTTTAACGCCCTAAGCCTATTTTTACTCCAACTTTATCGTAAATCTTTTTCAAATCCCCCGCATCTAAATAAGCATAATGCCGTAGATCAACGCTGCCCTTCAATGAATGCCCCATCAAAATCTCCTTGGCTGCATCTCCCCCTTCTATATCTTTCATCCCTCTATGGTGAAATAGAGTTTTACCTTTGACTGGTACGACACTATCCGGTCATCCTCCACGAGCACTTCGAGGTCACTTACCGTAACCCTCCTTATGTTTCTTATGGTTTTTCTCGCCTCGTCTATAGCATTCCTTACAGCATCCTCCCAGCCGTCCGGGGAGCTGCCTATGAGCTCTATACTCTTTATAACAGACATGCTTCATTTAATCTTGTTTCCAATATTTAAGTGTTACTGGTTCGCTCGATAAAAACCGAAAATAATTTTTTGTATATCCTTTTCTTACTTCCCAAAACCTTTTTTAACTCTATTCAGCTTAAGTCACACCATGCCAAAAGTCATCTGCATAATCTGCGGCGTGAACGAGACAACAAATCCTGACGGCATCTGCGATGACTGCAAGCTCTCGATTTTGTTCAATAAGGATATTCCGCCCAATATTTTTTAGGGGAAAATTGCTGGATTGATTGAAATGGACTTATTCAGGTTCTAATCAATAAAATATTTAACTTCGCTAAGCATTTATGGTTGATAAACATGCCTAGAGTGCCAAGAATGATGAAACGTAATACGTTAATCAGGGTTATTAATAAAACAAAAATAGATTATAAGAGAGAGGGTAAAAGAATACTTGTATCAGAAATGGAAGAAATACTGTATGATACCATGACACATTACTGGGGACATACAAAACAATATATGAAAGGATTTATTGACGATTTGAAAAAAGAAGGCTGGTTAACACAAGAATATCTCGATGAATGAACTTTTGTAAAACTCTCTAAAATTACGATATTCAAGATGGTCTTATCTGTAGGGTTGCATTATATAATAATACTGCAATAGCCTGAGTTGTTAAACCATTAAAAATCATGTCACTAGTGTTACAATTTAGCCGATTCCAACAGATAAGAAAAACACCAAAAATGGGCAAAAAGGTGTAATCATACCAACCCCCTTGAGTTTCGTAACGCTTTATGCCTTGGTTATCATATAATCAGGAATTACTTTATTGTAAATCTACCCCAAATTAACTCACTTGCTTTTTGCATTTTTCTTTTTTTACCAAAACACGCTCTTGCAGTTCTCTTAATTTTTAGGAGAAATCAAATAAATATGCAAATGTTATATATTCTCACTGTTTAACTTTTTGGTATGCGTCCGACGGAAGTCAAGGTGCTTGATGCCAATTCGGCTTTTTATGGAGTTCCTGCCGGGATGCTGATGGAAAACGCAGGAAGGGCGGTAGCTGATTTTATAAACAAAAAATTCGATTGCAGATGCTGTACTGTTTTATGCGGGTCAGGTAACAACGGAGGAGATGGGCTTGTTGCCGCCCGTTACCTTTCGAGAAAGTGCAATGTTAATGTTGTAATGTTGAAGGAATCAAAGTCGTTGCTTGCCAGAAAGAATTTCAGGAAAGTAAAAAAACTGGGCATTTTTGTCCAACGCTACGGGAGCGGGATTGAAAAAATATTGCATGAAAGCGAACTGATTGTGGATGCGATGCTCGGCATAGGCATATCCGGGGAACTGCGGCAGCCGTACAGAGAAATCGTAAAAATTGTAAACGGAAGCCATTCCAGAGTCGTTTCCGTGGACATACCGACCGGCTTCGGGAGTAAAATAAGCGTAAAGCCCGATGCGACCGTAACCTTCCACGATAGAAAGGACGGAATGACCGAGGAAAACAGCGGCAAAATAATTGTGGCAAACATAGGTATACCGGAGGCGGCGGTGGTGGCGGTGGGCCCCGGAGACATGATATATTATCCCGTGCCAAAGGAGAATTCCCACAAGGGGGAGAACGGTGCGGTGCTTACGATAGGCGGGGGATCGTATACGGGTGCTCCTGCCCTGGCGGCTATGGCTGCATTGAAGACCGGAGCTGATCTGTCATTTGTATTCACTCCCCGGAGAGTATGGAAGATGGTTGCATCATTTTCGCCCGACATGATAGTCATGCCTCTCGACGGAGATTTTCTGCAGGCGGAGCATAGCCCGATGATAAGGGAATTTCTCGGAAGAGTGGATGCAGTTGTGATTGGCCCGGGGCTTGGCAACAGAGAGGAAACAAAGGAATTTGCTGCAGATGTAATTGACGAGGGCATATCCCTGAATAAGAAAATGGTTGTAGACGCAGATGCCATACGGGCGTTTGGTGAAAGGAAATGCAATGGCAACATCGTTATAACTCCCCACGCCGGCGAGTTTAAGGAATTGACCGGTATAACTTTGCCGGACGAACTCGAGGAGAGAAAAGAGATTGTGAAAAAAGAGGCGAAAAGAAGAGGATGCACGATACTTCTGAAGGGTGCAGTGGATATAATAAGTAACGGGGAAAACTTAAAAATAAATCATATTCACAATGAGGGCATGACGGTTGGCGGCACGGGTGATGTATTATCGGGTATCATCGGCTCTTTACTATCAAAAGATGTTCCCACATACAATGCGGCGAGAATGGGGGCATTTATGAATGGGACTGCAGGGAATCTTGCCTTTGAAAAAAAAGGTTATGGAATGACAGCCAGTGATGTAATACATGAAATACCAGAAGTGCTGATGCACTACACCCGATAAAATATCTGATAAAATAATGCTCTTTGAAAATCTTTAAAAACTCTATTTTGTAAAGTAATAAAGTTAGATAAAAAGTTACATTATTCATTGAACGGACATCACATCATAAAGAGCATTCGCTTCAAGAGGGAAAGTAACTACACGGGGCGTTATATCTTGTCAATTAGAATTATTTGATATAACCTGCCCATCAAAAAATATTAAGTTATAGTTATCCATTCACTTACTGAACATAAAATGTACGAAGAAATAAAAGTCTGTCCAGTTGTTGGGCAATGTCCTTACAGTCCTATCAAAATAAATCCCAATCATTATTTCCTAATTGAGCCCTTCGATGGAGAAAGAGAACTACGAGAGTTGGCAGTTGAGATAGGACTCGAAACAAGGTATGGCAAGAATAATTTCGAATTAATTACTGCGGATAGACAAATATCACCAGAAAAGGGCTTATTTTGCGATATATGTAAGAAGATCCAATCTTGTCAGATATGTATTGCTGACATAACTCCGATAAAAAATGGTGGGTCATCAGTAATAAAAGAAAATGTAATGTTAGAATTGGGTATGGCTTATGGGTTCCAAAAACCTGTTTTAGTTTTATCACAAAAAATTGATGGAAAGAGGTATATTCCCTCAGATTTAGGATTTATAAGATACATTGATATACCCTACTGTGACTGGGGGGGTCTTACAATTAATTTAATATCTCGTTTAACTGGGATTGAAGGAATTGGGTATATAAAGAAAAAAATCTTACCAAATCAACTTGATTTAATCATGGAAATGATAAGCGTATATGAAGCTATTATTTGGTCTAAAAAGTATCAAAAAGAAATTGATGGAGAAGATGCGAAAGTTATTGAATTTAGAATAATTAATAAAGGGCATCCGATTGCCATAATTAAAAATTGCAAATATTTAAAGAATGGCATGATATTAAAATTATTCAATATTGAGAGTGGCATTGAGCAATATTGCGGGACTTTGAAAGTTTTTCATCTCCAGAAAAGTGATGACCTTGCCCAAGCATATTACATGTGTGATGATGATTCCAAGGACATATGGGGAGAAAAGGTAAACAACATTTTGCTTAATAACAACGTTTTAGCTGCATTCAGCAATAGGTTGTATGTTCATATACCAACTATCTTCAAAGGAACAGACATCCGTGATTTGGAAAAAACCGTATTTGTTACAAAATCGATGATGGGAAATATTTAAAAAATGTGACCTATTTCTTGGTTTACGAAGGATGATAAAATGGCTGAATTAATTAGGGGCAAGATTGCTAGAATTTTAGACGAGTATACTGTTTATATTAATCGTGGACTTGAGCACGGAGTTAAGGAAGGAATGACTTTTATAATATACGATGAGGGCAGCTCTATTAAAGATCCTGATACTGGGAACGTATTAGGTAATATTGAGATAGTAAAGGCAAGAGTGGTCGTGAGAGAAGTGCAAGAAAAAATGAGCAGAGCAACAACTCCTTCGTATTCCACCTTTCCCATTCTAACAAGTATGGCTAATATAAGGGATAGATTAATTGTGTCTGAAGAAGAAAAAAAAGAAGAAGAAGAAAAATCATCAGTTAGAATAGGTGATAAAGTAAGACAGGTTGCTGAATAAATACTCGGCAATAAGATACAGCACAACATAAGACCTAAATTATTTATTTTTGTCACTACTATATCAAATATCACCTTTAAAGCTCTCTTCTTTACCTCGAATTCTCCTGCACTGATGCATAAATTCCATGTAGTTGCTTATAGGACAGAAAACCATGTCAATAATGTTACAAAATAACCCATTCCAACAGATAAGAAAAACACCAAAAATGGGCAAGAAGGTGTAATCATACCAACCCCTGCTTAGATTCGTAACAATCAAGAATAAAGTTAGATAAAAAGTTACATCATTAACTGGATGAGCATCCTGTCACAAGGGCATTGCTTCAAGAGGGAAACCAGACTCCACGGGGCAGTATATCTTGTAGACTGAAATTATTTGATACATTCTGCCAATTTAATACATGGCTAAAAAGTTAAGAAAAACAAAAATCGATGAGCCTTAAAAAAATTCTTTAGGAACAGATAGTTAAGTTGCATCTGTTTGGCGTAACTATTTCGGAATATCTTGAAAACTATTTGTTAACTATAGTTGAGTTGTCAATTGTGCTATACAAAAGATTTATCTTTGGTTTTATATTGCTTATTGGGGAGAAAACATGATGGCAAAAAAATTGGGTATAGTAGTTTGTATGGTACTCATTGTCTCTGTTGTTTTACCAATAGCAGGAACAATGAACGGAGATAAAAACGATGTAGAAAGAGATAGTATTATATCGGAAAGTGAAACAGAAAACAATGTCTTTCAAAACTTGCAGGAAGAAGTAAATAAAATGGGTGAGTCTGAAGATTCTACATCATTGCCAAATTATAGAATACTCAACAAAGACTGGGATTACTGGAGCAATCCACCAAATTTGTTCTTAATACCAGAAGGCAATGTAGGCATTGGGACAAACAATCCAAATGCCAAACTGGATATATTTGGTAATCTTGCAATAAATGGAAATATCATAATCGATAGCAATGGAAACTGGATGGGAAACCCAACAGGATTAATTGGTCCCGAAGGACCTCGAGGACCACCTGGACCTCAAGGCGAAACAGGACTGCGAGGACCAAGGGGTTATACTGGACCTCAAGGACCGCAAGGAGGGCAAGGTCTGCAGGGAGAAACTGGACCTCAAGGAGAGCAAGGTCTGCAGGGAGATAAAGGCAGTACAGGAGATACTGGACCGATGGGACCAGCAGGACCTGTAGATGAGGATTATTTAACGGCACATTTACAGAACATAATCCAAACTTTGTGGAACAGCTACTACCTATCAGAAACTATGAGCATAGGCTTGACAGAAATACACAATCATTACGACACTGCAACTGTAGACATCATGACTCAGGAGAGCGGAGCACTCAATACAATAGATGTTGGAAATACGAATGCAAATTACAAAGGAATATTTACTGTAAAAGATAGTATGCCAAACGAAGGAGGTGGAGCAACAAATGCTGAATGGAGTGCTGACATTCACTCATACGATTATGATAGATATATATGTCAAAATTCTAATTCAGTACTACCGCATTCAACGGAACCTGGAATGGAAGAAAGAGTTGGATGGGGTGCAGATGTACGAGTAATTAGAAGGCATCATTTTGATGAAGCTTGGATTGGCAAAGTTACGGCAGACATTGGGTGCAGAGATGTGGCCCAACATGCTCGTTTATACTTATGGGTTTATGACGCAATCCAAGAACATTGGGTTTATATTTGCTATTTCGCAATTGATCGAGGCATGGAACCAAATGGAGTAGAATTTAAGCCAATCTATTCAAGTTCAATAGCTTTTGTAACCACTTATAGTCCTGTTATACAATCGTCAAATATTGAAACATATAAAGCCGAGTTTTCAAATAGCATCATTCAGACTAACAGTTTTGCATTCAATTCTGATATAAACTCCATTTTTATAGTTGCAGAAGTTAATGTACCCACCGATACTATAGTAACCGTAGATGTATCATCAGATGGAGGATTAACTTGGGATGCAACATCACAAGATTTGAACACTATTATCGAATGCGACGGTGACGATAACGATTTAGTACTGAGATTTAATCTTCTTACAACAGATACAGAAAAAACTCAAACAATAACAGAATATGCTGTCCAAGTATTTACATAAAAGAATATGATATAATGTAAATTTATGCTTTGGTTATCATATAATCGGGAATTACTTTATTGTAAATCTCCTTCAACTCATTCTCATCAAGATATGTGTAGTGTTGTAAATCTACTCCAAATTATATCAGCGATATTATCGTTGATTTGGTGGGTGAAATTGGGGATATTTTGGGTAAAAATAAAAAGTAAAAAATATTAATCCCCAACAATTTAATAATTCCGTTCACATTCGAAATCATGATTATTGCAATCAGTGGCTACCAAGGGGCCGGAAAGACGACATTTATTGAAGGGCTTCTGTCCCTGCTTGAAGATAAGTACGATGTGCTGACCATAAAAGATACCCATATGGATGGAATAGATGTGAGGGAAAAGGATACATCAAGGCACTCGGAGGCGGGGGCTTATGCCTCCGCAATAACCGCAGAGAAAGAAACAGCCGTTTTTTTCAATAAAAGGATGGATGCAGAAGAAATTGCTGCCCTGATCGACGTAGATGTTGTTCTGCTGGAGGGCTTCAAGAAGTCAGGCTATCCAAAAATATGGCTCGGAGGGGGAGAAGGAGAAAATGTAATCATGAAAAATCCTACGGTTGAGGAAGCATACAAATACATTTTTAGTGAGATTGAGAAAGAAAGGATACTCGAAAAACTGCCCCGTATCGACTGCGGTGAATGCGGCCATGCCACATGCGGCGAGATGGCAGAGGCGATAATGGAAGGTGATGCTACAATTGATGACTGCAGGGTGCTTCGGGCAGGAGGGGTGAGAATATCGGTGGACGGCGAAAACCTGCCGCTTAACAAATTCGTCGGAGAAGTGGTAGAAAACACCATAAGGGGCATGCTTTCCCCGATGAAAAACTCAGGGGATGTAAAGGGCGGGAAAGTGACCATCGAATTACCTGCCAAAGGTGATAATTTTTAAATCCATAGGACATTAACTTTCAATGATATTCGGCATGGAACCGATGACTTTCCTACTAGTCATAGTAGCGATAATATCCGGTCTGTACATGGCATGGAATATAGGTGCCAATGACGTTGCAAACTCCATGTCCACTGCCGTCGGTGCGAAGGCCATAACACTCCGACAGGCCGTACTCATCGCTGCCATATTGAATTTTCTGGGTGCCATTTTTCTTGGAAGCGACGTAAAGCATACCCTGGAAAAAGGTATTGTGAACACAGATATGATAGGTGATCCGCATACAGTCATGCTTGGCTTTTTGGCATCCATACTTGCAGCCGCCATTTTTGTAACCATTGCTACATGGAAGGAACTTCCGGTATCGACAACACACGCCATCATAGGGGGCATAACCGGCTTCGGTTTCATAACAGGAGGAACGGATGCAATCATATGGGGAAAACTCGGTGAGGTGGCATCATCATGGATTTTGTCCCCTGTCGCAGGGGCTGTAATAGCCTTTCTGGTCTTTCGCTCCATCGTGCATTTTGTATTTGCATCCGGCAAGCCCGAGGAATCTGCAAAGAAATTCGGTCCTCTGTTTATCGGACTGACTTTTTTTATCATCTTCATTTCCCTCTTTACGAAGACACATCTTGGCGATATGCTTTTCACGGGGGAAAAACAGATTATATTTTGTTCCATTGCTGTTTTTGTTGTGTCGGCTGTGGCAGGCATTTTCATCGTTGGAAGAATGGCTATCGGGGAGGGCTATGACGCTGTCGAGTTTTTATTCAGAAAGTTGCAAATAATCACTTCATGTTATGTTGCACTTTCCCACGGAGCAAATGATGTCGCCAATGCAATCGCCCCTCTTTCCGTAGTTGTAACCACCGCCTTGGAAAATACCTCGCTTGCCGGCAGTGATTTTTCATACTACCTTCTCGCACTTGGAGGAATAGGAATAGCCGCCGGTATAATGACGTGGGGATACAAGGTAATGCGTACGCTGGGTTCAAAGATAACGGCACTCACGAACACAAGGGGTTTTTCAGTTGATTTTGGGACTGCAACAACTGTACTTGTGGCCTCAAGGCTCGGGCTGCCGATTTCAACCTCGCACACGGTCGTAGGGGCAATCATAGGCGTGGGGCTGGCAAAGGGGCTGGAGGCGGTCGATTTGAGTGTAATTAAAAAAATAGTCTACTCGTGGGCGTTCACGCTTCCCGCAGCCATTATCCTATCGATATTAATTTATAGAGGTTTATCAATTGTATTTTAACATGAAAGGGAAGACAGCACATACAAGGTCTCCTGTTTCAGGAATATACCGCAAGAAGTCCCCGTTTACCGGGTTGCTCGAGCATATGGATAAGGTCAAGGAGTGCACATCAATACTGGAGGATGCGCTGGTGAAATATTACAGAGGAGATATCAAAGATTTTGATAAATCCGCAAAAAAGATATCGGAGCTGGAGCATGAGGCAGATCTAATAAAAGGAAATATACGTTCTCACCTGCCGAGTTCCATCCTAATGCCGGTGGACAAGAAGTACTTCGTATGGCTGTTGAGAGAGCAGGATGCCATACTCGACCATGCAGAGAACCTTGCCCAACTCATGGATATGCGACACACAAACATCCCCATAAAGCTCAAAGAACTGTTTATCGAGCATGTACATCTGGTGGCTGATACGGTAAATGAGATGGATAAGGTGATTAGCAAGGTAAAGGATTTGGTGGAAAGCAGTTTCGTAAGGAAGGACAGGGAAGAGGTAAAGAGTTACATTCGCAATGTGCACAGGAAGGAGTGGGAGGCTGACCAGAGGAGATACGAGCTTGCCAAGGAAATTTACAAGATGGAGAAGGAATTACCCCCTATGGATATATACCACCTTCTGAAGATAGCGGACTGGACAGATGATATTGCAGACCATGCCGAAAATGTGGCAGACTGGATGCGCGCCCTGATAGCAAAGTAGATCATCATCACCAAAAATTTTATATATCGATTTCGCTATATCGATTTCGTAATATGAGAACACCTTTTCTTAAATATTTCATGCTGAGGGCTGTTTCCGAGGAAAAAGCAACGGGCTACAAAATCATGAAGAGATGCGAGGAGGTACTGGGTTATAAACCGAGTACCGGTTCCATCTATCCACTGCTGAAGAGGATGGAGAAGGAGGGAATAATCAAGGGGAAAAAGAACGGCAGGGGGATAACTTACAGCATAACAGAGAAAGGAAAAAAAGTGCTTGAGGGGGGAGAGAAGCTGAGGAAGGATATATATCAAAAGTTGAATTACTATGCCTCAAGTGTTGCAGAAACATTTGGCGACAGCGAGCTGAAAAATTTATTGAAAAAAGAAGGACATTTCAAAGACCACGGCAAATTTCCCATGATATTTAAAATAAGGGCAAAAGCCATAGAACTGGACAGGACGGGTGTGGACAGCAGAAAAATAAGAGATGTGCTTAACCAGACGTATCGCAAACTTGTTGAATTAAAGAGGTAAAAAAATGAAGGAAATGAATGAATGGATTTCAAAACATCCGAAGATAAGTATTGGAATAGTGTTGGCAATCACCGCCGTGATGATATTTTCAATGTACAGCAACGGCATATCAACGCAGATGAACGAGCAATCTTTTATGCCCGATATGGAAGTGGTGAATGCATACCGGGATGTGACTTCAAACTATACGGAGCAGTATACCGTGCAAATTCTTGTAAGGTCGAATAGTGGAAATATACTGAACAGGGACAGCCTTGCAGAAGTTTTTGGGGTGGAAGAGGCGCTGCTTGCCAATGAAACTATACGCTCAAATCTTGAAGATCCGTCATATTCAGAAGGAAACATTATCAGTTTGCCTACCATTCTTGCCACAACACGCATAGTTGGAGAAGCAATGCTACAAGGTAGAGATGGCACCCTGTTAAAAAATTATCCATACAATATAACCCAGATGAAGAGGGCATTGTTAGGTGAAAATATCAACATTCATCTAGAAAACTATACTCTCAATCTTACCTTTATTCATTTTCCCAGCAACATGACAGTGGAACAGTCCATCAAGAAGTTGCAGGGTTTTTCCATGTTCCCAGAGGCCCGGATAGCCCTAGAAGAGGTATCGCGAACATTAACCAAAGACTTCAACATTTCCTCTCAGAATCTTACGGCAGACGGGTGCGTCATCATTGTTTCTCTTAACCCTGAAATAAAGAATCCGCTGGAGGTCGAGGAGACGATTGATAAAGTAGTCAAAAGTGTAGATGCACAGCATGTGAAAATAGATACCCTAGGGGAAAAACTGATAATGAATAAAATAATCGATGCATCCGACAAGTCCATGGAAATACTCATGCCTGCTGCCGTCATAATGATAATAATAGTTCTCCTGATTGTCTTCAGAAGCGCCGTTGATTCCCTCATAAGCATCATCGCCCTTGCTTTTTCCATAATATGGATGTACGGGTTCGGGGCTGCGTTCCATTTCGAGTTCAACCCGATGACGACGGCAATACCGGTACTGCTCGTGGGGCTTGGCATAGATTACGGCATCCATCTGACAATGCGATACCGTGAGGAAGGCGAAGGAACTGCAGGGAACGGAGAAAAGGTTTACAAGACGCTAAAAACGGTTGGGGCTGCCCTTCTCGTTGCAACGCTTACAAGCATGGCTGCGTTTCTATCAAATCTTGTTTCCCCGATAAAGCTTCTCCAACAGTTCGGCATTCTGTGTGCTTTCGGCATATTTGCCGCTTTTATCATCATGCTCTTATTCGTTCCCGCGGCACAGCAACTCCGCAAAGGCATACCAAAGAATAGGAAGGAAAGTGCCGTAACAAATCACGGAAAGAGAGTAGTGAATAAAATCATCGGGGCGGGCGCGACCGCCGGCAGCCGCCATCCGCTTGTTGTTATCTTTATTGCCGTTGCCATAACCGCTCTTTCTGGGGCGGCTTCCCTTGGTTTGAATACGACTTTCAATACCGATGAATTCCTGCCCGAAGAACTCGATGTCACCCAAGATTTGCACTATCTGATGGAAAACTTTGAATTCATGGGTGGCGAGGCACAGCATGCATACCTGCTCGTAAAGGGAGACATATGCAGTCCATCATTTTACCGGGCATTGGACGGAACCATAAAAAATATATACGATGATGAAAGCGTGGTGAAGATTTACGGCAAGGCAGAAATTCAGTCAATAGCGACCATGATGCACGGTTACGCGCTCATGTCTGGCGACACAACCTTTTCCTCCCTTTACTTCACATATTTCAATGACTCGGGCATGCCAAAGGAAGGCACAACAAGGGAAAACATAACCACACTTTACGATTACCTTTATAATACAAATGAAAAACTTATCACCTCGGTTTTGCACAAAGACGGCAGTTATGATACCTCGCTTATCCAGGTGTCGACAAATACCGGAGGAGGCAGGAAGAGTGTAATGAAACTTTATGACGATTTGAAGGAAGATGCTTTGTCTTTTAACCAGTTCAAGGTGAGCGTGACAGGAGATGAAATAGTAGGTGTGATGACAGAGAAAACGCTTAACGAAGGACAGACCATGTCGTTGATGCTGACCATACTGACCTCATTCATCATCCTCACCACAATATTTTATTTCAGAGATAAGTCCGTCACGCTGGGCATCATAACTGCAATTCCAATCATTTTCTGTGTGGCATGGATTCTGGGTTCGATGTATCTCATGGGGATGTCACTCAACATTATGACAATATCCATCACGTCCCTCACGGTTGGTCTGGGTATCACCTACGGCATCCATATCTCGCACAGATTCGTGGAGGAACTTGAGAACGGCAGTATAGACGAGGCTGCACATAAAACGGTGAATTCAACGGGCATCTCGCTGTTCGGGGCTGCCGCCACAACCATTGCCGGCTTCGCCCTGCTTTCCTTTTCGCTCATGCCGCCGCTGCAGCAGTTCGGGATGATAACAGCACTGACGATACTGTTCGCTTTCATATCATCCGTATTCATCCTTCCGTCATTCCTGGTACTGTGGGCAAGGAGAAAGTATGGTAGCGATTGAGACAACAGAGCTTACGAAAAAGTTTGATGGCTTTACGGCGGTGGACGGCATAAACCTTAAAATAAACAAAGGGGAACTTTTTGCTCTGCTGGGGCCCAACGGGGCGGGCAAGACAACAACGATAAGTATGCTTGCAACGCTGCTGAAGCCCACCGACGGAAAAACACTTGTGAACGGGTATGACGCCGTGAAGGAAGCGGACAAGGTGAGACAAAGCATCGGTATTGTATTCCAGGACCCCAGCCTCGACGACCAGCTTACGGCAAGGGAAAACCTCGACATACACGGAAGGCTCTACCACATGCATAGGGAGGAGAGGCGAAAAAAGATAGATGAAGCCCTTGAGATGGTGGACCTGTCGGAAAGGGCAGATAGCATCGTGAAAACCTTCTCCGGAGGGATGAGACGAAGGCTTGAAATCGCACGTGGTCTCATGCATTCTCCAGAAGTGCTATTCCTCGATGAGCCGACGCTTGGACTTGACCCGCAGACAAGACGACATATATGGGAGTATATTAAAAAGTTGAACGGAGAAGGCGTAACTGTCCTGCTCACAACTCATTACATGGAGGAAGCGGATGCACTGGCAGACAGGGTTATGATAATGGACAGGGGAAAAATAGTGGCTGAAGGAAAGCCATCCGCCCTAAAAGATTCCATCGGCGGCGATGTGATAAAAATTTTATGCGATAATCCCGAAGGACTGAAGAAGGCAATAACGGATTGCAAATGCAGGGTAACGGCCGAGCCGGTGGTCACGGACGGAGAATTGATAATAAATGTCCAGAGGGCAGAGGAGACCATCCCGAAGATATTTACAATCTCTAACAAGGAGAGTATAGAAGTAAAGAGCATAACCTACAAGGAACCTTCCCTGGAAGATGTATTCCTGCATTACACGGGCAGGGCGTACAGGGAGGAGGAGGGAAACGAAAAGGAAAGAATGAAGATGCGCGTCAGGGTGATAAGGGGAAGAAAATGATTCAGGACATATATGCAATCTATCTGAGGGAGATGATACGCATCAAACGCTCCCGTGTACGCCTTGTAACAACGATGGTCATGCCCTTGCTGTGGCTGGGTATCATAGGAAATGCATTTAACAGTGCATTCAAAATTGTCATGCCGGTAGATTTCATTTCTTTTCTGACGCCCGGGATAATGGTAATGACGATGGTTTTTACGGGCACGATTTCCGGGATAACAACGGTTTTCGACCGTGAGTTCGGTTTTCTTAAGGAGATGCTTGTCGCCCCCGTCAGAAGGGAAAGTGTTCTTATCGGAAAGATGCTCGGAGGGGTGACCCAATCGATTTTTCAGGGAATCATCATTCTCATTCTGGGGTTTATCATGGGAATGAAACTAGTCAGTTCATCCCCGGTCATGGCAGTCGCAGGGATGCTCCTGACAATGCTCCTCGTTTCGATGGCGTTCGTTTCCTTCGGGCTTGCAGTGGCGAGCAAAATGAGCAGCATGGAAGGATTCCAGATGGTCATGAACTTCATGATTCAGCCAATGGTTTTTCTTAGCGGTGCATTCTACCCGGTTTCCTCGCTTCCAGGCTGGCTGCAGTGGGGTGTGAAGGTGAACCCGTTGACGTATGGAGTTGACGCCATGAGATATTTTTCTATCAACCTTCATGAATTTCCGATATGGCTCGACTTTTCGGTACTTGCCGTATTCTCTGCAGCCCTCATCACGCTCGGAGGCTGGGCATTCAGAAAGAGTTAAGTAAAGCATGACCTGAATTGCGATGCAACCGCTAACATATTGTTGATAAAATGGGAAAGGGGAAAGGAGGTAGGAATGAAAAAATTGAAGAGAAAATTTGCTCCCCTATTCCCATATTTCTAAATGCATTTCTTGTTTATAAATCTTTTTTAGGTAGTAGTGTATGCCATACATCATTTGGCCGTTGGAAAAAATGTTTTTCCATTATGACTATCTGTTCTTTTTCCGCTCTTCAATGACCATTATACCTAATCCCGGAGTGATAAAAAAATAAAAAAACCCGTATGCCCGCATCAGGGCGCTTTATTTATGCGGGGTTTTATCCTCATACAATAAACATCCGGGAAGTATATAAACAAAGGGAGGGGGTTTGTTCTATCTATTTAAAAGGTTTTCTATTTCTTTTATCAACAACTCTGCAGGGCAATCAAGTATTGTGTATCCCTTCTCACTTTTATGGACAAACCCCTGATTTATAAGAAACTTCAGGTTTTTCTCCATTTCCTTTGCTTCCATGCCGTACTCCTCACATTTTGATTTATACTCCTCGAAGATTTCGTCTTTGCTGGTATATGCCCTGGTAACACATGAAGCAGCAACGGCAAGTAGGACTGATATTTGCCCCTTATCAATTTCACCAATGCCCTCAAACCAGTTCTCCTGGTTTGCCGTCCTCACGTCCTCAGGCATTATTTTCTCATGCCCCCTACGATCAGCTATCATTGCCGAGTTACGGAGCAGGTCTACCCCCGAGCGCATGTGACCTGCAGAAATGAGGGCGATATCCGCAACGAGCGAAAGTATATCCTCGTCATAGCCTCCGTGCATGATTGCCTCTCTTGCTCTATATGCAAGTATCTCCATCATCTGGCTCTTAGTGTAAGGACGAAGCTGCACGACTGCTTTCTCGGCAAAAGTTGACCATGCTGCAGAATCACGAATAAGCTGCTCCAACATGAGAGCCGAGCGAGTGACAGCCACATATTTTATACCCTCCCCGAGCTCTGCCTGTCTTGAAAGCGTGTATACAAAATGGGCTATATCTTTGATATCCATCCCATCGACTTCATCAAGGATGAGAAGATGTTCCCCGATTATTTCCTTCCACAGGCGCTGGCCCGTCAGCCCGGCAGTGCTGAAATTGGGGCGAATCTGGTGTAGTACTTCCTCTAGCACCTTATGCTCCGAACGGTTTGTGTAACAGTTCACATACACATCCCCGCCGGTATGTTTTGCCATGAGTGTCTTTCCCGTTCCTACCTCGCCGCTTATCAGGACCCTCCTGTTCTCGAGCAAAAGGGAAAGACGACTCCTCTCCTCCTCCCTGCACGGGGTTTCCTCGGGAACGTATGATACTTCTAGTTTTCTTTTATCTTTTAAAATCACGCTGTAACTAATCTGATACGGATAGATAAAATTTTTGTCTGCAATCACTTAAGATAGCCGACTGTTACGCCAAGGCAGGCATTGTATATGATATCTATTTTATCTTCATAACGGGATATCACTTCCTCGCTTTCCGCCCCCGGCTGAAGCCATACGACCCCGGCGTCGACACCAACGGATTCCTCGATTATAGGCGGCACATATTTCGGATTTCTGAATACATTCACAATATCGATTTTTTCCGGTACATCTTTCAAGGACGAAAGCACTTTTTCATAGAGTATTTTCTGTCCCCTATATACGGGATTTATGTAATACATCCTGTAGCCCTTCTCCCTGACCCTTTCCGATATGTAGTAGCTTGCTCTCTCTTTTTTAGGAGATATACCCACAACTGCTATAACCTCGGCATTTTTTGTCATCTCCAGTATTTTCTCCGGCTCAATAATCCTTGCCATGCCGGTAAAGGAAAAGATATGTATTTAATTTTTTATATTTCCTCGGCAGCCCGCATCTCCTTCATTCGTTTGTCGCCTGCCATCATTTGTATCGCTCCCGAGACAATGAGAGCGATTCCGGAAGCGATTAGCAGAAACGCACCGCTTTTCATTCCCCATGTGACATAAACAGTTCCGTACTCTGGAAGCAAGAGTGTGTTATCACCGCCGAGCGGATGCGAGGAAATGGTATTGATTATTTTCCCGGCATCCTCTTCTGCTCCCTCTGATGCACCGGATTCATTCAGCTGAAATGCAAGCAACGAAAAAGACATGACAGTTACGATGATGAGTATTACAGGGATGATGAATTTAATGCCCCGCACCATGTATTTCCTTCCCGCCTTTTTACTGTCAAGCCCTATTGTCCCCAATATAAATAACAAGATTGACGCACCGATGAGGAGAGAGAAGGCAATTGGCACGGCGCCCGCCTGTATCACTCCGCTGTTTTCATCAAGCAAGTTTATCTGCATACCCTTCAGGCCGTCTATCGAGATTATTTCTGTAAGTCCTGGTGTTTTATAGGAGCCGGTCTGCGCATCAACTGATACGCCATACCATGGATAGAAAAGAGATGTTACTACCAGCACAATACCGACTACGGCAAGAATGTTGCCGATGCTTTTTGCATTCACGCCATCTATTTTTAGTATATAGAAGAAAGGTTTTTCCAGCCCTTTACGCCTGCGATAAATGCCGAACAATATAAACGCAAGAGATGCCGCCAGAACAGCAAGATACAGCATATTGAAGTGATAAAATATCCAGTCAGCGGCAAGCACATTCTTATTCAGCGATGGAAGAGAATTGCCCCATATCATTCCTGCCCACATATTCCCATCTTCCCGATAAGCCGGGCCGCAGGGTCCGCGCTCCCCCCTTATCTCGCTTTCGTTACTCCCGAAATCTCCCCATCTGCCTGCGAAATCAATCCATCCCTGCTCTGAAATATGATTTCCTCCCTTCTCCCCCAGAATGACCATGTTGTAATCATCTATTTTCAGCACCCTGCCGTTTTTTCCAACATAATCGCTTGCCAGCCCGAGCTTGCCTTGGTAATAGCGGAAATAATTGGCATGGCTTCCCCTTGCCACATATACTTTTGGATGGTCGCCGCTTTTTTCCACCTGGTTCCACTTTGCCTTCTGCCCGCTGACATGCTGGCTGTACATCGCTTCTGCCGGCTGATTTTCCCCGTTTAGAATGATTTGAACCATTTCCCAGTCACCTTCATGCGTGTTGAGCGTGCCTTTGTTGAATACGTAAAACATCCAGTACTGGATTATTGTTTCATTGCCCTGTTTGAAAACATGTGAATAGACAGTGTAACCAAGGTTTTCCATATTTTCCCTGTAATCCTTTATTATGCGGTCATCATCTATCGTGCCCTTTCTGTTGTCGAGGTAGTAATTTCCGCCCGTATCCGTGTAGTGTGAGAGTTGCCCTACTGTAGGATTTTCATATATCAGAGTCGGCACTCCTTCGTTACTCTGGTTGAGATTGGAACTTGAAAGAGCATAGGCTATCGAAACAGGATAAACCTCCTCCTTTCCCTCGAAGTACAGTATGGGGGCATACTTTTCTGCAAGCGCCTGCTCTTCCCCGTCGTCAATGCCGTCATTATCAGCATCGGAGGCATTCGACAAGCCTGCATTTAAACTAAGGCATAGAATGGTTATACCCACTACCACATATCTTACCAGCCTCTTCAAAAACATAATATCTCCTGGATAATAAATGTATTTTGCTATTTAGTCTTGTCGTCTTTTCATAGCTTCACAAAGTACACAGTACAACTGCCGGGAAGGGGGTTTATCTGGGAACAGTCTCCATATGGTGAACGAAAACCAAACGTTTTTTAAATGCAGATTCTTAAACATTTGTGTCGAGCAAGATAATCATCGACAGGGATGTATTCGCTGCACTGGCATCAGATACGAGAATAGAAATGTTGAAAGAACTGGATGAAAGGCGTAAAACTCTATCGGAGATAGCTAAAAACCTTGACTACAACAAATCCGCTATTCACAAACACCTGTCCAGACTGGTCGAGGCAGGGCTGATAAGAAAGGAGGAATCTGACCACAAATGGATATATTACAGTTTGACACGTAAGGGAAAAAGCATTTTGCATCCCGAAAAAGCAAGGATAACCCTTCTTCTATCGTCTGCTGTTGTTTTTATCATAGGGGCAATCGTCTCCGCATATCTTTATCTGAAAGATAAAGCTCCTGAACAGCTAAAAGTTATGGCAGGTGAAAACTCAAGTGCGGGTAGCAGGGACATGATGATGCTTTATTTTATTGTTATTTTTGCTGTCACAAGCGTGGTCCTTATAGCAGCAGCAATTTTCATCTGGAAAAAGGAAAAGAAATTTGGGCTGGATGGAGGAGAAAATAAACAGGAGAAAGGGCCCACAAATGGGGAGTGATATCTCGTATGTCTGGCAGCATATAACACAGTGACGATACACTGTGAACCAGTAAAATTTACCCTCATTCAGTTATTCGATTGCCATTTTTCGCCGAGGGATATACTGTATTACAGATAGAAAAAAAATAGAATTAAAATTTTTAAACGAAGGCAGTTTTGACACATTAAAAGTGCCGAAGAACATCTGTTATCAAGTCATTGCTAATTAAATTTTTTATGACCTTTATTAAATACTGATTTAAAGAGAACTTATAAAAGCCCGATATTTACCACATAAAAAGGGGAAAAGATGAAACTCAGGAAATACTTGAGAGCATACGCAAATGCATGCAGGATGGAATACATCCCCGGAGAAGCCCCAGGTATGGCTATACCCCTCCTTCTCGGAGCCGCATCGCTTTCTAATGTTTTAGCCATACATGTTATAGAATCGTTTTTAGTTTTTATGCTTCTGTTCTGGAGCGGATTTTTAATAAACGCATTAGCAGATGTTGAAGTAGACAGCAAATATAAAACATTTGTATCACAAGCCGTTGGTGTTCTTGGGAAGAAAATGCTGAAGACGCTAATTTTTCTTCAAGTCATGGCAGGTATCTTAATCACGGCTCACATATGTTATCTTCTCAACAACTATTGGATATTAATCTGGATTATTTTTGCCACTTTTTTTGGTTTAGGATATTCTGTTGAACCTTTTCACTTCAAAGTCAGGGGTATATTGCATGCCACATTAGCTTTTTCAGCCATGTTTGCCCCCTTTATTTTTCTACTTTATGTTGTAATAGGAGGAATGCCTTCTCTACCACTAATTTTTATTACTCTGGCTCTTACAATAGTACATTACGGCATAGCTTTGGTAAATCAATCCCAAGATTACTTGGAGGACAAAGAAACCGGTTTAAAGACGCCTGCCGTAAGATGGGGATTAACAAAGACACTAAAAATAGCCCTTGCGTTGGTAACCGGCGGACTGTGTATAAGTATTATTGGATTTTATTTGCTTTTTTCGAGTTTAACACCATTGGCTATACTGGATCACTCCTTTAATATTGAGATACTTTTGGCTTTTACCGTACTCATTCTCATCCTTACGTATTCTATTCCCTTTAGAGGCCTACGGGATCTGATAAAGATTTCCTCAACAAACGCTGATATCAGGCAAACAATGAATGGAATAAAAAGCAGGCTAAATTATCCAAAGTGGCAGGCAAGCGGCATAATGGGGTTAGCCATTCTCTCTATTCTATTCTTCGTCATAAGGACATTGTAAATAAGGGAAATGTTCAACTTTAAATAATTAAATAAAAAAGGAGTGAGTTCTTCATGTCATAAATCCGTTTTACATAGCAATCTCCTTCATTCCTGTATGTTGGTTTTGCCAAGGAAAATCTATAAAAAATAATGCTTAGAAAAAGAAAACGTATTCTCTAGTCCTCTCCTTTCTCCCTTGAGGAACAAAACTGCATTGTTTCATATTCTCTCTTTCTTAATAAATCCGGTGCTTGCTGTCTTGTTAAATATAATGGCAGAAACTCCGTAATATCTTTCGATACGACTATATTTTTCTCCTTAAATACATGAAGAGCAGAAAACTATAAATACTTGTATTATATATACCTAACATTATGTTAGAAAAAATAAATAAAAAGTTTGAAATAACAAATATTGAGTTAGGGAAAACTAACGAAAAGCTATCACTAACTAATATAGAAAAGGAGGTAAAAAATGAGTAGTACACCAGAAGTTTACATTGCAATATCCATCGTTGTGTTGATAGCTGTTGCACTTATTGTAATCTTGGTAAGGAAAAAGAAAGAAAAACCACATTCTAGACTAGCTATGCTTGGGATGGCATTAGTTATTCTTGCCATCATTTTCGGCGGTAATGACCTTCTGATAGGCTATAGTTTTATAGGTGCAGGTGTCTTTCTTTCTGTTATAGATATAGTTAGAAAAACAAAATTAAATAAATATAAGGAGGTATGAAAAAATGAAAGATATAAAAGGAATTTTATTAGGCCTTGGAATAGTAGCAGCTGTAATAGTGACACTATCCTTTTATGTACTAAATGCAGGAAACATTGAACTAGATGAAATATTCCCAATTGGAATAGTCTTGATATTAATAGGTTCAGCAATGTATATACTATGGGATAGAATAAAAAATGTTAAAAAGGGACTTCCTGCACAAGATGAAAGGTTGAAACTAACAAATTATAAAGCATGTTCCTATGGATTTATTGCTTCAATTTGGAGTGCAGTTGGGGCTCCATTACTATCAGGAATTTTATTTGACTATGAAATGCCAGGACACTATGTCACAGCCGTTGTTGTCTTGTGTGGAGGATTAACATTTATGGTATCCTATCTTTACTTAGCCTGGAAAGGGAAATAAGCATGAAAACAAGAATTAAGGAACTCAGAGCCCGTTACGATCTAACTCAAGAGGATCTTGCAAAAAGAGTAGGTGTACGCAGAGAAACTATTCTATTTCTCGAAAAAGGAAAATACAATCCCTCTCTAAAACTGGCTTACGATGTTGCAAAAGCATTAAAAACAACAATAGATGAACTGTTCATTTTCGAGGACGATCAAAACGGTTAATTTTTCTCTTTTTCCCACTATCCTTTTCTTCTCTATTTTTCTTTAACTAACTTATGTTTTTCCTCCCTGCTAAAATTTGCATCAAACAATCTTGCGGCAGCCGTCTTGTTTATTGTTGAATTTTTTAACAGAACACAAATTTGATTGATGGAAATGCCAGGGAATCTCTATAAATTGTTGTTATCACTTGTGGACGTTTTCGAAGGTTATATAAGCAGTAAGTCATTTTGTATTTCGGAGGCGAAGAAAATGCAAAACAAAAAATGGAAAAAAAGTTTGGCTATAGGGCTATCGTTCCTCTTTTTTTGTCTTACCATAACCTCTGTGCTAAGGGGAGAGACACAGAGTGATGATTCTGGAGAATGTCCTTATGGCCTCGGATATATCTACCTTGGTTATTCTAATGCTAATACGGTAGAGTTAAAAGAACCTGCTGGGAATTTGCCCCCTAGTTTTGATTGGAGAAACTATAATGGTGGGGACTGGACCACCCCCATACGGAATCAAGGGCAGTGTGGCTCCTGTTGGGCATTTGGTGCTATTGGCGCCCTTGAGGCAGCAATAAATATTGAATTTAATGATTCTGATGTGGACATGGACCTATCAGAACAGTATTTGGTATCATGTGGTCCTGGCTATGGATGTAGCGGAGGATGGGCCGAAAGATCATTCGAGTGGATGCATGAAACTGGCGGTGCAATTCCAGAATCATGTTTTCCATATATAGCTGAGAATGGTTCCTGCGATGATAAATGCCCGGACTGGGAGAGTTATCTCTTGCCCGTTGGTGATTATTGGACAGCAGTCAATCAGAGTGTTGATGCAATAAAACAGGCATTGATAGAGAATGGCCCCCTCGTGGCAGATGTGGCTGTGTATGATGACTGGTTTGGATACCGTGGTGATATCTTGGTACACCCACATCAACCAGGTGAATCGGTGGAGGATATAAACCATCAGCCTGTTATCGTTGGCTATAACGATAGTGAACAATGTTGGATTGTTAAAAACAGTTGGGGTAACCGTTGGGGTGAGGATACGTACGGGGTTACTGGAGAAAGAGGATGGTGCAGAATAAGGTATGGCCATTATTTTATCGGAACTGCCGTTCATGGTGTAGAAAGTGATGTTATTAGGGGTAATGATACTGGAAAACCAGTGGTGGAGCTAACTAAGCCTCTTGATGGGTGGCTATATTTATTTGATAACCCAGTTAGAGAGGTTTATCTTGGTAGAACAAAGATTATTGGTTCTCTTGATGTAACTGCAGATGCTTGGGATGTTGAAGTAGAGGATGAGGAAGTTTCTGGGATTGATAGGGTTGAGTTTTATCTTGATGACATTTCAAAATTTATAGATAATGAAACGCCTTATGTTTGGACCTTGGAGAAGAGATTTGGATTTCATGAAATAAGAGTAACGGCCTATGATGGTGCCGGTAATCCCAGTGAAAGCGAAAAAGTTGATGTGTTAGTCCTATTTTAAGAGAGACCAAGTTCAACATCTAATCCTCTTTCTTTTTTCTTTTAAACCCACCATATACAATGTGTTTTTGTCAATGATTATCTGCTGTATGAGTTTTATAAACAAAAATTGGTTTAGTATTTTACAGGCAAAAATGATTGGCGAAATTAGCTACTTTCGGAACTACTGTTCATTCATCAGTAGTTCCGAATGCTAAAAAACGCCAAGGAATGGCCATCCCAACAGATATGAATTGAGTTTAGAATTTTTGAACAGAGAGTGTTTTAGCAAACAAAAATGCCAAGGAATACCTGCTCTACCTTTTTATCGCTATAAATGGGCAAAAACATTCATGAAATTGGAGGTACCAAATTTATTTTCATTGGTTTTTTATATGATAAATATATTTTGATAAATGATGAAAAATAGATATTTTTTTGGCGAAGGTTATGCAAAGCTATTAGGCCGAAGAAATATGATGTTCTACCATTTTTTGTATCTCATTCTTTGGATTTTCATTCGTAAATATGGGAAAAAGAAAGTGATGGAAGAGGTGGATAAACAGATTGCGTTGCTTAAAAAAAATCTCCCTAGTTTTTTCCAAGAGCTTTTCAATGTTTCTATTGGCGCTCATATTGGGCTTCAGAAACTGATGGCCATGCAGATAGTGCTTGGTAGGTATATGGATAAAGCCTGTACGGTAACGGCAATGACGGCACCTGCAACTGGGGACAATCACACGTATATGACGCAAAATTTTGATCTGAACATGTTTGATTTGCTGAAGCCAATTTTCCGGTTTTTCTTCACGCGAAAACCACGGCTGCATGAGTTCCGCCAAGACCATAATCCCCCATATGATTATATGTATCTTGGTATCCCGGTGATTTTTGAGGTTCCTCTGCTCAATGAAAAAGGGCTGGGGTTTGCTGGTGCTGCCACCGTACTTGCCAAGAACCCGGAACATATTGATTCGTCTGATGAGGGGATACCCACCTATTTGCTGGATCTTTATACCATAATACACTGTGCAACCGTTGAGGAGGTGAGCACGCTATGGAGGGAAATAACAAGGTCATCTTCTACGAAAAAAACGTGGCCCTACCATTGGGATTTTGAGACATCTGCTTGGTGCGACATAGAGGGGGGCATTCTTATGATTGAGCAAACACATAGTTATATTGCTGTGAGGGATGGCGGTCAAAGAGGGATACTGTGGCATACGAATCATCACGTTTGGCTGGACCCCGAAAAAACTGGGTCGGTGGCAAACAGAGAGGAATACCCATCCTCATTTCGCAGATACGATAGAGCGGAGGAGTTGTTAACCTGCCATAGTAATGATGGGGATTTGTCTGAGGAAACCTGTCAATCCCTTATACGAGATCACAAGGGCGGCTACTGGAAGCGGATTCCTGACGAAGGTGACATCTGCAGACATCCGAATATTTCTGCTTTTGCCTGGATTATCAATACGCAAAATCTTACTGTTACTTGGACCCGGGGGCAGCCCTGTCGATGTCGTTCGTCGTTTCGCATTCGGCACTACACATTCCCCCCCCAAGGCAGATAACAATAAATAATTAAAAATGATTACTTTCATGGTTCGTGAGGTATTAATCGTGCTTGTAGTTGGGTGTGTACTGTTTTCTAGTATGGGGATTGCAGACGGTGCAAACTTTGATTTTATCAAAGGAAAAGTCAAAATCCTTGATGTAAAACCAGAGAATCCCGAGGTTTCTATAAATTTAGATGAAAGTTTCAATGTGACAGTTACCTTGAAAAATGATGGCTGGTTTTTAAAAAATGTATATGTCCGAATTGATTTAGTTGATAGTCTAACGGGCTTAGTAAGAAAAGAAATTGGAAGCAGTAGTATGTATGAAAGAATTAGAAAAGGAGAAACGGAATTAACTATCTCATGTACAGTAGGTGAATCAGATGTTGAATGGTATAAGAGTTATGGTATCGTTGCTACCGTGTTCATTAAAATTGGTCCCAGATTATTTGTCTCTGATAAATCAACCCCTCAGGGGATAGAAATATCAGATTTTTCCTTAGAAGAAATTATTGAGGATATGAAAATCCGCATAACTGATTTTAAAATTTCTGCCATCAAAGAAAAAACCATCAAGACAGAGGTCACAGTTAAAAATTATGGTGATATTTCAGTGACTATATGCATTAGAATAGATATGGTAAAGCCGTCCTCGCTTGGTATACCTGGCATAGAAGGCATGGGGACACTAAGTGAAGAAATCGGCAAAACCAAAAATAACGAAGTACTGAAACCAGGCAAAGAGAAAAATTTCACCATAGACTGTGAGATACCAAAAGCAAACAATAAAGCATCATTTTACATCCAAGCAATACTTTTTGCATTTATAAATGATCAAAAAGTTAAAGTCGATACCACGACGCTACGCTCCGTGGAGCTACCATGGGGGACAAGGGTAAAGCTTGGCTTATCAAATTCCATCGGAGGCATAGCAAGTCTGATTGCCACTATTGTGTTGACTGTTGCACTGTGTGCCCTTGCGGTACGGGTAATATGGCGGCGGGAACTTAACATTCTGAAGATGTTGAGGGAGAATAAAAACACCCCAAAAAGGTGAGGACAAAATGCAAATAATGTCAAATAGGGGGTGAAAAAATATCTTTTGTTTTGCCGAAGTGGGGAGGTGCGATGGTTCACAGTGATCCTCATATGAGCGACAGCATCGATCTTCCGGTGCCCAGACGCGACGTTGAGATAAAATGGCACAGAAACGATTTACAAGGTGAAAAGAAGGGGGCGAAGGGCAATGGGATTGCTGGCAATGGTACCATTGCGGCATGTACCTTTCATGGCAGGAAGGATACTCTGGTTATTTATGATTATGATGGTCATCGCCTGTGGAACTCAAAGTCCCTTCTGAACCAGATTGCTGTCTCCTCGACACCCATGGTGAGCATCGACAATAGGGTCATCGCCTGTGACAACAAAACCATCCTCATGGTCGAGGTTGATGTTAACAACAATCAAACTGAGATTGTATGGCAAACCGATATACCCAACAAACAAGGGGCCATCATCATTCCATTTAGCCCCACCCTTGTCGAAAATAAGACCATTGTCCTTCCCACCACTGGCCCCGTTTATGCTTTTGATGCACAAGATGGCACATTTTTAGGCAGCCGTGAACTCGGGGAACATGAGGCAGGGTATTTTTCCACCATTAATTCGGCATGTGCGCATGGCCACCGGATCTATATCTCCACCGAGTTCAGGCCTGCTAAAGGGAAATTAAGGAAAAACCTCGAGGGGCGACTCTACGCGGTCGACGTGAATCGGCAGGCTGACGAGACGTTAGCCGAGGCATGGTATTTTCCTTTTACCGGTCATAGTCAGGCCAGTCCCCTGTTAATCGACAACACCGTTTACTTTGACGGCTACCTGTCGGGGTTTTCAAAAAAACCACACATCTATGCCGTAACCGACTTGGGCGAACACTATACCACCATTTCTCTGCCATATCCATACATCACCATGTTCTCCTTCTCCAAGGACCCACGCCTCGGGTTTTGGTACGAGGACTACCGGGGTAGTCGACTCATCCATTTCGTCAAGGAAGACCACACCATCCGGCAAATCGAGGAAATCAGGATTGATAAACTTGTCCCCAGCGGAGTCTTACTGGGCTACAAACCCCTCTCCTGCATGACAATCTGCGATTTCTCCCACCCCGTTATGCTCATCTCCGCCGCAAGCCTCTTCCCCCGACAATATATCACCGCACTCGACCTCACCGCGAACAACTCCATTCTGTGGCAGTTTCCCATGAACGGTTGGAACTATGCGGGAGGCCAATTCACCATCCTCACCAAAAACGACAATCCCGAGGACAACCGCATCCTGTTCGGTTCATACTGGGATGGCGTCATTGCCCTAGGCAGTAAAGAATCATAGGCTAATATATCTATAAAGTTAAGTGCATCACCAGTTATTCCTAATGTTCCGAATGTCAAAAAATGCCAAGGAATGAAAAAATAACCTACAACTTATTCCATAATTCATTCATTACTTCATATTTACTGTAATAAACAATGATTCCGGTCAGGTCAGCCGCTTTTCTTATATTTTCCCCCATCGTAACTAGACCGTGTTTGCAGAGTATTATGGAATCCGTTTTTGTACTTTGGTTAGCCACTTCTTTTGCTAGTTCATCTGAGCCGGGAGGAATATAGGATATTTTTTTAGTATCTTTTTTTATATACTCCCCATTAGGCAGAGATAAATGTTTATCTTCATGGTTAAAATATAAAACTACTTCTAAAGGGTGAGTGTGTATAATTGCATTGACATCTCCTCTTTGTTTGTAAATCCCAAGATGCATTAAATATTCTGAGGAAGGTGTTAATGCATTCCCGCTAATATTATTTCCATCAAAGTTTACTAAACATAGATTGTCAGGGGTGATATCTCTCAGGGAATATCCTGATGGCGTGATTAAAAATTTATCGTCTTCAATCCTGTGGCTAACATTTCCCTGCCCACCGTATACGTACCCTTGTCTATACAATATATGACAGCAATCCACTGTCTCTCGTATTTCCTTACTAAATAACTGCTTTATAATTTGATTATGCAAGAGCGAATGACCATTTGCCATAATACTAAACTTGCTTGTGATTAAAAATGTTGTTGTTTTTTGTAGGTACACACAAATATATTCACGTGGTGACCGGCGTTTTTATCATTTACATTTCATTGCTGTGTTGAATAACTCCTTTTCCAACGAATATTGAAAGAATATATGATATATATCTATATTAGTTAGTAGCATTTAATTTAATAATAACCAAGAAAATTCCATTTATGCGGCACAGCACATTTCATAGCTAAAGAAGTCCGTGCCGATAGGTTTTTGTAGTCCCATTCCATTCAATATAACGACACATATGTATCATAAAGAACTTTACTTCAGTCATCTACGTGTTTTGATGCTTCTAAGTAGACATATGAGAAAGTATAATAGATATATCAGTCAATGTTTATTTAACTATAGTTCACCAGTAATAACGAAACTTTTAAAAAGAATAGAAGGATATATGCCGTGAAATGATTGGATTAGAATTGGGTAGATAAAATGGCTGAAATGGATTGGGGTATGATTTGTGTTATCTTGTCTGAGGCTAGGGATAATAGAGTCTACCAGTGGAAACGGCTTAAGCTGGGCATATACGCCCTCTCAGAGCATTCTCTAGACAATCAAGCATCAGAAAAAATTGTTGGATATGAGTTTAGTGAATTATGCTATGAGGGAGTGAACGATAGAAAATTATTAAAGGATATGCTTTCCCTACAATTTGTAGGATTAATAAAACGGTATAGGGTGAAAGAGGAGGGTATGCGTACAGCCCACTATTGGATTGAATTAACCGATAAAGGTATGCTCTTGGCCGAGATAACTAAACGGCAGTTAGATTCACCAAAAATGGATGCAATTAAAAAGGTCGCTAGAGATTTATCTGATTTACAAATCACATCTCGAGACTTATTAAATAAATATGCCCCCATATGGATGGAAAAATACACTCCTAAAATCAGTGTTTAATACAGAGAAATTTATGAAAAAAGAAAACTTATCACATATATATGTACTACCACATCCGTTGTCCCCGCAGGAATTAACCGATATATGGAATAGCTTTGTAGAAAACGGGAAAAACGAAAATGCAGTTTATAAAGTTTTGAGTACAAAAGAGAAAAAACATTACTCAAAAGGGCGGGTTTCTTTTATATGGGATACAACTAGTGATTATGGAGGGGTAACCACACCATATACCAACAGGGTTGCCCAGTTGTATGATATTATTAGGTACGGCAAAATCGAGCTTAAAGCTTCAGGTGTGTTGAAGTGGAGCGTGGATGTACCCCCAAATCTCACTAACAAGGAAAAGAATCTTTTCTATACAATGATGTACAAGCCATTGTGGAACTTTGGATTGCTAAATAAATTAGAAACTCTCATGGGGTCCAAATTTCCTGATTGCCAAAACATTTCTATTATGCGGGAGATATGGCCTATGCAAGAGTATTCAAATAGCGATAAGAAGGAAGATGATGCTATAATGGGCGCCCTTATAGATTGGGTGGCCCAAGGAACTTTCTGGCTAAACCCTCATACACTGGCGGGGTATGAGAGTATCAATAATGCAAAGGCCTTACTAAAAACTTATCAGCTTAGGTTATCCCAGCTCTTGGAAGTTGGGATAAATGAAAAAGCACAAATTCTACTTAATGAATATCAGCTAAGAGAGATATGGATTGATAATATAGAAAAAGAAAAATTTTATAACACCATTAAAAATACTATTATAGATACGATTATGTATCGTGATGTTTTAGGGAGAGAAGATAATGAATGACCTCATATTTCCTGTAGGTGTAACAGTTTTTTCTATTGGGTCTGCAGTAATTCTGTTGTGGAGTTGCGTTAAGGATAAGTTTCCTACAATAAGAAGATTAAACACATTCAGGGGGGTTTTTTATTGGATTGCCGGCATATTAATATCGGCTGGAATCTTGTTACAACTAGTGGGTCTAATCCTCCTAAACTAATATTAAGCTTTTAGCTGAATTAAGCCGAGGGATTTCAATCTCTCCTTCATTGCATCCTCTTTATATGCTTCAAGTCATCTTATGTAATTCATTTTATTTCTCAATGAATTTCTTTTTCTCTTTCCTATTTAAATCGCTATCAAACAACTTCGTCACACTTTTTAGCTCCTGATAGCTCCAAACCTTCTTATCGAATTTCTGCAGCATCGCTCTCATAGCCTCCTCCTTCCTGTCTGGAAGAAATGCAATAGACCTCCCTTTTACCCGTGCCATCTGTATAGATGGAAAATGTTTCCTCAGCATGTAAACCTTGGTTGTCTTTCCGTTGTTGAGGTAGACATACCCTTTTTCCATAATCTCTCTCAATATATCCCAAGTTTTCTCTCCGAAGGTCTTGTTTCGGACCTTGATATCCAATGTATACTTTAGCACAGTATCATGGGATATATTCATTTGTCTGGCCACTTCGGCTTTGTTATCGGTCTTTTTAACCAAGTCCCTTATATGCTGAATATCCTGTGCAGTGTAGACCCTCCTTCGTTTGGTATCCTTAGCGTATTTTCTCACCATACCATAATTTATTCCTAACTCCTTTGATATTTGCAATTTAGTTTTGCCTTCCTTCACTTCTTTTCTAATATTTTGAATGACTTCTGTTATAAGAAAATCTGTCATTAAATAAAAAATATGCAGAACGGTTGTATATAAACTTAACCCATACGTGATATTCCTAAAAATATATGCTATGGCCTATGCATAACTTCCAAATATAATAATTCTGGACACAGAATTTTTGAATGGAGGCTTTTTATTGCTGATTTCCTCAAGAAAGTCCTAAAATCCATTCTATTAGTTTGAATATGGGGGGGGGGAGCGTATTTCTCTATTTTTCGAATCTTTGCTTCAGAAAGGTAAACAATTACCAAAAATAATTAGGCTTTTATATGATGAAGCCTAATCTGTATCTACCGTTTTTATCCCTCCAATATTTTGTTAATATCTTCATTTGTCATAATTTTAGATTTTATTTCAATACCTTTAACATCTGCGATATAACCTACTGTTTGTTGAAATCCATCTTCAATTTTTGTTATTGCTTGAAGCCATTTTTTATTTTGTATCCTAAATTGTGCGTGCAAAATTTTTTCAAGTATCTCATCCATTTGTTTTAGATAATCACTCAATTTGTTTATTTGTTCTCTTTCCATTTTTATCACTCCCCGATTAGTTTCATCGCTATTTTCGACCATGGAACTTGTTTTATTGACCATTCATCGTCACTGATATCAACTTCAATAACCCTCGTCTTTTCTGGGTCACTCTTTTTTGCAGTATCCTTCAATTTTTTTATTGCTTCGTCTTCTGTTACAAAAATCCATTTACCATTCTCGCTATCCAATATGTAAAATTTACCATCTTTGATTTCTATCATTTTATCATCCATCATATTTTTACTCTTTGTACTGTAATTTTATTGCCTTTTTAATGTTTTTGTAAATATATATCTAAACTCATTTTTTTGTTTTTAATCTGTTCTTTTCTTCCATTAGTCTTTTCCTCGGATTTTCATATGATGAAGGATTTTCTATTGTGATTATAGATATTCTCCCACTATTATACGCTCTGAAAAAACATCCATACCCATCTTTTGTTGGGCATCTCAAAGTAGTGATATCTCCCTCTTGTTTAACAAATTTATATCCAAATTTTTGGAGTCTACTTTTGGTAGCTCTAACATCAATTTTATTTTCCTTATCTGAGCGTTCGGTAATATCGTCTACGATAACTTTTTCAGATTTTAGATAGCCCTCTCTGACCAATCTCCTTCTTATAGTATTTGTTAGAAATTTGTCAACATGCATTTGCTTGTCCATACATATGTCTTCTATTGCTTTCCAAACTTCCCAATCAAATTTAATAATTTTCTCATTTACACTATACTCTTTTTTTGATATTTTTCTATAAATTTCATTTACAGATTTTTCCGGGTGCAAGGCTAACTCATTTGTTATTTTATCAGCAATTTCTTCTTTTATATTAATAAAAAAAATAGCTATTTCCATTAACTTCTCAACATCATATTTGTCCATAATTCTGACAAGATGATCGGCATTTCCTAAACTAAGTGTATTGTTAATATTTTTTGATGTAACTCGCATAATATACTCTTTCTGATATATAGTTCTGTCCGACAGTTCCCTCAACAACCCCTTTATTTCGATGGGTAGTTGAAAAATTCTTACATATCTTTCCCTAGTCTGAGGAGAAAAACCCGTACTTTCTAACTTATCAATTGCTTCATTAGGGATAAAACCTTCACTTAGATAATCTTTGTAGTTGAGTCCGATCCACTCAATATCCATCCATACGGGGGTATCTTTTCTCTGTCGATTTTCAGTCATTGATAAGTCTCTGGCTTGTCTGTCGTCTGATTCTTTAATTATACAAGGAACCTCCTTTAGATCTGCTTCTATTGCAGCATTATACCTACGACTTCCACAAACTATACCATAAGCTATCTCACCGCTGTCCCCTAAAAGAGGTCTAACAATCAATGGCTCGATTATTCCCTGTTGCTTTATTGAGTTTATTAACTCTGTATCAGCATCCCATATGCCCTGTCTTATATTGCATTTATCAACATCCAATTTGTCTATGTTGATAGATACTATCTCTCTAGTCATTTTTTATGGGTTTATCTAGACACATCTAATAGCACCAAAGTATCCTCACTTCCTTGTCCATATTTCTTTATGAGTCCATATTCCCCGAAATGTTCTTTTACTTTTTGAGCAATTTTTATTGGTGATCTCAAAGAAGTTATAGTTGAACCCCTCCAATGAATTAATGGTTTTTGCTCGCTCTGCTTTTTTGTAAGTTCCTGCCTACGGTCAATTAACTTCTTACAATGCATAATACGATGTTTGAATCCATGATACTTAAATAATCTCTCGTTTACTTCATGTTCCTTTACTTTCGCTCTATCCATATCGCCATCTACAGGCTCAGAGACCATAGTTAAGTGAAATAATTCTTCATCAATACCTGCCAATCTTCCAATCTCTTTATCCCTAACTATTACTGTAAAATTATCCACAGCAGCATCTTCAAAACCGAGCTTTCTCATCGATGTCAGTACTCTATTAATTCCTCCTGCATCTAATGGGTTTTCTGGCACACCATTTTCCTCATTAAATAGTATATTGTAATCCAAATTAAAGGAATCCGAGCTTTTGTCGATATATCCTGCAATCCCATATTCTTGGTCATCGATTAGTGGCCTTGATTTTTCGGAGGATGATGCATGAGCTTTTATGCTCGTTATGCAACAGCTAAAGGGTGTACCTTGCATTGGAAATAATTTGAGAATTTCATTCAAACTGGTTGTAGTCAATGATGCAACTCTGTCCTCTTTTATTATTTTAGCTAATTCTTCATTCATCTAATCCTCCTCTAAAAATCTATCCCGTTTCAATCCGTCTTTTACGTATTTAGTAACGAGATTCTTTCTATCGATATTCTTCTCCATGCACGCATTATCCAATGCTTTAACCAATTTAGGCTCCCACTCAAATTGTACCACCCAAGTAGCACTTTTTGGTATACCCTCAACCATTTTCTTGATTTCTTCTAAAGGTTTTTCAGGGTGCAATCTTACTTTTTCGATTAAATCCATCGCTATTTCCTCTTTAAGCGGTGCGATAAATCGAGCAACTTCAAATTTTTTTTCATCAGAAAAATCCTTAAGATTTGTTGCTATTTTAACTGCCTTATCTTTGGAAAGTGGTTTCTCCTTTATAAATGTTGCTGCACCGGGTGCAGTAGCTTTTATATACTCATTCACTTCCTCTGAACGTTCTTCTGGTTCTTTCATCAGTTCTATTATTTCTTCAGGTGCCTCTGTCAATGCAAGATAATCGTATACCGTTCTTTTGGCAAAGCCAGTTTTTGATATAATCATTTTTACTTTTTTTGTAGTTGGCGTTCCATGATTTATTAACTTGTTCATCTGTCTTATTTTTTCTGCGTATACCCAACCAGGAATATCTTTCCTGTGTTTGTTTTCCATAATAGAGAGACCGATAGCCGTTGCATCATCAACCTTTTTTACAATACATGGTACTTTTGTTAAACCCACTTCAATTGCTGCGTTATAACGTCTACTCCCACATATAATTCCATACTTCAAACCAGTAGAAGGGTCAGCTGGTCGAACCAATAGGGGTTCGATGATACCGTTTTCTTCAATTGATTTTATAAGCTCCTCATCGTATTCCCATTTACTTCCCCTAATGTTGCATTCATCTACACCCAACTCATCTATATCTATCTCTAATATTTTTTCAACCATTTTCTTTCACCTCTTTACACATATTCTGGATAATTTTTGGTGCTGCCATAATTTCTTTCTTCCAAAATTCCTTTAAAATTTTTGCAGCTCTATTGGATGGCATATATATCTTTTTGAGTCTCCCGCTTGAAACATCAATTTCAGGTGATTGTACAAGTCCTACTTCATGTAAAATCCCGAGATGTTTGCCGACTGCTGCATCAGGAATGTCCAATTCTTTAGCTATCTTATAAGCAGTCGCCTTGCCTTTTTTTATTAGTTCCTCTAGTACCTTCCTGCGGATTGAAAGAGACAGGACTTTCTCGGCTAAGCCATCCATGTGATTTTATAATACCAACTGGATTATTTAATACTTTCTACTATTTGATACTAAGTAATATTGATACCAAAAAATATATAAACAATTACGGTATTATATTTTGATATCAAAAAATATTGATACCAAAAGATGCTGACCATACAGCCAGCATCTCTTTGGGAGATAAATATGGCCGCCAAGCACATACACATCTCCAAGCGAGATGAACAAAAAAGCCTTAATAAGCGTAACGCCCTGCCAATTTTAGACAAAAGACTAGAGAATAAAATCAAATCTGAAGTATATGATGTTTTCAGATTAGTTGATGGAAATGAGATAAAGGTTTTGGATATCCTGCAATGTCTCAATCTGAACATTTTCAAACAAGATTACCGAAAAATTAAATATTCTTATGATGCTCTTTTGCAAGCCATCCTTCTCATGAAAATAAAGCAACTCAAATTTTTTACCCAGTTGGTATCATATCTAGAGGATTATAAAATAGAAGCAAGAAAGTTGGGACTTACCAAGATTCCTGACAGAAGAACATTTAGTCATTTCATAAATAACATCCTTGACGACAAAACAAGGGCGATTATTGATTTTACAGCAAAGAAAATAGTTGAAGTGGCTGATAAGTTCAGTATTGATTTGGATATTGAAATCAACATAGAAAAACCAACAAAGGAGATTTCTAAAGGTACTATTTATCGTAAAAGGGATAAGAAGACAAAGGAGCTGGCCAAACTTATTAAAAAGAAAATTTCACCATTTCTCGACATAAAACAAAATGGGAATTGCATTTACACAAAAAATAATTTTATCGACTTGCTAATCTATATGGCGTTAACCCAGGATTTTGCAGAGAACGGATCAACGACCATGAAAGAGTTGAGAAAATATGTTCCAAATGCAGATACGCTGCTTTATCATTTGGAAAAATATGGGGATATCGCAGAATTGCAGAGAATGTTCAACGTAATATTTGAGAAACTTTGGGATATGGCGAGGAAAGAAAACCTATTCAATAAATACAGAAAATTCGATGTTGCCATTGATTTTACTGATTGGCTGTTTTATGGCGATAAAAATACACCTATGGTGGTGGGGAGAAAGCCAGAAAGAGGGACAAATAGAGGTTATAGATTTGCCACCATAAACATCGTTGAGGCTGGTAGAAGATTTACTTTGCTGGCATTGCCAGTTGGACCATTCGATAAAAAAGAGGATATTTTATCAAAACTGTTGGCATATGCAAAGCAGAGAATAAAGATACGAAAGGTATATGCCGACAGAGGGTTCTTCAGCGGAAAATGCATCAGGGTCTTCAACAAGAACCAACTGAATTTTTTAATGCCTTGCACAGCATATTCAACCATTATACACTTGCTAAAAATAACATCTGCACCGTGTGTAATAAAAGATTTCATGATAGCAAATGTACCGATTAATGTTATCATTGTTGAAAATGATGGGAGAAAATATTCGTTTGCAAGCAACGAGGATTGGAATGAAAATGATGTCGACTTGGCAGATAAAGTTTTCAGGCAATACGGAAAGCGATGGGGTATAGAGACAAGCTACAGGGTTAAGAAGTATTCATTCCGCTCAAAGACCACATCAAAGAACTATTTCGTTAGATTCTTTTACTTCATGTTTTCAGTTCTTATGTATAATCTCTGGATTTTAATTGATATTATGATTTGCCTTATGCTATACGGAGAGAAATATAGCGAACATGTCATAACATCAAAGTTATTTGCTACAATATTCTACAAGACAGGGGAGGGATAGCATGTTACTCAATGATAAAAATTGATTTTTAATCCAGTTCTCCAATCTGGAGAAGGTGGGTTTTTAGTAATTTTAAACTAATCACACAATTTTTGAAGTGAAATGATTATTTAATAAGGTGGTTTTAATGAAAAAATCAACTAAAATCACATTATATTGTTGTTTACAGACAAAAATGATTGGCGGAATTAGGCACTTTCGGAACTACTGTTCATCCCATTACTTTTTTATATTACTTTCGTATTGGGCGTTGAGAATATGACCACAGCATATGATGTTCCAGCAGAAGCGATAATAAAAAAGTTATCGGGAAAACTCAAAAGCGAGTACAAAATCACGCCCCCGGAGTGGGCAAAGTGGGTAAAGACTGGAGTACATAAGGAAAGGCAGCCCGATAATCCCGACTGGTGGTATATGAGGGCGGCAGCGGTATTGAGAAAAGTCTACATGCGTGGCCCCATTGGAACCGAACGATTGCGAAGTTTATTCGGCGGCAAGAGAGACAGAGGGGTAAAGCCGTATAAATGTAGAAAAGGCAGCGGCTCCATAGTTAGAAAAGCTTTTCAGCAGTTGGAAGAGGCAGGACTGGTAACAACAGTCAAAGGGGAAGGACGGGTTGTCACCCCTAAAGGTCGGTCTTTCGTTGATAATATGGCCCATGAATTGGTAAAGTAATAAAAAAATTTAAATAGAATAGAAAGTGTGATATTGAATATGGATGCAGATGATATCAAGAAGAAAATGCTTCAGCAAATACAACAGGAAGGACAGGAGCAGAATGAAGAAGCATATATCCATGCCCAGAAAAGGGCTTTACTCCGCCAGGTACTGGATGCAGATGCCAGAGAAAGGCTGGCAAGAATAAGGATGGCAAACCCTCGTAATGCAGAGATGATAGAAAATCAAATCATAGGTCTGTACCAGATGGGGAGAATAAGAGGGCAACTTGATGATAAGAAATTCCAGGTATTAGTAAAAAATTTGACGCCAAAGAAAAGGGAAATAAAAATAAGGAGGATTTAGATGTCACGAAATAAACCGTTGGGCAAAAAGAAAAGGTTGAACAAAGAAACTAAAAGCAATAGGCGTGTGCCTGCCTGGATAACAATGAGAACAAGCAGGAGATTTCTTCAGCATCCCAAAAGAAGGAACTGGAGAAGGAGTAAATTGAAGAGGTGATTTGAATGCCAGAAGAGAGAATTTATACTGTCCCACTGATCAAGATAAAGTCCTTGCCGAGACCAAAGAGAACAAAAAGAGCGATTAAGGAAATAAGAAATTTTCTTTCCAAACACATGAAATCCGAAGAGGTAATGATAGATGCCAGCTTAAATGAAAAAATGTGGTCGAGGGGCAGGAGCAACATCCCCACAAGAGTAAGGATCAAGGGAGTGAAAGGTGATGACGGTATTGTCTGGGCGTATACACCTGAAGCTGAAGTCGTGGAGAGAAAGAAGAAAGAAGAGGAGGAGGCCGAAGAAGAAGCGGTGCAACCTGGTGAGAAAGAGGAAATCATAGAGAAAGCAGTAGTGGAACCGGAAAAAGAAATAACGGAGACTGAAGAGGAGGAACTCCAGCAGATGGAAGAATCACCAGAGGAAGAGACAGAGCAACCGGAAGAACCTGAATCAGAGGAAGAGACAGAGCAACCGGAAGAACCTGAATCAGAGGAAGAGACAGAGGAACAATCTCCCGAGGAAATCAAAGAGGAAACGGTTGAGGAATTGCAACCTGAACAGCCGGAAGGAAAAGCCGGAAAAAAACAACCCCGAGAATCAAAAAAAGAAATAGAGGGCAAGGAGAAGAAATAGAATACCGTTACCATGCTTGGAAGACTGGATTTTAACAGCAATTCATATCTGGGTGTCTTTTGCAGGGCAAATGATGATATCGCGTTTGTAGACCCTTCCCTCCAGGAAAAAGAGAAGGATAAAATAAAGGAGATTCTTAAAGTAAGAGTTTTGAGTATAACCATTGGAGGAAGTACAATAATAGGCTCCTTATTGGCTCTCAACTCCCATGGGGCCGTTGTAGCAGATTTTATCGGCGAGGAAGAAATTGATGTTATCGCCAGAAATTTTGATGATAACCTCCTTGTGGTGGGAGATAAATTTAATGCCGTGGGCAATAACATCCTGGTGAATGATTATGGGGCACTTGTCCATCCAATGCTGGAGGATAAAACAATAAAGGATATAAAGGACGTGCTGGATGTGGAGACGAAACGGGGCACTATAGCCGGCATAAAAACTGTTGGCATGGCCGCAGCAGCCACAAACAAAGGAGTGCTGTGCCACCCGAAACTGGAAGATGAGGAAAAGAATAAACTCGAGGAACTATTTGGGGTGGATGCCAGCATAGGAACGATAAATCATGGTGTTCCATATGTGGGTGCAGGAATGATTGCAAATACAAAAGGTGCCATTGCAGGTAGCAAAACAACAGGTATTGAAATGGGAAGAATAGAAGATGCGCTTAATCTGGTAGGTGAATGAAATGGGAAAAAAGGCATACAGGATAGTAGGAAAATTTTATATGAAGGATATCTGGCATCCATTCAAGAAAGAGGTGATAAGCACCAGCAAAATTAAGGCAAAAGAGAAGGTTTTTTCGATAATCGGCAGCAACCACAGGGTAAAGAGAAGAATGGTAAAGATAGAAGAATTGGATGAAATCACATCTGAAGAAGTGGAAAATCCCGTGGTGAAATATCTCATCGAGCATTAACATGGCAACCAAAGAAGACAACACGAAAAATGTTTCTCTCCTGCAAGAATACCAGGAAAGAATGGACCTCATATACCAGCAGGTCAGGTTTATGGAGGAACTGCTGGGAGAATACAGAACGGTAAAATCGTCACTTGAAGAGATATCCAAGACAGGTAAGGGAAAGGAGTTACTTGTGCCCCTTGGAGGAAATGTTTTTATCCATGCGTCTCTCGGAGATACGTCAAATGTTCTGGTGGGGGTCGGAGGCGGGGTGGTCACGGAAAAATCGATTAGCAAGGCAATGGCATTTGTGGACAAGAAGATAGATGATCTCCTCAAGGAGGAAAATAAACTTATAGAGACCTCCCAGAAAATAAAAGCAAAGGTAGAGGAACTGTCCGGGAAAATGCAATAAGGAAGTGTCAAGATGTTCAAGTTCCTGAAGAATAAGTTTAAAAATTTTGAGGATGCAATAGAAGAAGAAATCAAAAGAGAAAGGGCAGAGGAATCGTCTGTAAAACCTGTAAAGAAGGAAAAAGATAAGGTTACAGGGAAAAAAGTGGAGGATGAACTGCGAAAAACGCTGACTCTGGAGAAAAAACTTGGCGAGACAAAGAAGGCATCGTTGCCCATGAGCGAGAAGAAGCTTGAAGAATTGATGTGGAACCTGGAAATAGGTCTTCTCGAGGCGGATGTCGCCCTCTCGGTTGTGGATGATATAAAAAACAGTGTGAAAAGCCAGCTTCCGTATATCGGGAGGAAGAATGCAGGCGAGGCGGTAAAGGAAACCCTGAAAAAGGCAATAGAGAAGATTTTATCATCCAGCAATAAGGATTTTGATATGTTCATAAAGGAAAGCAAGAAGCCCGTCGTTCTGATGTTTGTTGGCGTCAATGGCACCGGAAAAACAACCACAATTGCAAAACTTGCCCACAATCTGAAAAAGAAGGGTTTTAGCTGCGTCTTGGGTGCATGTGACACGTTCAGGCCCGGTGCGATAGAGCAACTTGGATTGCATGCAGATAGGATAGGGGTGAAACTGGTAAAACATGCCGCAGGGACAGACCCCGCCGCCGTCGCCTACGACGCTATCGAGCATGCAAAAGCTAAATACAGGGATATCGTCTTGCTTGATACTGCAGGGAGAATGCAGACCAACATAAACCTTATGGACGAGATGAAGAAAATAAAGAAGGTTGCAAAGCCGGATATGATTATCTTCGTGGGCGATGCATTGACCGGTAATGATGCCGTCGAGCAGGCAAAGAGATTTGACGAGGTCGTCGGAATAGAAGGGATTATACTCAACAAGGTGGACGCCGATGCCAAAGGCGGGGCAGCTCTCTCAATTGCATATACAATAGGAAAACCACTTCTCTTCATAGGAAACGGACAGGGATATGATGACCAGATTACATTCACCCCGGAATGGATGAGTGAAAGGCTATTCGATTGATTGACCCCATCTTTTAAATAAATTATGTTCAACGCCGAGCTGATCGAGTATTTTTCCAACGACGTAGTTTACAACGCCATCTATTTGCTGCGGATTGTGGTAGAAGGCAGGCATTGCGGGCAGTATCACCGCACCGCTTTTTTTCAGCTTTACCATATTCTCAAGGCTTATCAGGTCAAGCGGCGTTTCCCTCGGAACGAGAATGAGTTTCCTTCCTTCCTTCATCGAGCACAGTGCCATTCTCGTGATTAAGTTATTTGCATATCCGCTGGCAATTGCCCCCATCGTTTTCAAACTGCATGGGACAATCGCTGCACCGTCATACCCGAAAGAACCGCTGGCAAGCCCCGATTCAACATCATTCTCCTCAAAACACTTGTCCGCCCCGGTAATCAATTCTTCCACATCGCACGAAGTTTCATGCTCCATTATTTTCTTTGCATTTTCGGATACTATAAGATAAACCCTGCAGCCCCCTTTTTTCAACTCTTCAAAAGTCCTTATTCCATATATAATCCCGGATGCACCCGTAATGGCAAGAACAATTTTTTTCATCCTTTCTTTATCGGGGGACAATATAAATATTTTTGATTTGCAGATCCCTAAAACAGCTTCTCTACTTCATTCATGACACTTTTACGGACGTTCTCCGGTGTAAATTCCTCGAGATGTCCCGGAACTCTAACAACCGGAATGCCATGTATTTCCAGATATTCGAGGGCGGGTAGTGCCTTCTTTTTGAATTCCTCGAGCCGGGAACGGATTTTTTCCTCCGTATCGTCCGAACGCTGGATGACCTTTGCACCGCATTTTTTACAGTGGCCATTATCCGGTGGCTTGTATTTCAGGTGGTACACCGCACCGCATTCCGGGCATATTCGCCTGTTAATGGTTCTCTCTACTATTTTATCATCCGAGTTTTCAACCAGCAGGACGAAATCTATTATGGAATTCTTCTTATCCATCAGCCCAAGAAGAAATTTTGATTGCTGCATTGTCCTTGGATAACCGTCCAGCACCTGCTTGCGATAACCCTTTTTTGCAAAATATGAATCAAAAAGCGCATTGGTTATGTAATCAGGAACAAATAGCCCCTTATCAACGAAATACTTGGCTTTCATGCCCAGCATTATGTCATCATCATCTGTTCCCAGTTCCTCTGCAATCTCATCGTCTGGTATGAATTGCTGTTCCTTTTCATTCCAGAAACCGTCCAGTTTCCCATCATAACCATGTGCATTGAATTTCCCCAGATAGGAGCGAAATATGTTGCCGGTGGAAAGCTGCTCAAGATTAAATCTCTCTACCAATACATCTATTCTGGGCTGCTTGCCTGCACCACTCTTGCCCGTTACCACGACGTTAGTTATCTCATCAGGATTGATTTTAGGCATGGGTGTGTAAAGAATTTGTTATATAAGTATATTTCAGGTGAAAAAACACAAACTAAATATATTAGGGTAACGTTATCTTAGGAGAAACAGGTGAGTATAAATGGAAGGAATAGTTAAAAGATGGATGCTATCTTATGGCTTTATCGGAGCGGAAGGAATGGAAAAGGATATTTTTGTCCATCAGTCAGATGTGAAGTCGGACACACCTCTGAAGGAAGGGCAGAAAGTAAAATTCGAGATAAAGGAAGAACAAAAAGGTCCGAAAGCGGTGAATGTTGAAGTAATAGAGTGAGAAAGTATCTTTTAGCTAAAGGATTTTTTGCCCGACGGAAGGAAGGGATTTAGTATACTTAGATTGAGTATTGTAAAAACAGTAGATGAACTACAGTATTTCCTTTCTTCGTTCCAAGTCTAAAATGAGATGATGCAAAATAGGCTGATATATCATCCCATTGTATTCTGCAGTTTGCTGCTCCATTTATCATATAATGTGGCTATCGGCAGGTCAATATGTTTCTCCATCTCTTCCCCGTCATATACGGTCAATCTGTTGCCTTTGACTTCCCCGATTCTTGTCACTTTTACTCCTTCGAAAAGCGCCTTGAATTCTTCATCGTCGCCCTTATTAACTTCCATTACCCATCGGGTATTTGATTCTGAAAAGAGTTTGAAGTCCGGTCTTATATCTTCCATTGAATATAGGCATATTTCCGCCCCTTTGCCGCCCATAGCCATCTCCGCCAGGCACGATGCCAATCCACCTGTGGATATATCATGGCATGCCGAGACAAGCCTGGAATTGATGGCTTTTATTACCGAGGCCACGCTCTTTTTCAACATCTCCACATCGCTTCCTGGCACCTTTCCCCCGGATAATCCCATCGCTTGGTAATATTCGCTTCCTCCCATCTCCTTCTTTGTTCCTCCTATGAGATATATGCCGTTTCCTTCCTTTTTAAAATTCGAGGTAACACATTTCCGTATGTCATCAACAATTCCTATGCCCATGACGGTAGGCGTCGGAGGAATCGTCCCTTCAGAACCCTCGTTGTAAAGGCTTACGTTGCCCGAGATGAACGGAAGGTGAAGTGCTCGAGCCATCTCTGCAAGTCCCCTTGTGGCAATGTGTAAATTCCCCATTCTTTCCGGTTTTTCTGGATTGCCGAAATTCAGGCAGTCCCCTATTGAATCAGGGCGAGCACCAACTGCTGCCAGATTCCTGCACATCTCATCAACGGCAGATCGTGCACCCAGATACGGATCTATCGACGTGAAATACGGATTTATATCCGAAGTTATTGCGAGTCCCTTGTAAGAATCGGGCAGCGGCTTTATAACAGCAGCATCGCCATGAGTCTCCCTCCCTATTTCTCCCTGAAGGGGCTTCATTGATGTGCTGCCCCTCACCTCGAAGTCATACTGTCTGACCACCCATTCCCTGGACGAGGCATTGACGGACGAAAGAATTTTGAGCACCATGTCTTCTATGTCCGGCATATCAAAATCGGGGTCACTTCCTTCCCTGCTCACCGGTTTCTTCCACGGCCTTTCATATAACGGTCCTGCAACCTGAAATCTCAAATCCAGTTCCCCTACCACCCTCTCATTGTAAATTATGCGTACAAACGGCTCCTTTATCACCCTGCCCACGACAACGGCTTCCACGTCCCAATTCCCGAATATTTGCAGTGCCCTGTCGGCATTCTCCTCCTTGACGGCAAGCATCATTCTTTCCTGTGATTCCGACACCCATATCTCCCAGGGAGTCATATCCCCCTCTTTCAAAGGAATTCTGTCGAGATATATCTCCGCACCATATCCCGCATCATATGCAAGCTCGCCGCAGACGCAGGACAGCCCGCCGCCGCCCATATCTTTCATTCCCTCGACTATGCCCTCTTCGGTGCATTCAAGGCACGCATGGATTAGGGGCTCCTTTGTAATCGGGTCGCCGAGCTGAACGGCGGAAATCGACTCCTTCTCTGATTCCTCCCTGAGTTCCTCTGAGGCGAATGTTACACCGTGGATACCGTCCCTCCCTGTCCTCCCGCCTGCATAGATGTATATGTCACCCGGGTTTTTTACCCTGCTGTGAATGAGGTTTTTCTTCTTTACTATGCCGATGCAGCCGACATTTACCAGACAATTACCCACATATCCGTCATGAAAGTATACCTGGCCGGCAACCGTAGGGATGCCTATTCTGTTTCCGTAATCCCTTATTCCTTCTACGACCCGTTTGAACAGGTAACGGGGATGTTTCACGCCCTTTGGCAGTTTCCCGTAATCATAATCTAACGTGCCGAAAAAGATGGGGTCAATCAATGCTATTGGCTGAGCTCCCATGCACAGCACATCTCTTACTATGCCGCCTATGCCCGTGGCCGCCCCACCATACGGTTCTATGGCAGACGGATGATTATGAGATTCAAGTGCCGCAACATAGTAATGTTCGTCGTCAAATTCGATAACGCCTGCGTCCTCCCTCGTCACAATCTTGCTTTCCTCTATGCCGTACACGTTTTCCTTCAATACAACTTTGGAGGATTTGTAACAGCAATGCTCGCTCCATGCCTGACCGAGTGCCTGCAGTTCAAGATCCGTAGGATTTCGCTGCCTTTTTTTAAAATACTCCTTTACGAGTTTCATTTCGTCGAGACTGAGTGCAAGCCCCATTTCCCTGCTTATCTCTATTAGTTCGCCATCACCGGCACTGAATAAGTCTACAATATGTACCTCCCCGCCCTCTATGAGGAACCTCTCAATCATCTGTTACCCCTTCAACTGTTATTTCGTAATCATGGATTACCGGGTTTGCCAGGAGGCGCTGGCACATCATTCTCGTACTCTCCCTTGCATTTTCCTTACTACTGGCTTCGATAAACAATTCTACCGTCTTTACCATTTTCACATTCCTTACGCCCTCGAAACCTAGAAGATGGAGTGCCTTCAAAATATTTCTCCCCTCTGGATCGGAAATTCCTTTTTTAAGACGTATTTCCACTCTCGCTTTGAACATGGTTATCTATGAAGGGACGGTTCCTTCAAAATGGCAACTGGGGCATTCATATTTCAAAGGTCGCTCTCCCGTGTCATATATTTCAAATGAATTCTCACATTTTTCGCACTTTATCTCCTTCCTTTCGCCCTCGGCGGTCTTACCCCTGAGGACACCCTCCCCGCCGCAGTTGGGGCATGTATAGCGGAGCGGCCTCACGCCGGTATCTGTTATGGTGAAAACGATATTGCAGCTGCTGCATACAACCCTTTTTGTCACGGCAGAAAAAAGTTTTATCCCTTCGGCCATTTTCTTCTCCCTGGGGATTGATAAATAATAAAAAATTTCTATTATAAGAAAAACGGCATAAATAATGGTGCCCACTATTGCCCATTCTACCAGCGAGAGAAAAAGATTCGTGCCAGAGAGAATATAACCCTTTTCCTTCAAAACAACCACCATCAGCCACATGAAGTATATCAGAGAGATGAAGGTGATAACAGCAGCCCCTCTTGCTTTTTCTTTTCCCATGAACAAAGTTATTTATTGTATCTATATAAATATTTGCGGTTAAGATGCTGTGTTGAATAAATAAGAGATACAATTAAGAGATAAATATTTTCACTCTATTTGTGAGAAAACTTTCCTTGCAGATTGGTGAATCCATCTTGGGATAAGAGGGTATTCCTGAAATTTTGTAACGCCTCATTTTTTCTGGTAAGGTAACCATGAATTTTTATCTATCAGAAAAACTTACGATTCAGCAGTAAAAACTACCACGTTACAATTTTGTAGGAATATCGTGCCATAAGTAGTTTTATAACCTGCCAGCCAATATAATAATGAAGGTGAAAAATATGGGAAAGGTTATATGGGGAAAAGGTTTAGCTGCAGGGCTGATAATTTTATTTATCGGAACAGGTGTTATGCCAATTGTAAGCGGTGCCGGACCAGATTCCAGTAATTTTAATGTACAATCATCATCCAGCAGTCTTCGCAATATAATGTTGACCGGCTACTGGAACCCAACCGGCCAGATGATTGCGCAGTTCAGCAATAGCACCTACCTGAATCCGGATGGCTGGAAAGGCGAGAACTGGGGAGGGATGGGGTACAACATCTATTCTTTCTTCCCGACACTTGGAACATATAACGGCACATTCGAGGTTGATTACCAGGACACGTGGGAGGATTTCTGGAATATTACCGCCCAAATTCATCCAGTTGCGATCATAAGTTTCGGTGCAGGAAGGGGACCGTGGGAAATTGAATACAATGCACGCAACCTCGATAACTGGATTGATGATGAAAAACCGCCGTACCAACCAACGCCATGCCCGCCGGATGATAGCGTGCCGGTGAATTATGTGCGTCATTCCACGCTTCCTGCTCAAGAGATTGAGGATGCCGTAAACGATGAAACGTCTATAAGGGCATGGGTTGACTGGGATGGTAATCCAGGAAGGTATCTGTGCGAATATATGGCGTATCTCGGAATGTGGTATCAAACTCTCTATAATGTTACAGATAATCCGTATCCGTGCCGGGCAGCAGGATTTATACATGTAAAATCAAATATTCCGCTCAAAGATGCGATTGAAGCGACGAATATCACAATTCGGGAGACAATAAAATACCTATTGAACATCGATAATTCCCCGGGTTCACCCACCATAACAGGCCCACCATCCGGAAAAGTGGGCACGGAATATGAGTACACATTTGTGACATCAGATCCTGACGGTAATGATGTATATTACTTCATCGACTGGGGAGACGGCACCAGCAGTAATTGGCTTGGACCGTTTAATTCTGGCGAGGGCATAGATGTAAAGCATGCATGGGCTGAAAAAGGAACATATACGATCAAAGCCAAAGCCAAAGATGTTCATAATGCTGAAAGTGATTGGGGAACACTAGAAGTAAGCATGCCAAAAATATATCAATACGGTCCAGGATTTTTATTAGAAAAAATAATTCAATGGATCGAACAAATACTTTGTGGGTGGCATTGCATGACCCTTTCAGTTGTTAAATCCATCCTCTAACAAAAAGATAATAAAGCATGGGCTATAACATCTCATGGACGAACTGCAGAAATTCTGCAGGGAACTGAAAAAAAAGAAGCGTTCCAAAAGGGATATCGAGCCGCGGATATGGTCGGAGAATGATACTCTTGGCAATGAAGTAGTGAGGGCATTTGTGTTCATACTGAAAACAAGGGGATGCTTCTGGGCACGGCATTCCGGATGCACAATGTGCGGATACTTCAATGACAGCATTCAGGATATAACAGAGAAAGAGATGGAGGAACAGCTTGAAATTGCCGTTCAAAAGTATAACGGGGAAAGGATAATAAAGATATTCACCTCAGGTAGTTTCCTTGATGGTAAGGAAGTGCCCCTCAACCTGCAAATAAAAATACTGAAGAAATTCTTCGAGAAAGCAGATAGAATACTGATAGAATCGAGGCCTGAATTCATAAAAAATCTGGATTTACTCGGAGGCATTCCCGGAAATAAAACACTGGAGGTGGCAATAGGACTTGAATCGGCAAATGACAGGGTGCGGAAGTATTCCATAAATAAAGGATTTACCTTTTCGGAATGGATGGATGCGGCGAAGGCTGTGGTCGACCGGAATATGCAGTTAAAAACATACATACTTATAAAGCCCGCATTTCTGGCAGAGGAAGAATCGATAAAAGACGCTCTGCTTTCGGTCAAAAAAATTGCAGGCATATCAGACACCGTTTCATTCAATCCCGTGGCGATACACGCAAATACGCTTGTCGAATACCTGTGGAAAAGGGGTGTTTACCGCCCGCCGTGGCTGTGGAGCGTTGCCGAGATTCTCGAAAGAACCTCAGATATGTTTGACGGACAGATAAAATGCGATGTGGTCGCCGGCGGGAGGCGGAGGGGGGCACACAATTGTGGAAAATGCGATAACTCATTCATGAATGCAATAGAACAATTTACAATATACCGTAAGAAAGATGCCTTTAAGGGGCTGAGATGCGGATGCAGGGAAGAATGGCTGGATTCTTTGGAGATTGAACGATTTATAAAGGGTTAGAAGGAACCCCTGATTTTTCTCCTGTTCACCTTTATACCGGCGGGTGTGACTATCAGCAAATTCCTGCCAAGTCCGGCAATATCTCCCCCGATATCATTTATAACTCTCTTGAGTTCGTTTGTAATCCTCTCGAGTTCCAGATCATCCGATGATATCTGAGCCGTATCAAGTATCAGGATATCTCCATTGTAAACATAATCTGTGAAGTCTTTCAAATCCTCGTAGTTCTGCAATTCTGCGACTTTTACATACATCATCGGCTCTGTTTCCTCCTTGCCGCCGACTTCCTCAGCAAGATCTATGTACTCGCTATCCCTCCTGTGACTTTTACCGAATATTCCTCCTATAACTGCCATTTTATCTGGCTATATTAAGCAGATTTTCTTTATAAAACTTTTCTAGAGAGATATTAACAAATTGCCGGCTAGTCCCAAAGTGCCAGCATAATGGAAACGGCTGTCAGGAACCACGTTACCGAGCCGACATAGAGCCATACATTATATATGTGGGCGACCGCACCAGCAATAATCAATACCCAAGGGAGAATCAGCCCGATGAAAATATATGCCCACTGCTTCAAGTTCATAGAGGGTGTATTTGGAACTTAAATAAAAAAGTTGGGATAGTAACAATAATAAATGTATTTCCGCTAAAGGGACATGGTCGCAATAGGCAAACCCAGAGGCACAAGAGATTTCACTCCTGATGAAATGAGGAAGAGGATGGCCACCGATAGGGAGATGCGTGCCGTATTTGAGAGATATGGATACAGGGAGATTGCAACACCCACGATAGAGAATATGAATCTTTTTACCATGAAATCGGGAAAGGAAATCATCGAGGAGACCTATGCATTTGAAGATAAATCGAAAAGAAAGCTTGCCCTGCGTCCGGAATTGACCGCACCCGCCATGAGATTCTACATGGAAAAACTGCGGATGAGTCCGAAGCCCCTGAAGATATACTACTTCGGGAATTGTTTCAGATATGACCGTCCTCAGAAGGGCCGCTACAGGGAATTCTGGCAGATGGGATGCGAATTGATAGGGACCGACAGACCTGAGGCCATAGCAGAGCTCATCGCCTTGGCATATCATGTCCTAAAAGAAACGGGGCTAAAAGATATCAATCTCAGGATTGGTCATCTTGATCTGCTTAACCGACAGGTAGACGGGATTCTATCTCTGTTCCCCCCAGCAGGTTCTGCGAAATCGGAAAATAAAGATAAAAAAGATGAGATATTTAGACTGATAGATAAAAAAGATTATGATGGCGTTAAAAACGAGTTCATTGCTTCGGGTGTCACAAAAGAAAAAACAACCGAATTTATGGACTTTTTACAAAGTAGTAACATACAAGATGTAAAAAAATATAGTGAAGAATCGGGGTTGGACCAAGAACTAAAACGTTATGAAGAAGTCATAAGTTTATTGAAAGAATTTGGCGTTAATACTATTGAAACCGCGATGGAAATCGCCCGAGGACTCGATTATTATAAAGGCATTGTATTTGAGATAGATGCACCTTCCCTCGGGGCAGAGAAACAAATTTGCGGAGGCGGGGAATACAGTCTTTTACCCCTTCTCGGCGGTGACAATACGCCCACCGCCGGGTTTGCCCTCGGGTTTGACCGGATTGTTCTCGCACTTGAGAAGGAGGGTTACAACTTTCCACCATCAAAGAAACCGGTCTATCTTCATCCCATAGGTGATAAAATGAGGAAAGAGGCCGTCTCCCTTGCGAGAAAACTGAGGGGCAGAGGAGTACTGCTCGATATGGATTTGATGGGGAGGAGCCCGCAGAAATCACTCCAGTATGCAAACAGAATAGGGGCAAAATCAGTGATTATCATGGGCCCTGACGAATGGGTAAGGGGGATGGTAACTATCAAGAACATGGAAACAGGGGAACAGAAGGAGGTCAAGGTCGAAAAGTTGCATAAATTTTTGTGAACATACATGGAAGCGTTGAAGGTAAATTTTGGTTCAACGTAGTGAAAACAAATTCGCTTTCGCTAACGATTGCGGATAACGTTTTTCGGATGTGGGAAGGTGCGTAGTGGTTTGGTGAACCCGTAAGGCGAACTGCATACACCGTGTTGGAAGATAGTATATCTCTTTTGTAAGGCTCAACCAAATGCATCACTTATTCGGTTTTCCCGGCGGTGGTATCACACCGAGCTGCTGCATTGTACCCAGCATGTCCAGATTCTCCTAGTGTTCTACGACTTTGCCATCAACAATACGATAGATGGCAATTCCCGTCACTTCAATCTGCTTGTTAGTGGGAGCGATACCTCCCAGCATACCTTTGTGTGTACCATGGCTTGTGAAACGGCACACTACTCTGTCCCCTTCAGCGATCATGTCTTCAGCCGTGACATGAAAGTCCGGGTAGGCAGCGTGGGGCTGAGAAATGAGTTGTTTGAAAACCTCTGGGCCATGCAATTTGTGACCTCCAGGTCCATGAAAGACATAGTTGGTGGCAAAAAGCTCGTCTGTTGCATCCAGATTTCTCTCATTGAGAATCTCCTCAAATATGCGACTAACAATAGCTTTGTTTTCTTCTGCTGACATATTTATCACCTCCTTTAATTAAGTCTAAAGGACTTTTAATCTTTTCCAAATCTTTCATTGCAACATGAATATATATCAGTTGTTTTTGAGCTTTTTCAACCCTTATTTCACAATCTGTGTTCCCGCCTTCCCTTCCAGGGCATCCCATGCATGTTCGATTGAGGATATTATCGCTTTTTTTCCTCCGTTTTCAAGGAATCTTATTGCAGCCAGAATCTTCGGCCCCATTGAGCCCGGGGGAAACTGGCCCTGATAATAATATTCCTCCATCTCCTGAAGTGAGATTTCCTTTAACTTTTTCTGGTCTTCCGAGCCGTAATTCAGGTAGACGGCATCAACATCGGTGAGAATGAGAAGGGTGTCTGCGTTTATTTCCATTGCAAGACGCTCGGATGCCAGATCCTTGTCTATGACGGCCTCCTTTCCCTCTATTTTCGTAACCCCGTCGCCTTTCTTTACGACCGGGATGCCGCCGCCTCCCACTGCAATTACGATAATACCGCTGTCAATCAATTTTTTTATCGCCTCTCGTTCTATTATGGATATGGGATTTGGTGACGGAACGACAATCCGCCAGCCCCCCTTCTGCTGACTTATTATGTAACCTTCCTTCAGCCTCAGCAGTGCCTCATCATATCTGTAAACCGGGCCGACGGGCTTGGTCGGATTCTCGAACGCAGGGTCATTTTCATCAACAAGCACCCGGGTGATAACCGCTGCCACGCCCTTCTGTATGCCGCTGGAAGCAAGGGAGTTGAGCATGCACTGCTGTATCATGTAACCTATCTGTCCCTGAGACTGTGCGACGCAGATATCAAGGGGCATCGGGGGGACAGCGCTCTTTGCCACATCCTGCTGAAGTAAAATCGAGCCCACCTGCGGCCCGTTTCCATGTGTTATGACAACCTCCCAACCATTCTCTATCATTTTTACGATGTCCTTGACAGACTTCATGGTTGTTTTGAATTGCTCCTCGCTTGTGCCTTTCTGGTCGGATTTTATCAATGCATTTCCGCCGAGGGCGACGACAACTTTCATAATGGTAAAGATGTCCTGTATTTAAATTAACAGCAACTATTTAAACGCAATCTTTTATCGGAGTGTGCAATGAAAAGGAGTTACGTGAAGGAAAAAGTCACCGAACTCGGCGACAGGGCAATAGAGACTCAATTCGCCCGGAATATAATACGCCAGATTAGGCAGAACAAACTATTCCGGCTCGTGAACTCGGAGATGGAACGGATAAAGGCAAAGAAAATGATGGAGGAAATCAAACGTCATCCTGTCCCGCGCCATCTTGCAATCATAATGGATGGCAACAGGAGATATGCACTTTATCAAGGCCTGGACCCGGATGAGGGCCATAGGATGGGCGGCGACAAGCTGGAGGACGTGGTAAGATGGTGCCATGAAGTGGGAGTGGAGGGGCTTACCGTATTTGCCTTTTCAACAGACAATTTCAACAGACCCGATGAGGAAGTGAACCACCTGATGGATATGTTTGAAAAAGATTTGAAGAAAATGGCGGGCGACAGGCGAACCCACGAAAATGAAGTCAGGGTAAGGGTAATAGGAGATATAGAAAAACTTCCGGAGAGGGTTGCAAAGGCAGCCCGGGAGGTGACGGATGCAACCGAGCGTTATACCAAGCATTACTTCAATATAGCCATAGGATACGGCGGGAGGGAGGAAATCGTCGAGGCGGTGAAGAAGATAGCAAGGGCGGTGAAAAATGGCGAGATGATGCTGGAGGACATAAAAAAAGAGGTAATTTCATCATATCTTTATACATCGGATACCCACGACCCCGACCTGATACTGCGAACTTCCGGGGAAGAAAGAATATCAAATTTTCTGCTGTGGCAGATTGCATATTCCGAGCTTTATTTCTCGGATATTTACTGGCCCGCTTTGAAAAAGACGGATTTTCTGGAAGTCATCAAATCATACCAGCAGAGGCAGAGGAGGTATGGAAAGTAGAGTACCTGCCATTACATTTATTTTCGGCATTGCATGCATCATTGCGGGCGTTGCCATGGGGGAAGGAAAGATGGGCATTTTCATAATTTTTCCGTTCATTTACGGAGAGGGTGCACTCATGTTCATCGGCATGATCCTAATATTTCTTTCCTTTCCTATATTCATGATTTCGCAGTTTCACATGACAGAAGAAGAAACATATAGAAACGAATGGCAACCGCCATCGAAAGAGGAAATGATAAAGGAAAAACATATGGGAGGTTTGATTTTGATAGGGCCCATCCCTATGGTTATTTCATCCGACAAAAAGCTGGCTTTAATTCTGATGGCCGTGGGAATGGTGATTGTATTCATTTTCTTTTTCAACCTTACTTTCTGACGATAATGAAGTGATTATCGGCATGCTTCCTTGATGCTTTCTTCACGCTCCATGCGTTAACGATTTTCAGTCCCGCCTTCCTTACATCCGCCTTCAATTCCATCATGCCGTAGAGGTGGTAGAATCGCATCACCTTTTTCCCGTCCCTTTCCCACGGAACATGGATATCCCCTGATTTTTTCCACGGCATCAGCAAATCCTTCAAAAAATGTTTTCTCCATCTGTCCTGCCATTTCGACCATACCGAAATCAATGCCTCCCCGTCATTCTTAAGCACACGTCCCACTTCCTTCAATGCCCTTATTCTGTTACTCCTGCTTCTTATATTGTGCAGCCCTGCCATGAAGAGAGCAAAGTCAAATGTGCCGGGTTTAAACGGGAGATAAACTGCATTTCCAACGGCAAATGAAATGTTTTTTCTGTTGACTCCTCTCACATTTTCACGGGCAATTTTCACCATTTCGGGTGACATATCAATGCCGATCGCCTTAACATTCCTGTCCAGCGGAATAAGATGGCGGCCGTTTCCGCATGCGATATCGATGGCATTTCCGTTCCTATCTTCAACAAAATCAAGGCACTCTTTCCATGGCCTCTGACGTGTCTTATCGAAGCCCCTGGCAATAATATCCCATTCATTCTGCACGGTCAATGAAATTGAGGGAAAATAAAAGGTTACCGCCTTTTCTTCAGGGGATTTGATATGGTGCCCGTGAGCAGCCGGTCGGTCTTGAAAATCCGTACGGCTATTGCAATCATTACAAGGGCAAAAATCGTCACATATGCAATTCCGGAAATGACGAGCGGGTAGTCACCGAACATAAGGGAACGCATTGCCATCATCGGATGGGAGAATGGGATTGCAAACAGGACGATTCTGAGGGCGAGGGGCAGGGTGGAAAAATCCTTGAACATAATCATGAACATCGGGATGATTGCAAGAATGGAAACAGGAACGGTCAGCGTCTGTGCACTCTTGTAGTTCTTTGCGAATGTGCCCAGAACCATGCAGAGCGACAGCGCAGCGGTGAGAGCAAGAAACAGGGATATTCCGATGAGCAGGTAATCCCATGCGTCCAGCGTGAGTCCGTAGTCAGCCAGATTCACGTTTCCAGAAACCTCGAAGGACGTAAGATAATATTTGAAACCCACCATGTATATGACTGCCATGAGCAGGCCAACGATGGCACTGCCTGCTATCTTGCCCGCAACGATTGAACTCCGCTTCACGGGCAGGGTGAGCAATGTTTCAAGCGTTTTGTTTTCCTTTTCCAGCCCCATCGAGGAGATGACCATACCTCCCGCCATCATGATAATTATCATCATTATTATTGGAACCATCGTGGACTGGGAGGAGAGCATGGCACTTATCGTGCCCGGGGATATGCCCTGCATTTCCTTTCCCTTGAAAATCGTTGTCTCGTTCCTTCTGGTGGGAGACAATGCAAAGGTTGCATTCACATCACCTTTCTCTATCAACTTCATTGAGATTTTTCCGTTCGCCTCCCGCAGAATTCCATCGACAACGCCCGATGAGATTGAATCCATGATTCCCGCTCCCCTCATTATCCAGTAGATTTCTATCTCTCCCGACTTGTTTTGGAATATGCTATCGCTGAAATTGGAAGACACGATGATGAGGGCCACTCCTCCTTTTTCCTTTACGGTTTCTACTCCCTCGTCCACATCCCCGGATGTGCCGTTATAGACAACCGCCGACAGGTTCCTGATTGTTTCGTCTACGATATCCGAGAAGATTCCTTCATCCCCGTTTATGATGCCGATGACGGGCTTTTCTTTTGCCACCGCTGCCGCCCCCCCGATCATGCTTCCCATGCCGCCGAAAACAAGAGTCATAACGACTATCGGGATAATCGTTGCCGGCGTAAGCAGTTCCCTGACCTCCTTCTTTACTATATTCAGAAGGTGATTCATCTTACCACCTCGGTGAAAACTTCCTCTATATTCGCCGCGTCGTACCTCGCCCTTAGTTCCGGGGGGCTTCCCTCCTCGACTATTTCCCCGTTATTCATCAGTGCGATTCTGCCGCAGAGAAACTCGACTTCAAGCATGTTGTGAGAGGACAGCAAAACAGTAGTCCCCTGCCTGACCGTATTCTGGATTATTTTTCTTATCTCCTGGGCATTTATGACATCCAGGCCGGAGGTGGGCTCATCCAGTATGGCAAGTCCGGGCTCTATCATGAGAGCTCTCGCCACAAGGAGGCGGCGTGTCATGCCCTTGCTGTAATCTTCAACCTTGTCATCTATCCTCTTTCCAAGGTCGGCAATCTCTATTCCCCTGCCTATGATTTCATCCATCTTCTTTCCGACCTCGAAAAACCTTGCGATGAATCTAAGGTATTCCCTCCCGGTCAGATTCCTGTATGCCCCTGCATCTTCCGGCAGGTAACTTATTAACTTTCTGACCTCGCCGGCTTCTTCAGTCACATCATGCCCGAAAACTTTTACCTCGCCACCGGTAACCCGGAGAAGCGTGGAGATTATTCGCAGTACGGTTGTTTTCCCTGCACCGTTGGGTCCTATCAGCCCGAATATCTCTCCTTCATCGGCACTGAAAGAAATGCCGTTTACCGCCCTTACCTTTCCATAGTCCCTTACCAGATTGCGCACCTCAACGGCAGGCATGAGATGAGATGTGTAAATGATATTTGAAGTTAACTAAGATGAAATACATATGCCAATATTCATTATGCTATTTATTATGATAAAATTTACCACCATTTGACGGAATCTTCAAAATCCATTACCTTCTCCTTATTTTTCGGTTTTCTGAACACAAAAAGATGCTCATGCATTAGCAGAAGAAAATTATACTCGATGGATCTCTTCAGCCAGAATGGGGTGGATTTGCATCTCCACTGATGCTTGATGACATCCTCCTTCAGAATGAATCCGGCATCCAGAAATGTCTGCATAACCCTGAATGCAATAGGTACATGATGCTTCTTTCTCCTTGTATCCCCAATCAGAATAGCACAGTAATGATCTGGATTTAAAACCCTGAATGATTCCTTGGCAACTTTTTTCATATCCTCAATAAATCCATCAATGCTGTATTCGTTGGATAAATCGCCCTCAAGTTTTTTTTTTGAGTAAGGGATAATATTGGCATAAGGAGGGTGGGTTGCAATCAAATCAATCGAATTCTTTTTTATCAAATTCAATTTTCTCGCATCTCCGACATAAGTTTTCTGAGATGTCTCCTCGGAATCATAATCAAGTGCCGTGTAACGAAAGTTCAATCTGTCACGGGTGAGTATTACGCAGTTTTTGTTTATATCAATGCCAATCCCGCTCCTTCCGAGTAGTTTGCACTCTACGAGAGTTGTTCCAGAACCAACCATCTGATCCAGCACAACATCTTCCTTCTTCGAATATCGCAACAATATATTTCTCACCATCTGGGGAGGCCAGTTCCCCCGGTAATCCCCTTTATGAGTTGCCCAATCTCCTCTTTTGGGATATGACCATACATTCGTTCCTTCCAGTTCAAAATTTTCCGGCTGAAATTTTTTGATTTTCTTTTTCTGACCGATTTTAATTATGACAGGTTTTGATTTAACTCCACTAGAAAATATAATTTTGTTATGTAATCTAATAAAACGTTTGAAATCTTGTTCAGTGACCTCACACATTTTATGATATTTTGTATGCTGTGAGGGGGGAGTTGATAAAAGTGGAGGCACTTTCCATCATATATGGATTTAAGAAATAAAGATAGTTACAACAGTGTGTAAGTAAGTTGTAAGTATATTTTTAAACGAAAAGTTTAGATCATTTCATTTCATTCCACATATAATGGAACTCCTGCTAAAACCAGAAATTGCAGAGAATTACAAAAGCCCTTCACAAAAAGCCAGAGTGATAACTGAAAAATGGTTTGAGGATAATATGTATTGCCCCGCCTGTCCATCTAACTTTCTGGAATGCACCCCACCAAATGAAAAGGTTGTTGATTTTGTTTGCCCTGATTGTGGCGAACGCTACCAGATGAAAAGCATGAGTCATTCATTTGGTTTCAGGGTCATGGATTCTGCTTATAAGCCAAAGATTGATGCCATTAAGAACGGGACTGCCCCAAATTTTGTTTTCATGCATTATGACCGAAACAGTATGGCTGTCGAGGATATCATTGTCATTCCAAAACATTTCGTTTCACCAGAGATAATCGAAAAAAGAAAGGCTTTGAGCCCCAATGCAAGAAGGGCAGGATGGATTGGTTCCAATATTCTCTTGGGAAGACTGCCTATCGATGCAAGAATAGGCATAGTTAACAACGGCTTTATAGTACCTGAAGAAATTGTTAGGAAATCATGGAAGCGTTTCTCCTTCCTTAGAGAAATATCCGTTTCTTCAAAGGGCTGGCTGACCGATGTGCTTTCATGTGTGAGAAATTTGGAAAAGGCAGAGTTCACATTAGATGAGATATACAGCTTTGAAGATGAGTTAAGAAAGACGCACCCGAAGAATAAACACGTTAAACCGAAGATAAGACAGCAGTTGCAAATTCTTAGGGATAAAGGCATTCTGAAATTTCTCGGTAAGGGAGAATACAAGATAATTGGGTAGTTTCACCGAGATTCAAACTTCAATCAATCCTTTCCGTAAATCTTCATCACATCCCTGATTAATGTTTCAATGTTAAAAAGAAAAAGGCAAAGTTTTATTATTCACTTCCAAATATAAATTCATGCCTGAAGCGATTACAAGAAAGGAATTTCATGAATTGAGAGAGAAGGTTGAGCATCTGAAGGAGAATATTGCAATACTCTCAACTCTGGAGTTATTGGAAAAAATTAAAGAAGCGAGAGAGAGGCTATCCAATGGAAAAGGAATAGAACTGGAGGAAGCTACAAAAGATATCCTGGGTAAAGATGAGTTATAGAGTACTTTTTGACGAGAAAGCAGTAAATACTTGGGAAAACTGGATAAAACATTTTCAGAGTCAATACTGAAAAGTATTTTGAAATTAAGGGAAAGACCAAAGCATTTTGGAAAACAACTGACGGGAATCAGTTTGTGGGTGCTTAGAGTCGGTGATTATAGAATTTTGTATAGCATAGATGAAGATGGCAAAAAGATAGAAATTATATTTATTGGTCACAGAAAGAATATCTATCGGAGATTATAATGCGGACATGCGGGGAAAAACATCCTTTTCTGGAAATGAAAAATAGATGCAAATTTAGAAGTTATGAATCATTAATCAAATTTTACAATATCGCCATTGAGGCATATGAGGCAAAAAAGGATTTTTTTGAGCTTTAATGTTGCAACATTGAAAACAATCAATCTTTCTCACAAATCTTTAGCTGGGGATATTAACTATTATTTTTCCCAAACATTTATACGCATCTTTCTCTTTCAGCCAACTGTGTTTCACATGACAGAAGGAAAAGTCAGCATTGATGAATTCAGGAAAAAACTGGATAGCATTTTTAATAAACACTGCAACGTCATGGACAATATTTCAAGAAGAGACATGATAGAGGCTGCCGTTGCAAACAAGGAATGTTTCATATCCAGAAACGGGGCGCTTGCAACTTGGACACCTACTGAGTCCACGGGGAGAAGCCCCAAGGATACAATGATTGTCCGTCGTCCCGAAAGCGAGGGTAATATAGACTGGGACTCACCGAACAACATACCTCTCGACCCCGAGACATTCGAAATGGCTCTTCACGATGCCCTCGTGACTCTGGAAAACAAGAAATACATATATGTCACGGACAGAAGCATAGGGGCCAACCCTGCATGGGCACTGCTCGTCAGGACAGTTACCGACCAATCATTGACCGCACTTTTCACCGACAACATGTTCCGCCCTGCTCCGGGTGATATAAAAAATAGTGTATTCCATGATGAATTCATTCTCATAACCCTCCCTTACGACAAACTGGATAGAAAAAGATATGAAGGAAGGCTGCGGAAACTCCGGGATGGCAGAACGTCCAACATGCTGGTGGCGATGGATTTCGATAATAAGATAGGGCTTGTTTACGGTTCCGCTTACGGGGGGTCTGTAAAAAAACTTATGTTCACGGTTATGAACTGCCTGCTGCCCGAAAAGGGCATACTCCCCCTTCACTGCTCCGCAAACGACGGGGGAGGTGGCTCTGCCCTCCTGCTCGGGCTGTCAGGGACCGGAAAGACGACGCTGTCGGCCGACCCGCGGCGGGCCTTGCTGGGAGATGATGAACACGGATGGGGAGATGACGGCATTGCCAACTTCGAGAACGGATGCTACGCCAAGATGATAGACATAAGGAAAGAGAAGGAGCCGGAGATATACAATGCGGTCATGCATGAGGACGACTGGGGGGAGCACGGGGCGATAATTGAAAATGCGATGATGTATCCGAACGGGGAGTTGGACTTCTTCGACGGCAGACTCACGCAGAATTCAAGGGCATCCTACCCCCTGATATATCTTACCAACATCAAATCATCTTCGAAGGCGGGACATCCGAGAACAATTCTATTTCTCACCGCCGATGCAAACGGAGTTATTCCTCCTGTGGCAAAACTTAACCGGAAACAGGCAATGCTCTGGTTTTTGATGGGTTACACCAGCAAGCTCGCAGGCACAGAAACGGGAATAGACGAGCCGGTGTCCGTATTCTCACGTTTCTTCGGCGAACCGTTCATGCCCTGCAATCCTGACGTGTATGCCGGCATGCTGGGAGAAAGGATGGAAAAGTACGGTACAAACGTTTACCTCATCAACACGGGCTGGACAGGAGGACCTTACGGCACGGGGAAACGCATAGACATTGATTATACAAGAGCGATGGTGGATGCTGCGTTGAGTGGAAAACTGGAAGGCGTTGCATATGAAATGCATAAATTCTTCAAGGTGATGGTGCCAAAGGAATGCCCCGGTGTGTCAAGCGAGTTGCTATGGCCGAGGAACACCTGGGATGACAAGGAAAAATATGACGAGCGTGCCGGGAAAGTGGCAGATGACTTCAGAAAACATTTTGAAAAGGCATACGGCAACAAAAACATTGATGAAGAGATTGCAAGGGAATGCCCTGGAATGTAGAATGCCGCAAATGTTTTTATTTATCATTCCTCCTTCATGGAGAGATAGTACACACCTGAAAAAAGCAGGAGCATGCCTGCAATCTGCATCGGTGTAAGCAGCTCCTCCAGGATGAAGAACGCAAGGATGGCTGCAAAGAAAGGTGCCGAAAGTTCAAGGGCCGAGACCTGTGCTGCCTTGATAAGTTTAAGCCCCTCGTAGTAAAGAATTGTCCCCACACTCACGACAACCCCTACCAGAACCTGGTATATATTTGCAATGGCGATTTCGGAGGTCAGGCCCAGATAGATTGCAAAAACCACGGAAGCGAGCAAAAACCTGTAGAACGTGATAACGCCGGAGTTTGTGCCCCCAAGATATTTCCTCACCGCTATGGCTGCCGTTGCCCATGCTACCGTTGCCGACAGCACCATCAAATCCTCGGTACTTCCGAATTTGAGGGACATAAAGTTATCCAGTGTTCCGGTTGTTACCACCAACCCGGACAGCATCATAAGCATGATGCCGGCATAGTCAAATCTTGTCAGTTTGTCCCCTCTAAGCAGAAGAAACCCTATGAGTATGATGAATATGGGTTGCATGTGACCTATCAACACTGCATTTACCACCGGAATTTTTGTCATGGCAAAAAAATATATGAGGTCTGCAAAGAGCGTTCCGACCACTCCTATATAAACCACCACCGAGAGCTGCTGTTTTTTTATTCGGGGATTCACCCTTTTTATAACTATATATGCAAGTGCCACACCAGTGACAACAAAAGCCCTTATCGCCGAGGTGTGAAGAAAGTCGGAACTCCGATATGCCATCTTTGCGAGTACAGGTTCTACCGCCCACATCATGCTGGCACACAGTATGGCCAGAACGCCCACATTTTTACTGTTCATTCCAATGGATAATTCAAAATAAAGTTAAATAGTTATTCGGAGTGAACCGCCTTGTCATACCGGTTTTTTCATTTGTAAAACAATCTGCATCATGACGTTTGAAGCATATGACAGTAAGAGAGGTTATCCTTCCAGAAAATCCTTCACCATTTCTGCGAATTCTTTGAAGGGCACAAGGCGTTTCACAATCTTTTTTACACCGGTATCCTTCAGTTTCTCAGCCCATAACGTATCATTCCATGCGGTGTAACCCCAGATTTTCGCATCTGGATTTATTTTAAAGCCTTAATTTGAGGTGGTAAAATGACATAAAACCGCAAATGGCGAACTATGCCATGGCAGTTTCGTTAGTGTGAAAAAGGTAAAATGGCAAAGTTAAGTATTTGGCTTTCATTTTTTCTCCTGTTTAGCGTCAAATGCCCGAAATGCTGATAATCCCGCATAGATATACTTAAATTATTTTTCATCCTGCATTTCCTTTGGAATTTAGTCAAGACGGAGTAAGAACCCTCTGGGCTTTAGCCCAGAGATGAATTACTCCACAACACTTTTTATTGCATTCTGGCTGATATATTGTCCCAAGCCCAACCAGAACATGGCTGTAATTAGCTTGGGCTATATAAAAATATTAGGTGAAAAAAATGAATGAATTAGTTCACAGTAGGCACTCGGTTGGCCTGAGCAACTACCATTTGCAATTCACGCCAAAGTACAGGCGCGATGTATTCATAGATGTGATAGTTATGAAAAAATGTAGGGAAGCATTTAAGGAAGTGGCGAAAAAACTGGACATAATAGACCTCTTGCGTAATAACGATTTTGAGCAGCGATTCACTTTCTGAAGTAAAATTTTGAAAAAAATCATATAAAAATAAATATCCCTTCGAAATAAGTCCATTAAATATGAGGGGATAAGAT
>Ga0315549_1000239_pt1 | contig 68328 bp, 68 predicted proteins | sample SalMarSW160200MG_FD_203101 | JGI IMG/M metagenome (GOLD analysis project Ga0315549, IMG submission 203101) | Salt marsh sediment microbial communities from the Plum Island Ecosystem LTER, Massachusetts, United States - Salt Marsh Sediment SW1601-200 ...
ATTTTTTATATCCGTTGAATCAGGATCAATGAGAGCCGCAATCATCAATTCATTTTTTTTCTTCTTTTCAAGAATATCTTGATATATACTCATTTATAATTTGTTAGACGGTTAGTCTGTTAGTGGAGTGGGGTGATGAAAACATATTTTGGCCTAGCCTTATTGGTTATCATGTTGTTATCCAAGATGTTCCTTTAATATCTTAGGGAAAACCTTTATGAGTTCCGCTATCTTTTCTATCTTATTTCCTCCCCCTTCCGCCATAATGACCTTTCCCCCACCACTACCGCCTACAATCTTACACGCATCTCGAGCGAGTTCTCCGGCATTCAGACAATCTTTGAGTTTATCTCCCACAAAAGTTATGACGAATACTGAAGAACCTAAATTCGTAACCAAAAGTCCAGCACCATTTGGGAGTTTATTCCTCACCCTTTCTGATAATTTTCTCAATGTTTCCTTAGAACCATCTATTACAGAGGCAACATATTCATGCCCGTCGAAAGTTCTGGTATCCTTCAATAATTTGTTTAATTCTATCTCTGCTAATCGCCTTTCTATTCTCTCTATCTCCCTTTTCTGCGCTTTTGTTAGTTTAAGGGTTTTCTCTAATCTACTAGGGAGACTCTCTCGGTCGCTCTTCATAAGGAATTCAAGTCGCTCCAGAAGTTTATCTAACTCCTTTGCCTTCTTGTAAGCATACCAGCCGGTTATGCCTTCAATCCTTCTTACCCCTCTGGCTATTCCAGTTTCTGATATTATCTTGAAGAATCCTGCCTCTATGGTATTATCCAGGTGAGTCCCTCCACATAACTCTTTTGAAAAATCATCAATGGACACCATTCGAACATTTTCCCCATATTGTTCATCAAAGAGGGCAACTGCTCCTCTCTTAATTGCCTCTTTGTATGGTAGCGTCTCTTTTTTGACCGGAAGCCCCTTATTTATTACTCTATTCACTTGTTCCTCTATCAGATCGAGCTCTTCCTGCATAAGAGGTTTAGGGTGAGTAAAATCGAATCGGAAGTGGTCTGGAGCGACAAGGGATCCTTCCTGTTTTACCCATTCTCCAAGCGTTTCCCGCAAAACCCTATGGAGGATATGTGTAGTAGTGTGGTTCTTTTTAATGGCAAAACGTCTATCTTTATCTATAACTGCATGAACAATTGATGGCTTAAATCTTCCCTCTATCGTTCCTTTATGGACGTTTCCCATAGGTGATGGAATGGTATCTTTCACAACCATTTTCCAGCCATCACCGATTAATTCTCCTATATCACCAACTTGACCTCCCGCTTCAGCGTAGAATGGCGTCTCTCTGAGTATGATTTCAAAGTGGTCATTCACCTTTCTATGAGCTATTATCTCATTCTCGATTTCCTCTTTTGTATAGCCTACGAAGATGGATTCTTCTTTGGAGAGTATTTCCCATTCTACCTTCTCTTTTGCTTCGAATTTATGACTTTCTCTTGCCCTTTCTTTCTGTTTCCTCATCTCTTTCTCAAACCCTGCTTTATCTATACGAAGTCCTTTTCCTTTAGCCATTTCTTCTGTTAAAGAAAGAGGGAATCCGTAGGTGTCATATAATTTAAAGGCTTCTGCTCCACTAATTGTCTTCTTTCTGCTCTTCCTTGTTTTCTCTATTATTTCATTAAGGATTGAAACCCCTGAGTCCAACGTAGAAAAGAAATGCTCTTCTTCTGCTTTAATAATTAGGGTGATATGCTCTATCTTCTTTTTAAGATATTGATATCGCTCTTTCATTATTGATATTACAACGGGAACAAGGCGATGGATAAAAGGATCCTCTATCCCTATCTCTCTTGATTTTGTCAATGATCTACGGAGGAGACGGCGCAGGACATATCCCCTTCCTTCGTTTGAAGGATATACTCCATCGGCTATGGCAAAGACAAGGGCACGCGAGTGGTCTGCTATTATGTTGAAAATTTGCTTATCCTTTGAATATTCCCTTCCTGATATGCTTTGGACTTCTTCTATTAAGGGAAAAAACAGATCTGTTTCAAAAATGGAGGGCTTTTCCTGCATAATCATTGCAAGCCGTTCTAATCCCATGCCAGTATCCACACCACGGTTCTTAAGGGGAAGGCGCTTGTCTCCCTTCTGATTAAATTGCGGAAAGACTAAATTCCAAAATTCGACATACCTATCACATTCCCCGTCGAATTCACCGTCACCAAATTCGCATCCCAAGTCATAGAATATCTCTGTGTCAGGGCCACAGGCTCCAATCCCTCCTGTTGGTTCCCAGAAGTTACCGGGATGTTTGATTATTCTGCCTCTCGGGATGCCGATTATATCCTTCCATATTTTGAGACTCTCTTCATCCTCTGGATGAACAGAAATATAAAGTTTTTCAGGGTCAATTTCAAGAACAACTGTAAGGAATTCCCAGGCCCACTGGATTGCCTCGGCTTTGAAATAATCTCCAAAGGAGAAGTTTCCAAGCATTTCAAAGAAGGTATCATGCCAGTAGGTCTTTCCTACCTCACCTAGGTCAGATAAGCGGAGGCATTTCTGGATGGATGTGGCTCTTGTGAACTCAAGTGGGCTCTCACCTGCCCAGAGAGGTTTAAATTGAACCATCCCTGCTGAAGTAAAGAGTAAGGTTTTATCGCGCAGAGGTATAAGTGAGGATGACTCTATTATTTTATGACCTCTCTTTTTAAAGAATTTTAAAAAGAGGCTGGATAGTTTATCCGATTCCCACATAGGTAGATAATAATAAAGACTTTTTTGTTGTCAACTGCTGACTATATGTAAAGGATTCAAGGGGTAAGGGTTAAGGGATTATGGATTAAGTGGTAAGTGAGAAATCTATGATTGAAATTCAGCAACTTACATTAATTTATCGTCTGTCACCCGTCCTCGGTCTTCGGCATAAACTCACTTTAATCTTTATCACTTATCACTGATTAATGGTTCTTGACTTAACTCGTGGTTATCTTTATTGTTTATTATTGAAAAATCATAGTTTTTTTATCAATTAAAATCAGAGGGGGTACTAAAATGGCGAGAAGAAAAAAGAAGTTAATAAACAGAGGATTATATATAAATGGCGAGTGGGTAGATAAAGAAGAAAGAATTCCTGTAAGGAATCCCTACAATGGAAAGGGAATCGGAAGTGTAGCAAGGGCAGAGAATGAAGATGTAGAAAAGGCAATAAATGCTGCAAAAGAGGCCTTTCTGAATTTCAAGAATTCTCCTTTACACGAGAGAGCAAAATATCTAAGAGAGATTGCAAAGGGGATAGAAGAAAAAAAAGATCGTATAGCAAGAGTAATTACACTTGAATCCGGTAAGGCTATCAGGTTTTCGAGAGGTGAAGTAGATAGGGCAGTATCAACCTTCAATTTTGCCGCTTCCGAGGCGGATACACTCTCTGGAAAGACAGTCCCCATGGACGCAGCTAAAGGAGGAGTAGGAAGGATAGGGTTTTATATTCGAGTCCCGCTTGGTCCTATAGCTGCAATTACGCCATTTAATTTTCCACTCAATCTCCCAGCACATAAGATTGCGCCTGCAATAGCAGCTGGTGATACAATTGTCTGGAAACCATCCTCAGAGACTCCCCTCACAGCTGTTCTGCTTACTGAGATTATTGAAGATGTTGAGGTACCACCAGGGGTTTTGAATCTGATTTTTGGTCCTGGAGGTGAGATAGGAGAGATGCTTGCCAGCCATGCGGATATAAAGCTTGTGAGTTTTACCGGGAGTGTTCCTGTGGGAATCCGGATTCGAGAGATTTCTGGTATGAAGAAGACCCTCCTTGAACTGGGTTCTAACTCAGCGCTTGTAATAGATGAGGGTGTGGAAGACATAAAAGAACTAACTGACAGAGCAATAGTTGGTGCTTATGCAAATTCTGGTCAGGTTTGTATATCCATTCAAAGAATCTATGTCCATGAGTCTTTATTTGGTGAATTCAGAAAACTCTTTGTGGGTGAATCAAAGAACGTCAAGATTGGAGATCCAATGGAACCAGATGTCCTTTATGGTCCTATGATAACAGAAAAAGAAGCAGAAAGGGTAGAATCGTGGGTTCGTAATGCAATTGATATGGGAGCAAAACCGCTACTTTTGGGCAAGCGAGAGGGCTCCATACTTACCCCTACAGTTCTTACTGATGTGACTACTGAGATGGATGTCGTCTCAAAAGAGGTTTTTGCACCCGTTGTATCTATTATGCCTTTTAAGAGTTTTAATGAAGCAATCAAAGAGGTTAATAATTCAATTTATGGATTAAATGCTGGCATTTATACACCTAAGATAGCCAATGCATTAAAAGCTATTAAAGAATGTGAAGTGGGCAGTGTTATCATAAACGACTACCCCACCTTCAGGGTTGATCAGATGCCCTATGGAGGGGTTAAGATGAGTGGCATGGGAAGAGAAGGACCACCCTTTGCAATAGAAGAATATACAGAGATTCGTTTTGTATCTATGAGGTAAAATAGCCACAGAGGCATGGAGGTTACAGCAGAGTCTCAATCTTGACTTCTAAAGAAAAACCTGTATATTTGAACCATGAATCAGAGACGACTCAAAAGGAGAAAATACATTCAATATCGTCTGTTTCGTCATATAGAAAAAGCTGTTAAACTGCAGAACCCAAAGGTAGTATGTTAATTTCCCCCAATAAAGATGAAAGGATTTCTAAAATGAATCGGAAGGTTATAATTGCAATCATTATTACTGCTTTATTAGTGGGGGGTGGAGTATACTTCTGGAATATGATGGCAATAAAAGGGATGAAAGTAGATAAGGAATTCGAATTTTTCCCTGTTTATGGTCCGGATAGAGATGCGATGAACTTAGAAGTAAATTTCTATGTAAGAATTCCAAAGAATCTACCTGTAATAGAAAAATTAAAAATTTTGGCAGATAAACTATCGAGGTTTAAGTTTGGTCTTCCGATTGAGATTCTAAGAGTTGAAGAACAGAAAGGTAGGAAGATAGCAGTGATAAATCTATTAGAACATAAAGAAACTGATATTAGTTCTGAATTGACCTGGCGTTCAGTTTATTTCCAGGGTTCAACAGGAGGATTTTTTACAACAGTTACTTTAACTAAGACCTTTCTGCAAGAAACCTACGAGGGAGAGTGGATAGATGGCGTTGAATTTTGCTATGAAGGAGAGCCTATATCAGAAGGAGATTGGGACCATATCTCACTCTCTGGGACAATATACAAAGGGAGCAGAAAGGGACCCAAGAATTGATGAAATTAAAGAGAGAACTTAATTTACTCGAGGTCTTCTGTATTGCCTCAGGAGCAATGATAAGTTCAGGAATCTTCATCCTTCCGGGGCTTGCTCATGCAAGGGCTGGTCCTGCAGTTGTTGTTTCCTATCTTTTAGCGGGACTCTTAGCAATGATGGGGGTTTTGAGTCAGGCAGAACTCGTATCTGCAATGCCAAAAGCAGGTGGAACTTACTTCTACGCTACTCGGAGTATGGGTCCAGCTATTGGTACAGTGGATGGCTTGCTAACCTGGTTTTCCCTATCCCTGAAAAGTGCTTTTGCTTTGGTAGGAATGGCTGCCTTTACACGACTCATTATTAATATGAATATACATATCATTGCTGTATTATTTTGTCTATTTTTTGTAATTATTAATCTTATTGGTATTAAAGAAGCAGGCAAAACGCAGGTTATGTTAGTGCTTGGGTTACTGACACTTATGCTTTTTTATATAGTTCGAGGACTTCCAGCAGTGAATATTAAAAATTTTGAACCCTTTGCCCCAAATGGGCTTGGTGCAATTTTCTCCACTGCAGGTTTTGTCTTTGTTTCCTATGGGGGATTACTCAAGGTTGCTGCCATTGCTGAAGAGGTAAAAGATCCAGAGAGGACCGTACCCTTAGGGATGATTTTATCCCTTCTTACAATAAGTGTCTTTTACATTTTGGTTGTGTTTGTGACATCAGGTGTACTTGGAGCCGCAAACCTTGACCATTCCCTTACCCCTATTTCCGATGGAGCAGCTGTATTTGCTGGTCAGTGGGGCAGAATTTTATTGAGTATTGCTGCTATCCTGGCATTTGTTTCCACGGCAAACGCAGGGATTATGGCTGCCTCCAGATACCCTCTGGCTCTAAGTAGGGACAGACTTTTACCTAATTTTCTGGGGAGGGTAAACGAGAGGTTTAAGACTCCGCATGTTGCTATCCTGATTACCAGTGTATTTATGATTTTAGCCTTATTCCTGAGATTGGATATTCTCATAAAAGCAGCTTCCAGTGTCATCATCCTCACCTATTTGTTTTCTTGTTTTTCTGTAATAATCCTCCGAGAGAGTCACCTCCAGAACTATCAACCATCCTTCCGTGCACCTCTGTATCCCTGGGTGCAGATTATTGGGATTATATGCTTTGGATTTTTATTGTTTGAGATAGGTGGGGAAGCTCTGTGGATAATTTCTATCCTAATTGTGGGGGGACTCCTTGTATACTGGTTTTATGGACGAGTGAGAGCAGATAGGGAGTATGCATTATTGTATTTAATCGAAAGGATTACCGCAAAAGAACTTACTACCCGTTCATTGGAAGAAGAGTTAAAAGAGATTATAAGAGAAAGAGATGAGATTCTAAAAGACAGGTTTGACAGAGTAATTGAAAAATGTGCAGTTCTGGATATAGACCATTCTATCAAGATGCAGGAGTTTTTTAAACTGATATCCGATGAAATGGCCCCTAACTTGGGTATAGAGCCTGAGGCTCTATTTGATTTACTTGTTGATCGAGAAAAAGAAACCACCACTGCAATAACTCCACATGTTGCAATACCTCATATAATCATCAAAGGAGAAAATAAATTTGATATTCTTCTTGCCCGAGGTCGTGAGGGTATTGAATTTTCATCTCAAGCACCCGATGTTAAATCGGTTTTTGTCCTCGTAGGCACGCGAGACGAGAGGAATTTCCATCTTCGTTCTCTCGCTGCGATTGCCCAGATCGTCCAGGACCCAAATTTTGAAGGAAGATGGATGGCTGCTAAAAGTAAGGAATCTTTAAGGGATATAGTACTCCTTGGGAAACGAAGGAGATAAAATATTAGGTATTAGGGGTTGGGTATTAGGTTTTAGGGTTTAAAATTTACTATAAATATATAAACAAACTAATCTCAATCTAAAATTATTTCTAACGACTATTGACTGGAGACTAGACGAACTCACTTAATCCTTACTCCTAAACTTCGAACCCGCAACCTCTAATACTTAAATTTACCGACCAACCCACTAACAGTCCAACTATCTAACCCAGAATTCAATAACTTGACTTCAAATTAAAAATCAATTATATATAGGATTAAGAAATACATCAACATAAAAAGGAGTAAAAATGAAGGATTTATGTTTAGAAGCTATCAATACAGCTCTTAGTTTGGGCGTGGACTATGCTGATATCGGGATTATCAATCAGAGGGATCAGAAGATTATAATGTTAGATATGAGTCCAAAACAGATCAACGATGAAGAAACAGTAGGTTTTGGTGTCCGGATCTTGAAAAGTGGTGCCTGGGGGTTTGCTTCCTCGAGTGAAGTTAATAGAGAGAGTATCAATTCAGTTGTGAAGGAAGCTCTTCAACTTGCAATTGCATCTTCAAAGGTTAAGCGAGGGGAGGGAGTGGTGTTGGCCCCGGAACCTATACATCAAGATTGTTTTAAGACCCCAACTGAAATTGATCCCTTTGATATTGACGTGAATGATAAAATCCAGTTGCTCCTGGAGATAAACAAAGAGATACTAAGTGTAAAGTATATTGCTAAGGCGTTCTCAAATCTCAGGGTTACAAGAAGGGATCAGTTCTTTGCTTCAACAGAAGGATCTCTGATAGAGACTGATATCTATACAATCAATGCGGGATACACTGCAGTGGCAGTAAAAGGAGGGGATTCGCAGGATCGATCGTTCCAGGATTATCCGCTTAATAAAGGGTGGGAACATATACAATCTCTGGAACTAGTTTCCAATGCAGAACGTATTGCCGAGGAAGCAGTTATGAAGATTGACGCTGACTTTCCAAAGGTAGGCAAAAGGGATCTGGTTCTGGATCCTTCTCACCTTTCTCTAACCATCCATGAATCGGTTGGGCACGCGACAGAACTGGATCGTATTCTTGGATATGAAGCAAATTTTGCCGGAAGGAGTTTTGCAACACCCGAGAAAAGGGGTAATTTTCGTTACGGATCAGAAAAGGCAAGTTTCGTAGCAGATAATACATTACCTGCAGGTCTTGCAACTACAGGATATGATGATGAAGGAGTTAGATGTCAGAAGTGGGATATAATCAAAGATGGAATACTCGTAGATTACAGTTCGACAAGAGAAGTGGTGCCTTTAATAGGTGAGAAAAGGAGTAGAGGATCTGCAAGGGCGGATGGATATTACAATATGCCGATAAACAGGATTCCCAATCTCTGTCTTATGCCATCGAAGGATGATGTAAAACCCGGAGATCTGATCGCAGGAGTGGAAGATGGTGTTCTAATAGAGGGTAGGGGGAGTTACTCCATAGACCAAATGAGGTTGAATTTCCAGTTTGGCGGTGACCTATTCTTTGAGATCAAGAATGGAAAGAAGGGGAAGATGCTCAGGGACGTTATCTATCAATCTATTACACCTGAATTCTGGAGTAGTCTGGATGCTGTCTCAGGTAAGGATTACTGGGAGCCAAGGGGCTTTAGAACCTGCGGTAAAGGCGAGCCTATGCAGGTTGCCCAGATGACAAATGGGGCTCCTTACGCAAGGTTCAGAAACATCAATGTGATAAGGGGGAAGTTATGAATAAGGGTTGGCTGAGAGAGAAAATTGACTTACTTGAAAAGAATAAAAGCGTAGATGAAATAACATTGCGTGTGGAAACAGAGGATCAAAATCTTACAAGATTCGCGGAAAATCATATAATTCAGAATGTTACAAAAAAAATAAACGATGTTTATATCACAGCCTTTAATGAGAAGTCCACTGGAACAGCAAGAACTCAGGATATTTCGCGTGAATCTCTACTAAGCGCTTTAAAAAGAGCAGAAGAGATTGCCATGAATTCCCCAGAGGATCCCGAGTTTGTAGAACCTTTAGACCAGGTGAATATAAAGGATGTCGATAGATACTTTGAGAATACAAAGAGAGTTACCCCTGTTGATAAAGCAGAAGTGATAAACGAACTAATAAAGGAAGCAAAAGCTCACAATATGGAGGTTGCGGGGAAATACCTGAGTGGGGAATATTCAATTGGGTTTGCTAATTCTCGAGGACATATGGCTTTTCATAATTACACTAAGGCTGATTTTTCACTGACTGCTATGCTTGATGACTCGTCAGGATATGCGAATGAAACGGATGAAAATTTGGAAAAGATTAGTCCGAAAAGGGTCGCAGATATTGCTTTTAAAAAAGCAAGTTTGGGAAAGAATCCGGCGGAACTAAAACCAGGAGAATATCCAGTCATCCTTGAACCGCAGGCTCTAGCAGATTTCATGCCCTTTCTGGCATGGACAATGGATCGAAGGGCAGCTGATGAAGGCTATGTTTATTTCTCAAAGCGGCTTGGTACAAAAATAGCATCGAAGAATGTTAATCTTTATTCTGACCCATATTGTGTTGATAACCCTTCAGAACCCTTCGTTTCGGAAAATGGACTTCCATTTGATAAAACCTACTGGATAGAAAATGGGATATTAAGGAATCTTCATACAACAAGGTACTGGGCTAAGAAGAAAAATCTGAAACCGGTTGGGTTTCCGAATAATGTAAATTTAGGAGGGGGTAAGAAGAGTTTATCCGAGATGATCAAAGGATGTAATGATGCTTTACTCATAACGAGGCTCTGGTATATTCGTTTTGTAAATAGAATGGATTTAATCCTGACCGGTATGACAAGGGATGGTCTATATAAGGTTAGAGATGGAAGGATAGTGACTGCATTTAAGAATATGAGATTTAATGACAGTCCAATAAGACTCCTGAATTCAGTGATTGAACTTGGTATACCCAAAAGGGTTGAAGGCTATTGCTTAATAGGCCCGGTCTTTGCAGAAGGGTTTAAACTATCGAGTGTGACACTGTTCTAAAAGCTTAGTTCCGGGAAATTTGCTTTAAGGACTTTATTTCAGATACTTCGTTTTTCATTCTTCAACAATCTGATATACATTGAGTCCATCGAGACCTGAGGCAATAAAGAGGAGGTTTCCACTTACGTCGATACCACACACTTCTTCTGTGAGTAGGATGTGATTCACTAATTCTGGGCTAAACGGGATCAACATATTTAGAATACTTATACCAAAATCTCCTTGAGCAATATAGAGATAAAATCCGGATAGAAATAAGTCCTTAGCTTCTTTATAGCCACGTGGCATCTTCTGTGTTATTGGATACTGAGGCAGAGCAACATTACTTACTATAAAGTCCTCTTTTCCTCCATTTGCAAATAACCACCTCCCATCACTTATAACTTTAGACACGGAATCAATAGTTTCTATCCTGATCGGATTAATTAGCGAGTCAGGATTACTGACATCGAGGATGATAACTCCTTTCCTGTCGGTGAGATAAGCATGTCCATTAACAATATCCAGCGCCTTTATGTAATTAGAGTCATTGTATCTTGCAATTTCGGTTGGAAATTCTGGTTGTGAAAAATTAATTATTCTAAAACCCCCTTCTCCCTCTGCAACATATCCATATTGTCCAGATATTTTGACGTCAAGGCAAGAATAATTTGTGGGTATAAAGCTTATCTGATCGAAATTTTCCGTATCTCTTACGTCGAATATCCTTATCCCTGCTTTTCCATCTGCTATATACAATTTAAATCCCTGAACGTCAAGGGAATAAGTATAATCCATTGACTCGATTTCCCCTAACTTTTTTGGAGATGCTGGATTGGAGAGGTCAACGATAACAACGCCTCCCTTCCCAGCTACGATATACCCGTATTTTCCTACGACTTTGATATCATGGTAATCTCCGCTACCTTCCATGTGCCCTATCTCAACAATATTTAGTCCTTCAGGGTAAAGAATAATGGAAATGGAGATGAAAAGAATGCATATTATCCGCATAATGGATAATATAGATCAGATTTTGTTCTGTCAATGGGTTATTGATGAGACTCTTGACATTTAGGCTTCAAATACTTATACTTTAATAATGTTGGATATCCTGATTAAGAGAGGACAGGTAATAACCCTTTCAAAGGGATTAAAGAAGGGGTATAATATAAATATTGGGATAGAAGATAATTGTGATATAGCAATCAAGGATGGCAGGATATTAGAGGTGGCAAGTGATATCCGAGAGGATAGCAAGCGGGTTATCGAAACGGATGGTCATGTTGTGATGCCCGGTTTCGTGGATGCACATACACATGCACTCTTCGGCGGAACAAGAGTGGATGAGTTTGAAATGAAGATAAGGGGTATGAGTTATGAAGATATTATGCGTCAGGGTGGAGGTATACTGGATACGGTAGAGAAGACAAGATTTCTTACTTCGCAAGAGATGACTGATATACTTAAGAAACATCTAAAAAAAATGTCTCGCACTGGAACTACAACAGTGGAGGTGAAGAGTGGGTACGGACTTGACTTAAGAACCGAACTCTCGATGCTAAGAGTGATGAATGACCTCTCTACCGAATTTATCGATATAGTTCCAACCTATATGGGAGCACATGAATTTCCGGAAGAAAAATCAAGAGAAGAGTATATAGACGAAATCCTTGAGGAACACCTTCCTCTTGTATCCAAGTATCATTTGGCAGAGTTTTGTGACGTATTCTGTGAAGATAGCGTATATGAGAAGGAGGAAGCAAAACGCATCCTAAATAAGGCAAAAGAATTAAATCTAGGTTTGAAGGTCCATGCAGATGAACTTAAAGAAAGTGGAGGTGCTGAACTGGCAGGAGAACTTGGAGCTATCTCAGCTGAGCATTTAATATATCCATCTGAAAGGGGGCTAGAACTTATGAAGGAATCAGGGGTCATAGCAGTGATGTTGCCCGCTACATCTTTTATCCTTTCTTCTAATAAGTCCCCTGTGGATAGATTTAGAGAAAATGGAATACCTATGGCCCTGGGATCTGATTTTAACCCTGGATCCTCGCCTGTTTCCTCTATGCCGCTTGTGGTAGGTTTCGCCTGTTATCATTATGGCATGAGTGTAGAAGAAGCTATCGCTGGTTCTACCATAAATGCAGCATATGCTTTGGACAGAGCGTCTAAAATTGGTTCAATAGAAAAAGGAAAAATGGCTGATTTATTAATCCTTGATTATAAAGATGTTCGGGAACTTCCATATTGGTTAGGCTCCAATCCAGTTAAAACCTGTATAAAAGGTGGGAAAGTTTGTTTTGAAAGAGAACGTTGTTAATTCCATTATAGCAGCGCGCAAGAATTACTTAGCAAATAAGAGTAAAGGGGAGCTCCTTGTTCTTATCAAGGAGTATTCAAAATTGGGTCTCTATAAAGAGATAAGTAGATACATAAGAGAGTTTTTCAAAGGAGGAGGAGATATCTCTGAACTTATGGAGATATCTGACAATTTTTCAGAGGAGATAAAAAAATTCTTTGACGAATTAAAAGCAAAGATTCAAACTGATGAGGACTTCGATGCAGATTCGTTGCTCGAAATGGGAGGGCTTCTCTGGGAAATAGGGTCCCCTGAAGAAGCCAAAGATAATTATATAAAAGCATTCGAGAATTACAATATTCTGGGTAGGATCGATTCTGCAGAAGAGGTTTTAAATACTATTCGGGAAAGATATCCTGAAGATCCAGAAGTCTCTGAATTTAAAATAAGGGATATAAGAGGAGAACTCCTGCCCAGGCTTGATAAATTGGGAACTCTCATGCCTCAAGATGAAGTCGATCTGCGTTATGCGCTTGGCAAGAGTATGCATGAGGCTGATTTGCTTTCCGACGCTGAGGAAAATTATAGGAGGATTTTAACTCTAAAGGATGACCATAAGGCAAGAAGATATCTCGTTGCCCTGCTCAGGGATAAAAATGCTCTTGAAGAAGCCCTAAATTATGCGAGAAAACTTGAAGAAAGTGAAAGAGTGGACGAATACTACGCCCTAGCCGAATTATTTAAGGAGCAGGGTATGAATGAAAAGGCCAATGCTCTTATAAGCGAAATATATGAAATTGATCCAGGATATAAGGATGTGAAGGAGCTTTTTGAGGCTCTAAAGGAGAAGGGAAAAGAGGGGAAGGTGGGGAAAGAAGAAAAGGCTTTTGTGGATGTAGAGAGAGAAGTAGTTAGATCTATTAAGGGAAGAACTGAAGGTGAAGAAGGTAAAGGAGAGAAAAGAATTGTATTTTTGTGAGAAGGATTGATGAATTACGAAACTTTTTACGGCTTGGAGCGAGAACCATTTTCAGACATCCCTGATCCTGAGCTATTCTACAGTGGCCCTGAACATACCAGAGCTCTTGTCAAGTTGCTCCATGTGGTCAAAAAAGGTAGAGCGCTTGGGGTATTAACTGGAGCTGTTGGTTGCGGTAAGACTACAATTGCAAAGAGAATTTTGACTGAGTTGGATAAGGAGGATAATTTTTATTCTGGCCTCTTGATACTGACCCATCACGGTTTTGGAGTAGAATGGTTTACTAAAAAGTTGGGAGAACTCCTGGGCATGCGGTTTAATTCGAATGAAAGATCAGAAATGGTTACAGAAATAATTAAGAAACTCTATGACATTTACAGGAATGGAAAACAAACAGTAATATTGATTGATGAAGCAAATAATATTACCAATTCGGAAGTGCTGGAGGAAATAAGGGGACTCTTGAATCTTGAGCTTTCGGATGAAAGGTTAATCACAATAATTTTAAGCGGTATGTACGAAATGCTTGATAAGATAAAGGATAATGCATCCCTCCTGCAAAGGATTTCTACTGTGGTGAATCTTCCGCCACTCAATTTTAATTCTACTAAAGAGTATATTAAATACAGAATTGGGCAGGCGAGAGTAAATGTGGATCTCTTCAACGAAGAAGCATATAAAATGATTTATGAATTCAGCAATGGTATTCCACGGAGAATAAATGTAATATGTGATAATGCCTTACTGGAAGGTGCCCTATTAAAAAAGAAAGTTGTGGAGGGTTCCATTTTGAAGAGAGTGGGCGAGGAACTGTTACTCAAAAGGTTAGGAAGGTATTAATATATGATTGGAGATAGCCAAATAACCTCATTAAAAAATAAGGCAAATAAAGCAAAAGCAAAGGGGAATTTAGAGGAAGCTATTGAGTGTTATATGGGGATCCTCGAATTAGACCGGAAGGATCCAAATATCCCCAAGGAGATAGGAAGTCTCTATGAAAAACTGGGCAAAAAAGATAAGGCTATTGAGTACTACTGGAAAGCAATGGACCAATATATTGATTCAGAATATTATCAGAATGCAACTGCAATAGCCCAGATCTTACTGCGCTCCGGGGCAGATAAGCTTGATATAAAACAGGAACTTGCTGAATTATATAAAAAGCAAGGTCTAATTGGTGATGCGGTGAGTACATTCGAAGAGGTCGCTGAACTATACAGGCAGGATGGCGATATTGAAGGAGTTTTTGAGAATTTTAAGAAAATAATTGCATTAACACCCAAAACAGTCAGTATTCGGTTAAAGCTGATAGAAATGTACGGGAATCAGCATAAAGTTAAAGAAGTGATAAATGAGTTATATGAGGTGAGAAATATCTATAAAGAACAGGGACGGGTTGATAAAGTAGACGAGATTGAAGCACGGATTGCTGCTCTATCCGGGAAGAAGAAAGAGGTAGAGGTAGGGAAGGGGGAGTCAGTAGTCTTTGAACAGGAAGTTATAGATCTTGGGGAGGGGGAAGACCTTAAGAAAGAACCCCTCGAGGAAGCAGTTGAATCAGAAACTATAGTTTATAATTTGGAAGAATCTTTCGCAGAAGAGGTAGAGGAAAGCGAAGAAGGAGTAGGAATAATAGAACAAGAATTAAAAGATTTATCCAAAGAGGGTTTTGTGATTCTCGAAGAAGTGGAAGCCAAAGAAATTGAAGAAAGCATAGCAAGGTGGGATGATTGGATTAATCTTGCTGAACTCTACTTGTCTGTAGGTTCAGAAGAGGACGCGATAGAATATTATAACAAAGCTGCAGAGGCACAGTTTAAGAAGAGAAATTATGAAAAGGCATATGAAATATATAAAATAATTTCTGAACTTAATCCTGATGCGTTATTACATCGCCAGAAAATGGTTCAATCTGCCCTTAAGTTAAATAGCAGAGAAAAGGCCGTAGAGGCTTACGCATCTCTATACAAGTGTCTAAGTGGGAAAGGAGCAACAGAAGAGGCAAAGAAGGTACTTGAAAGGGCTAAGACGATTTCCCCTGATTCCCCGATCATTCTTGAAATTAGCGGAGAAAAGGTTAAGACATCATTGAAGTTAGAAAAGGAGAAAGCTAAGACGGTAGATTTTGACGAATTATTTGAAGAAGAGTTAGCCAGAGAAGAAGAAACAGCAGGGCTGGGATCTGAAAAGGCGACTGACCTTGATATACTCGTAGAGCAGTTTAAAAAGCAAGCAGCTGAAGAGATCACTGTTTCTGATTACGAAGCCCATTTTGATCTTGGAATAACATATAAGGAGATGGGTTTAATCGAAGAAGCAATAGATGCATTCAAAAAAGCAATGAAAGGAGAGCGTTGGACACTGAAGTCTATTGAGATGATAGGAAAGTGCCTTGAAATTCTTGGCGATTTTGAAAAAGCAGAGAGGGTTTATCAAAACGTACTGATTTCCAAAAAGTATAACGAAGATGAAACGGTTGCCTTTGCCTATTATCTTGGTAATCTCTATGCCACGCGAAAGGACTTCAGAAAAGCGCTGGAAGAATATAACAAGGTAGTTAGAATAGATCCGGATTTCGGAGATGTGAAGGAAAGGATTGAACTGATGAATAAAGGATTGCGTGGGGATAAAGTGGAGGTGAAGGGGACCTCTATTCTTGCTGGTATTTCAGAAGAAAGCAGTAGCCTCTGGGACTCTGTGCTTTCAGATGGAGAGAGCAAAAAACAGGAGGAAGATTCTAAAGAGAAAAAAGAAAGAGATAAGATATCCTATATTTAGTTCCAAGTCAGAATAACTTCAAACTGCAAATATTCCAAAATTTTCTAAAAACCATATATATTTAAGCTAATCAAATGCAAAATGAAGAATGTAAAATGCAAAGTGCAAAATGAACGCTGCTATATTTGATAATTATTAGTTTATAGAATATCATGGTTAAATAGATACAGTGTGAATTAAGAATTTTTAATTTTGCATTTTTCAATTTGAATTTTTCAATAAATCAAATCTAGTATTCCGCAATTATTGTTTTGTTTCTACCCTCTTCTTTAGCCATATATAGAGCTCTATCAGCAGCAGCCACTAAATCATCCTTGTTGTCTCCATGTGCAGGACATTCAGATATTCCAATCGATACAGTTACAGATAAGTTTTTTCCCTCTGAGATAAAGAATTTCCGATTTCCTATTGTCTCGCGAAGGGATTCTGCTAGTGTATAGCACTTAACCGCAGTAGTTTTTGGAAGTATGATGGCAAATTCCTCGCCGCCATATCTGGAGAGGATATCAGAATTCCTTATCCTTTCTTTCATAAGAGAAGCAATCTCCTTAAGGACTGTATCTCCAGCTTGATGTCCATGTTTATCATTAATCCACTTAAAATTATCTATGTCGAGCATAATGAGGGAGATTGGGTCTCCGTTTCTAATGCTTTCTGCAATTTGATGATTCAACATTTCTTGGAAAAAGCGATGATTGTAAGCATTCGTGAGTCCATCCCTTAGTGCTTTTTCCTTCTCATGGTCATATAAGATAGCCTTTTCAACTGCTGAGGCTGCAATGTCAGTAATCAAGTTTAAAACCATGAGGTCTTTTTTGCTAAATTTGCCAGCTGTATTTGATAGAAGAAGAATACCTCCATTAATATTTCCCCTGAAAGGCGAAAATAAAAGTGATTTGGCTTCAAAATTCCGTTCTTCAGGTAGTAGGATTGGCCTCTTTATCTCAGACGAGAGGTCTTCTTTGCAAAGGGAGATAGTCTTTTGAAGAGCTAATGCAATGATACTACTTCTCAAAGGTCGGCGGTATCTTCTTCCGTCTTGTTCGGTAATATAGTATTCGTTTCCTTCCTTAAGCAAAAAAATACTCCATACATCAGGGAAACTCGTTTTAATACTATCAAAGATACTTTGGCGAACTTCATCCAGCTTTATCTCACCGGCAATCCTTTCAGTGAGATTCAGTAGTGATTGGAATCGGAACGCTTCAAGCATAGATGCATTCATGTATCGATAAAGAGAGAATAAAGTTGATAGTGTTTTAGAAATACTTTTGAGTATATTCTTATCCCGTCCGTTAAATTCAATTCTCTCTCTTCTATCCACCACTACGATTCCCTCAATCTGTCCGTTTATTTCAATTGAAGATGCAATGAAACATTTTATGAATTCGTCATCTTTATAATATCCCAAATTCATGGATGTGTCATTATATTCATTATTTATAAGGATTCCAGAATTTCTGTAGAACCAGGATAGTGGACCTTTTTCAATAGAGGCATTGGGATTTATGCCTCCTTTACTCTTTCCAATCTTAGCTTTGTAGATTCCTGTATTCTTATCCTTTAGTAGAATAATTGTGCTCCAGGGCTCAAATAGTTTAAAGATTAAATCAATTGTAGAATTAAGGGTTTCTTCAAATTTATCCGATATTCGTCTTGGAAAACTTCTGGACTCGGTTATACTCTCTCTTACCACTTTTTGTTCAAAGTTAGTTGAAATAGATGTTCTATAAGTTTCCATTCCTTCTTCTTGAGTTTTGGAAAACAGGTAGATTAAGAGTGTAGAGCCATAGAATATTATATAAGGTAATAATTCAGGGGTTCTTATCAGAGAAAATAAAGGCAGAATTAACCACCATATCTTTAATTTAAACCCTCTTTCTTTTAACATGAAGAGTAATGGTATGTATGAGAAAAATAGTGGAGAAGATGGCCCTCCGGCTATCTCTATTAACAGAGCCGTACTGCAGAAGTATAAATAAAAGGGAACTCCTTTGAATTTTATAATCGATGCAAATAGTAAAAGCACTCCGATCCATGAAATCCAAATAGGGATATTAAATGGGTGGAAAATCAAAGCTATATAACCGATAAAAACTAATCCTGCGGTATATTTTGGCCAGTGCATATTAAAATATAAAAGTCTTATTTCAAATTGTCAAGTATCGGCGAAGAAAGTAAATGGGTAAATGAATAGATGAGTAAACCAGCTTTTCTAATCTTTTCTCTTCTAATCCATAATTTTAAACCGAACTCAGAACATATCCACTCTCACTCGTCTTCTGTCTTTAGTTATTTTAAATTTTGCATTTTGCAATCTTCATTTTTTCTGCCTGTGCGTGTCCGCACTCTGACAGGCAATGGAGCAAAGCGACTGTCTCTGTGGCAGAAAAGGGTTGCTTAAAGTGTATTAATAAAAGTAAGGGGTTGACAAATATGTTTGGAACAGTATTATAAAATAGGGCAGTAGCTCAATTGGAAGAGCACCTCCCTCGCACGGAGGAGGTCGGCGGTTCAAATCCGCTCTGCTCCAGAAAAGTTTATAGAGTTAGAATTAATCCTATGTCAGGATTGACAAGGGGTAGTGTTTTATTATATTAAGACTATGCTGGTGTAACTCAGAGGTAGAGTAACTGATTTGTAATCAGTTTGTCGGGGGTTCGAATCCCTCCACCAGCTTTGAGGGAAAGATTTGCCGGGGAGGTTCCCGAGTGGCCAAAGGGGACGGACTGTAAATCCGTTGGCAACGCCTTCGTTGGTTCGAATCCAGCCCTCCCCATGTGCGGGAGTAGCTCAGCTGGAAGAGTTACGGCCTTCCAAGCCGTTGGTCGCGGGTTCGAATCCCGTCTCCCGCTTATAATGCCCATGTAGCTCAGTGGGTAGAGCACATCCTTGGTAAGGATGAGGTCACCGGTTCAAATCCGGTCGTGGGCTTTTCTAAAGGAAAGTGGAAATAATTTTAAGGAAACGTAGGAGGTATAGATGGCAAGGGAGAAATTTAAGAGGACAAAGCCGCATTTAAATGTAGGGACGATAGGACATGTAGACCATGGGAAGTCCACATTGACATCAGCGATGACGAAGGTATTACATGCCAGGGGTTTAGCTGATTTTGTTCCATTTGATTCAATAGACAAGGCACCTGAGGAGAAGGCGAGGGGGATAACCATCCAGTTAGCGCATATAGAGTATGAGACAGAGAAGCGACATTATGCTCATATAGACTGTCCTGGTCATGCTGATTATGTAAAGAACATGATCACGGGTGCTGCGCAGATGGATGGGACGATATTAGTAGTCAGTGCGCCTGATTCAGTAATGCCACAGACGAGGGAGCATGTATTACTAGCGCGTCAGGTAAATGTTCCATCGATAATAGTATTTATCAACAAGGTAGATATGATGGATGATCCAGAGTTAATCGAGTTAGTAGAGATGGAGGTAAGGGATTTATTAAACCAATATGAATTTCCCGGGGATGAGGTACCTGTAATAAAGGGGAGTGCATTAAAGGCTTTAGAGCATGATGAGGAGTGTGAGGATTGGAAGCCCATAGAGGAGCTATTAAATGTAATGGATGAATATATGCCCGAGCCTGTCAGGGAAGTAGACAAGCCATTTTTACTAGCTGTAGAGGATATCTTTTCGATAAAGGGTAGAGGTACAGTAGCTACGGGGAGAGTAGAGAGAGGGAGGATACATCCTGGAGAGGAAGTAGAGATAGTAGGGATAGGAGAGACGGTGAAGACAGTAGCGACGAGTTTAGAGATGTTCCGGAAGACATTAGATGAGTCAATAGCTGGGGACAACGTAGGAGTATTATTGCGTGGTACGAAGAAGGATGAGATCAAGAGGGGGATGGTATTAGCAGCTCCTAGTTCAATCACGCCGCATAAGAAGTTCAGGGCCAGGGTATATGTATTAGAGGAGAAGGAAGGTGGTCGACACACAGCATTCACAGTAGGATATCGTCCTCAATTTTACTTCAGGACCACGGATGTAACAGGGAAGATAGAGGGATTCAAGGACAGAGAGATGGTATTACCTGGGGATCATGTTGAGCTAGATGTTGAGTTGATATACCCGGTAGCTATGGAGAAAGAGTTGCGTTTTGCCGTAAGGGAAGGTGGTAGGACTGTTGGAGCAGGAGTAGTTACTAAAATAGAGGAGTAAATGGCAAAGCATATTCGAATCAAGATGAAATCTTACGATCACAAAATACTGGATGACTCTGTCGAAAAGATTGTTGCAGTGGCAAAGAGGACAGGTGCAGAAGTGGTGGGGCCGGTTCCTTTGCCTAACAATAGAAGGGTATACACTGTTCTACGTTCCCCTCATGTTGATAAGAAATCACGAGAGCAGTTTGAAATTAGAATTCATAAGAGGTTGATTGACCTCAATAAACCATCTCATCAAACTATAGAAGCTTTAACTAAGCTAGATCTGCCTGCTGGTATTCAGGTTGAGATCAAGTATTAAGTGATTAAATGCTGATTGGAAGAAAGTTGGGCATGACAAGAATATTTAAAGAGACAGGGGAAGTAATCTCAATCTCTATTATTAAGGCATCCCCCGTATTTGTCCTTGATAAAAGAACAGAAGATAGAGATGGTTATAATGCCTATATCCTCGGCTTTGGCAATAAGAAGAAAGAACGGCTTAAAAAGCCCGTTTTTGGTTTGAGTGAGAAAGCAGGAGTTGGGCCTGTAGAGGTAATTCGGGAGTTTAGAACAAATGACCTTTCAGAGTTTGAGATTGGAAGTGAAGTTCCTGTTAGTAGTCTGAAAGTTGGAGAGTTGGTTAATGTGACGGGATGGAGCAAAGGACGTGGGTTCCAGGGAGTTGTTAAAAGATGGGGCTTTTCTGGAGGGCCGAGTTCACATGGCTCCCATTTTCACCGTCAGCCTGGATCAACTGGTGCGGGAACTTACCCCGGTAGAGTGATTAAAGGTAAAAAATTACCTGGTAGGATGGGTAATGAAAGAATAACAATAAAGAATGTAGAGGTACTTAAGATAGATGAGGAAAAAGGGCTTGTAGCTTTGAAGAGTGGTGTTCCAGGATCAAGAGGTAATATCGTTCTAATAAAAAAGAAGGGGATTAAATAATGGCTGCGAAAGTTAGATATTACAATTTTAATGGCGAACAGCAGGATAATATTAAACTTTCTGGCCCACTTTTTGAATCTGAATTTGATGAGGTTTCTATTTATTATGCAGTAAAAGGATATTTGGCGCATGCCAGGCAGAATAATGCATCTATTAAAGATAGAAGTGAGGTTAAGGGTAGTGGGCGCAAGCCTTGGAGACAGAAAGGGACTGGAAGAGCACGTGCTGGTTCTCGTCGATCCCCAATCTGGGTTGGTGGTGGTGTTGTTTTTGGACCAAAAAGGAAAGAATATAATTTTAAGGTTAATAAGAAACAAAAGAGAAAAGCACTTTATAGCGCAGTGAGTAAACGTGTCTCGGAGGATAGATTAATCGTGATCGATAAAGGTGAGTTTGATAATCCCTCTACCAAGCTATTTGCGTTTACTCTCAAATCTATTGGATTGTTTAAAAAAGATGTTCTCCTGCTATACGCTGGTGATGATAAAAACTTCTATAAATCTTGCAGGAATATATCGAATCTGGATATATTAGAAGCAAACAAGGTTAATGCATATGAAGTCCTGAAGAAGGACTGGCTCATTGTTACAAAGGATGCACTTCCTGCTCTTTCGGGGGTTTTTGGATGAAGGATGCACGAGATATCATTATAAGGCCTATAATGACTGAAAGAGGAACCGAAGAGATGAATGAAAGTAAATATATATTTGAGGTAGCAAAAGATGCCAACAAGCCTCTTGTAAAGAAGGCGGTTGAAGAGCTCTTCAAGGTTAGAGTAGTTAATGTGAATACTATTACGATTAGAGGAAAGCGCAGAGGATTTGGAAGGTATTCAGGCATGAGAAAAGACTGGAAAAAAGCAATTGTTACTCTTCGGGAAGGTGACTCAATTCCTCTCTTTGAGGGAATGTAAATGAAAGAAAGAAGATCTCGCCCAGTAACTCCATCTAAGAGATACTACCGTCCACCGGACTTTTCCACCCTTACACGGAAAGGTAGTGAAAAATCACTCACGAAATATATTCCGAGTACTGGTGGTAGGAACTCAGAAGGTAGAATTACTTCCACCCATCGAGGAGGAAGGGTTAAGCGTAAATACCGTAGGATTGATTTTAAACGAAGTAAACATTCTATAAAAGCAAAGGTAAACTACATTGAATATGATCCTAATAGGAGCGCATGGATAGCACTCTTGACGTATGAAGATGGCGAAAAACGTTATATTCTAGCACCGCATGGCTTGAAAGTTGGCGATGTGATTAAGTCAGGTCCAGATGCACCGCTCACCACAGGTAATGCTCTTCCTCTTTCTAATATTTCACTCGGAACAATGATCCATAATATTGAGCTTGAGCCAGGTAGAGGTGGAATTTTAGTGCGCTCAGCAGGAGCAGCAGCTCAATTGCTTGCAAAAGAGGGTAAATATGCCCATATAAGGATGCCTTCTGGTGAAGTAAGGCTCATATTATCAAGTGCTTATGCCACTCTGGGACGAGTTAGTAATATTGCTCATAATGTGACTGTGGATGGAAAAGCCGGAAGGAGCCGTTGGAAGGGAAAGCGTCCCAGGGTGAGAGGTGTTGCAAAAAACCCAGTTGACCATCCTATGGGTGGTGGTGAAGGAAGATCCTCAGGAGGTAGACACCCCACATCTAAATCCGGAATTCTGGCAAAGGGATATAAGACAAGGGATCCAAAGAAGCAATCCTCAAGATATATTATAAAGCAAAGAAAGAAGAGAAGGAGAGGATAATAGTTATGGGTCGAAAACCATTTGTAGATGAGAAATTGCTCAAAAAGATTAGAAATAGAAAAGAAGATGACCCCTCTATACGAACCTATAGGCGGGCTTCTGTGATAATTGAGGAGTTTGTAGGTCAGACAATAGAGATTCACAATGGAAAGAATTTTATTCCCGTATACATAAGAGAAGAAATGATCGGGCACCGTCTTGGAGAATTTGCACCTACACGTAAATTTCTAAGACACGGTAGCTCCAAAGAGAAAGTTCTCACAGCCAGAAAAAGGATGGGTAGATGATAGGTAAGACCATTCAGAAGAATGTCCGTCTTTCGCCAAAGAAGGGAAGAAGGATCATAGGAGAGGTCAAAGGAAAATCTGTAAATGAGGCAAAGATGATACTTGATTTTTATTCCACTAAGGTGGCTAGGATTATGAAGAAGTGTATACATACTGCAGCTAGTAACTATATTGATAAGGCAGAAGATATTGAATTAAAAGAAGATGACCTTTATGTGAAGTCTATCAGGATTGATGAAGGCCAAAAGTTGAAAAGGTATCGACCTATGTCCTTCGGCAGAGCGGGCCTGATACGGAAGAGAGCATCGCACATAACCGTAATAGTAGATAAGATAGAAGGTAGATAATATGGGTCAGAAAACTCATCCTATAGGTTTTAGAGTTGGGATTACCAAAGACTGGAAGTCGAGATGGTTTGTAGGGAAGAATTTTTCGAAGACATTACAGGAAGACATTAAAACAAGAGAATATTTGATAGAAAGATTGAAGGATGCATGGGTTTCCGGGATAGAAATAGAGAGAACTACAGAGACTATGCGAGTTATTATCTCTACAGCAAGACCGGGTATGGTGATTGGTCGGGGTGGAGAAGAGGCAAAGATGTTAAGAGAAGAAATTAAGCAGCTCCTGGGGAGAGATATCTATCTAGATATAAAGGAAATTAAGGCACCAGAGTTTGATGCGTCTCTCATTGCATATTCTATTGCAAGGCAAATTGAGAAGAGAGTTTCTCAGAGAAGGGCGATGAAGAGGGCTCTTGAAAATGCTATACGCATGGGCGCAAAAGGAGTTAAAGTGCAATGTTCAGGTAGATTAGGTGGGGCAGAAATTGCCAGAAAAGAGTGGTACCTGGAAGGCAGTGTTCCTCTTCATACAATTGATGCAAATATAGATTATTCACAAGGCACAGCAATCACGCAATCAGGGGTGATAGGCGTTAAGGTGTGGGTTAATACTGGAGAAGTTAGTCATGCTAATGCCTAAGCGAGTTAAGCATAGGAAGGTACAGAGAGGAAAAGTTAAAGGGAAGGCCTCGGCTGGCACAACGCTTGTTTTTGGTGATTATGGATTAAGAGCACTTGAGTGTGCATGGATAACAGCCAAACAGATTGAAGCGATGAGGGTAACAACTGTTCATTATCTGAAAAGAACGGGAAAGATCTGGATAAGAATTTTCCCGGATAAACCAGTTTCAAAAAAGCCTGCAGAGACTAGAATGGGTAAGGGTAAAGGGGAAACAGACCATTGGGTTGCTCCTGTAAGAAAGGGAAGAATACTTCTTGAGCTGGAAGGCGTACCTCCTGAAGCGGCGCGAGAAGCTTTGAAAAGAGCATCCTCTAAGTTGCCAATTAAAACCAGGATTATAGAGCGAGAGGGAGTGCTGTGATGAAAGCAAGTGAACTTCGGGAAATGACAATAGCTGAGATGACTTCTTTGTTGCATGATTTGAAGGAAGAACTATTTTCTCTTCGGTTTCAAAAAGCCCGCGGGAATTTGACAAACACCGCTAGGTTCAAAAAGGTAAAAAAAGATATTGCAAGAGTAAAGACTATCTTTAGAGATAAGGAGATAAAAGGTGAAGATCAAGAAAAGGGGTAGGGTTATTTCCGATAAGCCTGACAAGACGATTGTAATAGAAGTAGAACGTAGGGTTCAGCATCCTTTATATAAAAAGTATATAATAAAGAAAAAGAAATTTTATGCTCATGATGAACACAATGAAGCATCACTTGGAGATATTGTTCAAATCATTTCTACTCGACCACTATCAAAGTTGAAGCGCTGGAGATTGGATAAAATTCTTGATAAAAAGGGATAGGTTAGATGATCCAGGAATCTACTAAGCTTAAAATAGCAGATAATACCGGTGGGAAGGTTGCTTCTTGTGTGAAAGTGTTAGGGGGAACTCGGAGAAGATATGCTGGTCTTGGTGATGTAATAGTTGTTTCGATAAAAAGGGTAACTCCAGGAGCAGCTATAAAGAAGGGTAGCCTTCATAAAGCAGTTATAATAAGGACAAAGAAAGAAACAAAAAGGAATGATGGCACTGCTGTTCGTTTTGGTGATAATGCCTGTGTGCTACTGGATACAAACGAGGAGCCAATTGGGACGAGAATATTTGGACCAGTTGGGCGTGAACTCAGGGATAAGAACTTTATGAGGCTAATTTCGCTTGCATCGGAGGTACAGTAGTGAGGATAAAAAGGGGTGATACAGTCTTAATAATTACCGGCAACTATAAGGATAAAAAGGGTAGAGTCAGGGCTGTCTTCTCGAAGGAAGGCAGGTTGCTTGTTGAAGGCGTAAATATGAAAAGAGTACATACTAAGCCAAGAAGAAGAGGAGAGCCTGGTGGAATTCTCGAAAAAGAGGCCCCTGTCCATCACTCTAATGTAATGGTTATTTGCCCATCTTGCGGATTGCCTACAAGAGTTGGCATGATGAAACTTTCTAATGGAAAGAAAGTTCGATATTGTAAGAGATGTAATGAAATAATTGAATAGAGGTAATAATGACTCTGAAGCCAAGGCTCCGAAAATATTACGAAGAAGTTATTGCCAAAGATCTTGTGGAGAAGTATAGTAATCCCATGGCTGTTCCAAAATTAGAAAAGATAGTAATAAACTGTGGGTTAGGGAACGATGCTTCCAATCGAGAAATCCTGGAGTCAGCAATAGAAAGTTTAAAGATTGTAACTGGGCAAAGACCCATAGTTACGCGTGCCAAGAAGTCTATATCAGGTTTTCATTTAAGGGCTGGTAATCCTGTGGGGTTAAAGGTTACTTTGAGACGGAACAGGATGTATGAGTTTTTTGATAGATTAATAAATGTGGCAATCCCAAGAATACGTGATTTCAGAGGTTTGAATCCTGATTCCTTTGATGGTCGCGGTAATTACACTCTTGGCGTTTCTGAACAATTTATTTTTCCTGAGATAGAGTATGACCAGATAAAAGAGGTGTTAGGAATGGATATTACACTAGTCACAACTGTCAAGACAGATGAGGAAGCGCGAGACTTACTTGTTAGGTTTGGAATGCCATTCAGGAAAATGAGAGGATAATTTATGGCTCGTAAAGCGTTAATTGTCAAGTCTAAAAGGGAACCCAAATATTCAACGCAAAAGGTGAACAGGTGCTTAAGGTGCGGTAGAATTCATAGTTATATACGTGATTTTGGTTTATGTAGAATCTGTTTTCGTGAACTTGCGCTCAGGGGAGAAATTCCTGGGATAAAGAAAGCATCATGGTAGGAGGTATTATTGTTAACTGATCCTATTGCTGATATGCTAACACGTTTGAGGAATGCAGTAAATGCGCAGCATAGACATGTTGAGATTCCTACGTCCAACATTAAAAAAGAAATAACAAAGGTGCTCTTTGAAGAAGGTTATATTGGCAACTATAAGTTTATAGAAGGTAACAAACAAGGGAAGATATTGATTACTCTGAAGTACATAAACAATGAATCTCCTATTCATGAGATAAAGAGGATTTCAAAACCATCGAGACGGATATATGTATGCCATAAAGATATTCCCCTGGTTAAGAGAGGTTTTGGGTTAGCTGTGTTTTCAACTCCGAAAGGAATCTTGAGTGATGGAGAAGCAAGGAAACTCCGTGTTGGAGGAGAGCTCCTCCTAGAGGTCTGGTAGAAGGATATATGTCGAGAGTAGGTAAGAAACCGGTTGCCATTCCAGATAAGGTAAATATTACAATTGAAGGAGATATAGTTCGGGTGAAAGGCCCAAATGGTGAATTAGTGCAGAGGATTCCCAAAAGCATTGAGTTGAGACTAAAGGGTAATCAGATAGTATTCACTCCATCATCAAATTCCAAGGACGTTAGGGCTTGTTGGGGCCTTGCCCGATCACTTGTTAATAACATGGTAATAGGTGTTACAGAAGGTTTTAAAAAGGTTCTTGAGGTAAGGGGAAGAGAGTACAAGGTGCGGCTTCAAGGAAAGAATCTTGTATTTGATCTTGGATATTCCCATAATATTGAAGTAGTTCCTAAAGATGGTATTGGGTTTGAAGTTAATGGAAATAAGATAATTATTAAAGGCATTGATAAGGCAGTCGTAGGTCAACAGGCAGCAGAGATTAGAGAACTACGTCCCCCAGAGGTGTACAAGGGGAAAGGCATCCGATACGAAGGCGAGTATGTAATCCAAAAGGAAGGCAAGAAGGGGCTATAACACCTATGGATAAGGATAAGAGATTGAAGCTCCGGAGATGGAGAAGGAAACAGAGGGTAAGAAGAGGAATTTTTGGTACACCGGATAGGCCCCGTCTCAGTGTGTACCGCTCGAACAAACATATATATGCTCAAGTGATCGACGATATAAATGCTCGTACATTAGTAGAGGCCAGCACGCTTGATAAAGATATGCGGAATAAATTGGAAGATAAAACTCTTGGTGAGAAGTCAAGAGAAGTTGGGATCTCCATTGCGCACAAGTGTGTCAGTAAAGGCATTGAAACGGCAGTATTTGATAAGAATAGGTTTTCCTATCACGGTTGTGTAAAGCACTTGGCGGAAGGCGCTAGAGAAGGAGGTTTAAAATTTTAAAAGGGATTGACAAACGACGATTGGCGGTTGACCCGAGAGAGTATGAGCTTGAAGAAAAATTAGTTTATGTGGGTCGCATATCAAAAGTTGTGAAAGGGGGAAAGAGATTCAGGTTCGCTGTCTGGGTTGTCATAGGAGATGGGGAGAGTGTTGTTGGATATGGGCATGGTAAAGCTAACGAAATTCCCAATGCGATCCGGAAGGCGATTCAGGATGCGAGAAGGAGACTGATGGAAGTCCCAAGGGTTGGAACCACTGTGCCTCATCAAATTGTTTCTAAATACAAGGCCTGTAAGGTTCTTATTCAGCCTGCTGCTCCAGGAACAGGGATTATCGCCAATGACAGGTTACGTGCCATATTTGAACTTGGAGGAATTAAGGATGTCCTTACAAAGTGTTTTAGCTCAAACAATGCTTTCAATAATATTATAGCCACATATAATGGATTGCTCCGAATGAGGACTCCAAAGGAATTTGCAGAACTGAGAGGGAAATCAGTAGAGGGAATTCTAAAAAACAGAAGAACTGTAAAGGGAGTAACCAGTGCTACGGATTAAACAAGTTAGAAGCCAAATTGGTAGTTCTAAAAGACAAAAGGATACTCTTAAAGCACTTGGAATTAAACATATTAATGAGACTGTCGTACAGCCAGATACTCCAGTAATACGAGGTATGGTCAATAAGGTTTCAAGGTTCGTAGAGGTAGAGGAGATAAATGGGGATTGAACTCCAAAATATGAAGGCTCCGAAGGGGAGCAAAAAGGATAGAAAACGAGTGGGTCGAGGCCCTGGTTCGGGAAGAGGTACATATTCCGGACGTGGAATTAAAGGTCAAAATTCACGAAGTGGCGGAGGGGTACGACCTGGATTTGAAGGAGGCCAAACTCCCCTCATAAAGAGGATCCCCAAAAAAGGTTTTAACAGGAAAAGCCATCTTTCATATTCTATTATAAATGTTCGAGAGTTAAATCGATTCAAAGACAAAGAAGAAATAACCATCAAGAGGCTTAAGGAAGAGGATATGATAAATGGTCCTCATCCTGTTAAAATACTTGGGGAAGGGGAACTGGAGAAGAAGCTCGTAGTGCATGCCAATAAGTTTTCAAAGACTGCAAAGGAAAAAATAGAGAAGGCTGGTGGCGAGGTGTTAGAAGATGTTTGATAGTTTTAGGAATCTCTGGAAGATAGCTGACATAAGAAGAAAGATACTCGTTACCATAGGTATGCTGGCTATTTTTCGTTTCGGCAGCCATATTCCGGTACCTGGAGTAGACACTGCTGTACTTGCTACCTACTTTGCTCAAATGAGAGGTTCTGTGTTAGGACTATTCGATATGTTTGTTGGCGGTAATCTTGGAAGAGCTACGATTTTTGCTCTCGGTATAATGCCCTACATCAGCGCATCCATTATCCTTCAGATATTAGGTGCTTCGATACCCTATTATCAGCGGTTAATAAAGGAGGGTGAAGAGGGAAGGCGCAAGATGACCCAGCATACCAGATATCTCACAGTTCTTATAGCTACAATACAGGCTTCGAGTTTTTCTATATTTCTGCAGAATTTGTCAGTTGGTGGGGCCTCAGTGCTTCCATATTCCGGTTTTTTTATAAAATTTTCTATCATAGTAACAATGACGGCAGGAACTATCTTTCTTATGTGGCTTGGCGAACTTATTACGGAGAGAGGAATAGGTAATGGAATATCGCTTCTAATTATGTTTGGGATTCTAGCGAGATTTCCTCAACAGATGCTTCAATTCTGGAGATTGCTCCATTCTGGCGCAAAAAGTTGGACGTTTGCCTTCGGATTTTTTGCCTTTGCGGTTTTAATTGTCGCTGCTGTAGTTCTGATTACGCAAGGACAACGAAGGATACCTGTTCAGTATGCAAAACGTGTAAAAGGCAGGAAGGTTTATGGAGGACAGTCCACTCATCTTCCCTTGAATGTCAATACTGCAGGTGTTATTCCTATAATTTTTGCTCAGTCAGCACTTATGCTTCTTCCCTCTTTTGCTAATTTCTTCAAGGGGAAAATTTGGGCAGATTGGATGGTCAATACTTTTAATCCAAGCGGTTTGCTTTACAATACTCTTTATGTAATTCTGATAGTAGTGTTTGCTTATGTTTATACTGCTATAGTTATCAACCCTCAAGAACTTGCAGGAAATCTAAAGAAATATGGGGGATTTATACCCGGTATAAGACCAGGGGGGCAGACCGCTAGTTATATAGATAAGGTGATAGCGAGAATAACATTACCTGGTGCGATGTTCTTCGCTTTTATTGCCATCCTTCCGAGTATTTTGATAAGTAAATTTCGCCTGCCCTTCTATTTCGGCGGGACTTCGGTCATTATTGTAGTGGGAGTTGCCTTAGATACTGTGAGACAACTTGAATCTCAATTATTAATGCGCCATTATGATGGCTTCATGAAGAGGGGAAAGATCAGGGGTAGGAGACGATGAGACTGGTTATGCTTGGTCCTCCAGGGGTAGGGAAGGGAACCCAAGCCACTTTGATTGCTCATGAATTTGATATCCAGCACTATTCAACGGGGGATATATTTAGAGAAATACTAAAAGGTTCTTCAAATCTGAGTAGGGAACTAGCGAAGTATTTAGACGCAGGTAACTTGGTGCCTGATGACATAGTTTTTGAGACAATTAGAAAGACACTTTCTGAAGATGGTGCAGGTGTTAATGGCTGGGTGCTTGATGGATTTCCTCGAAATAGAAAGCAAGCAGAGATGCTGGACGGATTACTTCTTAATGAGAACTGTAAATTAGATTCTGCTATATATCTTGCAGCTACCAGGGATGTCCTTGTAGATCGCCTGTCAAGTAGAAAGGTATGTTCTAATTGTGGCGCTGTTTATAATTTACAGATGAATCGTCCTAAAAATAACGATATCTGTGATAAATGTGGAGGGAAACTCATTCAGAGAAAAGATGATGAAAAGGAGACTATCTTAAAAAGAATATTTATATTTGAAAGCGAATTTGCTTCTTTACGTCAGTATTACAAAGATAGGGGAATTTTATTAGAAGTGAATGGAAATGGTGATACCAATGATGTTTTTAAACAGATAAGAGAAGGGTTGAAGAGTGGCCAAGAAAGAGGGAATTAAGGTAAGGGGGAAGATTGCAGAGAAATTACCTGATTCGAAATTCAGGGTTACGCTTGATTTAAAGGATAATCCTACAGTTCTTGCTTATATTTCAGGGAAGATGAAAATGCACTATATTAAGATTGATGTAGGAGATCGGGTAGTAGTGGAGCTTTCTCCCTATGATCTTACTAGGGGAAGAATAATCTACAGAGAGTCATAAGGAAACTATGAACGATAGCCATAGAGGCCTTACTCCATTGAAAAATGAAAAATGCAAATTGGAAATTGAAAAATGAGAGATAAAAAAATAATTAATCAGGATAGTTATAATTTTTCACTTTGCATTGGAGTAAAGCGACTGTCTCCGTGGCATATTTGGGGGAAGGAAGATGAAAGTTAGATCCTCAGTAAAAAAGATTTGTAAGGATTGTAAGATAATAAAGCGAAAAGGCATCGTCTTCGTTGTATGTAAAAATTCTAAACATAAGCAACGCCAGGGTTAGGAGGCTAAATGGCAAGGATAGCCGGAGTTGATTTACCCGCAAATAAACCTTCTTTTATCGGGTTGACAGCCATTTTTGGAATAGGAAGATCATCTGCAGAATCAATATTAGAGAAGGCGAATATCGAGAAAGGGAAAAGGATAAAAGAGTTGACTGACGATGAGATAGATAAAATAAGACATATAATTGAGAAGGAGCATAAGATCGAAGGTGAAAAGAAATCTGAAATCAGACAGAATATTAATCGATTAAAAGATATCAAGTGTTACAGAGGAATCCGACATGTGCAAGGTTTACCAGTTCGAGGGCAGCGAACAAGGACTAATGCAAGAACAAGGAAAGGACCTAAGCGAGGGGCAATAGCCCTTAAGAAGAAAGAAAGCAAGAAGTAAGGAGGTTTAATGGTAAGGAAACGTAAGAAGTCTTCAAGGATTAGAAAGAAAAAGATAAAAGCACCTGAGTCAGGAATTGTTCACATTTATTCCTCCTTTAATAATACAATAATAACGATAACAGATGCAATGGGTAATACAGTTGCTTGGGCAAGTGCTGGGAGTATTGGATATAAAGGAACAAAGAAAAGCACTCCGTATGCCTCAACAAAAGCAACTGAGTCAGCTGTAGCAAAGGCCCTTGAGGCCGGTATGAGAAACGCAGAAGTTTGGGTTAGTGGGCCTGGGAGAGGAAGAGAATCAGCGATCAGAACCGTCCAATCTGCAGGAATTAATGTTACAGTGATCAGGGATGTCACCCCTTTACCACATAACGGATGTAGACCTCCGAAGAAGAGGCGAATTTAAATGGGAAGATATACAGGTCCCAAATGCAGGAGATGTAGAAGGTTAAGAATGAAGTTATATCTTAAAGGAGACCGTTGCTATTCTAAGAAATGTCCTATTGAAGGTGTAAGATACATTAATCCTCCAGGTGAACAGCCCAAGCGTTGGCATCCAAGGGAATCGCCTTATGGTATTCAATTGAGAGAGAAGCAGAGAGTTAAGGAGATTTACCACCTTCGAGAACGTCAATTCAAGAACCTTTTTGAGAGAGCAACTAAAGCTGGTGGTGTCACAGGAGAGAGTCTGCTTATATTATTGGAAAAAAGATTGGATAATGTGGTGTACAGGTTAGGTTTTGCCACGTCTAGAGTTCAAGCAAGACAAGCGGTTGCCCATGGACATATAGAAGTGAATGGGGGAAAGGTCGATATTCCTTCTTATGAAACATCTGTTGGGGATGAAATAACCGTTAGAAAGAAGAGCAAGGACATTCCCTCTTTTTCTGAGGCTCTTGCTCATGAAATAGAGGTTAAAGAGTGGTTGACAATAAATAGGAAGAAGATGGAGGGCAAGGTGATTGGAGAACCAAAAAGGGAAGATATAGAACATCCTATCAAAGAAAATCTTATAGTTGAGTTATATTCTAAGTAATAGGAGGTTTTAAGTGAGAATAAAACCCGTGATAATGCCCGATAAGATAAAGATAGGGAAAAAGGATGAAACCTACGGGAAATTTTCCATATCTCCATTAGAGAGAGGTTACGGGATTACTATTGGACATGCTCTAAGGAGGATGCTACTCTCTTCTATTCAGGGTGCAGCAATTACTGCTGTTAAGATTCAGGGTATAATGCATGAGTTTTCTACCATAAAGAATGTAAGGGAGGATGTTGCGCAGATTATACTCAATTTGAAAAAGATACGACTAAGATATACAGGTAAAGAACTCCCTCAGTATGTTACCCTTGAGAAGGAAGGACCTTGTGAGATGAGAGCCTCGGATATCTTACTTACTCCAGATCTTGAGGTGGTTAATCCAGACCAACTTATTACAACCTTAGGTGAGGAAGTAAAGATTAAGATGAGAGTGAGGGTGGATATCGGTAAAGGTTTCGTTCCAAGAGAATCATTTTCAGATTCATCCATGCCAGAGGGCACAATCTATGTGGATACTAATTTTTCACCTGTTAAAAGGGTTAAATATCAGGTTAATAATGTGAGGGTTGGTCAGAAGACTGATTTCGAGGAACTGACAATAGAGATATGGACCGATGGTTCAGTACATCCAGATGAGGCATTGAATCTTTCTGCAAAGATCATGAATGATCATCTCAATTTATTCATTAAAGAAGGTGTGTTTGTGGAAGGAGGGGAGGAGGATACAGAGGATGAAAAGGAAAGAATTATAAAACTCCTTGATATGCCCGTAGAAGAGCTTGGAATGGGTAACAGGGTTATGAATGTCCTGAAGAAGAAGAGTATTCATAGGTTGGGTCATCTTGTTGCAAAATCAGAAGAAGAAATGCTTCAGTATCCAAATTTTGGGAAGGTATCTCTTAAAGAAGTAAAGGATAGATTGAAGGAGTATGATTTATTTCTGGATGCGGATCTTTTAGCTCATCTGGGGGATGGGAATGAGACATAGAAACAAAGTCAAGAAGCTTGGTAGAACATACTCACATAGAAAATCGACCCTGAATAATCTCTTTACTGCTTTAATTATGGAAGAGTCCATTATGACTACACAGTCAAAAGCAAAAGCATTGAAGATATATGCCGATAGGATGATATCAAGGGCTCTGCGGGCAGATCTGAATACGAAGAGGAAATATAGAAGCAAATTAGGCACAAAAAAAGCATATAATAAACTCTTTGAAACTATATTGCCTCAATATAAAGACAGAAACGGCGGTTATGTTCGTATTATAAAGACTGGTTTACCCAAAAGAGGTGATGGAGCAGAGCAAAGTATAATAGAACTAACCTAAGGCCTTTCTAAATTGAACCAGGAAGAAAGTATATCGTCTTTTGAGAGGACTGTTGAAGAGAACTCTCTTTATGGATTAGAACTTAAGATTCGATTCGGAAGGCCCTCATATTACAATCTTCATAAAGAATTACTCCTTCGTGTATTTAGAAGCGATGATATCAAACCCTTCGGTACTTCTAATGTAATTTTATACCTTTTGTTTTCATCTGATGTATATTCAAAGTTGAAGGTAGGATTAAAAGCGCTGGAGGCATATATAGAAGAAGGAGATAAGCAATATCTTACAACTCAGCTCGAGGGATTTAATAGAATTCTTGAGACGCTATACTCCAAAGCTGTTGAGGAAGGAACTCCAACACTCCTTGTAGAGATTGGGCTCAAAAAGTGGTTAAAGAATAGAGCTACTGCCAAAAGATTTAGTTCCCTTTACAAAAAATTTACCTTTATGACGCAGTTTTTAAGAAAAAGTATAGGAGAAGAGTCCTTTAACACTAAGGTGATTGATTATCTAAAAGGGGCGAAACCCATTCCTTTTTCTCTACCAGAAGTAACCGTAGAACAAATAACTGAATTCGTTGAACATCCAGAACTTTTCCTGAGTATTCTCAAGATGTTAGCGGGTCGATTTATTAGCAAGCCTTCTCTGCTGCAGGTTAGAGATGAATCGGGCGAGATAAAACGGAAAATCAGAAGTACGCAGAATACAATAAAGGAAAAGGTTCTGGAGGAAATTAAGACATTGATGAAGACAATTCATAAATTTAGTGTTGAGAGACTTCATGAAGCAGTGTCAGAGATGGAAAAGAATATTGTTATGGGTGAGGCTAAACTCAGAGGGTTGGAATCAGGACTCTCTTCAAAAGAACATATCATCAAGGAGAGTCATATAGAAATCCCTGAAATAATTCAATTTTTTGATCCTGCTCTTTCACGAAAGATAGATGATAATATAGAAGAAATTAACAGTTTGTTGAATAAAAAATTGCAATCAGTCCCAGAAGTATTTTTTAAACGGCAATTCCTGGGCAAAAAAATAGATTTCTCTGCAATAATAGAATGGTTTAAAAAGAAATATGAAGATATATTCCTTCCCACTATTGTTGAGCTTATTCTAGAAGAGATGCTAAAAGTGTGGCCTTTGGAAGGAGTTGAAAGTGAACCGTTTGAAGAAGCTCATTGGATTGGAATTTTAGCTAGAAAATTAAATCCTAAATCTGTTTTCTTTATCCCGGACGTTAAAAGAGAATTAGCATATCCAGGAAATATTTTGAGGGACTGGAGAGAAACTGTTTCAGTAATGGTATATGACATTAGAGGGTCCTCTATAATGGGGGAAAAGTTACAGGATGCTAAGATGGAGGATGAGATAAGAAATAAGTTCCAGAAACAATTATCAGAAGCAGTAAGAAATACAGGTGGTTTCCTATTGAAAGATACAGGGGATGGTGGTATCGTTTTCTTTTCTGCCAATAGTGGAGAATTATATGCTGATTATCATGCATTCCTAACCGGCAGTAAAGGGCATTTTGACCAGAAAGAACTGGTGCTCATTCCCTCTCAAGATGCTTCCCATCGTGCAATCCAATGTGCTAAGGAGATGATAGAATCATCGGAAATGTTTGTCAGGAAAAATCTAAATAGATATAAGGATTGGTTTAAAGAATTTGAGGAAGAAGGGATTGGATTTGACGGCATTACTTATGAGAAGTTGCCACCTGAGTACAAAAAGATATTCCAGATAGGCATTGGTATTACTTCAGGTAAACCAGAAACAGATGTATTTTTGGGACCCAATGTAATTGGTAATCCAGACATAACAGGGAGTTTAGTCCGCGACGCCAACACATATTCAAAGGCCAGACATCCTGATCGTTCTGTTATTCTGATTGACGTACCCACAATGTCTAATTTTCTGCTTTCGCTGGAGAAATTTGAATCAGGTGTAGAAAGAAGAGAAATAGAAAGTTATGCTTTTGAATCAAGGGCATCTGATTTACGAACCGAGGTTATTCAATGGATGAGAGGGCTTCAGGGTGATTATAAGATTAACGATTATAAAATATCATTAAAGAGAATAGATTATCTAATTAACCCCCAAAAATCCAATAGAGGGGTTGCAGTGGAAGTATTAGAGGGATCCGTGAAGATTAAGCAAGGCGAGAAGTTTATAGATGAAAAGCTAGGAGTAGAAAAAGTAACTTATGAGGTAATACTGGAAGAGAGAAGTTAGAATTGAAACTTACTAAAACATATAATTCAAAACCAATAGAAACAAAATGGACTCTGAGATGGGAAAGAAATAAGACCTTTGTTGCTGATTCTTCATCTAGTAAACCATTTTATGTCATCCTTATACCACTGCCAAATGTTACAGGAATCCTACATATGGGTCATGTTTTGAATACCACCACCCAGGACGTGCTTATCCGTGCGCATAAGATGCAGGGCTATGAAGTAATGTGGCTTCCCGGTACCGATCATGCCGGGATAGCGACACAGAATGTTGTAGAACAGAGACTGGAGGAGGAGGGCTTAACGAGATTTGACCTTGGAAGGGAAGAGTTTATAAAGCGAGTATGGGAATGGAAGGATGAATATCACAACCGCATTGTAAAGCAGACGAAGAGGCTTGGGTTAGGATGTGATTGGTCAAGAGAGAAGTTTACCTTGGATGAAGACTATTCCAGGGCTGTCAAGGAAGTTTTTGTTCGCCTATACAACAAGGGTTATATATACAGGGATAAGTATATAGGTAACTTCTGTCCTCGTTGTGAGACTGTTATCTCCAATGAAGAGGTAGAGGCAGAAGAGGAAGAAGGAAAACTCTATTATATATCTTATCCACTAAAAGGTGGAGGAGCTCTAACAGTTGCAACAACACGTCCAGAGACAATGCTTGGTGATACAGCTGTTGCTGTTCATCCCGAAGATGACAGGTATAAGGGAATTATTGGGAAGACGGTAGAACTTCCCCTTATGGGAAGATTGATTCCCGTAATTGCTGATGAGAGAGTAGATCCTGAATTTGGAACCGGTGTGGTTAAAATAACGCCTGCCCATGACCCTGATGATTTTAAGATAGGGAGAGAGCATAACTTAGAGATAATAAATGTCCTGGATAGAAAGGGGCACATTAATGAAAACGGTGGAAAATATGAAGGCTTGGACAGATTTGAAGCGCGGAAGAAGGTCATAGAGGACCTGAAGGAGAGAAAATTATTTGAAAGGGAAGAACCCCATCCACATTTCATCGGTCATTGTTCTCGATGTCACACAATCATAGAGCCATATATATCCAAACAATGGTTCGTAAAAATGGATGACATGGCAGAAAAAGCAAAGAAGGTTGTAGAGGAAGGTGAAGTTAAATTCTATCTCCCACGGTGGACAAAAGTATATTATCACTGGCTTGATAATATACGACCCTGGGTGATCTCAAGACAACTCTGGTGGGGACATCGAATACCTGTGTATTACTGCGAGGAATGTCACGAAGTTATGGTGTCTCGTGAAGAGGTTGTAAAATGTACGAAATGTGGGAGTTCTAAAGTCGTTCAGGAAGAGGATGTTCTTGATACCTGGTTTTCTTCCTGGCTATGGCCATTCGCTTCCTTTGGCTGGCCAGAAGAAACTGAAGATATTAAAGCATTCTTTCCCTCTTCTACACTAGTAAGTGGCTGGGATATAATATTCCTGTGGGTAGCTAGGATGATTATGTCTTCTCTGGAATTTATGGGGGAGGTCCCATTTAAGGAAGTTTATCTACATGGTATGATTCGTGACGAGAGGAGGAAACCATTATCAAAGTCCCTCGGTAATTCACCAGATCCACTGGATCTCATTGCAAAATATGGTGCCGATGCACTCCGAATCGGAATCTTAAGGATTACTCCAGAAGGTAAGGATGTTATCTATAAGGAGGAAAGTATACAGCAGGGAAGGAATTTCCTCAATAAAATCTGGAATGCAGCTCGGTTCATCCTGATGAATTGTAAAGAAGGTGACAGGGGTAGTACTGAAGGGGTGAATCTATACAAGGCTGACAGGTGGATTATTTCAAGGGTTATGGGACTGATAAAAGAAACGGAAGATCTAATTGATTCCTTCAGGATCAGCGAAGCAGCCAGATTACTTGTTTTTTGTTTCTGGCATGAGTTCTGCGATTGGTATCTCGAAATGCTTAAGCCAAGGATTTATAGTGATGATGAGGCTGAGAGAAAGGGAGCAATCTCAGTTGCCTTATGGGCTTTTGAACAGTATCTTAAACTTCTGCATCCCTATATTCCATTTATAACAGAGGAGATAAACGAGATAATACCTGGTACAGAAAAGCAGTTAATAGAATCTGATTGGCCTGTTTATGAAGAATTTTACAGAGAGAAGGAATTGGAAGAAGAGATGGAATTACTTATGAATTTTGTCTCTAATGTCCGCAATATAAGAGGAGAGTTCAATCTTCAACCGGATAAAGAGATAGAAGTTGTTGTTGATGGAGATCCTCAATTATTTGAACTGTTTGAGGAAGAATTCCAGTGGATATCATTTCTGGCAAATATTGAGAAAATAAAGGCGGGTAATAAAGTCCCGCACTCTGCCTTCTTCCACCAGGAAGGAATTGATGTTTATGTGCCGCTGGAAGGGATAATCGATTTCGATAAAGAGAGAGATAGATTATCTAAAGAGATAAAAGCGCTAAAGGGAATACTCAAGGATCTAACGATGAGACTTTCAAATGAGCAGTTCTTAGATAAGGCTCCAGAAGAGGTCGTTAAAGAAGCAAAAGAGAAAAAGGAAAAACTTCAGGAAAAACTTAATCACGTGCAGGAGAATCTAAAGAGCATTTCTTAGTTTAATTTTTGCCGCAGAGGCAGTCGCTTCGCTCCACTTAAAAAATGCAAAGTGCAAAATATGCACCTTTCTTCTACTATAATTATTCTTTGTGTTCTATGCAAACTTTACATCTATTGCAAAATAAGCATTGTCCCAAAGTTGTATGATTTGGTATAATTTCTGGAGTTTCTTGTTTTATTAAACTTTGAGTATATTTCAATGGGGAAACCTTTATTTTTGCTTAAAAACCAATTCATCACCCTCTACATCTATGAAGATTTCTTCCTCTTTTATCTCCCCGTTTATTATCTTTGTTGATAGAGGCGTTTCGATCAACCTCTGGATAGTTCTCTTTAAAGGTCTTGCTCCAAAGGTCTTATCGTATCCCTCACTTGCAATCATATCCTTTGCTGCATCGGTGATATTTATTCTAATTCCAGATTCGGCAATTCTCTTTGACAGATTACTTAATAGAATATCAACGATCTCCTTAACTTGATTCTTGGTGAGCGGTTTGAATATTATGATATCGTCTATTCTGTTCAGGAATTCAGGCCTCATCTTCAGCTTTAACTGTTCAGTAATCTTTTCCTTAAGTAAGTCATAATTATCTGCAAGATTTTGGATTATGTCGGATGCGATGTTAGAGGTCATTATATTCACCGTATTGGCGAAATTTACGGTCCTTCCCTTCCCATCTGTGAGTCTACCATCGTCTAATATCTGAAGGAGTATATTGAATACATCTGGATGAGCCTTTTCAATCTCATCATAGAGAATTACTCTGTATGGTCTTTTTCGGATTGCTTCTGTAAGATATCCACCCTCTTCATAGCCTACATAACCTGGTGGTGCACCAATAAGTCTCGCTACCGTATGTTTTTCCATATATTCACTCATATCCACCCTTATAAGAGCGTCCTCAGAGTCAAATAATATCCATGCAAGAACTTTTGCTAACTCTGTTTTTCCTACACCAGTAGGCCCTAAGAAGATAAATGATCCGATTGGCTTTGTGGGGTCGGCTAGGCCCGACCGTGCTCTCCTTATGGCATTTGCTATTGCTTCCACTGCTTCATCTTGATCTACGATACGTTCGTGTATCTTTTCTTCTAGATGTATTAATTTATGTTTTTCTTTTTCCAGCATTTTGCTGACCGGAATACCTGTCCATGCTGACACAATTTCCGCTATGTCTTCATCATGGAGAGCTTGATCTGTAGGATATTTCTTATTCCATTTTTCTTTTTCTCTTTGATATTCTTTTTGAATTTTCTCCTCTTCGCTCATAATTTTTTGAGCGGTTCTGTGATCTCCTTCTTCTGCTGATTTCTTTGCTTCTTTCCGGAGGCTATCTATTTTTTCCTTCATTCCTTTTAAATCTTTGGGGAAACTCGCCTTCTCAAGCTGTCTCTTTGCACAAGCTTCGTCAAGAAGGTCTATAGCTTTATCAGGCAAATATCGATCCTGTATATACCTCTTTGAGAATTTTACCGCTGCATCGATTGCAGATTCGTCTATCTTCACATTATGATACTTCTCATAACTGCTTTTAAGACCTTTTAATATTTCGATTGAATCGGCAACTGATGGCTCATCTACCCAGACTGGTTGGAATCTTCTCTCAAGTGCAGGGTCCTTTTCAATGTGCTTTCTGTATTCCGATACAGTTGTAGCGCCTATTGTTTTTATAGTACCCCTTGCAAGGAATGGTTTCATCATATTTGAAGCATCGATGGCACCTTCGGCAGCTCCAGCGCCTACAATTGTGTGAAGTTCGTCGATAAAGAGGATAAGCTCGTCTTGTTTCTTTTCTAATTCGTCTAATATTGCCTTCAATCGATCCTCAAATTCTCCTCTAAATTTGGTTCCTGCAATGAGTCCTCCGATATCAAGGGCCAGAATCCTTTTATCCTTCAATAAGTCTGGAACCTTACCCCCCACTATTCTCTGGGCGAGTCCTTCAACAATCGCAGTTTTCCCTACACCTGCTTCCCCAACAAGAACAGGGTTGTTCTTTGTCTTTCTTATGAGTATCTGCATTACCCTCTTTATTTCTTTCTCTCTGTTTATTACAGGATCCCCTATTGACTCTGTAAGATCCCTAGTGTATTTTTCAAGGATTTTATACTTACTCTCAGCATCAGGTTCTTCTATCCTTTTCTCTCCGCGCACATTCTTAAGAGAGTTATATATATTTTCTTCAGAGATACCGAATGCAGAGAGGATTTCCCCTGCTTTTCCTCTATCCTCGGTTAGAGCGAGAAGAATATGTTCTGTGCCTATGTATTTATCTTTCAGTCTTCTTGCTTCTTCCCAGGCATTATCTAGAATACTTTTTGCTCCAGAAGATATGTAGGCTTGAAGAGTTCCCCCATAAGCTTTAGGTAATTTGTCAAGTTCATCAATAACTTTGTTCTTCACCTGATCTGGATTTATCCCCATATCCTTTAAGATATTTGGAACTACACCTTCTGGGTTGCCCAAGAGTCCATATAAAAGATGAAGTGGCGTAAGTTCCGTGTGATTAAACTTAGATAGAGAGGATTGTGCAATACTTAGAGTTTCTTTTGTTCTCTCTGTAAATCTATCTTCGTCCATTTTTCTTTGTGTTCTCTCTGCCTTAGTGGCTATTAATTCTTTGTATCACCTTATATGTATGGGTGATAGGAACACACTTTTTTAACATAGCAGAAGCTGCACAATATTTCTCCTGCGATTTATTAATCGCTTTTTTTAATTTCTCCTCGTCTATATTATCCCCATAGACAATGTATTCCAGTTTTATAGACGTGAAAACCCTTGGGTGTTCATCCTTTCTCTCTGCTTCGACATTTACCCTTAGATCTTGGAATTCAACTCTCATTTTATTGAGGAGAGAGATTACATCCATACCAGTGCATCCTGCAAGGGAAATAAGAAAAAGTTCCATGGGCTTTGCGGCTGCCTCACTTCCCCCGAATTCTTTTGAACCATCAAGGATCATCCAGTGTCCGGATTTACCTTTAGCTAAAAGTGTTAAACCATCAACCTGTCTTACTTCAACTTTCATGTTTTTATAATATTCAAAAGCACTGATTTGTCAACGGATATAGGACCGGAGACGGAAGTTAGGATTATGAGAGAAGAAATAAGTAATAGCAAGGATTAAGGGGTAAGTGATTAGGAGTCCGGATTTGGAGTTTAGGATTAGTTTTGGGTTCTGAGTTCGGAGTACCGAGTTAATTTTTAGCTGATCATTTAGAATTAAGAATATAAGAAAATATATTAAAACGCTTGAGGCCTTGAAATTTTACAAATATTGTTATTTTATACTGTATGGAGAAGGTAATAGAAAAAATACATCCACTATTAGATAAAGATAGGCAGGGGAAAGCAAAAATCTATGAGCGGGAAAAAAGAATTCTTGGTTTCTGGGGGCTACTGTTGACTGCAATAGTTCAGTTATGCTTTTATTTCAGCGGCTTATCATCTATTATCGCAAACTGGAATATATTATCTTCTTTTATATGGGTATTCATTATCTTTATGATTATCTATTCTCTCTTGCAGGATATCGTCAATCTACCTATTTCTTATCTCTCCGGATTTTCCCATGAACATAAATATGGTTTTTCTAAACAGTCCAGAAGGCAGTGGTTCCACGATCATATAAAAGGATTCCTGATATCCTTAATCTTTGGGATTATAGTATTTGGTGTTTTATTAATACTCTTTCAAAGGTTTCCAAACTTGTGGTGGTTGATTGCAGGTGGTTTTATTGCCCTTTTTTCAGTAATACTTTCAACTATATATCCTGTGCTTATCATGCCAATCTTCCATCATTACGACAGAATCGAAAATGAAGAACTAAAAAGTAGTCTATCAGATGTTTTAGAGAAAGCAGGTATTAATATTGAAGGATTCTATAAAGAGGATACGAGCAGAAAGACCACAAAAGAGAATGCAATGCTCGCTGGTATGGGTACTACAAAAAGGGTAATACTTACTGACAACATAATCAAGCAGATGGAAAGGGATGAGATAAAAGCGGTTCTTGCTCACGAGATAGGACACTACAGGAAGAGGCATATGGTGAAGTATATTACTACAGGAACCCTACTTCAGATAGTTGCCTTTTTTCTACTACATAAAATAATATCCGTTTTATTCCCTGGATTCCTTACAGGATTCAGAGAAAACCTGACGTTGCTCCCTATGTTGTTATTCTACCTTGGATTAATTGACTTAGTCGTTTTAAATATAATACAAAACTGGATTGGAAGGCGATACGAAAGAGAAGCGGATATAGAAGCCCTAAGACTATTGCATGACCCTAAAGCTTTCCAGGGAGCGATGGCAGGGCTTGCCAATCGCAATCTATCTAATGCATATCCAAGCCTTTGGATAAAGCTCTTATATTACAACCATCCACCAGTGGGAGAGAGATTGGAAATGGCAGAGCACTTCGTGAAGAAGGATTAGAAGAGAAAACATAAAGAATAGCAGGGATTAAGGAGTAAGTGCTGGGATCTGAGTTCGGAGTACTGAGTTCTGGGTTCGGAGTTCTGGGTTTATTGAGTTTGTATAAAAAAGTCCGATGTCCGAAGTCCAAAGTCTTCATTTGAGCGAAGCGACTAATCTACGTCTATCTGCGGTTGATAATTTAATAATTTAACTTGAACTCTTAATTTATTCGTATTCCTTTACTTTTTCTTTCCCACTAAAAACTCTGAATGCTGCATCAGCCATGGAGGTGAGTTCATCTTCTCCAGGATAAATGAGAATTTTTTCTGTAAAGAATGCGATTCGTTCGCAAAGCTCTTCTACAAAACGTTTCTGATAGGCTAATCCCCCTGTAAGTATAATACTTTTCGGTTTCATGCCCAGGGCAGCAGACATTGCACCTATCTCCTTTGCAGTCTGATACACCATAGCTCTATATATAAGGTCTGCTTTCTTATCATTGTTATGGATCATTTCTTCTACTTTTCTGAGATCATTGGTCCCAAGATATGCAACTAAGCCACCATTACCTTTCAATCTTTTTTTTATCCAATCTTTCTCATATTTTCCTGAAAAGCATAATTTGAAGAACGAAGTTGCAGGGAGTCCACCGCTTCTTTCTGGTGAAAATGGCCCTTCTTCGATAGCATTATTTGCATCAATAATACGTCCGTTCTTTATGGGACATATAGAGATTCCGCTGCCTAAGTGTGCCACTACAAAGTTTGCCTCGCTTTCTTCTATCTCCAATTCCTTGCAGGCCTTCCTCACCACCTGTTTAATATTTAGAGTATGTTGAAGGGCTTTTCTTTCTATCTCAGGCATTCCAGAGATTCGTGCAACATCATCAAATTCATCCACTGATACCGGATCAACTATAAATGCATCACTGGAGAGCTCTTCTGCGGCTTTCCGCGCAAGTATCGCTCCAATATTTGAGATATGCTCTGCTACCATATTGCCATCTGTTATGTCCCTAACCATTTTATCATTAACTCTGTATATACCGCTTTCAAGTGGATGGAATAATCCTCCCCTTCCTACGACTCCATCAACTTTATCTATCTCCCATTCCAGAATTGTCTTTTTAATATCCTTCCATCGGAACTCAATCTGGTCAGTGGATTTAGAAAATCCTTTTAGTTCATCGGCCGAATATTCTATCTTTTTATTTTTTATTTCCTTATTTGATTCAAATAAAGCAATTTTTGTAGAAGTTGCACCTGGATTTATAACAAGAACTCTTTTTACCATTTCCCCTCCTTAATATATTTTCACCACAAAGACACCCCCTGTGTAATAATAAGTATTCCCCAAATAGTTTCTATTACACGGGGCAAGCAAAGGTCACAAAGAAAGTATCTAAGCTTCATTGTAAAATGCAAATTTAAAAATGTAAAATGAAAAATGTAAAAACCCTACTATCATTTTGATCTCTCGCAAAGACACAGAGTTCACAAAGTTCTTCTTATAGAATTTTTTAATTTTAAACATTTATATTTCTCTGTATTCTCTGTCTCTGTGTCCTCTGCTTGCCCCGTAGGGAGGAACCGACCGTATCGGGGTGTCTCTGTGTAATTTTTCCCTTATAGATTTGGATAATGTTTGCTTTTTACTTTACCAGATTCACTGTCATATTGATATTTATCAATCTCTTTGATCTTAATAGGGAGAACACTTAGACTCTCTGGATATTCACCATTTTCAATTCTGTATATCTCTAATGCCTGCCTGATGGTTGCAATCTCTGTTAAAATTTTTGTCTTTTTTGGTGCTTCTATCAACCCTTTTGAATAGTCTTTCACAATTTTATCTGTTTCCTTGACGGCTTCTTTGCCTTCTTTACACCCGGAAAGAAATAAAAGACAAACGAAAAAGATGAACCATTTCATTATGACCTCCAAAAAGAAATGGTGAGAGACGGAATCGAACCGCCGACACCGGGATTTTCAGTCCCGTGCTCTACCTACTGAGCTATCTCACCATTAATATAATTATAAAAAAAAATCTTAATCTGTCAAGAACTAAAGTCAGAAATGACTAATTGTATACATCTAAGAGGTTAAAATTTTGTGTAAAATGTAGTTTTCTGATATAAAAAAGAAGGGGGGATAATTCCCCCCTTCTTCAAGATCACTTAGTTTCCGCCTCAATCAAATTTCTTTCTTAGCTCGTTAATCGTTTCTACCACTTCTTTTACACATTTAGCGGTATAATCATCGAGGACTTTTGCTGCTTCATCCTCTTTGCCAGCTTTCCTGAGACTCACAGCTTCCTTTATGACCTTCGGAAGTCCGGCTTCAAATTTCTTTTCGAGAGCGTCAAACTTTGCACGAACTGTAGGATGGCGTGTTTCCCAATAACCTGGCTTACTTCCAACAGGTGCACCTCTGGTTTTATCAAGAAGGTTTCTGAATAACCACCAGTATGAATTTTCAGAGAAGCTGTCTTGTGTTGCTATATTCGGTGCAACAACCCTCTTCCCAAAGGTACCAGCAGTAGAGACTATATCAGGTAACTTGCTACCATGGACAAAGAATGGGACATAACAGCTGTTACCAGGAGGAGTAGGAGCCCACCAGAACACAGGTAATTCATTGTCGGAGGTGGGTAGGACCGCCACACAGGAACTGGCAGTGTTACCCCAGGTAAATCCAGCTGGGGATGCATACATGTCAATTGTCAGAAAGTCTGGAGAAGCCGGATTAAAGTATGGACCTCCCAGGAAAGTCCCTTCATAATGATCCCTTGCTATCCTCATCATCCAACGGACGTCTACCTTAGAGAAAACACCAACTTTTTCTTTAAGGAGCTTGCGTGTTATCATCATTCTACAGTGGGAGAGATGACGAGGAGTCTCTGGATCGATATATGCCCAGGCGAAGTCAAAGGATGCTTTTTTATCTCTTGGCCACCAACCTTTATTAATTGCATACTCGACAAGATCTGAGCAAGCTTTATCCCATTCGGTTCTGATGCTTGGTTGGTTGGAAATAGAAGTTGTCCCTTTTGTGACCTTCTTAGCTACCCAACGCTTCCCACAAGTCTCAAGAATCCATGCTTCTTTACTGTCAACAATGATGTATGAGTTGTCATATCCTCCCCCAGGATGGTCAGCGGTTGGGACACCTGAGCCAAACTGTCCGTACTTCTCAAGAAGACTGGTTATAACAGCCAGTGCTTCCTGTGCTGTTTTTCCTCTCTCGAGACCGAGTCTCAGAAGATCCATTCCAAGAAGCCCTAATTCGGGTCCCTTGCCTTTTTTGTATGCCTCGGCGGCTTCCTTGAATGTTTTTGTGAATATTGCTTCATTTCCAATAGCAACGCCGTATTCGTTAACACCTTCTTCGTAACCCCAACACCAGTAAGGACTTGAGCCCAATGTTGTATATGTCTCTTTCACTTGTGGAATGTCTATATACTCAAGGTTCAACGTGGTACCATTTGGATATTTCTTTCCTGGATGAAACATTAAGGGTTGACAGTCGTAGATCGGACGGTCACTATTCTTACCAAGGATTGTTGCACCTGGAGCAGTAGCATCTGACATAGCTACCCATGTGTCACAGCTGACTGGAGGTTGCTCATACGTGGAAGCCTGACCTGATATGCTAAGTCCAAGGATGAGTACTAAAGCTATGACACTTAATTTTTTGATACTTCCTTCCATTTTACCTCCCTTTTTAAGGTTAAAATATTCCCTGATACCTTTATTGTTGGCCGCTTTAGCGAAAGTCCATGATAAACCTCCCTTTTTATCCCAAATTTTTACTTACCACTCGTGCCATCATGCATTTTCTATAGAATGATCACTGCCATTATAGCGATTACTGCCATAGAGACTAATCCGAGGACCAAGGTAGCTGTAGTATAAACCTTATAAGCAGTTGGAACATCCATGCCCGAAAAGCGAGATACAACCCAGAAGTAACTATCATTTGCGTGGGAAACAGTCATTGCTCCTGCACCAATTGCAAGGACTGTAAGCACTCTACCCCAGGGACCAGCTAACCCTAACATGGGCAGTAATGAACCAATGATTGCAGGTGTTGTAATCATAGCCACGGTTGATGAACCCTGGGCAGTCTTTAATGCGGCGGCTATGATGAATGGTAAGAAGATTCCAAGTCCAAGAGGTGCTAATATGTTACCCAGATAATCACCAATTGGAGTGGTTTTAATGATCTGTCCGAAAGACCCACCAGCACCGGTGATAGCAAGTATTACAGCAGCATTGACTATCCCATGTCCTATCCAGCCCCTTAATACTTCTTCATTCCATTTCTTAACCAACGACAGTGCTATAAAGACACCGATTAAAAGAGCTGTTACTGGGTCACCAATAAATTGAATGATTGATGATGTAGTTCCTGTCCCGAAAGGATGGGTAGGAAAGGCTGCCACTGATTTTAATGCTATCAGTAATATTGGAATAACCAGAGGTGCAAAGGAGTGAGCTGCATTTGGAAATCCGCCATATTTTGCTATTAATTCATCATATGTGAATTCAGGCTTGGCTTCAATGTCAAATTTTCCTCCAATTTTTCTGGCCCAAACCCAACCAATGAGCATAGCCGGGACAGAAACAATGAGTCCCAATAGGATAACCCTACCTAAATCGGCTCCCAGGAGCCCTGCGGCAGCAATGGGTCCGGGAGTAGGTGGCACAAACACATGAGTTGCATAAAGGCCTGTTGCCAGCGCAGTTCCCATAACCGCCATGGAACGCTTAGTTCTTTCTGCAAGTGCTTTATTTAAGGGCGTTAGTATGACAAAACCTGAATCACAAAATACAGGAATAGATACGATATATCCTGCTATACTCACGGCTAAATCGGCTCGCTTCTTACCCACAATTCTTAAAATGCAGTTAGCCATACTGAGAGCTGCTCCTGTCTTTTCTAAGATTGTGCCAATAATAGTCCCTGCAATAATTACAATTCCAATATAGCCCAGGGTTCCTCCAAAGCCGTTTCTTATCGCCCCAGTAATTTTATCTAATGGCAGACCGGTAAATAGTCCGACCCCAAAAGCTGCTAAAAGCAGCACGATGAAAGCATTCAATCTAACCTTTGCAGTCATCACCACTATGAATAACACACTGCATACTAATATAACTATCAACATTGGTCCTTGTACCATATTACCCCCTTTAAAAGGACTTTGCCCATGTTGACCTTCGTATCACTCTGTAAGAGTTTGAATTTTCATTACTGAAATGTACATGACAAAGTTTTATGAACTTTTTATGGATTTTAGCCACCCTTAATTGTTTAGTCCTTTCCTTTGACATTATTTTTAACTTTCTAACTGTACCACCAAGTGCATGAACTTTCCCACTTTTTTAGAAAAGCACACTTGACTCATTTAATCAGCTTATAATGAAAAATTCTTAATTTGTCAAGGATTTATTATCATTTTTGTTATTCTTTCTCATACATACCTACCCATATCTCTGTATGGAAATGTTACATTTAGGTAGTATAGTGATGATTATTCTTTATATAGAATTGGGACTTTTGGGGAGAAGGAAAAAGATCAAAGATTACTTTATTACCACCAGTACTATTTGACTTCTTTTTCCTTTAGAATCTCATCTACTTTTGTAATATCTTCTTCTGAAAGCTTCCAGTTGGAAGCCTCTGCAGTTTCTTCAATTTGAAACGCCACTCTTACGCCAACAATGGCAGCAGTCACCTCTTCTTTTCTTAAGGTCCATGCTATGGCTAACTGTGCTAAGGTTTTATTATTCTTTTTTGCAATGGGACCTAAGGCCTCAATCAGTTTAAGATTGAAAGTTATTTTCGGTTCGAGAAAGTCCGGATCTCTGCTGCGGTGGTCATCCTTAGGCAGGTTTTGGATTCTCTCTTTGCTAAACCTTCCCGTTAGCAAACCCTTTTGCATTGGGCTATATACAATGACTCCGATATTGTTCTCTTTACAATAAGGAAGAAGTTTGTCTTCCACCTCACGCTTGAGCAGACTATAGGGTGGTTGTAGAGATGCTACAGGGTGAATCGCATGGACTCGGTCCATTTGTTCTAGAGAAAAGTTTGAGACTCCTCCATAATGGATTACACCTTCTTCTATAAAATCTGCTATTGTTTCCCAGGCCTCTTCAATATCCTCATCAGGTATTGGCCAGTGAATTTGATAAAGATCAATAACATCAACTTTTAGTCTCTTTAGACTTTCTTCAACTTCTCTTCGGATACTATCTCTTTTAAGTCTTCCAAAAATATTACCATCCTTATCCCATCTCCGACCACATTTGGTTGAAATGAAAGGTCTTTTGTCTAATCCTTCCATAGCTTTACCTATTATTTCTTCAGAATGGCCAAATCCATAAATCGGCGCTGTATCGATCCAGTTAACTCCTAATTCTAGCGCATATAAAATGGTGTCTATCGAGTCTTTATCATACTGTGGACCCCATCCAAATTTCCAACCACCACCTCCTATTGCCCATGTTCCCAGGCCAATAGTTGTCAGATTTAAATCAGTATAACCTAATTTTCTTGTTTTCATAACTTCCTCCTTCCTGCCGAGAGGATGGTTGAAATAGATTACCCTTAAAGTTCTACTTTCATCCCATCTGAAGCAGCCCGCACTTCTACCCCCAACTCGGAAGTTAATCTTTCCGCAACTTCCCATGGTTTGGCTCTTAGCATTGACATACCAAAATGTGTTAGAATTACTCTGTCAGGTTTTATTTTCCGAATAATCTCTTTGGCATCACTTATAGAAAGATGCATTACTTTACCGCTCTTATGAGGTTTATACCTTACCACGTTTAACACTAATATGTAAGAATCCTTATAGCTTTTAATTAATTCGGGAAAGTATTCTGTGTCTACCATGAATGAGATCTTCTTTCCATTTAAATTGAAAATTATACCATAGGTTTCAACGGGATGCTTATGTTTTATGGATGTATTAAATGAAAGTTCCCCTATGTTATATTTTTTATTCTCCTCTAAAATTATTATGTTCTCTAAAAGATCCTTCAAATAATTCAAGATAACTCGGTTTTCGCCCTCAAGGCAGCTAATAGGAGCAAAGAGGATTCCTCTCTTTTTTATGCCTCCTTCTGTCATAGCATCTATAAGGATGTTTGCATCGTTTGTATGGTCAATGTGTGCGTGAGTAAATATAATCGCATCAAGGTCAGTTACCTCTATAGGTGGTCTTGATTTTGCACATCTTAGAAGAGTTCCTGGCCCAGGATCTAGGATGATGTTTTTGTGGCTCATTCTGATAAAAGTTCCTGCTGAGTATCTAAGTTGCTTTGCAACAACATATCGTGCACCAGCGGTTCCTAAAAATTTTATATGATCGTTGCTAACCATTCCCTGCTGCCTACTGCTATTTTGATTCTAATTTTTATTAACCTGACTATAACTTACCCGAAGAAGAATCTTATACCAATAGAGCCATTAAGATAGAACTTAGTTTCAGGCATTATATAGAGCAGGGGAGCGAGTTCAAGGAATATATCTAAAGGTGCCTTCGGAAGTAAGTAATCCATACCTGCTGGGATTCGGATACCTAATCTTACTTTGTCTTGGATAACGATCCTTCCTCCGATTCCGTAGTATACTGGGAGTTTTCCCTCTTCTAATTTAAAGATGTTGAAATTATGGAATACGTAATCCCCTTGGAGATGAACATATTTCCATTCTTCTAATGACCAACCGGCGATTCCACAAATTGCTTTTTCCTTTCCCATCCATACCTTAACACCGATTCCAGTAGGGGCTCCAATAACAACTCCTAATCCAAACCCACTCTCCTGTGCTTGTGTAGAACTACAGAAAAATAATGATCCAACAATTAGTAAAGTGATTAACCTGGTCATTCTGTCCTCCCTTTTTATTTCCCTTCGATTTCTCCCAACAGCTTTTCCGCTTCTTTTTTATCCTTAAGATAGAAATCTGCGGGATGGGTGGGGTTCGTTAATTCCAACATCTTATTCAGGTAATCCTCTGCAATTTTGTATTCCCTTTTCTTTATATATACTTTTGCAAGGTCTATATAGAGGATTGAGTAGTTGGGGTCTATATCAAGTGCTTTATTAAGAAATTCAAGTGACCTATCTAAATTTCCACCAAAGAGGCCCGGGAGTTCATAGTACAATACAGCCAAGCCATCCATTGCGCCTGTATATTCTGGGTTCAACTCCAGTGTCTTTTCAAATTCTCTTCTTATAGTAGGGACAAGGGATAAAGATTTCATTACTCCTCTTTGCTGTCCTATCCTTCCGTGATTTACACCAAGCCAGAAGTGCCCTTCGGGATTATTATCGTTGATTTTTATCAATTTTTCGGATAGTTCCTTACCTTTTTCGTAAAAGTCAATTTTTTCATCTTTGTCGGTTGATTGATCTCCATAGGTGTAGTAAAATCGAGCAAATTTCCACAGCGCTGCTTCATTTTTTGAATCTTCATTAAGCACTTCTTTAAGTAAAAGTTTACTCTCCTCAAGAGAATTTTCTTCTGTGTGACGGTTCTCATATAGATAATCGACTCTAAGTAATTTCTCCTGAATTGTTAACGAAAGAAATAAAAGTAAATATTGCATAATGTACCTCCTTTCTTATGCCAAGAATAGCATACAATTGAAGCCTACTTTGTGTTCTCTATGCCTCTGTGGTTATTTTCTAACTCTACTATACTGATGTAGATTTATAATAACTCATTAGAAAGTAAAAGTCAATAATTTGAGTAAAATCTCAAAGGGTTGGCTCGAATGTTAGAGGTTTGATGGTTGACTTTTTATATTTTTGAAATTATAATAAAAAGGAATGAAGAACTACGAGGTTGCTGAAATTTTTTCAAAGATCGCTAAAACTTTAGCCCTAAAAAATGAAAATTTCTTTAAGATAAGAGCATACGAACGGGCTGCACGGGCAATAAAAGACCTTTCAGAGGACATAGAGGAGATAAATAAAAATGGGTCTCTTACAGATATACCTGGTGTAGGGGAAGGGATAGCTAAAAAGATTAAGGAATATTTGGAAACCGGGAAAATGTCTAAGTATGAAGAGGTTACTCGGGATATACCAAAATCCCTTCTTGCTCTTCTAAAGATAAGGGATCTTGGTCCAAAGACACTTATGGCTCTCCATAGAGAATTAGGGATAAAGAATTTAGATGACCTGAAGAGGGTTATAAAAGATGGTTCTTTTCAGAAATTAGAAGGGTTGGGAGGAAGAACAGCAGAGAAAACTATGGAGAATATAAAGGTATACGAAGAAAGAATGGGAAGGAAAAGACGTTTCGGGATAGGAGAGGTTATGGCAACTGTGGATCAGATTGTAGGTAAGTTGAAAAGCGTTGATTCAGTTTCACGGGTAGCTCCTGCAGGCTCCTATAGGAGAATGAAGGAGACGGTAGGTGATATAGACATTCTTGTTGAATCAAATGACAACATAAGAGTGATGAAGAAGTTTACTTCATTTCCTGAGATAAAGAAAATTCTTGAATCCGGTGAGACAAAGACCTCTGTAGTGATAGAAGGTTTAGATATACAGATGGATCTTCGTGTTATCCCAAAGGAATCATATGGGGCAGCACTCATGTATTTTACCGGTTCAAAGGACCACAACGTGCGTATTCGCAGCTTAGCTTTAAAGCAAGGGTTAAAAGTTAATGAATACGGTGTTTTTAAGAATAATACAAAAGTAGCAGGTGAAACTGAGGAGGAGATTTATAAGCTCCTGAATTTGCAGTTTATACCGCCTGAAATCCGGGAAAATAGAGGAGAGATTCAAAAAGCCATGGAAGGCAAACTTCCACAATTGGTGGGGTATGATGATATAAAAGGAAATCTCCACACTCATAGTAAATACTCAGATGGAGAGAATACAATTAGAGAACTTACTAAAAGAGCTCTTGAATTGGGATACTTATATCTTGGTATCACGGATCATTCAAGAACTGCAATCTATGCCAATGGATTATCGGTTGACGAACTTAAAAGACAGTCCGAAGAGATTGATAAACTCAATGAAGAATTTGATAAAATTAAGATATTAAAAGGAATAGAATGCGATATCCTTCCGGATGGAAGCCTTGACTATGATGATGATGTTCTAAAGACCCTTGATTTTGTGATTGGGGCGATACATTCTAACTTTAAAAAGAAAGTCACAGAGAGGATGGAAAAAGCTCTGGAGAATCCCTATCTTACAATCCTGGCTCACCCAACAGGGCGTCTCATATCAGGTAGAAAAGGGTATGATGTTAACCTGGAAAGGGTAATGGAGAAGGCCAGTACAGAAGGGAAGGTCCTTGAAATAAACTCTTACTATGATAGATTAGATCTCAATTTACATAATGCAAGAAAAGCTTATAAAAAAGGAATTAAACTTTGTATAAATACCGATGCTCATGATCTACGGATGTTTGATTGGATGGTACTTGGAGTTGGTATTGCCAGAAGGGCATGGATACCAGCCGATGCAATAATAAATACCCTGGATCTCAATGCTCTTCTAAAAGTAATTAAAAGAAATGGATAAGTTTGTCATTGAAGGCGGGAAGAGATTAGTTGGGGACGTTAGTGTTAAAGGTGCTAAGAATTCTACGCTTCCTATTCTTGCTGCTACTCTTTTAGCAGAGGATGAATTTATTATAGAAAATATCCCAAGGGTCAGGGATATTTTTACCATGAAGAGGGTATTGGAAACCCTTGGAGTTTCTATCTCTCTAGAAGATGATACCATTTATATTGATACGAGAGGAGCGGTTGGATTTGAGGCCCCTTATAATTTGGTTAAACAAATGAGGGCGAGTTATTACGTCCTGGGTCCTCTTCTTTCAAGGTTGGGTAGAACAAGGGTTTCTTTACCTGGAGGGTGTGCTATTGGCCCCAGACCCATTGATCTCCATATAAAAGGCCTTAAAGCACTTGGGGCGGATATCTCAGTGGTTCATGGATATATTGAAGGCTACGGGGAAAGATTGAAAGGTTCTAAGATCCTACTTCTTGGACCAAACGGTCCTTCAGTTGGTGCAACCATCAATACAATGATGGCAGCAGTAAAAGCCGATGGGGTTACAATGATTGAAGGTGCAGCCATGGAGCCAGAGGTTGTAGATGTTGTAAACTTTCTGAAGAGGTGTGGAGCCGATATTCAGGGTGAAGGCACTCGTAAGATTGAGATCAGGGGAGTCAAGAAACTCTCGGGATGCAAATACAGGGTAATCCCTGATCGAATCGAGGCTGGAACATTTGCTGTAGCAGCTACTATAACCGGAGGAGACATATATCTTAGAGATGTTAGCTGCAATTATATTGGATCGATTCTCTCCAAGTTAAAGGAAATTGGGGCTACTATTTCATTGGAAGAAGACTGTGTTGGAGTTAGAATGGATGGAGATATAATGCCCATAGATATTGAAACAGCACCATATCCAGGTTTTCCTACTGATATGCAGGCCCAATTTACCAGCCTCCTTTCCTTATCAAATGGTGTTTCGGTTGTCAAGGACTCAATCTTCGAAGAACGCTTCATGCATGTTCCAGAATTAGTTAGGATGGGAGCAAATCTCAAGCGTGAGGTTGACTATGTAATTATCAAAGGTGTCCCATGTCTAAGCGGAGCTCAGGTTATGGCATCGGATCTTCGTGCTTCTGCTGCACTGTTAATTGCTGGACTTGCTGCAGAGGGGACGACAGAGATATCAAGGATTTATCACATAGATAGAGGTTATGAGAGTATAGAAACGAGGTTAGCCACGTTAGGAGCTGCTATTTGGAGATTAAAAGAATAGAAACTGATTTTCTCTTGATAGGTAGTGGAATCGCTGCTTTGAACTTTGCACTTCATGTTATAGATAAAGGTAAGATCCTTATACTGACCAAAAAGAAAAGGACGGATGCAAACACCAATTATGCTCAAGGTGGTATAGCATCTGTTTTTAACAGTGAAGACTCCTTTGAAAGTCATAAGGAAGATACATTGCGGGTGGGGAAGGGATTATCTGAAGAGGAAGCCGTTGATGTAATGGTTAGAGAAGGCCCCTCAAGGGTAAAAGATATTATCAACTGGGGAGTAGAATTTACCAGGGATGAATCTTCCGCACTTGAATTATGGAAAGAAGGTGGACATTCTCACAAAAGGATTGTTCATTCTGGCGATTTTACAGGACGAGAGGTTGAGAAGGCCCTTATTTCCGCCATAAAAAGCTATTCAAATATCCGGATATTCGAGCATCATCTTGCTTATGAACTTATCATAGCAGATAATTCCTGCTACGGGGCGTATGCACTTGATGTATCCACTGGAGAGATAATTCAGGTTATTTCCAGATTGACTCTTCTAGCTACAGGTGGAGCAGGACAGGTTTATCAGCACACTTCAAATCCAAGTGTTGCTACAGGAGATGGTGTGGCTGTGGCCTATAATGCTGGATGTAAGATAGCAGATATGGAGTTCTTCCAATTTCACCCAACCACATTATACACTCCGGAACCTCAGGAGAGACAGTTTCTCATCTCAGAAGCCCTCAGGGGTGAAGGTGGGCGGTTATATGACCAGGAAGGAAATAGATTTATGGAGGGATTTCACCCAAAGATGGAGCTTGCCCCTCGAGATGTAGTGGCGAGGGCATGTGATTCTGTGTTGAAGAAGAGGGGAGAAGATTTTGTCTATCTTGATATATCTCATGAAGATGAAGATGAGATAAAGAGAAAGTTCCCGAATATTTACAGGGAGTGTTTGAAGTATTCAATTAATATAGCAAAAGAGCCAATACCAGTAGTTCCTGCAGCACATTATATGTGTGGGGGGGTTTATACCGACCTTTTTGGAAAAACAGATATAAGGGGTTTATTGGCAGCCGGGGAAGTTGCCTTTACAGGAGTCCATGGCGCTAATCGATTGGCCAGCAATTCTCTTCTTGAAGCTCTTGTCTTTTCGGCAAGGGCTGGAAAAGTAGCAATGGATTGGATGATACAAGGACCTCCTCCAGAAGACCTTTTACCCTCAATGAAAAGAAGATCTACTATTGAGGAGAGTGTTCTGGCTGTCCATACGAGGAAGGAAATAAAGCAGACAATGTGGGATTATGTGGGTATCGTAAGAAGGGATTATTTGCTCAACCGTGCCCAGAGAAGATTTGAACTGTATCTCGAAGAGATTGAAGAGCTCTACAAAAATAGTTACCTTTCGCAGGATATTATAGAACTCCGATCGCTTATTACGGTAGCCTATCTCATTACACGGTCAGCTATCTCAAGGAAGGAATCACGTGGATTGCATTATAACAAGGATCATCCAGATGAGAATGAAAGTTACAAGAAACACACAGTGATAAGGAAGGAGGTATAATGAACTATAAGCTTATCACACGGCATTTTGATGTATCTAAGGAGTTACAGAGACAAATAGATAAAAAGATGAAGAGATTGAGAAAATTTAATAAATGGATAAAAGATGTTGAGGTTATTATAAAGGGAGAAGGGGATAGAAGGAGCACTGAGATCAATGCGTATCTGGAACATAAGAACATTAACGCAGAAGCTGAAGGAAGAGATGCATATAATACCTTTATCACAGCTCTCTCAAAGATCGAGAGGCAGGTAAAGGAATTCGAAAGCAAGGTTACTGACCATCATGGCAACCACTAAAGTAACAGTTAAAGATCTACTAAACGATCTTAAGGAATATATTGATGTTGAACTTCTGGCGGGTGAAGTAGGACTAAAAAGACTTATTAAAGAAAAGTTTGCAAATAGACCTGGATATATATTTGCTGGATACCTTAAGGATTTTCCTGCTGACTCTGTTCAATTGTTGGGTAATCGAGATTTTGGTTTTCTTTCTCATTTAACCAAAAGAGAGAGGGTCAAGGTGATCTCTCGGCTCCTTTCCCTCAATCCCCCTGCCATAATAATTAGTTGTGGGCATAAACCTTTACCCGAATTGGTTAAGGGATGTAAGGAATTAGAGATACCCCTTATGAGCTCCAGAGCGCCAAGCTGGAAAGTTAGTGTTACAATTCAATCTTACCTCGAAGACCAGTTGGCTGAATTATTTAGCATTCATGGGGATCTGGTAGATGTGTATGGAGTTGGATTGCTGATTACGGGAGAGAGTGGAATAGGTAAGAGTGAATTAGCCCTTGATCTCGTTGAACGAGGACACCGTTTGGTGGCCGACGATGTTGTTATTGTGAAGAGGAAAAAAGATGTGTTAATAGGTGAAGAGTTGGAGAAGGAGGATGTGCTTCGCCATAATATCGAGATTCGAGGTGTGGGTATACTAAATGTGGCTGTTATCTTTGGTATTAAAGGTATAAGATTGCATAAAAGGGTTGAATTACAGATGAAACTGGTTGAATGGGAGAAAGGCAAAGATTATACACGGACAGGACTGGAAACTCAAGAGGTGAGTATTCTGGGAGTTTCAATTCCCTGTGTTGATATTCCAGTTATGTCGGGAAAGAATATTTCCACTATTGCTGAGGTCGTAGCGATTAGCTATTTAAGTAAAACTGTAGGATGTTATTTTGCAGAGATATACGAGAATGAATTATTGAAGAAATTAAAAAAAAGGGGCAGGAAATATTTGAGACTGGAAGCAGATGAAGAATAGGATTCCATTCGGCCCAATCCCGTCAAGAAGACTGGGCCGTAGCCTTGGAATAAATCACATCCCACCTAAGATATGTACCTATTCCTGCGTTTACTGTCAGGTGGGAAAGACATTAAGGCTAACCAATAAGAGGGAGTTCTTTTATAAGCCAGATGAGATTAAGATTCAGCTTGAGGAGAAGGTAGGAGGATTAAAAGAAAAAGGAGAAAGGATAGATTACCTGAGTTTTGTCCCTGATGGGGAACCCACACTGGATATAAATTTAGGGAAAGAGATAGTTTTATTAAAAGACTTAGGTATTCCTATTGCCGTGATTAGCAACGGTACATTTATGACGTCTCCCCAAGCAAGGAAAGAGTTAGGGAAAGCGGATTGGGTATCCTTAAAGATTGATGCCCTCACTGAAGAAGTATGGAGAAGAGTGAATCGTCCACATCCTGAAATTATCCTCTCTGATGTGCTTTCTGGAATGATAGCGTTCAGCAAGAAATACGAAGGAGAACTCAATACTGAAACGATGCTTATTGATGGAATAAATGCTGATGAAGAGGAAATGAAGAGGATTGCGGATTTCATCAAACGGCTTGGGCCTAAAAAGGCTTATATTGCAATTCCTACGCGTCCTCCTCTGTACAAGTGGGTAAAACCTCCGCGAGAGGAAATGATAAATATTGCCTACAATGTGTTTCGTGAGAAGATTGATCAGGTAGAACTCCTTATCGGTTATGAAGGGAATAAATTTGCCTCCAGTGGTAACGTTCGGAACGATATCCTTGATATAACAGCGGTTCATCCGATGAAGGAGGAAGCCGTTAGAGAAATGCTTGCAAAGACAGGAGAAGACTGGTCAGTTGTATCTCGCATGATAGAGAATAACGAGATTATTGATACCAGATATGGTGGTAACAGGTTCTTTATAAGAGTCCATAAGGGAAGAAAGAGGTAAAATGGGTTTGTTTGTAGTCCGAAGTCTGAGGTCTATAGTCATTAGTAGAATGCGAAATTTAGGGATTGGGATTTAGGATTTTGGGGTTAGTGGTTAATATTTTTATGGTTTCTCTCCAAGCGGATGAAGGACAGACTCTAAAACCACAGAAAAGAATCCTGAAAAGGACTAATAATGGGGAAGATTGAAGAGAATTATAAGAGGCTTCGCGATACAATTCCAGATTATGTAGCCATCGTTGTTGCATCAAAGACAAGAACACCTGATGAGATCGAGGAAGTAATACAAGCAGGTGCAACAGATATAGGTGAGAATTATGTATATCCGGAGGCTTTCAATAAATATCAATCATTAGGAGAGATAGCGAGAACTGTCAAATGGCATCTCATAGGCCCTTTACAAAAGAACAAGATAAATAAAGCACTTCCAATATTCGGTCTCATCCAGACAGTTGATTCTTCACGTAATGCAAGAGAGATTGATAAACGTGCAGAGAAGGCGGGCAAATCCGTTATCCCTGTTTTACTGGAGATAAACAGTGGGCGAGAAGCCGCAAAGTCAGGGTTCCCTCCAGATTTTTCCACGATTAAAGAGGCGATTATAAAGGTGGAGGAATTAAAGCATATAAGGATAAAAGGTCTTATGACAATGGGACCTCGATTTGGAGATCTAGAGATCGCACGTCCTTACTTCAGGATTACAAGGGAACTCTTCGGAAAGTTGAAAGAGGTTAATACGAAAAACTCCAGGATGGAGATACTATCTATGGGTATGAGCAATTCTTATACGGTTGCCATTGAGGAGGGGTCTAATATGGTCAGGATTGGGTCATTGATATTTGGAGAAAGGACACATTAATAGGACGCAGATGAACACAGATAAAATTCACCACAAAGACACTCTGGAAGGTGTTAGATTTTAGGTCTTAGTTCTCCACACTAAATCCGCCTATTTCACAACCTTCTAAACCCAAAGACCTAGGACTCCATACCTAAAACCCAACCTCTGTCTCCGGTCATATATACGCTTGAACCCTTTAATTAATAAATATTTATATTGAACCGTGCAGGGATCGCGGCTTAAAAAATTTCTTCTCTCTACCCTCCGTGTCTCTGTGGCAATAAAAAAGAGACACCTTGCGAAAAGGGCACAAGGCCCCTATTTTTTAATATGCATGGTGAATTCAAACTACAATCGAGTTTCAAACCAACTGGGGATCAGCCTCAGGTTATAGATAAACTATCATTGGGGTTAAAGAAAGGAAAGAGACATCAGACCCTCCTTGGAGTAACGGGTTCCGGAAAAACCTTTACTATGGCTAATGTTATTGAGAGGGCAGGGTTGCCAACCCTTGTAATGTCACATAATAAGACCCTTGCAGCACAGTTATATGGCGAATTCAAACAGTTTTTCCCGGATAGTGCAGTTGAATATTTTGTATCATATTATGATTACTATCAACCAGAAGCCTATGTCCCTGAGACCGATACTTATATAGGGAAGGATGCCTCAATTAATGAAGAGATTGAGAGGCTCAGGATGAAAGCCACAACATCTCTACTTGAAAGAAGAGATGTAATTGTTATTGCATCTGTATCCTGTATCTATGGTCTCGGCTCACCTGCTGATTTTAAAGCACTGGTAATCGAGATCAATAAGGGGATGGAGATTTCCAGAGAAGGATTGCTCAGGAACCTGGTAAATAATCAGTATCGGAGGAATGATATAGAATTTGTGCAGGGCAATTTCAGGGTAAAGGGTGATGTGGTGGATATCTACCCATCGTATGAATTTAAAGGGTTGCGGGTAGAATTCTTTGGCGATGAGATCGATAGTATTTACCGAATAGATCCGGTCAGTGGCAAGAAAATAGAAGAATTAGAGGCCTTTCATATTTATCCTGCGCATCATTTTGTCCTCCCCAAAGACAGGATTACGTTCACAATAGAACAAATAGAGAGGGAACTGGAGGAGAGGGTTAAATATCTTCTTGATAAAGAAAAATACGTAGAAGCACAAAGACTTGAGAGTAGAACGAGATATGATATCGAATTCCTAAGAGAAATAGGTTATTGTTCTGGCATTGAGAATTATTCCCGCTATCTCTCTTTAAGAGAGGAAGGACAGCCTCCTTATACTCTAATCGATTTCTTTCCAGATGAGTTTCTCACGATAATAGATGAGTCTCATCGAACGGTTCCTCAGATAAGAGGTATGTTCCGTGGAGATCGTTCAAGAAAGGAAACCCTTGTTGAGTATGGATTTAGACTCCCTTCTGCCCTTGATAATAGACCGTTAAATTTTAGGGAATTCCTCGGAAAAGTGGATAAAGTTATCTATGTTTCTGCAACACCTGATAAGTGGGAGATCAAAGAATCTGGGGGAGTAGTAGAGCAACTAATAAGACCGACTGGGCTTATAGACCCTGATATGGAAATTCGCCCTGTCCAAAATCAGATAGACGACCTTATCGAGGAGATAAGAAGGGTTGTTGAATCTGGTGGAAGAGTCCTTGTTACAACCCTCACAAAAAGGATGTCTGAAGAATTAACTGAATATTTAATAGATGTGGGTTTGAATGTCCGATATTTACATTCCGAGATAGATTCTGTTGAACGGGTTGATCTTTTAAGGGGACTCAGACTGGGCGATTTTGATTGTTTGGTAGGTATCAACCTCCTCCGGGAAGGTCTTGACCTTCCTGAGGTTTCCCTTGTTGCAATACTGGATGCTGATAAAGCGGGATTCTTACGTTCCGAGACTTCACTCATCCAGACGTCTGGTCGAGCTGCAAGGAATATAGAGGGCAAGGTAATTCTTTATGCAGATAAAGAGACAGAGGCTATCAGGCGAGCATTGGAAGAGATTGATAGACGTAGGAATGTTCAGTTAGAATATAACATAAAGCACAATGTTACTCCTAAGAGTATTGAAAAGTCCAGGGAGGAAATCCTTAGGACTACTGCTGTTGCTGGAGCCAAGAAAGAGGAGAGCACAGATATTAAGGTTCAGTTTGACATCCCCGAGGAATTTTCCTCAGAGATGGAAAGAATGGAAGCAATAGAAAACCTAACGAGAAAAATGAAAGAACATGCAGAATTACTGGAGTTTGAAAGAGCTGCAAAACTACGGGATGAGATAAGGAGGATAATGAATGAACAGATTAGAGAAAGAAAAGGTGCTTCTTATAATAAGAAGGGCATTGAGAGAGGATATCGGTAAAGGAGATATCACTACTCTGCACTTAGTTCCAGAGTGCTATACAACTTCCGGTAAGATACAGTTAAAGGAAAAGGCTGTGCTTTCCGGATTAGAGATAACAGGATGGGTATTTGAGGAACTGGAAGAAATAGAGATGAAAGTCCTTGTTGGCGAGGGAGTCTGGCTGGATCCTCAAGGTCACAACCTGATTGATATCATTTCCCTTAAGGGTGACGCCAGGGCGATTCTTATGGGGGAGAGAGTTGCTCTTAATTTCATCCAGAGGCTTTCTGGAATTTCAACTTATACAAAGAGATTCGTTGATGCAATAGAAGGTACTGGTGCCAAAATCCTTGATACAAGAAAGACCACTCCGACCTTTCGATATTTAGAAAAGTATGCGGTAAGGGTTGGAGGAGGGGTTAACCATCGAATGGGACTTTATGATGAGGTCCTCATAAAAGAGAACCATATAAGTATCGCTGGTGGGATAAGAGAGGCGCTTTCTAAAATCAGGGGAGAGATAGAGGTTAGAAACCTTCAGGAAATGAAGGAGGCGATTGAAAATGGAGCAACGCATTTACTTCTTGATAATATGAATATTCAGGAATTGAGGGAGGTAGTTACTATTACAAAGGACAGGAATATAACTCTTGAAGCCTCAGGAGGAATAACCCTCTCAAACGTTAGGGAGATTGCAGAAACAGGCGTTGATTTTATCTCTATCGGGGTTCTTACACATTCATATCCATCAATTGATATGTCTCTAATTATAGAGTGATTATTCTCTTATTTTTACTCCCTTCTACCTATTTATTGGACGAGAGTTTTACGTGGTTCCCAACGAATGAGGAAACTCTATTTATAGGAAGCAGGAGAGCCATCAGGATAGTTCAGGGATTTTCTGATATTGATGGATTAAAGCAGAGATATGAGGCTAAATTTGAGATACCGCTATTCTCGGAGCTTTCTTTTTACTATCGTTTTTATAAAGAGAATAGTTATGATTTACAAGAAGAGCTGCACCGATTTGAACTCAACTGGATTCCAAGGGAAAACACTCTTCCTCCATGGGTTTATTCCTTTGTGGTTGCGCCTGCATACCAGAAAAGGTACAGTATGATAGGTTTGGGTTTTGGGTACTGGAGGAATCTGGCGAATAATCACTCTCTTTATCTAATTGTAGAAGATTTCCATCATTACAATCGCTACAGTCGATTTCCCATAAGGATGGAACTGGAGGGGAGAATCCGAAATAATTGGGCGAATCTTTCTTATTATTATCGTTTCACACTTCCAGGTAAAAAAGATTTTTTTCTGTTTGATGAGGTTATTGGCAGGGGAGAACAAGGTGGTAAGGCATTATCTATAAGTTCCCATTATCGCCTGATGAAAAATTTATCGGGTGGATTAAGGCTCAGTTATTTAGAGAGAGATTCATCTTATGTTTCATTCAATACCGAAGAGGATTTCAATTGGCAATGGGAACACTTGTTTGCTGAGCCGTTTTTAGAGATTTGTTTATTAGGAAGGGACAATCTACATATAGGTTTTCCAATGAATTATAAGAGGATATCCAGGGATACACTCGACTACGAAAGAAAAGGGATTGGGATTACCCTTCTTTATAATTATCAGTTTCGTGACTGGCTAACTCTTCTGGTTGGGATTCAAAAATCATGGAGTAGATTAATCGGGGAGGAAAGTTCGGAGTTGAGGGGTGGCCTAAGCATAGAATTCCGGTTTAAGAAGAAGACATATATTGCTATTCGAGAAGTGATTGAACTAGAGTGGCCTCTTTCCAATATGCTGCAAGACCCTCGCAGTCGTGCATTTTTAATGTTTTCTCACCGATTTTAAACATCTTTTGCTCCTTACTCTTGATTCTATTTAGTCAATTACCTACGATAAATAGGTGGGGGATAAGGATGGCCGAGGATGGAAAACCGGAGATAGACGATGAGTTTATAATTATATTGTTTGCGATTATAGAGCAGGGATGGAGGTAAGTATGTTTCTTAGTAAACTAAAATGCTCAGTAATTTTTTTGGTTATTCTCTTGTTGTCAATCGCTGTGTCAGGCTCTGAGGATTTCTTACCTGCTCAAGCAGAAGAACGGATGATAACAGATTGGTTAACAGTGGGTCCCTTCTCCGCTGGTACACGAGAAGGCTATATAGACCCACTATACGAACAGGGTGGCCAACTAAATATCACACCGAAGAAGGGTATGAAACATTCCAGCAGCATGGCAGAAGGTGGCATCATAGAGTGGCAGGAAACTAAAGCTGACGAGAAGGGCAAGGTTGACATTGCATATAAAGGAGTGGGTTGGGAGTCACTGCAGAAGAATCAGGGCTGGCCTGCACTTCAGAATATGAGCTATGGATATACGGAATTCGAGAATAAAGGATGGAAGCGTGCTTTAATCCTGGCAGAAAAGGCAAGTCGGTTTTGGCTTAACGGGACTCCCCATTTAGGAGGTCCTTATGGACATGGCTTTGTCCATATACCCGTGGTATTAAAGGATGGTATAAACCGATTGCTAATAAAACTAAGTGGTTATGAAGCGCTGAGTTTTACTTTCCGGATTCTTCCCGTTGAAGGGCCTGTTATGTTGCAGGTTAAAGATGTAACTGCACCTGATGTTGTTTATGGTCAAACCATAAATAGTTGGATAGGAGTGCCAGTGATAAATACCACGACTAAGACGTTGGATGTGAAACTTACTCTGGGAGGAGATGAACGATTTTGTAAGATTACAAAGATGATTGAGTACCTGGCTCCGCTTTCTATCCAGAAGGTTCCCATTCAACTTATTGGAAAGAGACCCCTGTCAAAAAGTGAAGTTGAGGAAGATAAGGTGCAAATTCCTATAGAAGTTTCTACCACTGGATGGAAAGGCGAGAGCAAGATTGCTCTCATAACCAAAGCCAGAGGAATGGCTTATACAACCACCTTCCTATTATCACTTGATAACTCAGTTCAATGCTTTTCAGTTCTCCCTCCAGAGGACTTTGATTCGACTAAGTCCTATGGTCTGATTCTAACTGTTCATGGAGCGGGGGTTAGATGCGAAGGACAGGTCAATGCCTATACAAAAAAGGACTGGGCCTATGTAGTTGCACCTACCAACAGGCGTCGTTATGGTTTCGATTGGCAGGATTGGGGACGCCTCAATGCCTTAAATACTTTGGAAGAAGCGGTAAAGCGTTTTGACATAGATGAGAACAGAATCTACCTGACAGGCCATTCTATGGGAGGTCACGGAGTGTGGAATATAGGACTTCAGCACCCCGATCAATTTGCTGCTATTGCTCCAAGTGCTGGTTGGAACAGCTTTGAACTTTATATTCCTTTCTTTCTTCGTAAAGACCACACTTTTGCTTCCCCGAAACAACGAACCATATTTGAGCGAGTAAGGCGAGCTAATCGCTCATTAGTGCTTATGGAGAATGCACTTGACCTACCGATATATGTTTTACAAGGAAGTGATGATGAATCAGTACCTCCTACTCATCCGCGCCGGGCAGTGAAAACTCTGCGTAGGCTGGGCTATGAGGTGAAATACAATGAGGTGCCTGGAAAGGGGTACTGGTGGAGAGAAGAAGGTATCCCAGGCACAGCCTGTGTAAACCACCCTGAACTTATGAAATTCCTGAGGGAGAAAGTGAGGAATCCATTACCAAAACACGTGGTGTATAAAACTATGGACCTGGGCTTGAATAACAGGGCTTATTGGGTAAGCATTGAGAGACAGAATGAGGTTTTCAGTGAGTCCATGATAGAAGCTCAAGTTACTGGCGTTCAGTCCATAGGAGTAAATGTTGCCAATGTCAACGAGTTTACGCTTTATCTGAAAAAGGGCTTAGTAGAGCTGGGTAAATTAGAAATTGTAGTGAATGGGACCAAGATAACAACTGAATTGGATAAGTACGGAGAAGTTAAGATTCATCGGACGCTAGAGGGGAAATTTGCCTTAGGAGAGGTGTGCAGGAAGGACTTGAAAAAAACACCAGATATGTATGGCCCGATTAAGGCAGCTTACTTTACCCCATTTGTGTTGATTTACGGAACCAAGAATGAGAATGAGATGCAAAAGATAAGTCTGAACCTGGCAAGAATAGAGGCGCAACAATGGTGGCGTAGAGCAAATGGCTACGTGTGTATAATCCCAGATACCGCAGTGACTGAAGAGATCATCCGGAATTATAATCTGATTCTCTTTGGAGGCCCTGAGGTTAATTCTGTGACGAATAGAATCAATAGAGATCTGCCCATTACCCTCAATGGCAACCGGGTCAAAATTGGAAAACATACCTTTAAAGGTGGTGGTATTGCAGTAAAATTTTTATATCCCAATCCTCTGAATCAACAGAAATTTGTCGTTGTTAATGAGGGTACTGATCAAGGAGGTCTATATTTGACGGGTTCAATAAATACGCTTTATGCAGGTGCAGGTATACCGGATTACCTGATTTATAACAGGCAGACTGAGATCTCGGGAGATTTTCTTGCGGCAGGCTTCTTCGATAATAATTGGAGTGTAAGTGAATCTCAAGGCTATTTCGCACCAGTAATAAAGTGATGAAGTAGGAGTAAGGGGATGTGGGAAAGGAAAGAAAGAGAAGGCAAAATCTGGTATGAGTTAAGCTTTGATTCGGACGCTCTGGTTTTGCAGGGGACAAAATCCTTTGATCCACTGAAGGAGATCCAAGGGAGGCCGTGTGGACTTGGACAGATTCATTCTTCAGTAATTCACAGAGCTTACCCAGGAGTTAAACTGGTCGGAGATGGAATTTTTACAGACGAGAAAGATATTATCATATACGTAAAAACAGCGGATTGTCTCCCTGTCGTACTTTACCACACCGGGAAGAAAATTTTAGCAATCTTGCATGCAGGATGGAGGGGAACATTGCTCCGAATCACAAGAAAGTTTTTTCTAAAAATGAAAAATGATTTGAAATTGGACATCTCTGACTGGATTGTGGCCTTTGGACCCTCCATTAGAAGAGAAAACTATGAGGTTGGAGTTGAGATATATGATTTGTTTAAAATTGAAGGAATCCCTGGTGTTCACATTGAAAAGGCTCGTTATTTTCTTGATCTTAAGGAAGCAAATGTGAGGGAAATGGAGGAGATGGGAGTGAGAACCGTTTATACCTTTCCTGAAGACACATATTCATCAGATGCATTTTATTCTAATAGAAGAGGCGATAAAGAAAGAAATATAACAGCAGGAAAAATAGTTGAGTGTTAACTTTATTTAATACTATAAGTTTGGTCTCCGGTTTTATATGACAGTCAATAATGTAGAGATTTAAGGGGGTGTTGATATGAGAGATAAGAAGGAAAAGATAGAACTTTCCGATGATAACAGATTTAAGAAAAGATGCCTTGAATATGGGTAAAGAGTGGGGAAGTGAGATTCTCGATAAAGATGTAAGGATTTTGACTATAGATGCAAGAGAAGTACACGAACTAAAAGAAAAGTTTGATATTGCATTAATTTATGGACTTTCTACACCGCATTTCAATCCATGGGATATCGTCAGACTCTTCTATTCGGTCAGTCAAATACTTGTAGATGATGGTCTCTTTATTGTAGATGAATCTGATAGAAGAAGCCGTATATTTTTAAATCAAGGCTATAAGTGGTCTCTGGCAGAGATCTTAGATTCGGAGAAATTTATTATGAGTTTTCATACGGGTTACGACGTGACCAAGGGAACATGTAAAAGGACATATATTAATTTTACCAATCCAACAAAGCCAGTAACCACAGAACTCTTTATGTGGGGTCTGGCAGAAGTTGGTGCTCTGATATGGACATTCTTTAAAGACGTTGATTTATTGAATTTGATAGGAACGAAATACTTTATTTTAGGCTATAAACCGAGGAAAATACTTAAACCCGAAGAAATGAAGGAACCGTTTGTAATAAGAGATCGGATTCAAAAATAATTTATTGCATACAGGTCGCTGGGGGTACTCTATCCATCTGTGATAGTATTTTTGATAGCTACA
>Ga0315549_1000240_pt1 | contig 68181 bp, 55 predicted proteins | sample SalMarSW160200MG_FD_203101 | JGI IMG/M metagenome (GOLD analysis project Ga0315549, IMG submission 203101) | Salt marsh sediment microbial communities from the Plum Island Ecosystem LTER, Massachusetts, United States - Salt Marsh Sediment SW1601-200 ...
CGGTCAAGAACAACAATATCATCACGTGAGAATTCCGTGTTAATACCAAAATTGCCGAATCCCATCTGAGGAATCATTTTTTGAGAACCACAGCCTCCGGTTAAAATCAAAGCACTACACATACAAAGAAATAGTTTTTTTGCATTCATTGTGTTACCCTTTCAAAAAAATTAGTTCCTTTTTGCCTGTTACAAAGGCACTCGTGAAGCCAAACCTTACAAAAGAAATATGCGTATTAAAGGAAGCATCTTTATAGTTATTACCGGATTTGTCTATTGTGGGAACTACGTATTTTTTACCCTACAATATAGATATAAATCGCCATTTCATGGGAAAAATCGGGATTTTCGTTGCATTAATGCGGTTTTTGGGTAAAATTATATAAGACGTTTAGTATATCGTATGTAGTATGTAGTACATCGTTTAGCGGAGAGCGAAAAATCGATCGTCTTTCATCAATCGTCAATCTTACATCGTTAGAAATGGGGGAATTAACGATGGAACTAACGTAAGTCTTTATAAATCAATACCATACGTTATAATCATGGAAATTCAACACTACGAAATGATACGTACGAAATTTTAAGCAAATTATGCAAAACAAAGCCAATGTTAAAATAGGCAATTTAGTTTAAGCTCTTTGAAATAAATAGGTTATAAGAAAAAAGGTGGTTTTTGGGCATTTTAACGGCAAAAAACAAAGCCAATTCACCGGCCTTCGGCCGGAAGCTCTAAATTCTAAACTCGAAACACTAAACTAATGAATTCTATAAAAAATTGAAAACACCTGGGTTCGTAGGACTTCGCCGGGGTTGACCAAGTGAAAAATGGAACGTTTATCAATGCTGATCAGACCTATATTATAGAAATATGAAAAAGAGCCGGGACCAGATATATAACGAGCTGCTTGTCATCAAATCCCAGCAGGGAGATAAGGATGCGTTCAACGAGCTTGTCGGCAGATGGCAAAAACGGCTCTGGAATTACGCGTATCGCGTAACCGGCTCGGAGTCGGCGGCGTGGGACATCATCCAGGAAAGCTGGCACGGGATAATTAAAGGTATCAGGAAATTAAATGATGCCGCCCTGTTCGGTAGCTGGGCCTTTAGAATCGTCAATAACAAATGCGCGGACCGGCTGCGAAAGCAACGGCAACAGAATAAACTCGACGACGAGCTTGTGAAAAACATCCGGGACGAATCCAACGAGTCGGAGGGTGACGGTAAATCCGAGCTACTGCTCGAAGCCGTTCGGAAGCTGTCACCCGAACGCCGGGCGTTGGTGACATTAAGATATCGGGAAGGCTTCGATATAGAACAGATAGCAAAAATAATCGGAGTCCCGGAAGGAACGGTCAAATCGAGACTGCATCGAACACTGAACCAATTAAAAGATATAGTCGAGCGTAAACAAAATGAATAACCTGGAACAGGACCTGAAAAAAGTATTAGCGGGTAACGGCGATTTCGACGCTAACAGGAGCGAGACGCTGAGAAAGGAGATAGTCCAAATGTGGTTTGACAAGAATATGCGAAAAACGAAAATAATCTTCTGGATATTTTATCTTTGCAGCATCGGCATGATGATTGCCGGTTACATCGGCCTGCGGTCCGCCGCAAACACGGTCGGAATGCTTTCGTGGGTGCTCTTTTTTATGATCGGCTTCAACTCCACGATTTTGATGAAACTCTGGTACTGGGTCATCGATACAAAATTGAGCGTTCTCAAAGAAATGAAACAGTTGCAGCTCCAGATCGCCGAGAAGACTTCCAGGGAGCAGCCCGCGGGAAATTAGCCGGTCAGAAGCTCGAATTCCTCGACGCTCAGCGATTGTCTTAATTTCTGCAGGGCACCGAGCTCGATCTGGCGGATTCTTTCCTTGCTCAGACCCAGCTCCCGGCCGATTTGTATCAGGGTTTTCGTCTTCTTTTTGACCGGCGAGCCGATAAGGCCGTAACGATTCATGATTATGTACTGCTCACGTTCGGTAAGATTGTCTTTTATAACGCGCGTCAGGCTCTTGTGGGCCCGGTCGATGGCGGCAAAATCCGCCGCTTCCTTGGTTCTTAAATCACGATGGAAACTTGCCAGTGACGCCGCCGTTGTCCTGTCCAGCCGGGAAGCCCTCGCTGGAATCTTGCGGGCGTAGTCTTTGGCTATCGTCCAGGAAGCAAAAGTTGAAAATCGAAAGCCCCTGGTATAATCGAATTTCTCGACCGCCCGCATCAGCGAGACGTTACCCTCGCTGATCAAATCCAGCAGGCTCGCTCCTGCGGATGTGTGTTTGCGAGCGATGCCGACCACAAGTCCCAGGTTAGCTTCTATTATTCTCTTTTGTATAGCTGCGGCCTCGGCTAAGTAGCGTTCTATCCGGCGAATTTTCATCCCGGAGGCCTGAGCCGGTTTTATATCGGCACGTTCCTTACAGGCTAAATATTTCAAATAATTGTACCGGCGAAACAGCTCGGCTTCACTTTCTCTGTTGAGCACGGGGACATTCTTCAATATCTGCAAATATTCCGGCAGCGAACCGTCGGCCAATTTCAACGGTTCGACATTCTTATGAGCGGGCGGCTGTATTTCATCATTCGGCCTTGCCAGAATCTTTTCCGAAGCGTCTTTGGCAAGGAATTCCTCGCTGGCAGTAAAATCGATTTTTGTAGCCAGAAGGATTTTCGCCCGCCTGCCGTTAATAATCCGGTATATCGAACTTTTATTTCTATCGAAACGCGCCATTAATTCTTTAATGTCACAACCCTGTTTGTAGAGCTTATAAATCTCGGCTGCCCTGGCAGGCTCGATGACGCCGGCGGATTTTTTAAGAACGGCCCTCTCGGGATTCGCCCTGTCGTAATCCAGCAGTGTATATCTGATGGTCTCGTTACACTTACCCATTTCGGCGCTTACCTTTTTGATAATCCGGTAATCGGACATATCCGTAGTCGCTCTGAGTTTGGCGGCTTTTTTTACAATCCGGCTTTTTTGCTTGTCCGTCAGCCGTTCAAAACGTTTGGATTTGCCCGTTAGTTCCGGATTTTCCCCGAGGAAATGCTCCACCGACGAATGCAGGAAGCCCAAGCGCCTCATGCTCTTACCAAAAATGAATTTCTCGGCAATCAGGCCTCGCTTTCGCCAGCGATAAATCGTTTTCGGCGTGACCTTCATCTTCTCCGCAAGCTCTTCGAGAGTGTAAACTTTTTCACTCTGCTCGGATACGGGCTGTGCAAGCTGGCCGCTGAGCTTGGAAATAAAAACACGCAAATCCTCCAGCAGATCTTCTCCCTTTATAAACTCGCTGCCGACCGCGCTTTTCAGATGGAAACCTGTGATACGAAAGCACACAAACTCGAACGGATACTCCTTATCCTTTTCGATAATACCAAAGAGTTTCTCCGCAGCATCGAGTTGCTTCCGCCGCTTCTTTTGCGGGGTATATCGAAGCTGAAACAACAACTGGGCCAAACCTGGACTGCTGATCTTTCGCATAACCTGGTTCCATTCTACAAAAACCGACGCAAAAAAAACAGCCGTTAATACGGCTGTTTTTCACCTCCGGAATTTATGCAAACAATCGTTTTTTGCCGGGCAAAAATACGGATCAGATTCGGCCAATCACTTTATTCCATCCGATTCTCCAAATTTACGCCACAAGGCCTTTCGCCATATCTACGGCCGAGGCGGCATCGGCTGCATAGCCGTCGGCCCCGATCTTGTCGGCGTAATCCTGTGTCACGGGAGCTCCGCCCACAATAATTTTGGTTGACAGTCCGGCGTTCTTAAGGGCCGTTACGGTCTTTTCCATACCCGGCATCGTTGTAGTCAAAAGCGCGCTCATGCCGATTAACTGGATACCTTTGGACTTGGCCTGCTCGACAAATTTTTCCGGTCCGACGTCCACACCAAGATCAACGACTTCGAAACCCGCTCCCTTGAGCATCATCGCCACCAAATTTTTACCGATATCGTGTAAATCTCCCTGAACGGTTCCAATCGCCAATTTCCCGATCGGCTCGACGCCGGCTTTGACAAGCTCAGGCTCAAGCACTTCCATAGCCATTTTCATTGCACGGGCAGCTATAAGAACCTCGGGTATGTAAATCTCGTTCTTTTTAAACCGTGCACCGACAACATCCATGCCCGCAATCAGTCCGTCATCGAGGACACTCTTGGCGGCCATTCCGTCAGCCAGTGCCTGGCGGGTTATTTCCACCGACTTATTCTGGTCTCCTTTTATAATCGCATCAGACAATGCTTTCAAATCTGCCATTGACATTCACCTCATTAAAACAGCCATCTTACCAACATTTAGTCTCTATATACGTATGCCGCATTAAATATTATTTAATATCATTTTACAAGCAATAAATCGAGCTTTTTAATGGTAAAAGTTGTTTTATAATAAATTTGGATAGGGATACCAAAATCGAAAATACATGCTTATATCATTTGAAAAAAATCCATATCATGATATAATCATTTTTTCGTTTATTAGGTAACTGCCCGCCTTGCACAGGCAATGTCGGTTACAGGATTTTTTATAGCCTTGGTTCTAAATTTTATGCCCTGAATCGAGGCAAAAACTGCTAAAAAATACTAAATATGAGACTTCAAACATGAGTAACTACATAGTCCTGGTAAAACAGGTCCCTGATGTATCACAAATCACCGACAATGCGTTCGATCCCGAAACCGGCACACTCATACGCACACGATTAGCCAGTGTAATCAACGAACTGGACGCCCAGGCACTGGCCTTTGCGCACTATATGAAAAAAATCAGCTCGGACCGACGGGGCCAAATCATTGCCCTGACAATGGGGCCGCCCATGGCCGAGGAGGTCCTGCGATACAGCCTCAGCAGATGCGTTGACAAAGCGATCTTATTGACCGATAGAGCGCTCGGCGGAGCGGATACCGTAGCAACCGCGAATCCACTGGCATTCGCAGTCAGAAAAATCGTTAAGGAAATTTTCAACAACGATAATGATTACTATGTCGTTTCCGGCATGCAATCCGTGGACGGTGACACCGCCCAGGTGCCGCCGCAAATGGCCGAAGAGCTGTCGCTGCCGTGTATAGCTTATGTCACCGACGCCGAATTCAAAAACAATCGTTTCGTATTCACACGTATTATCAGCGGAGGCAGCCAGATTGCCGCCGCAAAAAAACTACCCGCCGTGATTACCGTCGCCAAATACGAATTTCCCCTTTATGCCACATTTTCAAAAACGCGATGGGCAAACCAGGCGGAGATTATCACCTGGACCAGCGAAGATATCAAAGCCACCCATTTCGGAGTAAAAGGCTCCAAGACGGCTGTCATCAGAGTTTTTCCCCCGGGAAAAAGTATGAGAAAATACCGACAGTTCAACGATGCAAAATCATTGGCCAAGGCGCTCGTCGAGAGTTTCAAAAGCGGCAACGGCGAAAAAGACTCCGCCGGCGGCAAACAGGCAAATCGCTATGTCCTGCCGGAAAAGAGAAAAAGTCTGCTCGAGAGAAATTTCGAAGGGACCAGGAAAGAGCAGGATGATTATGCAATCCTGAGTGAAAAACTTAGGGAACTCGGAATAGAAGAAGCACACCAAATTGATAACGAAGCCCGGCAAAAGATTCTTAAAGCCGCAGGCGAACATTTCCACGAGAGGGCACTGGAAGATATGATAAACGGCCTGGAACTGACCGAACCGGCCTTTAAGGGCGAAGTCTGGGTCGTCGCCGAGCACAGCGAAGGCGTCGTGCATCCGGCTACGTTCGAGCTTATCGGCAAAGCTCGCGAACTGGCGGATTCCCTCGAAACAAAAGTAGGCGTATGCCTGGCCGGGTATCAAATCGAATCTATGGCAAAGGAATTAATAGCCGCCGGAGCGGACAACATCTACATAATTGATGACGAGCTTCTGAACATATTCGATCCGACGGCGTATCGTAAAGCGATTGCAGATGCGATTAAAACATACTGGCCGCAGATTGTCCTCTACGCAGCAACTCCACAGGGAAGAATGCTCGCACCGATGGTATCTTACAGTCTCGAGTGCGGCCTGACCGCGGACTGCACCGGATTAGACATCCGTGACAGCTCGCGAAAAGGAGACATCGCCCTGCTTTTACAGACACGACCTGCTCTCGGCGGCAATGTCATGGCCACTATACGAACGAAAAACTCGAAGTCACAGATGGCGACAGCCAGGCCCGGAGTTATGAAGAAAATACCGCCGGATAAATCAAGAAAAGGCAATGTCATAAAACATAAAGTCGAGCTTTCAGAAGACGATATTTCTCTGGAAGTCATAAGGACCGAGTTAGGCGCCGGTGACGTGAACTTCGGTGCTGAAGTAATTGTCAGCGGCGGCAAAGGCATGCAAAACCGTGACAACTACGACCGGCTTCTGGATACACTTTGTGACGGCCTGACTAAAAAGCTGAATACCTCGGTGGAAAAAGGAGCATCCCGTGCGGCTGTGGAGCAGGGCTTCGTCGAACGGGCACACCAGGTAGGACAAACAGGCACTTCCATCGGACCGAAGCTTTATATCGCTTTGGGAATATCGGGCGCCATCCAGCACATGATAGGGGTCGCCAACACAGAGACTATCGTCGCCGTCAACAGTGATCCGAACGCACCGATATTCAAACAATGCGATTACTATATCGTGGGAACCGTGGAAGAGACGATACCCCAATTAGTTCAGGCATTGGAGCAAATATAAAAAGGAATTCGACACAAAGACAAAAAACAGTAATGGCATGAAGATTAACAATATAGGGTGACTGCCAGGTCTGCAAAGCGGACTGAGTAAATCTCGTCCATTAGTTTTAGAGGTGAATAAAAAGTGTCAAATAACAAAGATTACAACAGAGTAACGGGATTAGTCGTTGGAGCAGGGCCGGCGGGTCTGGCAACAGCAATACAGCTTAAAAGCCTGAAACCGGATATCGATGTCTGTGTGGTGGAAAAATCCGCCGATTTGGGCAACCATAATCTCTCCGGAGCCGTCCTGGAACCCGAACCTCTGCATACACTGCTGGATGCGGCAGCCCCCGGATGGCGGGACACCGATGCCGCCAAAGAGGTGCTGGCAAATATAATAGATAAAGACGATATTTTATTTCTGTTAGGCAAAAAACTGTCTTTCAATATCTTTTTCGCATTAAAGCTCGCCAAAATTTTCAAACTTGGCTTCGGCCAAATGATACATAAGGGCGACTATTCCGTATCGATAAGTAAGCTCACAAAATGGATGGGACAAATTGCAAAAGACGTCGGAGCCGAAGTGCTGACCGGCTTTGCAGTCAATAACATCGTTTTCGATGAATCCTCCGGCAGGGCCACTGGTGTAAAACTCGTCGATCAGGGACTCGACAAGGAAGGCAACCAGCAACCGAATTTCACCAAGGGAGAAATTATTCACGCAGACTTTATAGTGCTTGCCGAAGGATGCGACGGGCTTGTTACGGAAACATTCGTCACCGAGGCAAATCTGCAAAGACAAAGTCCCCAACTGTACTCTGTGGGCGTCAAAGAGCTTATCAAAGTCAGTCCCGAACAATATTCGAAATTCACATCGTCCCGGGTAGTTCATGCGATGGGCTATCCGATCTGGACGCCGATAATCGGGCCGGGCATGTTCGGCGGCGGGATCGTTTACGCCGGTGCCCAGGACCATCTGTCCGTCGGGATGATTGTCGGGGCCGACTGGAAATACTGCGATCTCAATCCGCAGGATGCGCTGACGAATTTCAAGAACCATCGATTCGTAAGGCAATTTATCGAAGGCGGTACGGTCGTGGAAGCCGGAGCAAAGATGATTCCCGAAGGTGGTTATTATGCCATTCCGAGAGAGCCAGTAACAGGAAATATCGGCAAAGCCAACGTCATGATCTTAGGTGACAGCGCCGGTTTCGTCAATATGCTCAAAATCAAGGGCCTGCACAACGCAATCAATTCCGGCATCCAGGCGGCGAAAGCAATTGCACAAACGCTCGACAAGCCCGAATCTGCGGCTTCGGTATATACGAAGCTGATTGAAAAATCCGAGATCAGCAGGGAAATGAAATCTGCAAGAAACTTCCGGCAGACGGTCGCAAAATTCGGGCCTCTTCAGGGTATGCCGCTCTCTATCCTCGGCGGACTTTTGCCGCAGTTCGAGATCGAAAAGGATTACCAGGCAATGACAGTTGCTCGCTACCGTCTCAAGCCCGGCAAGAATTTCGATAAAGACACATTTACCGCAATGGCGGCGACGGAGCATCGAGAAGAGCAGCAGTCACACCTGACGATTCTGGATGCGGACATTTGCAGGACCAAATGCACGCCTTCATTCAACAGCCCATGTATTACATTTTGCCCCGCCGGTGTATATGAGTCCATCCACGATCAGGTAAAGCCGGCTAATCCGTCAAATTGTCTGCACTGCAAGACCTGTCAGAGGAAATGCCCGTTCGATAATATCAGATGGATTGTTCCGGAAGGCGGCGGCGGACCACGTTATCAACGAATGTGAAATAATTCAAAATTTGCCGGTGAGAATATTTTCAACGGTAATCGAAGTGAAATTATCTTACCGAAATCGGCTGAATTACAGGGAATGAAAAATTAGCTGGGATTCTCAGTAAACACTCGTATTAATTGTTGATAACATTTCGCTGGGCTCTGCGCATGCGCCGACGATTCTTCTCGGAGGGCTTTTCATAGTACGCCACGCGCTTCATATCTCTAATCAGACCCTCTTTCTCACAAAGCTTTTTAAAGCGCCTTATCATTTGCTGTACCGACTCACCTGCCCGCGATTTAACTTTCAACATAAAAAAAGAATCCTTATTTTGCTCCTGACATTTTGAGCTATTTAAAACTCTAACCTATATTAATTCGTCAAAAAACGTTAAGTTTTCCAATTTAAAGTAGAATTTACGCTTTTTCAAGTTAAAAATTCTTCCCATGTGCTTTTTACGTCAAAATTGCAATTTATTTATAAAAAAACCGATATATGACCAAAAAAATGCTGATTTTTAGATTTTTTTGTATAATATGGCCAAATATGTTAAAATAGAAAAGCGTTTTTGGAGGTAAATATTTGGAGAAGTTTCGCCAGACGCTAAAAGTAAAAAAAGAGCGGGCCGTTTTAGTAGCCGCCGTCCTGCATAACCCTGATGGGGCGAACGGATTATCCGAGCTAACGGCCTTAGCCGAAAGTGCCGGGGCGGTCGTAATTGACAGGTTTCAGCAAAAAATCCGCAAAATAAATCCCTCCACTTATATAGGCAAGGGCAAAGCCGAGCAGCTCGGAAGCCGGGTTAAGAGGTTCGACGCCAATGTTGTTATCTTCGATAATGACCTTTCGCCCGGTCAAATTCGCGAGCTTGAGAAGATTGTCGAGGCCAAAGTCCTCGACCGGAGCGAATTGATTCTGGATATATTCGCCACCAGAGCCAAAACAAAACAGGCCAAGCTCCAGGTCGAATTGGCCCAGCTCGAATATACATATCCACGATTAACTCGGATGTGGTCGCACTTAGATACGGTGGCCGGAGCAGGCGGCGGTACGACCGCCGGTGCAGTCGGCGGAATAGGAACGAGAGGGCCGGGCGAACAGCAGCTTGAAATCGACCGCCGGCTGGTCAGTAAGCGAATCACGGAATTAAGACGAGAGCTTGCAAAAATAGACAATCGCAGGATTCGTGAGATTGAAGCTCGGCACGGACTATTCAAAATCTGCCTGGTCGGCTATACCAACGCCGGCAAAAGCACCATCCTGAACAAACTCACCGATTCGGATGTTCTCGTCGAGGACAGACTCTTTGCGACCCTGGATACGCGAACAAGAAGATGGATGCCCACAAAGGGAGTGGAAGTACTGCTGAGCGATACGGTCGGTTTTGTCAAAAGTCTGCCGCATCAATTGGTCGCCTCATTTAAGGCCACGCTCGAAGAAGCCGTCAACGCCGATCTGCTGCTGCACATCGTGGACGTGTCCAATCCGAATGCACTGAACCAGATTGAATCGGTCAATAAAGTCCTGGCGGAGATCGGCTGCGGCCAAAAACCAATTTTGGAAGTATTTAACAAAGCTGACATCGTAAAAAACATCGGCGATTTCGATATGCTGCAAACCCTCTATCCCGATGCCGTTAATATATCCGCCAAAACAGGCTTCGGTCTGCACGATTTGAACCGTGCGGTTACAGCGAAATACAAAGGCGATGAGCTTATGATTCGAGTTCAAAGCAGTCCGTCAAACGGCAGAATTCAAAGCTTCCTGCGTGCACACGGCCGAATCCTGAACGAGCAATACACGGATGCTTCTGTCTTCATCGACGCCAAGCTCGGACGAAATCAGCTTCCGGAACTAAAACGTCTCCATCCAGAAAACATCGAAATTATAGAAGAGTGACTACCCCGATACCTTATCCTCGCTGCTGTCGGGATTCTTTCGGATTTTTTGCCTCTATGAACTTTATGATATTATAAACGACTAAATTGTACGGTACGAGAACTGTGAACTTTTCGGCTAATTTGATGACGGCCCCGTTCAAGGCCTCGATTTCTGTCGGTTTTTTAGCGGCAATATCCTGGAGCGTCGATGATTTGTGCCCGGCGGTATCAGGCACAAGTTTTTTGTAAAATATATCGAGAAAATCCGCAGCAGTTTCCCAATGTGTTCGAAAGCCTGCCTTTGTCATTACCCCGAATACTTCCCCGACTATTCCATCCATTATGGAGCGCGTGTATTGTCGCTCGGCCAGCTTCCCGTAAGGGACATCGAGAATGGCACCGAGGGAATTGAGTGCACAATTATACAGCATCTTGGCCCAAAGGTCTTTTTCGATATCTGCGGTCGTCTCGCAGGGTATGCCTCCGTTGTTTATTGACCTGCTCAGTTCTTCGACCTTCGATAAATCCGCACCGAACAGACTGCCGATATGAATCGAGTCCGCATGTACGGTTATTGTCACTTCATTGGGCTTGTATCTGTGGAATCCGGTGATAACACGCGCGCTGTAAATAATTTCCTTATCGAAAAAAGATGTGAAAATATCCGCATTCGACCACCCGTTCTGAAACAATACGATTTTCGTGCTCCCGCCGAACAGGGCCTTATGTCCGGAAAGGTCCTTTGCAGCATGAAACGAATCAAATGACTTCGTGCATACAAGGACATAGTCATACACTCCCGCAGGCACCTCATCCGGCGAAGAAAAACTGCCGAACGCGGAAGGCCCAGCATGGTAATCTCCGAAAATACCCGTCCTGGCAAGGCCGTTTTTCCGCAAAGACAGGACCGTATCTATCCGGGAAATAATATCCACCCGGGCTTCGGATTTCAGCAAACAGCTCGCAAGCCCGAGTCCTACCGCACCACCACCATATATTAATACTCTCATGCGAGCATTATAGCCGGCCGAGAAGCTAATTTCAAACGCCTATTTTCCACATAACATATCGCAGGAAATGATATGGCGAGTCGCTTTAAACATATCCTTGGCGCCTGCACTCAAACGAAATATAATTCACAGAAAGTCTCGTTGTACTTTTATAGAATGATTGCTGATAAAACCGGATTATGAAAGGAATAATTATGACCAGAACGGTTCTGCTGAATATCGCTGTTTGCCTGTCGATGATTGTAGCCGGATGTGCAACTATGAAAAACCTCCAGGTAACGGAAGAATCCGTCATGAAGGAAAACACAACAAATGGAACACAATACCTTGAAACCGAAACCGGTCGCTGGCTCGTACATGATATCAATCGTCCCGCACCGCCGGTCGTCACGCCCGGTACCGAGAGCACGCAGGAGCAACCCGGCAAAGCTCCGTCCGATGCCATTGTTTTATTCGATGGCACGAACCTCTCGGGATGGACTTCCGAACGCGGCGGACCGACAAGATGGATCGCGCGGGACGGTTACATGGAGTCGGTAAGACGCGCAGGCAATATCAAAACGAAGCAATACTTCGGCTCATGTCAACTGCATATCGAGTTTGCGACTCCCATGAGAATCACGGGCAAAAGCCAGGGAAGGGGCAACAGCGGAGTATTTCTTATGTCAACCTACGAAGTCCAGGTGCTCGACTCATACGAGAATTCCACATATCCCGACGGCCAGTGTGCCGCACTATACGGCAGAGTCGTACCTATGGTCAACGCCTGCCGAGAGCCGGGCCAGTGGCAGTCTTACGATATAATTTTTCATCGACCCGTCTTCGATGGAGACAAAGTAATAAAAAAAGCAATCTTTACGGTTTTTCATAACGGCGTTCTTGTCCACGACAATGTAGAGCTGCAGGGCGGTACCGGCTGGATCGACGAACACACGATATCAAATTATTCGCCGCATGAGGATAAACTACCCCTTATGTTGCAGGACCACGACAATCCGGTGAGGTTCCGTAATATCTGGATTCGCGAACTCGAAGACTAATACATGAGACGATAAAAAAACTATGTTCCGGAATATTTCCATAATAGGCGACGGCGGAATGGGTACGGTCTTAGGTATCCTGCTCTGCGAGAAAAATATCCCCGTACGTATATGGGGTTACGACCGCCGGCAACTGGTCCGGATTGAAAAAGAAAGAGAGAACAGGAAGTTTCTGCCGGGCTATAAGCTACCCGCCGATCTCGTCTTCGAGCCGGACGACAAACGTATAATGTCGGGGGCGGATTTAATTATTTCCGCCGTGCCATGCCAGTTCGTCAGAGCAATATGGACCAGATTAAAAGAACATGTCCCCGGGGACGTTCCGATTGTCTCGGTTGCCAAGGGCGTAGAAAACAAAACATTATTGCGTCCGACCCAAATCCTCACCGAGATTCTCGATTTGAGAAGAAAAACCGCTCTGGTGGTATTAAGCGGCCCGACAATAGCCGACGAGCTGGCCAGGAAACTTCCTGCAACGGCCTGTGCGGCGGCTTATAACGAAAAACTGGCGAAGCAGGTCCAGCAAACTTTCAGCGTCCCCTGGTTCCGCGTTTATACCAACACCGATGTTGTCGGAGTCGAGCTGGCCGGCGCCATGAAAAATATCATCGCAATAGCCGCGGGAATTATAGACGGCACAAGAGCCGGAGATAACGCAAAAGCAGCACTGCTGACCAGAGGGCTTGCCGAAATAACCCGCCTGGGAATCGCCTGCGGAGCAAAACCACAGACATTCGCGGGACTGACCGGCCTGGGCGATTTGGTGACAACCTGCATCTCACCGACGGGAAGAAACCGGTCATTCGGCGAAAGGATCGGTAAAGGACAAAGCACCGAGCAGGCCCAGGGGACAACCGAATCGGTCGTGGAAGGCGTCGCCACATGCAAATCCGTTGTTGCTCTGGCCCGGCGATACAATGTCGAGATGCCCATCACGAAGGCCGTCTATCAGGTGCTGTTCAAAAACAAACCGGTACAAAAAGCAATCGAGGACTTGATGAACCGCAGACTCAAGGCCGAGTGATTTACCTGATTCATAACCTAAAAATTCCACCGTCCTATAAATCCTTTGTTCCGCTTTCCCCCTCCAACGGCATAAAAATATATTGCAACAGATTCAGGGATTAATCCGTGTCTTTATAAAAAAAACTGCCGTCTTCAAAATGTTTTTTGCCGATTAACAACATTAATTTAATTAGCCTTTTTTATAAGTCCAAAATCGCTCCGGAGCATTCGGTTCACAGATATTATTGGTCTTACAACTTACGTTGTGTGATTCATACCGATATGAGCAACGAATATTTTTTCCTATATTTGGCTCTTCAGGTTTCTGTTTCATATATTTTACGTGGTGAACGTTACAGGTGAAAATCCTGATAGAAGATAGGAATTTTTGGGTGAAATAATTCAAAAAATGTTTGGCCTTTCGAAAAAAAATACATACTCAATCGGAATCGATATTTGTGACGATAGTCTTAGATTAGTCCAGCTCGGAAATAACGGCAAAGGCATTCATCTGGTTGCCGGGATTACCGAACCAACACCCGAAGAGATAGAATTCGGCAGCATCACCTGGCAAAGATGGGCGATTGAGGCAATCCATAAACAAATATCGAAAAACAATTTTCAGGGTAAAGAAGTGATAGCCGGTATCCCGACAAACGCGATCTTTATTGACCACATGAAAATGCCCAAGGTAAACCAGGAAAAACTTGAGGACGCCCTGTTTTCAAAGATAAAACAGAAGCTTCCGTTCGAATCGGACCAGGACAATACGATGTTGAAGTACGTTCAGACGGAGCAGGAAAATATTCTGGTGATGGCAACCGAGCGCACAATCATCGACAGGCACCTGGCAATTTACGAAAAGGCCGGAACAACAATTAAATCCATAACCGTCTGGCCTACGGCATTGGTAAATTGTTACACGACTTTTTTCGGCAGACGTAAATCCGACCTCGAAGCAATAGTAATGCTTATTTGCATCGAAGCTAACCGTACGAACGTGGTAATTTGCCGTCATAAAAGCCTGCTTTTTGCCCGCTCGATACCGATAGGATCCGGGAAACTCCTCGACGAAGCGGAAATAGACAGGCTGGTATTCGAGCTTACTTCATGTAAACGGCAATTCGCAGCGATACACAAAAACACCCAGATCGAACGGTCAATATTCCTTTCGAGCCGGGCCGCGGACAGAAATATATGTGCAATAATAGCAAAACAGATGGAAATGCCCGCACAGATTGGAGACTGTCTGGCGGCAGTGGATATAGCCGGTTCATTTCGTCAGGGAAGTAACGCCGAATCAGATAAAAACGAGTCAGGCGATCCGATAGACAGGAGAAATTGCCAGGTCAACTGGGCAATTGCTTTTGGAATGAGTCTATCGTAAGCACGGGTTCAATATAAAAAGGGAGATAAAAAAATGGTTAATATAAATTTTGTTCCTGATGACTATATTCAAAACAACGAATCCAAAAGAACAAACCTGATGTATCTTATTCTGCTTGTTGTTGTGATGACGGCCTTAGGCGGCTCATTCGTAACAATCAAGATACGTCAGCGTGCCTGCCGGGCCAAGGAAAATCTCATAAACACGAGAATGGCCAAAATGCACGAGGCTATCCAGCAATTCGATGAGCTGCAGGTTAAGAAAAGAGCGATGATGAAAACGGCTCTTACGACCGCGGAACTGCTCGAACCGGTACCAAGGAGCATATTGCTGGCTTCGTTAACAAACAACCTGCCTTCGGGAGTTTCGTTAGTTAATCTGACCCTGCTCCAGAAGGAGCCGAAAAACAGTAGCCATGTTTCGGTGTCAAGTAAATACAAGGCAACACAGGCAGAAAAGAATGCCGGCCAATCCAGATTATCGCCGGAGCAAATGCTGGAGACGCTCATAGAAATCGAAGGTATGGCCCCGAGCGACCTTCAAGTGGCCTCTTACATCGAGAGGCTGAGTAATTCAACATTGATGGACAACGTGGCTCTGGTGGAGTCAAAAGAACACAAAATAGATGACGGCACATTCAGACAATTCAAACTTACGGCAATGCTTAAGAACGATGTGCATCTGACCAAGAATGATGTCGAGACAATCAGAAAAAAGGCCGAAGGAACAATATGGAATTTCTAATGCCGGTACGGACAGGATAAATGTTCCTGAACCGAAACGGCATGTTACATAGATGAGGGTATAATCATGACAAGCAGTTTAAGAAAAATTATATTCTTCGTATTGTTAGTTGGCGTCTCTGCTGCCGGCTACCAATATATGATTAAACCGGCAAACAAAGATTTGGCCGAGGCAAAAGGAAAGCTCGAAACGAAACTGGCACAACTGGTCAAATTCGAAGAAGCCGCTTCGGCGGCGAACGATCTCGCAAAACAGCTCGAAAAGCTGCAGGAAGCAATCGAATTCTTCGAAAGCAAGCTGCCGCCCACGAGTCAAATTCACGAAGTGCTCGAACAGGTAACGGTAATTGCACAAAAGGAGGGACTCAAGCCAAAGACAATTCGAACACTGTCGAGAAAAGACAACAGCGGTTACGTAGAGCAGCCTTTAAAAATGCAATTAGAGGGGAATTTCAGCTCTTTTTACTCTTTTCTTTTAGAGCTCGAGAAACTCCCGCGTATCATGAAAATTCGGGAGCTTAAACTGGAAAAACAATCTGCTGACGAAGGTCAAATTACTGCCGATTTTATAGTAAGCATATTTTTCCAGAATACATTCGGTTAAGAGACCCAAAAAACCCTTTTATTAGAAACAATAAACAAGAAATGAACGGAGCTTAGCAATGTTGTCCTTTTTACGAGATTCAAACCCCGGAGATTTACCGGCAAACGAAGCTGCCCGTAATGCACAGGAAAATCCTAATGCCAAAACCCGTGAACAGGAATACTTCACGGTGGCATCCCACGGAAGAGCGGTTCGCAAGAGCACGACATTACTCGCCGTTTTGTTTATTATCGGCGTGATATGCCTTGGGTTCATGATTAAAAAGAGAGCGCCCCAAACAGCTTCTGCAAATGGAGTCGTTCCCGAAGAAACACAAATAGAAACGGCCATAGCCCGCCTTACCGGAATCAAATCGGAAATGTTCACCAGTATGGATGAAATAGTCAGTAAATTCTACGAATTTTCCGATGTACTCCAGGTAAAAGTTGAGGAACTTTCGAAGAATCCCTTCCAGTTCGAGATGTTTCTGTCCAACCTGAAAAACAAAGCCCCCGCCGCGGATGAACCGGTTGGAATAGATCCTGAAGCTATCTGGCAACAGCAAATAAGGCAAAAATCAAAGGAAATGAAGCTCGACAGCATTATGCAGTCCGACATGGGTAAATGCTGTATGATCAATAATAAAATCCTTTACGCAGGAAATTCGATCGACGGCTTTAAGGTTCTCGAGATCGAAGATACCCAGGTTAAGCTCGGCTCGGGCGGCGTGGAAATAGTATTGACTTTGTCGAAATAAAACCGCCCCTGTAAAAAATTGAAAACGAACGATATTAAATTAATGATATCAATAATACATTGAAACGGCAGATAAATCCTTTTTGAGAGAGGTGTGATATGATAGATGCGAAAACAATTTTGGCGGACGTGATCGATAACGGAGCAAGTGACTTACATATTAATGTCGGGATGCCGCCGGTACTACGAAGAAATACGGAGCTGGTCGAGCTGGATTTTGCCGCCGTCAGCAACGAAGACGTAAAAGAAATGCTGCTTTCCATGGTCGGGCCGGACAAATTCAAAAAAATAGAGGAACATAAGGACCTCGATTTCTCGACGAGCATTGATGACGGACACCGTTTCCGTGTTAACGCTCATTATCAACGGGACACAATTGCAATATCGTTTAGAGTTATCCCGAATCAAATCCCTGCAATAGATGATTTGCACCTCCCGGCGGTGGTTAAGGAGCTTACGGATTTACCGAGAGGTTTGGTGCTCGTAACCGGCCATACCGGATCAGGTAAAAGTACGACTCTCGCCGCGATGGTAGAGCTGATAAACACAAAATACGGAAAACGCATTATCACGCTGGAAGATCCTATCGAGTACATGATCGAGAACAAAGAATGTATGATAGAACAGCGTGAAATCGGCGGAGATTGTCCGAATTTCGCATCGGGCCTCAAGCACGTGCTGCGGCAGGACCCGGACATCATCATGGTCGGCGAAATGAGAGACCTCGAGACAACCGGCTCAACGGTCACCGCCGCCGAAACCGGTCACCTCGTCTTCAGTACGCTGCACACGATTAACGCCGCACAGACCATCGAACGTATTATTGATATCTATCCGGCAACACAGCAGAATCAGATTCGAACGATGCTCGCCAACACCCTGCAGGCTGTTGTCTCACAAACATTATTCAGGCGTGTAGATGAGCCGGGAATGGTCCCCTGTACGGAGATATTGCTGTGTACTTCGGCTGTGAGAAACTGCATACGTGAGAACAGGATATACGAAATACCGAACATTATCGAAACTTCGAGAAGGCTGGGTATGCAAAACCTGGACAACAGTATTTCAGATATGTATTTCCAGGGTTATATAGACAGGGAAGAAGCGATAATGCGGTCAAGCAATCCCGCCAAGATGGAAAAGACTCTTGTACCTGTCGATGAATTTGAAGTTGTTCAGCCGCCAAGCGGTGCAGCGGTACAATGATTCCAGATAAAACATAGACTGGCCGACAAACTTAATAAGTTGGAGCATAAATATGTTTGAAGATTCTTTGAGAAACCAAAAAGGCGCAACTGCAATTGCAGAAAAATTGCACCAAAACCGCAATCCGGGCGTTCAGGGCCAAAATAACGCGGATCCTGCCTCGGTATCGAAACGGTCGCACCAAAACAGGCACCAAGGTATCTGGGGAAGCATCAAAGATTTCAAGGTCGAGTTCGGACCAAGCAGAAAGGATATTTTAAACTTTACGAACCAGCTCGCAGTTATGGTCCGGGCGGGAATAAGCCTCCAGGATGCACTCGAATCGATAGCCGAACAAAATGACAAGAAAAAATTCAAAAATATCATATTCGATCTGAAAAACCGCATCGAGGCCGGACAAAGTTTTTCCCAGGCGCTTGCAGAGCATCCGCATACATTCTCGGATCTTTACATAAATATGGTAGCGGCGGCGGAAATAAGCGGCTCTCTCAGCGATATGCTGCAGAAGCTGGCCGAATATCTGGATTCCGAAGCCGAAACGCGCTCGCAGGTCAAAGGAGCGATGGTGTATCCTATCATCATAGCTTTTATGGCGATAGTGGTAACTATTTTCCTTTTATGTTTCGTTCTGCCGCGTTTTACGGCAATCTTCGCCGGCAAGGAACATTTGTTACCGACACCGACTAAGATATTAATGGCCACCAGTGCATTCCTGCGCGGTTATTGGTATTTTATTGTCCCGGCCATCGGCGCTTCTTTCTGGGGATTCTGGTACTTTACCGGCACTACCGTCGGCAGACTGTGGTGGGACAAGACGAAGTTAACAATGCCCCTTATTAAAATATTGTGCCGAAGTCTTTACATCACGAGGTCCCTGCATACCATGGGAGTATTGACAAGAGCTGGCGTTCCGATACTCAACACAATTTCAATAACGGCCCAGATAGCAGGCAACGTCCTCTACAAAAACATGTGGCTCGGCGTTTACGAAGAAGTCCGCCAGGGTAAAAAAATAGCATCCAGTCTCGCCCAGTATAATCTGATGCCGAGTAACGTCGTACAGATGATAAGAAGCGGCGAAGATTCCGGAACAATGAGCGACGTGCTCAGGGACGTTTCCAACTTCTATGCAAGAGAGCTTAAAACTGTAATCAAAACGGTGACATCAATGATAGAACCCATAATGATCGTTGTGATGGGTCTAATTGTCGGCTTTATCGCCATGAGCATTATTCTGCCGATATTCAAGATGTCCAGCGTCGTTCTGGGTAAATAAACATTTTTCATCTAACCGGAGGATATAAACATTAAATAAAGATTGGGGGGACAAAATGGAAAATAAGAAAAATAAAAGCGGCTTCTCCCTCATTGAGGTCCTGATTGCGATACTGCTCGTCGGGCTTGCAATCGCCTCCCTCGTCGGTGCCAACAGCGCATTTACCCAGTCCAACGGCGCCGGTACGGACTTGTCAACCGCCGAGTTTCTCCTCGAACAGATCAGAGAGCTGACCGCCCTGCTGCCGGTCATCGACCCGCTTACGGGAACTTCCACATTCGGTGCGGAAACCGGCGAAACACTCACCACCTACGACGACCTGGACGACTTCGACGGTGCTGTATTTTCCCCCCCGATTAACGCCGACAGAAATTCTCTGAACGATTTTACCGCTTACAGTCAACAGGTGACGGTAGAAAATGTCAGCGCATCCAATTTCGAGCAGGTCGTGAGTGATCACGGCAGTAACTTTATTCGAATAACCGTAAAAATTTCGATGAACTCGAAGGAAATAAGCTCGGCAAGCTGGCTTCGGGCCAGATACTAAAATCGCTGGGCGTACCTCGTGAAATTATGCGAGAGACGCTTTACAAACTGGTATTACGAAATGAAAAATATGCCAAATAAAACCCGTTCAGTTCCGCCCGCCGCTCCGACTCGCGTCGAACGACGCGGGGGCAGGCTGGCACAAGAGCACGGTCAAAAGATACGGGGCACTTATGTAAGTCCGCGGAATTCAGCCGCAAGACGCAGCCGGAGAAAACGCGGCGCTTGTGACAGCTCCGGCGGTCCGGTCGCAAGACCTCGCCGGGAGGGATTATGGAAAGCCGCCGGAGGCAAAACCGGCTTTACCATCGTGGAATTGCTGATTGCTCTGGCAATAGCAGCTATATTATTGGCCTCTGTTGCCGTCGCCATCAACGCCTCGGCCATCAATTATAGTGAAAACGAGAAAATGTTCAAAACAATCAATAGCGCCAGGCAGGCTCTGTTTCGCATGACTACTCAGATAAGGACCGCCGACGCCGTCGATCCCAACGCGGCATCGAACGTATGCTCGATGATTACAGCCGACGGAGAGGATATCACGTACTTTTACAACAACAGTGAAAATAAAATCTATCTGATTACGAACGACGATACGACCGACAGCGATTACGTCCTCTGCGAAAATGTCACCGCCATGAATATAACAAAAAACACCGTGCTCGAAGATGCAATAATAAAAGTCAAAGGCGTCCAGATTTCAATAACGGTCCAAATCGGCGACTCTCAGCGAACGATTGCATCCGCTGCGGTAGTTAGAAGAAATTTGAATTAACGATTAATAGTAATCGTTATAATTCATTAGAATACCCCGCCCCAAATACTATACGTCAATCCCTATTCACTATCCATCGCCGGCCAATCCACGCCTTTTATGCCGTGCACCGTTAAATTCGCATCCGGCAGCCCGTCTCGTGCCGGCCGAATCTGCTTAGCCTTCAGCATCCGTATCCGGCCATCGACAAAGAGATAATTCCGCGAACCTTCCCAGCACCACCAGCCGCTGTCGTCGTCTATCGGCGAATGATTGCTGAGCCACTCGCCTATGAGAATCTTCCCGGAAGGTTGGGTGACATCCGAAGACCGCTGCCGAACCGATGGCTGCGGATTGCTATACGTATCTTCGTAGCTGCTCATGCCGTCTATCTGTTCGGGACTGTGATAGAAAGCCATCGAGTAAGAGTAACTGGTCGATTCGTATTTTTCTTTTGCGATGCGGTCCTGCGGGCAGTACAGAACCGACGGATTGTTCACATCGATATTACCACCTAAGAAAGGCCCGACAAACGACCTCCAGCCTCGTCCCATCCAGAGCCAGTAACCGGCTGGCAGAGGGTCCTCGGCACAGGGGAAAACATCGTCGTTTGCGCCCATATAAAGATTCAGGGCAATATCGATTTGCTTTAAGTTATGAGCGCACTTCAGCCGCATGGCCGTCGATTTTGCCTTCCGCAAACCCGGCATAAGTATCGAAAGCAAACCGGTGATAATTGCAATAACAACAAGCAGCTCTACCAACGTAAACCCCGTGAGAAAATTTTCTCTGCTTTCTAAAGGAGTAAAGCCCCTTTCTGGCTTGTCTGTCAGTGCCTTATTACATATTGGATTCTTATAAAGCCTCATATTTCCGAATCCTAATACCGAATACCGGCATCCGAAGCAAGTCTAAAATCCTCACTCGCTTCGGCGAAAACTTACACCCTTAACTAAAACCAAATAACTTTCTAAAATTTTTCAAAAAACATATCAACATCCTGCCGATTGATTTCGCTTTTAATAATAGAAACAGGGAGATTCTCTGTAAGCGTAAAGGTATTAGGCGTATGGCAAAAAATTTTCACTTGTAATATATTACAACAGAACGGCTTATGAAAAAGTCAAAAAAAAAGCAAATTCTCTTCCGTGCGCTTTTAGCATTTTTTACCACTACTGATATGAACCTGCTTTTTCTATGGCGTTATGAGGTATAATCGGCAGTTAATTCTGCTGTTTATGATAAAAAACGAAAAAATCGCGATTTTTGTATCAATAAATTACTAACGACAAACGCCTATATAGAAAGAAGGTGATACCGATGGGCAGATAAAGGATTTTATTAAATTGTGGATGAATTTACTTGATTTTTTTATTAATTTTGGGATGATAAATTTTGGAAAGGGAGTTTCCTCATGAAGAAATTAAGCGCTTACAGAATCTCTATTGTTATTGGCCTGACCTTAGGGCTAATTATTGCTTGGACGAGTGCTATGTCAAACGAATTAAGCACAAAAGATACATCGTTCTTTATGGGAGGAGAGGAGGTAGACTATGGTTGTTGTAGAATTACGATTGATGGCACTGAAAACTGTCCGGGTTCAGATTGTTCTGTCCCATGGACTAACTGTATGATGAATACTAACTATTCAAAAAGATGTATGGTAGACTATTGCCATGCAAAAGATCCTTTATGTACTGGCGGTAACCGTTATGGAGTATGCAAATAGTTGTGATGAAATAGTCTTTTATGAGAATCTATTTGTAAATACGTGGTCTTGCTTAGGCAAGACCACGTATTTAACAGAAATGATAGATTTATTGATAGAATATATGTGGTATATCTATGTAAGTGAAATTGATTTAGGTTAAGAAGATAAAAAAAAGGAAACATTATTCAGATGGGGCCATCATGTTTAAAATTAAACTTTTACTTTCTGTTCTTTTGCTTTTAGTGAGTGCAAGTGTTGGTCAATCAGGACAGTTGAATTCAGCGGACATCCTTGATATGTACCAAGAAGCGATGGAAAAATCGTTATTACTCAGAAAAAAATGTGCGCATAAGGAAGAGATCAAACAAAAGGATATAGAAAAGTATGAAGCATCAGAAGGTTATAAAACTGAGGTGTATACCTCAACGAGCGAAAGAACTTATTTACGCGATTCCAATCGTATAGACTGCCGTAATGAGTTTGAGGTTATTGAATTGAACACAAAGAACAAATATCAACATCTCCGTAATGAGGAGTGTGGTTTCACAGCCTATAACTTATTAGGCGAGAGTTCTCCGTTTATTACTGCCTATAAGAAGAATCCAAGGGGATTTGAACTCAGGAGCTTAGATACTGCAGGAGCAGCTTTTGAAGGGTATATAACTGGGGACTCATATAAATTCCTTTGGGAAGTTCTCAAGGGTGAAAAGGATTTAAGACTCCGAGATGAAATAGAGGAAATTGATGGACATAAAACATACGTTCTCGAAGCGAAGACTAATCACGGCCATTATACGTTGTGGATAGATCCCAATTGTGGTTTTAATTTGAGACGTTGTATTGTACACAGAAAAGACAACGACTTAATAGATGGTGAACCTTTGAATAAACCACCAAAACAACCTTCAAGCCCGTTATACGGAAGAAAGAGGTTTCCAGTTATAGAACATATATTCAAGCTTGACTCGGTTAAAATCAAGAATTTCGACGGTCTTTTTCTGCCGGTTGAAGGAATTGTAACATTAAATCAGAAATTCTCGAACGGTGGTGAATATAACAGGCAACACTCATATAAGCGTTTTGATATTGACCTGGACCCGGATTTTAGCAAATTCGAGAAAGCCTTTGTTTTGGATGTACCTGACGGTACTCGTGTATATTATAGAGACATGCCAGATACGGGAGTATTGTATACCTGGCAGGACGGTGAGGTTGTGCCGGATACAGATGATATTGTAATTGAAGAAATTGATAAAACAACAAAACAGATCATGGAAAATGGAGATGTTCCTCTCAAATTGGGTTCCGTCAAGGAAACAGAAAATACAGATGATGAACCAAACGTTGTCGGAAATACACAAGCAGATGTTGCAGACTCTCAACCTGAGATCCTTTCAGAAACGAATATACCATCATTTTACATTCTAATTCCTATAGGTTTGCTGATTGTCGCTGTCATTGGATGGAAGGTATTTGGTCGGCTTAAAACTTAAGGAGAAGCAAGAATGTGGAACTATAATTTCATGGAAGAAATAACATGGAAGTTAATGTTGGTGATATGTGTTTTAACGCTATCAATCACAAGCACAATATATGCGGCTGATGCTGATATAGATAAAAAAAATAAACCTAATACTACTTCCATACATAATTCATCGGGTCCATATTGTGGTCTTTATTGCCTTTATACTATAATAAAACTTGCCGATATAGATGTTGACTTTGTAGAATTAGTAAAAAATAAATACCTCGGCTCTCGCAAAGGTAGCTCAATAGCGGAATTAAAAAAAGCAACAGAAGATTATGGATTATATGCTGTATTAGCAGGAAATTTATCCAGCTATGATCTGAGTCATTGTCCTTATCCTATTATATTGCACGTAAAGTATGGAATCGAAGCCGGGCAATACAACCACTACGAATTATTTTTAGGAACAGAAAACGGAAAGGCAAAAATTTTCGATCCACCTAATCCGGTCAAGATGGTTTCATTTGCCGAGTTAGCACCTCGATGGGACGGTAACGGCTTGCTTGTCTCTGCCGAGCCGATCAAACTTAATGCTGTATTTGCTCCAGCCCGGAAGCGGTTTATAATATATGCCGCCATTGTGATTTCAATAATACTTGTTCTTCATTGGGCAAAAAGATTGGTGCCGGTGACATTGACAAACTCTCGAATTAAGGTAATGTGTTTATCTATTGCCCAAACTACAGGATTCATAATCTTAGCTGTACTTATCGGGATGTTTTATCACTTTGCCAATGATGCAGGTTTGTTGGCTAATGCAAATGCTACAGCTTCGATACAAAAAGCCCATCAGGGCAATTTCATTTCTAAAATTAGCGAGAGGAAAGTCCATAAATTACTCGATATCGATACCATCTTTATTGACGCCCGGCTAAGTCGCGATTATAAAGCGGGACACCTTGAAGGAGCGATTAGTGTGCCCGTGGATTCCAATGATGTAGAACGTCAAAAGGCAACGGCTGGTATTGCTAAAGATGCACGGATCGTAATGTATTGTCAAAGTTCCGGCTGTAAATACGCCGAGATTGTAGCAATCAAGCTTATCGATGATGGCTACTCCAATATCTCCATATACAAAGGCGGCTGGGCCGATTGGGTAGAGAAAAACGGAAGGAATAAGGAAACATCATCATGAAATTCAATACAATAATACGACAAAAATTAATGCCCAGCTTTACATTGCTTGTGCGATTAGGTATAGGGTGCATGTTCATTTACAGCAGTCTGCCTAAGATACGCCAGCCTTACGACTTTCTCGCTAATGTCTATAACTTCGAGCTTGTGGGACCTAAACTGGGGATGCTAACAGCAATGATACTACCCTGGGCGGAACTATTAGTTGGGATATGTCTGGTCGGTGGTATTTTTGTCAGTGGTGCCTTGCTGGTCAGTATTTGTTTGGGTGCGATGTTTACATTTGTTCTCGCTTCGGCATTATATAGAGGTTTGAATATTAGCTGCGGCTGTTTCGGTTCATCTTTTGCAGATACAATAGGCTACTCCACTCTCGTTCGAGCAATCATAATAATGCTGCTTAGTGCCACTGCATATTCTTATAAAGTCCTATTGCAGCCACACTTTAAATAACGGCCTTCTATTATCGACATACGCGCAAACGACGAATCACTAACCACGAGCCACGAATCACGAGCACCGAGTCATGGACATTTTTTGGTTAAAAATGAGGATTTTTATTGCATTAAGGCGGTTTTTTCTTTATAATACTCGATGGACTATGGAAGGTTCGTAGCGGCGTAGAGTAAGGGATTAGCATATCAAAAATCAAAATGAAAAAAGCAAAACTACAACTTAAAAATTAAATATTTAGCCCCCGGACTTGTCCGGGGGTTAGATGTGGCGGCCATATGGGGAATTCGACAAATGTAAAGAAATCTCTACAAATTGACCCTTTTTGAAAAAACAAAGCCAATTTGGGTCGGGCCCAAATTGGCGTAAGCTCTTTGATAACAATATAATATAGCAAAATATCAGCATTTTACCGGCGAAAAAACAAAGCCAATATTTAGCCCCCAAGCCAGCTTGGGGGGCTATTCGACGGTTACGCTTTTTGCTAAGTTCCGCGGCTTGTCAACATCGTGGCCGCGAAGCACGGCGGCATGATAAGCCAAAAGCTGCAACGGCACCACGGCCAGCATCGGCTGCAAAAGAGTCGGGGCATCGGGAATTCTAATCACATGATCGGCATATTTCTCAACGCTTTCATCGCCTTCGGTAGCGACAATGATGATTTTGCCGCCCCGCGCTTTGACCTCGGCGACATTGCCCATAATCTTATCATGCTGCGGGCCGGAAGTGGCGATAAATACCGCCGGCATCCCGTCCACAATCAATGCGATTGGGCCGTGCTTCATCTCCGCAGCGGGCAGACCCTCGGCGTGGATGTAGCTGATTTCCTTGAGCTTCAAAGCACCTTCGAGGGCGATCGGATAATTCAGACCCCTGCCTAAGAAAAGCCAGTTGTCCCTGTCGATATTCGCAGCGGCAATCTCTTTGATGTGGTCGGAGTGTTCGAGTATCCGGCTGATTTTTTCCGGTATCTGGGTAAGCTCGCTGAGGTACATGTTAGCTTCGTCGCTGCTGATATGTCTCCTCCTGCCCAGCTCGATTGCCAGCATTGTCAGGACGGCGACCTGTGCCGTGAAGGCTTTCGTACTGGCGACGCCGATTTCGGGTCCGACGTGCAGATAAACTCCCGCATCTGTCGCCCTGGCGATGGACGAGCCTACGACATTGACAATGCCGAGGACCGTCGCTCCGCGATCTTTGGCCTCTTCCACGGCCGCAAGAGTATCGAGGGTTTCCCCCGATTGACTTATGGATATGACAATGGTACCGTCTTCGATAATAGGATTACGATACCGAAATTCGCTGGCGTACTCGGTTTCAGCGGGGATGCGGGCCAGTTGCTCGAACAAAAATTCCCCGACAAGGGACGCATGGAATGCCGTGCCGCAAGCGGTCAGAATCAGACGTTTGGCACGCGTTAATTCCCGCAGGTACGAATCTATTCCGCCGAGCCTGATTCTGTTTCCCTGCCTGTCGATTCGCCCGCCCATACACATACTCAGAGACTTGGGCTGCTCGAAAATTTCCTTGAGCATGTGGTGCTGGAAACCGCCCAATTCGATTTGTTCCAGTGAGAACTCGATCTGCTGGAGGTCTTTGGCCACCGTGACATTATCGATTGTTTTCGTCTTAAATCCTTCGGGGCCGACGGTGACAATTTCGTTGTCCGACATATATATCGCCTGGGTCGTATGCTCGACGATAGCAGCGGCGTCAGAGGCCAGGATATATTCGTTTTCGCCGAGCCCCAGGATCAAGGGGCTGCCCCTTTTGGCACCGATTAGCATGCGCGGATAATCAGAGCAGACAATTGCCAGGCCGAATGTCCCGTGCAGTTCCCGAAGCGCACGCCGAACGGCCCATTCGAACTTGTTCTGCCCGTTACGCTGTTCCCCGGTATCGTCCCCTCTGGCATAAAAATAGCCGATTAAATTCGCTATGACCTCGGTATCGGTATCGGTAACGAATTCGACGCCTTCGGTTTGCAGCCACTTTTTCAATGTGTCGTAATTTTCGATAATGCCGTTGTGAACGACTGCGATTTTGCCGGAGTAATCCAGATGCGGATGCGCGTTGACAGTATTCGGCTCTCCGTGAGTAGCCCACCTCGTATGGCCGATACCGAATGTTTCCGCGACGTCAGGCTCACACAGAATTTGCTCCAGGGCACTGATTCTGCCGCTGGTCTTTGTGATCCTTATTCCCTCTTTTCCCAGAAGAGCCACGCCGGCCGAGTCGTAACCGCGATATTCAAGTCGTTTCAATCCCTCTATCAGAATCGGCTGTGCAACTTTTTTTCCAAGGTAGGCTACTATTCCACACATTTGCTATTTACCACTCCCAATTTTTACGATAATATTTGCTTTCGGTCATTTGGGGCTAAATAAGGCTCTCTGATAGTAAATGCAAAAAAGTAATAAGTCAATAATAAATTATGATAGTTGTAATTGATTATAATGTGGGAAACGTCCGGAGCGTTTGCAATGCATTTCGGCATATCTGCTGCGAGGCGGTTCTCAGTCGCGATACTAAGACTATCGAACAGGCTACTGGGCTGGTCTTGCCGGGCGTCGCCGCTTTTGGTTTCGCCGTTAACGCTTTAGGCTCGCTCGCCGGTCTTGTTAAAGAAATCGCCACAGACGGCAAGCCTCTGCTGGGTATATGCGTAGGCTACCAAATGCTGTTCGAGACCAGTAGCGAGTATGGCCGGCACAAAGGCCTTGGTCTAATCGGTGGTGATGTCGTCCCAATCCCGCCGGGGCGGGTGATTCCACACATGGGCTGGAATTTGGTCGAGATGCCGGAGGACATGAATTTATTCGCCGGTCTCGGAAACGAGAAACACTTTTACTTTGCACACTCGTTCTGCGCCGAACTTGCGGACGGTCAGACAAAAATTGCCTATACCGATTACGGCTTCGAGCTTGTCGCCTCGGTACAAAAAGCGAATATATACGGCACGCAGTTTCACCCGGAAAAGAGCGGTAAGGCCGGACTAAAAGTGCTGCAAAACTTTTATGACATTTGTAAACAATAAAATAAGGACCCCGCGTCAAACGCAGGGCTAAATATTAAAAATGCTTACAAGAAGAATTATACCGTGCCTCGATGTAAAAGATAACCGCGTGGTCAAGGGCGTGAATTTCCTGAACCTTCGCGACGCCGGCGACCCCGTGGAATTAGGCGCCAGATATAGTGACACCGGCGCCGATGAGCTGGTGTTTCTCGATATAACCGCGACAATCCGCTCGCGTAAGACAATCGTCGAGCTTGTGGAAAAAGTCGCCGCAAACGTCTTTATCCCGTTCACCGTCGGCGGAGGAATCCAGAGCGTCGAGCAAATGGACGAGCTGCTGCGAAGCGGAGCGGAAAAAGTTTCGGTCAATACCGCAGCCGTCGATAATCCTGAGCTTCTCGCCGAAGCCGCCCAGAGATTCGGAAACCAGTGTGTCGTTTTGGCGATAGACGCCCGCCTCTCGAAAGAACGTCCCGGACATTGGCAGGTCTGCGTGAAGGCCGGCACGGAACCGACCGATAAAGACGTGGTCGAATGGGCTGTTAAGGCCGAAAAATTGGGGGCCGGCGAAATCCTGCTGACCAGTATGGACGCCGACGGCACAAAGGCCGGCTACGACAACGAGCTGAATAAGGCCGTTACCGATGCAGTCAATATCCCCGTCATCGCATCCGGCGGAGCCGGTACTCTGGAACATCTTTACGATGCAATTGTGGACGGCGGTGCAGATGCAGTCCTGATGGCCTCGATCACCCACTTCGAGAATTACACAATAACACAAATGAAAGAGTACCTTCGCGACAAAGGCATACCTGTAAACTTGTAACGTATAGCGTCCTGCGTATTGAGTATTGCGTTTAGCGTCTCCTCCCGTCATTTCGACCGAAGTCCCTTTGGGACGAAGCGGAGAAATCCCTCGACCTTGCTCGGGACAGGTCTAATTTAATCAGATCTCTCCATTCCGCCCTTGGCTCCAGTCGAGATGACGACAAAACTTTATGAACTTGTGCCTTAGGTGCTTGTGCCATAGGTATTGAAAATGAAGCCGGATTCTTCTTGCACAAAACAGAATCATCATATATGCTATTTCGTAGTGGGAAAACACCTCCGAACCGGCAACATCGTATTTTGTGCTTTCTTGTTTTACAACGGAAAATGCGGTATATTAGAAGAAAAACAAATAAATATAGTTAGCGAATTTAAGGAATAAGATAGTAAATGGACTGGAAGCAATTTATAGCCAACCTTATATCGAGTCTCGCATGGCCAGTTGTTGCAGCTTTTTTCTTATTCACTTTCCGAAACGAACTCGCCAAAATCATACGTCGTCTTGCCCATCTTAAATACAAGGATTTAGAATTAGACTTTAACACGATAAAACAACAAGCGCAAGAATTACACGAAGAAACGAAAACAATAAATAATCCTGTTTTCATTTCCCTTGAAGACCAGATTTTAGATGCTGTAGAGCGAGCCCCTTCAGCAGCAATCCTACTTTCATGGTCTGCATTGGAAACAGCCATTGCATCTGCTGTAGCTAGGTTAGCAATTTCTCCAGAACCTCCGTCATACAGGTCTCCAATGCACAATGTAGAGATGTTAATTAAATACAGCGGTTTAAATAAGAAATATGAACATCTGTTACAGGAAATGCGCATGCTTAGAAATAAGGTAGCGCACGAACGCGATTCGCTACTGTCAATTACACAAAAACAAGCGCTCAGTTATGCTAACGCCGCTATTGACATGATTCAATATCTTGAAAATTTGCAACGAGACAGCTAAAAGGGAAATTAAAGATTAGGTACTTTTTTCGATAAATTGTGGTTGTTGTTGACAAGTTTTGATATAGGATATCGATAAGAATTATGTTTGGTGTGCTGGGAATTACGATTTTAATATTCGATAATAATCAATGAAGTTTGATAAAAACGCACCTAGATACAGAGCTGGTCATGTAGATCTCGAAGGAGGAACGGGTGGGATTACGCGAATGTGCTCTGCTGTCGATTTTCTTGAAGTCTACAAAATTGACAAGACATTTCGCATTTATACACCTAAATCTTTAGATCCTAACGAGACTGATCCAAACATGCATGGAATGAGTAAGCCTGTTGCTAATGTGGGATCATCTAATAGGATAGTCGCAAGAATTTTCATTCAAGCAAGCGAAGCGATAAAAAACATTTCTGTTAAAAACAGCATTAATAAAGACGATGTTTTGCGATGTATGCACCGTTGCAAAGAACATTTATTAATATGCGAAGACAAACAAAAATTTATATGTAAAGAGGTTGAACGGATATTTAAAATATGCCAGAAAGGCCAAATTAAAAAAGAAGGTTATCATTTTGTAAATTTCCCTCACGTTGATTGCTTGGAAGAGTATTGTGGAATCTTTCTTAACAATGCAAAACTCTCCATACAAACATTAGCAGAATTAATAAACACGTTTTATAAAACTAACTTTGACGGGCCCAGATTTGACAGGATTGCTAAATGGTCGAGAACCGCATTAAAACACAATAATGATTTCACTCAATTCCTTGAAGATATTCAACCTAAAATAAAATGTATTATCGATCTTCGAAATGCACAAGAGCACCCAAAAGAAGACAAAAAATTAGTTATAGAGAACTTTGCTTTAAAACCCGGCAACGAAATATCTCTTCCTTTTTGGTATTTGACCGGTGAAAAACCATATGCAATCCATAGCGACTTATCATCAATAGTTGACTTTCTTATTATTGCAGTGGAATGTACCTTTCTCTATTGCCTTATGGATAATATTGATAGTTCTTTTCCATTCATTGTTAGATCTATCGATGATTCGGTATTAGATCCCATCTGCCCTATTAAGTACCGTGTTGAACCTTATATAGTAATGCCCAAAAATAATTCAGAAAAACAAAATATCGAAACCGATGTTTCTTCAGAATCCAGCGACTCAAAAAAACAATAAATATAGGAGTGACAAATTGGGAACGATTGAGCAAGGCGTAAAGCAGGTGGTTGAGAATTGTCTCGGTGAATAAACGGTGTCCAGTACTTTTTTAACCGACTTTTTCGAATGTGAATTTATGGGAATCGGCGTCGATTTTAATTGTGTCACCGTCGGTGAATTTTCCTGCTAAAAGCTCCGCCGCTAATGGATTTTCCAATCGCTGCTGGATTGTTCGTTTCAACGGCCGTGCGCCAAAAGCGGCATCGTAGCCTTCGTCCATAATCTGCCGGCGGGCGTTGTCGGTAAATTCGACGTCTATATGCCGATCCCTAAGACGGTCCGCAAGGTAACCAAGCTGGATATCGACAATTCTTTTCAAATTATCTTTGCTGAGCATGTGGAAGACGATTACCTCATCGATCCGGTTCAAAAACTCCGGCTTAAAAAACTGCTTGAGCGAATCCTTGACGTGGGCTTCGATTTCCCAGTCGGCGCCGGATTCTTCTGTCAACTGCTGAATCTGCTGGCTTGCGATATTACTGGTCATAATGATGACGGTGTTCTTGAAATCCACGGTCCGTCCTTTTCCGTCGGTCAATCGGCCGTCGTCGAAGACCTGCAGCAGGACATTGAAAACATCCGGGTGCGCCTTTTCAATTTCGTCCAGTAAAATCACCGAATAAGGTTTTCGCCGAACAGCTTCGGTCAGTCGTCCGCCCTCTTCGTATCCGACATAGCCGGGAGGCGCGCCGATGAGCCGTGAGACGGAATGCTGCTCCATAAATTCGCTCATATCGATACGTACCATTGCATGAGGATCGTTGAAAAGGAAATCCGCCAGAGCCTTGGATAATTCCGTTTTGCCGACGCCGGTCGGGCCGAGGAATAAAAATGTCCCGATCGGTCGGTTCGGGTCCGATAACCCGGAGCGGCTCCTGCGGACCGCGTTACACAGAGCCTCGACCGCCTCGTCCTGGCCCACGACACGCTGACGAATCGAATCTTCCATTTTGAGCAGGCGGTCTCTTTCGCCGCTCAATAATTTAGCAACCGGTATCGATGTCCACTTGGAGACGACCTCCGCAATATGCTCTTCGGTGACTTCGTTATGAATAATACCGCGGTCGGAGCCGGATAACTGGGCTTCCCTTTCCTGGAGCTCTTTTTTCAGATTGGTAATGGTTTCATATTTCAAACGGGCGGCCGTCTCGAGGTCACCTTTTCGCTGGGCATCCTCGAACTTGTTCTGGGCGTCTTCGATCTTCTGCTTCAATTCTTTTATCTGGTCGATATCGCTCCTCTCGCTTTCCCATTGGGCAGTCATTTGTTTGTCCTGCTGATGCAATTCGGCCAATTGTTTTTCGGCTTTTTTCAGGCGTTCGGCGCTTGCCGGGTCGGATTCCTTTTTGAGAGCTTCACGCTCAATCTGAAGCTGAACAATCTTTCTGCGAATTGTATCCAGCTCGGCGGGCAGCGAATCATTTTCAATCCGCATCTTGGAAGCCGATTCGTCTATCAAATCAATCGCCTTATCCGGCAGCCAACGGTCCGTGATGTATCGATTGGACAAAGTCGCGGCGGCAACGAGGGCCGCATCCGTAATCCGAACGCCGTGATGAGTATCGTAACGGTCTTTGAGTCCCCTGAGTATTGCTATAGTCTCTTCGACGGTCGGCGGATCGATAAGAATCGGCTGGAAACGCCTCTCGAGCGCGGCGTCTTTTTCGACATATTTGCGGTACTCGTCGATAGTAGTCGCGCCTATACAGCGTAAATCTCCCCGTGCAAGTGACGGCTTCAAAAGGTTCCCCGCGTCAACGGCACCCTCGGCTTTGCCCGCGCCTACTACGGTATGTAATTCATCGATAAAGAGGATTATCTGCCCCCCCGCCGCGACGACTTCCTTAAGCACCGCCTTGAGACGGTCCTCGAATTCGCCCCGGAATTTTGTCCCGGCGATTAACGCGCCCATATCCAAAGCTATAATCCTTTTATTCTTCAGGCCGGTGGGGACGTCACCTGCGATTATCCGCTGTGCAAGGCCTTCGACGATGGCGGTCTTACCCACGCCCGGCTCGCCGATTAACACGGGATTATTTTTTGTCCTGCGGTTGAGAACCTGCATACACCGCCGTATTTCCTCGTCTCTGCCGATAACCGGATCGAGCTTTCCCTTTCGCGCCATCTCCAACAGGTCGATCCCGTATCGCTCCAGGGCTTTGTATTTGGCCTCCGGACTCTGGTCCGTAACCTTTTCCGGCCCCCGGACTTCTTTCAGGGCGTCTTCAATCTGCTCGGCCGTCACCGAGTTGAGCCGCAATATCTCTTTCGCATCGTTTTGCACCGAAGCAAGTGAAATGAACAAATGCTCCACGGACAAATATTCGTCCCCCATCGCATCGGCCCGGTTTTGCGCATCCAGCACGATCCGGCTAAAGGCCGGGTCCGGCATAATCTGGTTGCCGCCGCTGCCCTGGGCCATTCTGCCAAGCTCGCTCTCGGTCATCTCTTTTATCCGCGAAATATTGGCCCCGATTTTTTTGAGAATCTCGATAACGGTGCCGCTCTGGTCGCCGCACAGGGCACTGAGCAAATGCAAAGGCGAAGTTACGGTATGCGACCTGGCCATCGCTATCTGCTGGGCGGTCGCCAAAGCTTCCTGGGCCTTCAATGTAAACTTGTCGAACTTCATTACTAAATTCCTTTTCACGAGAACACTTCGTTTACAGACATACTTATTAATTGATATATGCAAACAGTATGCCCGAATGGGACAAAATTATAACTTGATTAATTAAAAGAAGTTACAGATTGACGGGGTTTTCGCCGGTGTGCCAATATGACAGGTTTGCGCTTTGTTATTAGGCGGGCATTCTTCAAGATATGTTCGAAGATTTCGGCACTAACAGAAAAATGGTCCCGGATAAATGAAAAATGTTGGTGTAGCCCGTGTAGATTCTGGAGGGATTTTTGGTTATGGAACGCTTACAAAGTCAAACGAGACTTCAAGCAGCAGTACCTACGAGAAATCATCCGGCCGGTTGACGTTATACAGTAGATTACCGGGACATCCTGTTGTTTGTAACCCAACCCGTATTGATATTATAAATGAAAAGGCCTCGAAGTTCCGTACTGATATATATATCCTGATCCTTGACGGCAAAAATGGCTTCGACCCTCCCATTCACAAAAATCCGTACGGCCCCTGCTTGAGCCAATCCGTTACGTACCGCCATTCCATGCTCGATAATCTGCTCGTCGCTAAATCCTGCCGCCCGCATAATATCCACTACATTGTCTGCGCTGAGGTTCAGAACGCTCTGGCTGTTCAAAGGCTCAACCACTATACCGCTGTTCGTGTAAGCACAACCAGCCAGAGACAAAGCCATGATGAACAGCGAAAGCCTCATTGCTGCGGATAATTTATACTTTTGCCTGATTGAATTCACAGATATTTTCTCTCTTTCTTATTTTCTACCTGTTCCGTGTTGAATTAATAAGCTCCTGTTGAAAAGGATCAACCGGCGTCATTTCGGCCGGCGTACGATACCGGGGCTGCTGGTTATACGGCTGCTGCTGGTTAAACGTCGGCTGTTGGTTAAACTGCTGTTGTTGATTAAACGGCTGATTCAACGGCTGGTTCATCTGTTGTGGTGGCGTAAAAGTCGCAGGTGTCTGCCCCATAAATCCGGCACTAAATTGATCGTTAGGCACTATATTTGCCGTTACAAATACGGCAATCTCCCGTGATGCATTCTCATCGGATTTATTCTTAAACAGATCACCAATTAATGGAAGACTGCTGAATCCCGGTACCCTTCTGTCGGTACGAGAGGTTCTGTTCTCGGTCAGGCCGGCAACGATAGCCGTTCCGCCGTCTTTTATTCGCACCGTGTTTTCTGCCGTTCGCCTTGTCACAATCGGAAGGTCGGTTCCACGAGCGCTCGGGTTACTATCGCTGACCTCGACGGCCATCTCTAATGTAATGTCGTCATCGTCCCCGATATAAGGTATAATAGACAGGGTAGTTCCGGAAGTCACAGTTTCCATATAAGAGGTCGTGTAACCGAAAGCACTGACTGTTGACGGTGTCAGCAAAAAGTACTGCTCATTCAAGACCTGGATTCTTGCCTTCCTGCCGTCCAGAGCTATTACCTTAGGCTCGGATACAACTTGTGCCTCGTCATTTTGCTGAAGAAGATTCAACCGCATCTCGAGTGCATTGGTGAACGTATCATCGGGCGAATAACCGATAGTAACACCCCACGGCCATTTACCGCCGAAGTCCGCCATATCTGTCGTACCTCTGCCATGAAGCTCACTACTGAACCAGCCGGCTTGAACCGTGGGCCAATTATACTCTACACCAAGGTTCAATAAACCACCGCGCTCCATCACGACAATACGGGCATTCAGCATCACATGGGTCGGAGATTTATCGATTTTCTCCAGGTCCTCAACAATACGCTTCATCATAGCAGGAGAAGCGGTCACCAATACAGTGTGACTATTCGGATCCGGGTCTGCCTTGACATAAGGCGCAAAAACATCATTAAGAAGTCCAACCGCCGAAGCAGCGGTGACATAGTCCAGCCTTACCGGGTGTGTTTCACTCATGGTCATGAACAACGGGCTGTTCGGATCAGCGGGAGAAACCAGATAATAATACGGTGTCTTCTTATAAACATAGGGAGTACCGGCCAGGACAATATCCAAAGCCGTATCAAGAGGAACCTGATCCAGCTTGCAGGTAATCATTCCATAAACGCTATCTTCCGAAATAATCGGAATGCTCGCCTGTGTTGACAAGGACTCGAGCACCGTCGTTACGAGATCATCCGACGCAAATGTATCGGTAATACGCACGGAGCCGGGATCAAACTGTGGTGCTCCGCCAGCTGGCCTTTCCGTCTTCTGCATATACTGTAGCAGTTCCTTACGTAATTTTCCAATTTCCGTTTCATCGGTTGGTTCATTCGGTCCCGGAAGCTGCGGCGGTAATGTATCAGGACCTCTTGTAGTAATATCCGGTGGTAATGTATCAGGACGTCTCGCAGTAACATCCGGTGGTAACGTATCAGGACCTGTTATAGTCGGCCGTTGCGGAGTAGGCTCAGGTTCTTCCGGTACCGGATTGCCCTTAAACAGATTCGTCGTAACAGGAGCAGCAAATGTCTTACTCGGCGGATTAAATGTAAAACCGGGTTTTTCGAGAGTAATCTCACCTGTCCAGCCCCACGGTACCCTGATGCTGAACTGCCCTTTAGAATCAGTCGCGGTTGAGCCGGTTACATCGGTCGCTTTGATCCTCACGTTCGGTATCGGCGTTCCTGCCATCACAACCTCATCGGTAATAGTAACCATCTTGACTATCGCGGTGAAATTCTGATTCGCTGTGTCCCGCATGATACTTGGATATGTATGGGTTGTCGGTCTGAAAGCATGACCTTCACTAACAGGAACGATTCTGCCGTTCCAGCCGTGATCCACCTTCAATTCATACCTGCCGCTTGCATCCGTTGTCGTGGTGAGATTCAAATCACTCGTCAACAGGACACCCTCGACCGGCTGACCTTTATCGGTGGTGATAGTACCGGAGATGGTTCGTTTCAAAAGTGTCACCGTAAAGCTTCGATTCATCTCGGAAGCTGCAACATTCGTAAATTGCATATTTGGCGGATTGAACTCGTAACCGGTTTTCGACGGAGTAATTGTGCCGCTCCAGTTCCACGGGACGTTGATAGTATAGCTGCCGGCACTTCCGGAAGTAACGGCTCTGCCCGGTGCACCTTGAAGTGTCACACCGGGATATTCGACTGTTCCGCTAATTTCGAATGTCTTGAGCGAGGCGGTGTAATTATCGTTCGTAAAATCCCGGGTCAAAGGAGGATATAATTTATTTGAGGGATTAAAGTCATAGCCTTCCTTTGTCGGTATGACCGTCCCGGTCCAGCCGTGTTCGACAGTGACGCTGTACGAGCCTCCTGGTCCGGTAATGGGATCGTCCGGCAATCCGAGCATCTGCACGCCTTCCTGACCGGTAGAACCGGAAATTTTATATGTCTTTTGCGTTGCTTCAAAGACCACACTATCACGATTGCTGTCAACCTGACTGAACGTCTGTGAACCCGGTTTGAATGTAAAACCATCTTTTTGCGGAGTAACGACACCGCTCCAGCCCCAGTTGACCGTAGCACTGAAATAACCGGTCTGATCGGTAAAGACAGAATCCGTAAATCCTTTCATTTCCACACCAGCCAAACCGGCTGAGCCGGTAATCGTATAAGTTATCGGTGTTGCAATATAATCCTGGTTAGGTTGATTGTAAGTAATATTGTTATAAGGCATCTGTTCCGGAATGAACGTGTAACCCTGTTTTACAGGCTTAACCGTTTCGGTCCAGTCCCAGTCAACAGTGGTGGTATAACTGCCGCCGCTGCCGGAAACAACCTTGGTAGGAAATCCCTCAAGGACGACACCTTCCACTCCTCCGGTCGAACCGGAAATAGTTAACCTTATCTGAGTTGCCTTGTAATCCTGCCTCGGCATGTCGGTGCCTACGTTCCTGTATGCTTTGGACGGTGGAGAAAAATTATAACCGGGCTTTGTCGGTGTTACCTCAGCAGTAAAACCGTATGGAACTTCCACACTGTATGAGCCGCCGCTTGTGGTCATAGGATCGCCCAGCAGACCAACCATTTGAACACCTTCTACACCGGTAGTGCCTGATATCGTATATGTTATCGGAATTGCTGTATAGTCCTCATTCTCTTGATCACCGGTAATTTCCGGATAGGTTTTATGATCCGGCTGGAAATTATGCCCCTCCTTATAGGGCGTTACTGTGCCGGACCAGCCCCATTTAACAACGGCAATATAATAACCGCTGTCATCTGTAACGGCCGGCTGACCATCAGAACCAACAAGACCCCTCATCGTCACCCCCCCAACTCCGACCGAACCGGATATCGTATGCGTTACTTCAACCGCCTGAAACTGGGCGCTGACGTTCAGAGTGCAAAATAGAACGGTGCAGGCTACTATTACACCGCCCGATAATATTCGACCATTTTTTTTCCGCGCCATAACTCAACGTCCCTTTCTGTAATAGCCGTTTTGCCTTGTATCGGCAATTCAGCACCTTTCTTTAGTAAAAAATCTCCCTTCCGAAACACTACCAATTTACTTCTATAATGTCGTTTGGTGCGATTTCATCCGCTGTTTGTATAGTTGTAACGGTTCTCCTGCCATTAATAATGGAGACCTGCACTGTACTTTGTTTGCTTATATTCTGCCCAACGCCATACTCCAAAGTTGCTTCAAGACGATAGTTTCCCGCTTCCACAGAAGAAAGATCGAGAACTCCGGAATATCTTCTGGTATCCAGCGGCATTATAATACCGGGCTGATCGCTCCGCATTGAGGTGCTCGCCCTTACCTGTGAAGTATATTGTCCGGAACTTATAACCAGTCCGGCTCTGCATTTTTTCGGTGTAAAGAAAGTACTACTGTCATTTGTAAATTCGATTAACACAAGGAACTCCGACTTCAAAGGATCGTAGCTCCTGATATTCAGATTTGTCGCTCTGACCATCACCTCGGGAGTCATACCCCTGTCCTGGCCGACACAAACATTAGCAGTTGTCAGACCGGCCGACTGCCCGTCGGGATAATGTGCATAAAGACCGAGAACCGCATAATGCCAGGGATAGTCCGTCAAAGATTCAGGAATCTCTGCAATAACTCGCACTCGTTTATCCTGATAGCTTCTAAGTTCGAACTGGTTAGGTTCTATTCTCAACCAGTCTGCGCAACCGAGAGATTCTCCTCTGAAGACAGGTGAAGCCCGCCCTGAAAGAGACGTCGGCAGCGCAAAAAGTGTTTGTATGTTCACCGTCGAGTCGGAAGCGTTATGAATGCTCAATATTTCCCTGCGAGTCGAACCCGGCGAGCCGTTTATGATTATCTCCGTCGGTTTCAGATCGAGAGGTGCATCGGTTGCAGCCTTTTGAAGACTCGGATCACCGACAAAATCAATTTCCTTTTGAATTGCCCCTCCGGGTCTGCCATCAACATAGATTGCACCCGCCAGTTTATATTTACCACTCGGCAGAGTCCGCATGATATCCGATTCTAAATGCAATTGTACCCCCGGAATGATACCTGTATCCCTGAATTCGGCCCGGGTAATCAGCCGCCAGTGCCCGTCCTGAAATCCTTCTAATCTTGCCATGGGTTTCAGGCGGGAGTAGGTATCCCCGATATTTTCAACGCTTACGGCGATATTCGTAGTTGCTTCCTTTTCTCCCACGGCCGGAACGTGTTCCATATCGACATTCAGAAGTTTTATTTTCGGCAGTATTGTTCTGCCCTGGATCTCAATCAGAACCGGAATCAAATATCGCAGAAGATAACCGACGTCCGAACCTTCCGGCGTTACGCTGTAAGTTGTAAGAATCCCGGCACTGTAGAATCCGTGGACTCTTGGAGGTACTCTTATAATAACTTCGACAGGAACCTCTGCAAGCGGACTAAGTTCAACTCTCGATGTGCTCAACCTGATCCAATCGCTGCACGAAGAAAGTTTCGATACGTCAAAACCTTCTATGTAATCGGGCGTATTGGGTTCAGGATCAAATATCATCCATTCACTATCCGGCATCTGGCTCAGCTCGATGACTTTCAGCTCGATTTCAAGATTCTGGTTCTCTTCCTGGCTGTGAATCCGTAAGACTGTATTAAGTTGCTTATTGACTCTCGATCCTTTCTTTATCTCAACCGGCTGGACCATGTACTGACCGAATGCGATCCCGGACGGAATAATCATTGTCACTGTTATTGCGATTAACAAGACCAGAACCGGGATATTCAAAAACCGTACGAGACCAAGCCTTTGCTGCTCACAATAACTGCAGCTGTTTTCCTGATTGTTGCTTAAGCAGGAATCTGTTCTGTTATTCCCGTTTCGCATTCGTCGCCTCCAAATGAAATACTCGAGAGATCTACTCAAATTCCACAAACTCCATCAGTTAAACCGAACATTGTCCGGCAATCCTGATTCGGTAAGACACATACCCGTAGCAGTGATTAATATCTGATACCTCCGTTCTCGAACTCTTGTCCTTGCTCAATTTCATCAAATCCACTCCAATACTACGGCTCTTACCTCTTCGGCAATTTGACGTCCCCACTTTCCATAATTCCCTGTAAGAACCCCCATATCGACCACCAATCTGTGGTCCAACACCCACATCCCAAACTCAAAGGGGCTACCTCCGATAAGGGTATTGGCAATTCATCATTCGTTGTGCATATCTACTGCTCATGTTGCCAATTTCACATTTGCTAATTTTAACATTTCGCTGCCGCCATGTCAAGCCCAAACTACTCATTTTACCCAATTTATAAGGCCGTTTGTTCTCGCCCTTACAAAGAAAATCCCGCCTCAAAAGAGTAAAAAAATAATAATAAAAAGATGATGCCCTATAAAAAGTACATTTTCAGAATAAGTCCGGCCAATATGGGCATGATTTTCCCCAAAATACCTGAAATTTTACTCCTCCAAACAATCCTATATATCTTAAAACAAATATCATCCTGCCGTTACGAAAATGCAAAACAGGAAACAAAAATTTATTTTTTTTTCATTAAATACATGATTTCGATTTTATCAGAATCCATTGTTCCTAAAAACGCCGAATAGTTCTTCGCAAAGGCCCAAAGGATTCGCTAAGGTAAACACCTGCGGCTCAAAATACCGTCTTATCATATAAAATGTGCCTTTCAAGCCGTTATACGAAGAAAACGGCTAAATATTATCCTGTTCTCGATGTCCTTCATAATTTCGCCCATAAACAACTAATCCGGAGTAGAAAATATCGATTAAGCATGTTTATTCGTACTTTGATGACCATATCATCGATTCCAAAAAGACATAGCCGAGCAATATTGCCGGGGACAAACTAAAAAGCGAAGAAATATCACCGGCGGCTAATATAGATCAGATATCAACGGCTCGGTCACGAAGCTCTTTCTACGGCACAAGAACGTAATTGATAAAATCCAGCTCCTTTTGGCTTCAATAATACAACCGATCTGTTTTCTTCTCAACCTGACGGAAGGCAAATAATGCCAGGATTATCTATATACTCTACAGTAAAAAAAGGGAGGGATGAATTATATCATCCCTCCCTTTATAGCTATTCCCAGTAGCCAACAAATCTCCAAAAGAATCAAAACCTTTCTTTTTTAGATCAATGACTACTCTATCGCTGTATCAACCTATTTCTTACGCATTGGGCTTTACAGTGATAGCGACTTCACCGACGAGAACCTTATCGCCTGGTGATGCACTCCAAATCTTGGCCTTCCAAGCGGTGACGCAAACTTCTCTTTCATAATAGTTACCGTCGCCGGGAACGACATCATTGTCTAATGTAGCCGCCCAGCCGTCGATAACCGGACCAATCTTGTACAGTTTGGTACCGAGTTTCACTTCAAAGTTTGCTCTGATCTCAAACTTCACACAGCCTTTGTAGCACGGGAAATCTCCAGCTTCTTTGCCAATGGTATCACAGGAAACTTGCTTCAAGACGATTTCTTTCTTGCCGCAGTCCTTCATATCCACATACATTCCAACGTCCATATAGACCGGAATCTGGCAGATTTCCAGTTCGAGATATACCCAAGGCCAATGATCATCAAACTTCCAGGGATTTTCTGCATCATCGCCTGCCTGTACCGTAGTTGTCAAGAAAGCCAACAGTGCAATTGCAATCAAACATTTCTTTACCATTTTCATTCCCTCTCTTAAGTTTCGCTCCCTATCGGCAGATCTAAGCCTTTGGAGCTAATTCTATTATTAACGCCCAGGATTTTTACCTGAGCCACACATTTGATGGGTCTAAGCCTTATTTAACCGACTCCGACAAATAAGCCCATCTTAATTACCCGCCTGAGCCGGGGCCACATGAGGTTTACGATTTCAAATAGTGATTTCCAATCACGTTAATTTTTTAAATCGTTGTACCGCCTAAGAACGGGCCTGCTTCCAAGACGGTTCACAAGCATATCATGCTTGCGACACATCAGTTCTTCACTACCTCACACACCTCCTTTCTCCCTCATCCATTATGAAGAAGAGGGTTCCTCTGTTTGGATAACATTTATCCACAAATCCTGGGCATAAATAAATCTTTAATAATAACTTAACAGAATCTTGTTCTGCTATATCTCCATCTTTCCCGATTAAGACGGTGGCATAACTGTAAATGCAAGTATGCCACTGTATCTGCCAGCCGGATCCTTAATATCCGTCTGGATTTTAAAACTCATATTTATATCATGTGATCCTTCCGTCGTCTCAGATATGGAAACCGGCTTTACCATCGAGACATACCCCCCGGTAGTATCTGTTTTTACCGTGATACGGTCAGGGGTTATCGAAATACTACCGGCCCGCTTCAGCGGTGATATAGAGGCAACGACAGGACCATGCAGACAATTAGATTCGACTTTCACGGTTAATACTGCTGACGATGCGCCATCTTCCCAGAACGAAAAAGTTCCGAGCTTAAAACTGTCGGTATTTGTTGATAACCGTACGAACGGCTCTTCCGCCTGAATAGTCCCAGCCGCCCCGAACAACACAACCGATATTACACATGTCATCAATAAATTCTTCATTTTTTTTTCTCCCCCCAAAACAAAATTGAAACAACCTATTTACCGTTAAGCATTCACAGCAAACTCAATTGTCTTGTCTAATCCTTTGACCAAAAATTCCCTTTTTCATTTCTCCTTTTGTTTATTTCCTGTTTTAATGTTGAGCACAATCAGCCGCTCGACACCATCAAATTCATCAAAGAGCTTAAAAGGGTGAAGGAAGATAGATAAGAAAATTGAGGCCCTTTTCATCATCTCCTCACCTTTACACTCCTCATTTTTGGGCCGGCTATTCAACTTCAGCACTGCCCGGCATAAGCGTACCCGCTAATATAGCAATTATGCACGCCTTTATGCCTTTCTGTCTTGTCTGTCTTGCTCAGTTTACCAGTTTTTACACCTAATGTCAATAGCTAAATTGTTAAATTTATGTTTTTTTTCAGCATTATGCATACGTTGCATCTTCCTTATTTTGCTCATTACCCCATTATTTGTCAAGTTATTATTTCCCACAATACCAATTCTTTCTGTGTTGACATTTTTCCGGCATTTTTTAATCTCCCTATTCCCAAAATCCCGAAAACACACGAAATTTGCATAACCCTATATTACAAAAGAGGATACGGCAAACATGTACACAAGTAACACCAAATTAAGAGGAAAAAAGATTATCCAAATACACAAGGTAAATTAATAGATGTCCAACCATCTAAATTTATTTTTTTTTCTGGATTATGCTAAGGAATGCATGAAACTAGCTCCAATGCATTTTAGGCATACGTGTCCGTGCATTTTTACCGGCTAAGGACTTGATTAACCATCAGGCCTTCTCGATCCGATGCCTAAGCTGTCGGAATCACAAAATGAAATTACCGCATATATTATCGGGTAAGGAATCTTTGATAACAGGTGGAGATAACTCCACAAGAAGTTCTTCATGTGTAAAACGCCGGATTTAATAACGAATTTGTATATTTAGGACAAATATAAAAAGCCAAATCGATTACCCACATGGAATCCAAAACGTCGAAAATGACAGTTTGGACTGGCTTACAGCGACAGAATAGTTATAATGCTCAAAAATGTTGTCCAAGGTAAGTTATCGAATGTTATAGCTGATATTCGATAAAATTCGAAATGTTCGATTAAGGAGTATAGAAGCGATGAAACTATTATCGAAAAAACTGGCACTGGTACTCTCGGGGCTCCTGATTGCATTGTTGGTCTCACATTGTAATTCCCCTTCCACTTCACAGTCTGCCGTTGAATCCCCGGCGGACCCGAATGTTGTTGCACAAATCGACCAATATGTCATCACGAAAGGACAGCTCCAGCAAAAACTATTACAGGAAATATACCCAAATCCGTATAATTATTCCATAGAGGAAACCAGTCGGGCCGACGCAAAATCGATGCTTCAGGAAATGGTCGCCGAAAAAACCATAATTATCGAAGCTCGTAAACTGGGCTACACCGAAGACGAAATGGTAAAAGCATCGGTCGAAAGAGAGCGGAAAAGAAGACTCATAAGTCTGCTGTTACAAAACTACCTTAAGGATATGAAGGACAAGATAACTGCAACAGAAGCAGAGATCGAACAGAGGATGCAGGCCGATCCGAATTCGAATCGCACCCGGGTAAAAGCAATAATCGAAAATACAAAGGCCAGGAAAATCGTATCCGAGTACTACAATCAACTGTACGAAAAGTTCCACGTCAAGAAACTGAGTGAAAATTTTCCTCAGGTTATACAAATTCATGACAGGTTATTAAATCATCCGAAAATACCTCAAAAAATGAAATATATCCGAAACAGTCAAATCAAAGACGAAATGACGCCGGAAGAAAAAAATATCGTTTTAGCAAGTTATGATTACGGACAAGTGACATTAGAGGACTGGTTTAATACTCTCTGTGAATCCGCTCCACCCAGTCGGCCGAAAAACCTGAATACTCCGACAGGGATTGAACAGTTGCTAAACAGGGCTTTAATGATACCCATTTACGCCACTGAGGCAAAATTGCAAAATTTCGATAAAGATGAAACCTTTTTGAAGCAGCTTAGAGGATTTGAAGACGCAAGACTGCTCAGTAAAGTTAAAATCGATAAATATAAACAGGTTAAAGAACCGACCGGCGAGGAGATACTTACCTACTTCAATAACAACAAAGAGGCATTCCGAACAGGAAGGTTTATGAAGATCGACCAAATCTGGTGCGAGGACCTTAAAACAACCGAACAGGTAAAGGACGAATTAGACAAAGGCAAAGATTTCGAATCGGCCAAGCAGGAATACTCTTTGGTAAAAAACAGCAAAGCCTCTAACACATATCCAAGCAGCGAAGGCTTGTTCTGGAAGGATTTATGGCACGCAGAGCCAAATGATATAATCGGGCCGATAAAAGGGTTCAATAACGGGCAAGTTAAATGGCGCATCGTTAAAATACTGGAGAAAAAACCCGGCGAGCTCAATGAATATTCGAAGGATATAGGCAACAGGATAAAAAACGGCATAAAGAGCGAACGGAGAAAGGCAATAATCACCGAGTATGGACGTGAGCTTCTGAAAAAATATCCATACAATATTTATACTAAAAGAATCAAAAATATCGACCCGCTGGACATAAAATAAGAATCTCATATCCTTAAAAATAACATACGGGAAGTAAATAAAACTAAGCACAATGAAATAAGCTCGAAAGAAAAGCTTAGAGCATGGTATATACACTTCATAAATATATACTTCGTGAGCTGTTGAGAGTTTTTATCCTGGCCACGGTGGCTTTGACGTTAATTCTCAGCCTGGGCAGTATTCTCCAGCCGGTCCAGGAATATGGAGCAGGACCTCGGCAGGTAGTTTTCCTGATGTTTTACTTCCTGCCGATAACGCTGACGTTCGTGCTGCCCATGGCGGCTCTTTTCGCCGGTGCCCTGGTGTATGGAAGATTTACAAGTGACAACGAGCTTGACGCATGCAGGGCAAGCGGAATAAGTGTGCCGACTTTAGTCATTCCGGGACTGTCTTTGGCTATTTTCGTGGCGATTGCCAATTTATTTCTGAGCTTCTACGTTATGCCGACTTTCGTGCATTTAGCGGAAAAATCTCTAAAAGCCGACGCCAAACAAATGCTTTTTCGCAACATCAGGCAAAAAGGGTTTTACGAATTACAATACAACGATTATCTCCTTTTAATCTATGCCGACAATGCTGATCCGCTCAATGACATTCTTTCAGGCGTGATTGTCACCGAAGTCAGAAACAATAATATAAAACAAATATACACCGCCGAGAATGCCAAGGTAAAATTCGTCACACTCGATAATACTAACAAAGTTCAAATAAGGACACAAAACGCATATCAGATGGATGCTTTACATGCGGGCGCCATCGGTGCATCTGTATTCAGCTATGAATTCGGCTCGCTGTTGGGCGACGATATAAAATTCAAAAAAATAAATGAAATGAAAAAGATTCAGGCGGATTTGATGCTGTTCGAGCCTATAGCACTGAAAGCCCGCGAGCTTTACGCTCAATTGACATTAGAGCTATTAGCCCACGACATTCAAAGAAGATCCGGGACTGCCGGACTCGACCATACTCTTGTGGCGGAATCAAACAACATAAAAGATTTCTACCGGTTAAATGGAGAGCCGAACTCGGTCAAATTCACCACCACCGGCTGTCTTGTAAAAGACAAAATAATCGGCTTATCAGGCGAAATAACGGCTATAGAATTTAATAACGAAAATGAACAAACTTCCCGCACATATAGATGTAAAGAAGCTTTTTTGAGTATCGCAGGTGACGAGCTTGAACCTGTTCTTGAAATGGATATCCGCAGCGCAATGGTCGAAGAATCTAACCAGCTGGACATGCGGCCCGTGATCCGTGATTTGGTGCCACCGGCTGCAATAAAGGAGGCGGCATCCCAATTCAAGACCGCAGGCGGCTCATTAAACGCCGAAAAAATGGCCTATCAGCTCAACGAATTATCAGGATTTCAGCCAGGCCCGACACTAACAAAAATTCAAGCTGAGCTTAAAAGATACATAGAACAAACTAAACTTGAAATAAAGTCCGAGATACATTCCCGGCTCGTTTTCGGTATAGGCTGTGTCTTAATGATTTTGATAGGCATCGGTCTGGGTATAATCATAAGGGGCGGACATCTGCTCAGTGCTTTCGGAGCCGGTTGCGTCCCCGCCGCAGTGCTGATCGTCTGCATAATGAGCGGAAAACAGCTCACCGAGAATCTTAATGCACAAACAGTCTCAGGTGTAGCAATAATGTGGGCGGGCCTGGGTTTTTTATGTTTATTCGCTTTGGGAATATATCGTCATTTATTAAGAAACTGAGAGTTAAAACCGTTGGAACAACCAGGGATTAAATACCGACAACAGCTATGAAAAAACTGGATAGATATGTCGCAAAGAATTTTTTAATCGGTTATGCAATCGCTTTTTGTGTGCTGATAGGCATGCGAATCATAACCGATTTGTTTGTTAATCTCGATGAATTCACCGAGCACGAAAATCTAACGTCCGTGGACGTAATGAAAAATATTTTTACTTTCTATAGTCTCAACAGCTTACTTTACTTTCGTGATTTTGCGGGAATGATAACCGTGGTTGCGGCGGCCTTTTCATTCGGCAAGATGGTCCGCTCCAACGAGCTGGTGGCCGTAATGGCTTCGGGTGTCAGCCTGAAGCGTACGATAGGTCCGATCATTTTTCTCGCGTTAATTTTGACCGGAGTCACCGTAATAAATCAGGAATTCGTAATTCCCCCGCTTGCGGACAAGCTCGTTCGCAGCCATGACGATATACCCGGCCAGGAATCTTACGGCGTCAGGTTCATCAGTGACGAAAACGGTTCATTGATTTTCTCTCAAAAATTCGAAGTCGATACTTCGACGTTATACAACCCCACAATTCTCCGCCGCCGCCCTGTTTCCCCCGGCATCTGGGAGGTGACAGGACGAATAGATGCCGGAAAAGCAGTTTATAATCGCCGAACCGGCCGGTGGGATCTGCACAATCAGGACCCGAACACCGGACAATGGAATTTACCGGGGCTGCTGAAATATAAAGACCCACAAAAAATGCCGCAGCAAATTTCTTATTATGAAAGCGACATCACCGCTAAGGAAATCCCTATAAGACGCAAGTCCGAGCATAAGGCATTGTTATCTTTGCGGCAGTTGATTACCCTCGCCTCACAGGGTTCCAAAATAAGAGATATGGCGCAGCTCTATAGCCAGAAACATTTTCGTATTACCGACCCCATCATCAATTTCGTAATGCTTATGATAAGCCTGCCGATATTGGTCTGTCGCGACCCGAAATCAATGAAGTCCGCGATAATGCTCAGCTTTGCCGTAACTTCGACATGTTTCGTGATAACTTTCATCTGCAGGATGCTCTCCACCGAGCAGGTTGTCTTCGACAGGATAATACCGGAGTTTTGGGCGTGGCTGCCGGTCTTTATTTTCGTACCGGCGGCTTTAATCGTGCTGGATTCAATGAAAACTTAAACTCACATCCCGCTTCAGGCTTTGCCGGAAATACTTTCGCGGATTTCTTTGTTTATTCTGACACTGCACCATGCCTTGCCGCACATCGAGCAGTAATCGGCCGAAGGGGAATCCTTCAAATTCATCTCCCGGCAGGCCTCTTCATGCATTCTACCGGCGGTCTTAGGATCGAGCGATTCGGCCAAATGCTTCGTCCAGTCCAGATTCGTCCGGGCTATGCTGAGATTTCTATCTCTCTGGGCGGCTCCCGCCAGGCCGCGGGCGATATCGCCGGCGTGTGCTGCTATTTTCGACGCAATAACACCTGCCCGGACGTCATCCGCATCCGGAAGACCCAGATGCTCTTTCGGAGTGACATAGCATAAAAACGATGCGCCATAACAGGCGGCGGCCGTCCCGCCGATCGCCGAGGTTATATGGTCGTAACCGGGCGCGATATCGGTCACCAACGGGCCGAGAACATAAAAAGGAGCACCGTGACAAATCTCCTGCTGGATTTCCATATTATATTGTATCTGGTCGAACGGCACATGTCCCGGCCCTTCGACCATAACCTGGCAGCCTTTTTCCTGTGCCCGTGCGGTCAGCTCCCCCAACGTCCTTAGCTCGGCGATTTGCGCCTTGTCGGTTGCATCGGCGATGGCTCCCGGCCGAAGACCGTCACCGAGCGAATAACAGACATCGTATTCGACCATAATGTCACACAAATCGTCGAACATATCATATAAGGGATTCTGCCGGTTATTATGCAGCATCCATTTGGCTAACAGCGCCCCGCCTCTGCTGACAATTCCCGCCACGCGATTTTCGAGCAGCGGCAGATGCTCTTTCAGAACGCCGGCATGAATCGTGAAAAAATCCACGCCCTGCCGGGCCTGTTTTTCAATGGTCTCCAAAATAATTTGTTCGTCGATTTCCTCGACTCCCCTTTTTTCGATAACCTGATAAATCGGCACCGTCCCGAAGGGAACGGGACATTCGGCCAGCAACCTCTCGCGAGTTGCGTCGAGATTTCCGCCGGTGCTCAAATCCATAATCGCATCGGCGCCGGCGTCCAGTGCCGAACGCATTTTCTCCAACTCGACTTCCACCGAAGAGCGAATGCTGCTCGTGCCGATATTCGCATTGACCTTCGTAGTCAACACCCGCCCGATTCCAACCGGTCTAAGGCATGTCCTGAGCGAAGCCGAAGGAGCTGTTTTCAAATGCAGCTTATTTGCCGGGATGACAAGCCGGCCGGCGGCAAGCTCATCCCGAATCAACGCCGCATCTACATCTTCAGCCTCGGCGACAAACTTAACCTGTTCGCTGATCGTGCCTTGTCTGGCAATTTGTAACTGTGTTGCCATGAGAATAATCCTGTCCTAAAAATAAAAAAATCGCTTCACCAAAAGGCGTCCTCTGGACTGCCTACGAAGCGATTTGTCCTAAACTCGTCAAGTTTTTACCGAAACAATCACTTTCCTACGCAGGCATCAGCGCCCAATCGGCGGTTGTCCTGATCAGGTTCAAAGGGTTTTCTCTCAGACCGGATATTTCCGGCCACCCCATAGTGAACTACCCACATTATAGTCCCTTGTTCGCGACAGGCAAGGATATATTCGCCAAAATACGGCGAAAATCTCTCATACGGAATAATATGCTATCTGGCGAAAGAAATAAAAATACCGGAAATTCCAAACCTCGAACCAATAAGAAAATGCGGATTTCCTAAACGTCAACATCTATTAGCCAAACTCAGGGCAGAACAAAAGCACAGTAATCGAGCTCCAAAGACTGTTTATTATTTTCACCATCAACGGCTAAGAACTCTACAGAGCCTTTTTGTAAACCAGATTTCTCCGATGAGAAAATACAATCAACAAAGATATTATTGGATTTTTGCTCTCTATTTAGAATCTGCAGCCGAAGGTTTGAAGGTACTGACACTGTGCTTACTGATACTTTGCGAAGAGAATCAACCTGCAGCGTTATTCTGCGGGTGATCGAGCTACCCTTTTGAACGGGACCGAACCATATTATTGGAGAAACGCATTTGGCAAGACTCCTGCTCTGAAGTTCGTATGGTATTGTCACAAGCTCTTCAACCTGAGCATATTGGGCTATTAAATCAATATGTCCCTTGAGCGTTTCCCCCCAGCCCGGGGTTCTGGCCGTAAATAAAACCTCGTTGACCGTTTGGCTATCTGTAGTATGCTTTGACCATTCAGATTTTATTGTCCTGTCGGTAGTTGCTAATCTTCGTAGCATGATCTCAGGAGTGTCTGCTCGGAAGACGAAGAATCTACCTTTAACTTGTGAGTTTGGCTCAAGGTCAGCGGCAAGCCAGCCATTAGGAATTGCGGTTAGCTTTCGCGCATCCTTTAGACTCGTCTGTTGCTGAGCCTCTCCGTTAGATTCACTTAAAAGCAGTTTTTCAAGCTTTTGTTTGGTCACAGTACGTTCGTATGAGATTACATTGCCATCTTTGTCAATTATGACGTAACATGGAATTGAATCAATGCCGTATTCAGCAAAGGTCGTGCTGCCCCAATAAGTACGTTGGGTGTCAGGTTCATCCAGCCCAACAGTGTATTGTATTTTATTACTGTCCATGAAGTCATTAATGTTTTGCGGCTTTTGCGCAGCGGGACGACCCAAAAGAACGAGATCGCTTTTTTCTTTTAACTTTTCGGCAATATTTTTTATTAATTCGCCAATATTCTGTGGTTCATTTGCAGCCGAATGGATCGAAATAAAAAGGCCTCCTTTATCCTCAAGCCATTCAGAAAGCTCGTTGTTTTCCGGGATCTCTCGAATACAAAAACCACATCCAATGCTCCAGAAGTTGATAACTGTAAGCCGGTTTGGCGGCCATGGACCCGAGCTAATTGGTTTCTGCAACCATTCTTTTATCTGCAACTGTGGGGCTTTGCGTCCGGTTCGGGAATCTCGCGTCGAAAGTGCCTCTCTATCTGAACTTGTGTCCTTTAAAAACTGAATCATTTCCTCCGGCGTTGAGCGTCCGTCATGAACAGCATCCGGATTGGCAGCGGCCTGGCAATATTCACCATATCGCCACTGAATCTCAGGCTCGAACCTTTTGTCTATGACAAGTGTCTTTTCAGGTATATCCCCTAACGATAGATCTTCGTCCGTAAGCAAACAGTTTAACTTAACATCCTCAATGACATAAATCCAAATGCTGCATTCATTCCTGCGGCCATAACGGCTAATTTCAATTTTAATGCTGGGAATGGAATAGCCGTCGATATTCTTACGAAAAAGATAGTAGTTTTCTACCTGAATCCGTTCTGTAAGTTTATATCGTGAATAATACAGCCCTAAATTGCTATCATATTCCTGTGTCGTAGTGCGCGAATCGTCATCTGATAAAGAGAATACACATCGCACACCCTCTTCGCTTTGCTCGAAGGAGAGAACTTTTCCACGCGTACGAAGCCCTCCGATAGCAAGGCCCAGATCTCCAATGTTCGTGTGGTGGACATTTGGAATTTTTACGTGAATATCAAGCTGACGGTTGGTTACGACATACCGATAATAAAGCTGCCCGCCATAGCTCTTGATAGTGGTCGATCCACTGTCGAAAACAAGTGTCTCTTTGAAGCGATCTCCCTGCCAGATTGCATGTCGCTCTAACCATCTGACTTCTTCGGCCCATGTCTTAACCAATTGTTCGGCCTGCTCTGATGCATTCTGGCCCTCGACTTCGTTTTGCGCCAGTTGTTCGACGCTTTTTTTGAAAGCTTCGTAATCGTCAAGGTCGATATCAAACATTATTCGCCGAAGTTTTATCTCATAGCTTTTTATTGACTCGTCTCTGGCTTCCAAGAAACGGAGAAAATCTTCGGTATTCTGGGCTACCAAAGATGTGGTCACACACAACAATATCAGGCTCACTGTCTTTATTTTATTAAAATCCATCATAATATTGCCCTTCTAATTGTATAAATCCGCCTAATTTATGTCTATTCGTCAATCACTCCTCATGCTTCACCTATATGATAGACAAAAAAAGAACAAATTCGTTACAATAATTATAACGGAAATCTTAAAGACTATATTTTTCACTTATCTTTCATACACTTCAGACAAACTTAGATTATAAGAAGAAAGGTATATTTTTATACCAAAATAAAGCAGATATATTTGATACAACATAAAATAATGGTATAATTTTATGGTTCTGTGTCTGATGAAATACCCAAAAGTATTAACAGGAAAGTGGATATGATAATGAATTTAAGACAAGTCATTCTCTTATTGACAGCTGCTTTAATCTTAACCGGCTGTTCCGAAGATTCACAAACCATGCGTTCACAACAAACGGCTCCCAACGACGGCAAAAGTTTAGGCTCCCTTCAAACGCGAGACAGGATTATCCGAATAGGAACAGACGGGAACTTCTCTATTTTCGAATTAAACGGCCGAGCTCTGGCACTATCCCTGAATAAATCAGAATTTCAAAACAAGTTCCCGCAGCTCTATCGGGACTATGAAAAAGCAGTTGCGAACGGGCAGCTTGATAAAATCACCCCCGATGCTTCTTTGACCACAACATCGCCAGAAGTTCTTAAATAAATCCAATACCGGCACATTCAATACACAACTTATTTTTTCCCCAGACCCTTTATTTTTTCATCCAGCTCGTCGATACTGAATCCCTCGGCGATGACAACGTGTTTTATGTCGGTCAGAATCAGCCACGGCAGAGATTTCACGCCCCATGCGAATTGGACCTTTTCAGAGTCACCTTCTATTATTCCAACCGGGAAAGTTATTTCACTTTCTTTAATCCATTCATCGAGCTTTGCCCGTTCGATTTTCGATGCCTGAACAGCGATAATCACTACATCTTTTGCACTTTGCTCTTGTGCTCTTTTGCTCAGTTGTAATATGCAGTTCCTCGACGGCCGCTGTTCCATATCGAAAAAGCATACCAGTATTTTCTTATTCCTGATTTGTTCCTTATCGATATCTATTTTTATTCCGTCAAATTCGGGTAAAGTAGCACCAACATTTACCAAAAGCGACCATGCCTGACGATTTTGTCTGAGAAACTCGGCCACCTCGTCACCTCTGTAGATTTTAGGTGGATCGCCAAAACGATAGTCAGTAATTCTCTGAATATCCGGTGTTATCTCTAATTCGAAAACCCCTTTAGGTATAGCTGAATGATCGTTGAATGATGATTTCTTAAGATCCACAGAAAATGTCACTGTGTACTTCATTACTTCATCGTCGGATATCCAAATTTGACCCTGATTATTGATTCCAACAGGAAACCATACTCCCTGAGTAACTTCTTCTAACGACCATATACAACTACCTCTCAACTCGTCATTAGTGTAGAACTCTCTCTGAACTAACATGCAGCTCTTCGCCGGATCAAAGTAATAGATATCCGTGTAGGTATTACCTGATTCTTGCTTGCTCCTTTTGAGCTTGATTTTTTTAGCGCTATCACTTTTGTCAATAGACCACTCAAGGTTAATTTCCTTATCATTGATATCTTCGGAAAGTTTATCGATAATTGACTTTTTTGCAAAACCCGGCAAGCCAAAACAATTCTCAAAATAATTATCTAATTGCCCAAAGCGGGGTAGCTTGGCGAGAGTAATATTTTGTGCATCTACAATCATACCTCGATACTCATTGCCATCATATACTTTGATAGTGCTTCTTTCCTTTAATCGCTCGCCTGTCTTGCTATTCTCTGAAGTATGCCAAGTTGTTGATTTAGAAGCCATTTTCTTGCTATCCCACCACATCTGAAAAATACCTTCTTGTCCCTGAACGTTTTTTTCGGCTTCGCCATCAGAACCCATTTGTTTCCTCTCCCATATCAGCGTACCACATTTTATCTTTTGGCAATTTTTGACAATCCCCTCTATGACCACGTTATATAATATATTGGGATCGTTATTTGAACCTTCGGTAATTGATGCTGATGATAAGGAGAGGCCGATAAAGGAAAAAACCAATGCAAAAGAATAATATATAAGTGCTTTTCTATTTCTGCGCATAAGAATCCCTCATTAGTTCAACATCTTCAAATCCAGCTCATCGATATTAAATCCCTCGGCGATGACAGTGTATTTTTCAGTGAGACAAGCAAAGCAACAATTTCCGCATTCCGTTACTTAAGAACCTGTGTAATCCCCATACAGCCGCTGCTGCATATAAAAAAAACGAAAATAGCCCTATCGTTATTATCGATTACGTAAAAGTTCGATCTTAAATTCTTTCATTCCGGTAAAGCTTTACCCACTCTCGCATGTGGGGGACAGACTTCATCCATAGCAAATTGCCTGCCCGCCGGATCGACTAACTTGCCGCTCTGCCACTTATACAAAACGCCGGGCTTACCTGTATGAACAACAAATGTTCCTTCGGCGAAATTCACGTGGAACATGTTACCATTTAAATCAGGACCGTTAATTTTTACGTCCTTAATTCTCACGGCGACTTTACTATAGGGATCCGTCAGGTAACCGTTAAAATACTTTCCTTCTACGGGAAACCAAATGCCCGGCTCCACTTCGCGGTACCGTGCATCGAAGCCGGCAGTGACACGTCCGGCAACGTATAAATCTTCAGATGTCACTGAGTATCCCTGGGCGGGATCGATGATACCGGTCCGTTTCATATCCGACGGGTATAAAATTTCAACGAGGTATTTTCCGTTTTGAAGTTTCTCGACGTTTATTTCTCTGTCCTCTTTGATAGCATCGGCAAGATTGTCGCAGAAATGTCCCCCGAAACTCCTCCAGGGCTGTCTGTATTTTTTCGATGTCTCGACAGGCTGTTCCGTACGGCCAATCGTCGCAACGGGATTTTTTCCCGGCCTTTCCTCGTAAGAATCGGCCCTGTCTCCGTCCCACGTGACCGTGCTTTTGGTATCCACTTCAATCATATTTCCTTTGGAATCCGAGGTTCCGGACGTGTTCTCCACCCTCGCACGACCCTGGTTATCGAACACCAGTTTTTGTATGGTAATAATGTACGATCTGCTGAGATGCTTTTGTGCCAATTCCGCATGACCTGTTTCCATGACCTGATCATAGAGCGCCTGCCTGTATCCGGCCGATCTGAATTCCAGGGCCTCGTTGACACACTCGAAGTTCCGGACCTTATTGCGATTTTCAATCATCTTGTCGAGCAGGAAAACGGCCGGATTGTCGTTAGCGGATTCCGGTTGAGCCGAATCTATATTTGCGAAAAGACAGACACCGCAAATCAACGAAAGATTGATTCCAATAACAAGCCATATATATATTCGAGATGCCATTTTCCAATCCTCCGGGCGTCGCCTCGCCGAAGCCGGGCGGGATAACATTTAAGTAAAAAATGCCCGATTGTAATGCCACTGTTTATATTATAGGACTCATCAGACGAGAAAACGTAACGCTTTTTCTTGTACTTTTGTCAATATTTTACCTTAATCCCTTGTTTTGGAGAAAGTTACGGCATAAAACCACCGTTTTCGATGAATTGCAATGAAAAGAAATTGAATCTATTTGCCTGTTTACGGCAAAATTAATTCCCCCTGTGAAACGGCGGATTTTTAGCCTATCTCGTAGGGCGAGTGTGGGCATTTGCTTGTTATAATTTTATGGCCGGTTTCGGTGACGAGCACATCATCTTCGAGCCGTACTCCGAGCTTACCGGGGATATAAATTCCCGGTTCAACCGTCAAAATCTGGCCGGCCTTGAGTTTGCCCCTGCCGTCCGGCTTGAGGAATGGATTTTCGTGTATTTCCAGGCCGATGCCGTGTCCCGAGCCGTGCCCGTAAACAGGCAGATTATTTTCGGCGATTACCTTTCGGGCGGCGGAGTCAACCTCAATCATATCGGTACCGTCTTTTATCAAACTTATCGCCGCAGCCTGGGCCTGCCCGACGATGTCGAAAACTTTCCTATAGAAACCCGTCGGTTTGCCGATGCAGAAACATCTGGTAAGATCGCTGTGATAGCCCTTATATTCGGCACCGAAGTCAATCAGGACGGTATCCCGTTTTTTGAGAATTCTTTTTCCCGGCTGATGATGGGGCCGGGATGCGTTCGGGCCGAAGGCGACTATCGTCTCGAAGCCGTTTTTTGCCCCGAGCTTTCTGAACTGGAAATCGAGCATACCCGCCAGTTCGCTTTCGGTGACACCCGGTTTGATGTACGACATAGTTTGCGCCAGTGCCTTTGTCGATATCGCCGCGGCGGTTTTGATTGCTGCAAGCTCACCGTCGTCTTTATTACTGCGGATATTTTCGATAATGCCTGAGACCGCCTTCGGCCGGGTCTTGAGGGCCTTTTTCAACTGCTCGTACCAGGCAAGTGACGTGGAATTCTCGACGGCGGCGGTCCCGGCTGATTTTTGTTTGCCGGCGATTTTTCCGACGGCCCCCGCGAGAGTATCGGTCCTTTCGACGATTTTACAGCCTACGCATTCTTTTTGAGCCTGCTCGGTGTACCTGCTGTCGGTGACAAAATAAACACGGCCTCTGGTGATTACCGTCCAGCTATCTCCGCCAAGAAAACCGGTCGTGTAGGTCACATTGGCGGGTTTGGTGACAATAAGAAAATTTATCCCCCTTTTCCTCATATCGCGGCGAATCGCCCTGATACGTCTGTATATCATTTCTGCGTTCATTCGCAAGGTTCTCCAGTCTGTTTCAATTCCACGGTTTGCGGATATAACTGCTTAACAATAATCATGGGAAAAATAAAGCATTTTTTTGCCCGAATATTTTGGCTCAACGGGGATTTATTTCTTATATTTTTAGTGGATCAAGAACTCGCCGAGGGAGAGGCTGGTAATTTTGGAAAGTTTCGCCGGCCCTTGATGTTTTCCGCAAGGGGAAGACTGTTCCTAATACCCAATTTTCTCGAAGAGGACGGCCTATGCCGTCCTTTTTATTTATCCCTTGTTAGACAAGCCTGCGGTCATTACAATAGCCCTGCTTTTTATCCTGGTACAATAGAAAATTGCATAATTCAGCCTTTTTATGGGGCTGGGATTCTCCGGCAAAAATGCCGTCGATGTTATTTCGTAAACAGGATTTTTTAAGGATACTGGCAACAGAAGCTAAACTATGCTGTTTATATTGCCCTATAGAACAAGCATTGCTCCGCGGCGAACACCGTACGTAAATTATGCCATCATCGCCGCCAATTTTCTCATCTTCCTTCTGGAAATTCAATTCAATCCACAGACGGGCAAAATGGGGCTGCGCCCCTGGGTGCATCATTTCATGCTCCATGCTGTCTGGCCGTCACGCTGGCAGTTCGTCACATACGCCTTCCTGCACGGAGGTTTTCTCCATATTATCGGCAATATGTTCTTTCTGTACCTTTTCGGAAATAACGTCAATGACAAACTTGGCAATGTCGGATACCTGGCTTTCTATTTAGCAGGAGCAGTATATAGCGGCATAGGACATAATCTGGTCGGCGGAGGTGACGTCCTCGGAGCCAGCGGGGCTGTCGCCGCCGTTACCGGTGCTTACCTGGTTTTATTTCCCCAGACCTTAATCGCCATCTTGTACTGGTTCTTTTTTATCGGCACCGTCGAAGTGCCGGCATTGTATTTTATCCTGCTAAAAATGATTATCATCGACAATGTCATCCTGCGTTACACGGAATATGTTGCCTACGATGCGCACCTGTCCGGTTACGCCTTCGGAATTGCAGCGATGACAGGAATGCTCGCAACCGGTCTTTTAACTACGAGCAATTTCGACTTGTGGGCCATGATACGGCAATGGAACCGGCGGCGCCGCTATCGTGACGTTGTTTCCGACGGTTATGATCCATACACCGGCCAAACAAAAAGCCAATGGATAAAAACAAAAGAAATCAAAAAAACTCCCGCTCAGATTCAGGCCGAGGAAAAAGCCCGGCAGCTTCGCAGCGAAATCAGCGCCCGGATATATGAACGTAATCTTCCCGCCGCAGCGGAAGTTTACCTTCAACTTATGAGCCATGACAACCAGCAGATTTTGCCCCGTCAGCAACTATTGGATATCGCCAATCAGCTTGCCGGCGAAAACAGACACGCCGAAGCGGCTCAGGCATACGAGCAGTTTTTAACTCAATACGGCAGCTACGAATATTCCGAGCAGGTGGAACTGATGCTGGGTCTGATATACAGCCGCTACCTCAGTCGCCGCGAGCCTGCGATAAAGCTCCTGCAGTCCGCCGTCAATAAGCTCACCGATCCCGGCCAGTTGAAAATGTGCCGCGACGAGCTCGCCGTATTGCAGAAATAATATCTACCATCCCGGCAAAAATATTTTTCACCAGCCACGCTGTCCCTGGTTTTTAGTTTCCAAACTGCTTTAATACAAGGCGATGAATCTACCTTAGAAACACCGGTTTTCTGTCTTGACAATGGGTAGGGGTATAGGTTGAGGGTTCGAGTCCCTTTGGGTAAAGAAAAACTTATTTCTGAAAAACAATTAGAAAAGATTTAGGATTTTTTAAAATCTTCAAAATCCTGACTAATATCATACTCAGGTTCAAAATCTTCTTTAAGTGGAGGTATTATTTCATTAATTATAGAGCTATAATAAATTCTCTTGTTATGAAGTATGCACATTTGTCCCTTATTTCCATAATAATCCTTTTGTTTAGCTAATTTCATTAAAGCAGATGGTTCAAGTACTTGCATTTGAAGTTCCTCAGCGTTCTTCTGAGAAATATATTGTGCATCATCTAAATCAATAATTGCCTCACCATTATCTAACTTCCAGGTTTCTTTTTCAATAAGACCTTTATGATTAAAATCTATTGTTTGAATATAATTACTATCAGGTCTATCCTTATGCTTAGCAACGAACACCCTTTTCTTTCTTGCATAAGGAGGCTGGATGTCTATACTATGCATTACCATATTAAGAATTAACCTTGATTTGACAGTTCCCATTCACACGGTTAAAAAGCATACACTTCTGCGTACAACACCATTAATTATACCAAATTCACCTTGAAATATCAAGAGATTCCACTTTCAAAGCCACTCTGTTGAAAATGTGCCGCGACGAGCTTGCCGGTTTACAGAATTAAAATCGTAAAAACATGTAAATCGCTCCAATTCGCCAAGTCATTGCGATTTAGCCTTTAGCCCTGAGCGGAGCCGAAGGGGCAGCGCGGCAATCTTCAACACATCCATTTAGTAAACATCCCGAGTTTTTCTCAGGTAATAACATAACGACTTTTGGTAATTATAATGGCGTTCTTTCGGAACGTGAATTTACACCAAAAAAGCTGGAATAAGAACATATTATTTCTGTAGAAATTTTGAGCATAGGATGTTATCGAGTTTTCCTGGTAATATCTATATTTTCAAGATATAAGATTAGAATGTATTCTATCTGTTCATAATTTTGTTGTTAATAACAAATTGCCCATTAAAATGTAGGGGATATTATTGGTAAAAGGTTTTATTTCTTATTCGAATAGCAAATGCATAAGGATCGATTCCATTATTGTCTGCTAATGGAAGTTGTTGAGGGGGAAATCTTCGGTGTGAAGAAACGCCCTTCAGGAATGGCCTCTGCTTTCTCCAATCCTGCTTATCTTAAAAAACGATGCAAGGCTTTCCTTAAGAAGATACGGAAACGTATCGATGAAATAGTGACTAATGACGAAAATCTAAAGATGATGCTCATCAATGACATCAATCGACTTGATAAACAGTTTGGGCAATTAAGCGACAAGAACAAAAACGACATTGATATTTTTGCTGAGTTTTTCTTATTCATTGCACATCTGTTAGGATGGGCTCATGTCGATGGAAATTTCTATCGAACCCCGTTATATCATCAAACAGAGACACAACGTGAAAAAGATCTTAACAAGTCTGCTGAATTAAATCTGCCTTATGGCCTTTACGAAGCATACATGCGAAGGCAAATAGTTAAACAACTACGATCAGAAGGAAATTCGTATTCATCAATTGCTCTTATATTGGGGCTAACCACATCTAATATCAAAATGCTTGAGACGGCCCAGCATATTGATGAATTATATAACAAAATGATGTCTCGCAAAGAGAAGTGATTCGAATATTGGGCTGAAATCGGCCGCATCGTTAGGCGAGTACAGAAGGAACTCTATATGTGGGAAAAATCCAATTTACGGTTTATAAGTTCTAAAGTATTTTTTTATTGGTTATATATACCGGCTATTTTTTTGATACTAATTGTAACTATAGCCAGCTATTATTTGAACATACCTATCTCTCGCTTCACTCGTGATCCATTGGCTATTACCGGGGGCCATCCATTTCTCGGTGTCGTTTCAAACATCGGGGCAATATTATGGAGTGCCACGGTAGCTATCTGTTTCTTCTCTTATGCAATTTTAAAAACAAACAAAAAGTCACATGATGTGCTTGGTTTTATTATGGCTGGAGGATTTATAAGTTTACTCCTGCTTCTTGACGATCTATTCATGCTTCACGAAGAAATTTTGCCGAAATATCTTGGCGGTAGTGAGAAAATCATTTTCTTATTTTACGGCTCACTATTGTTATTATATTTAGTAAAATACAGATTAAATATTATTGAAACTGATCTAATATATCTAATATTAGCTGCTTTTTTCTTTGCGCTTTCCATACTAATCGATTTACTACCAGAGTCTTTTCTCCCTTTACATCACTTATTTGAAGATGGCCCCAAATTTATCGGTATAGTGAGTTGGTTTGGTTACTATTTTACGGTCTGTTTCAAAGAAGTACAGTCAGTTGTTTACACTGCAGCACCTAACAAAATCACCAACTCGGACGACTAAAAGCATGCCTCCTATCGACGTCTTGCTTTTAATCTTATAAGGTGGGATTTTCGTCCTTCGCAGCCCCCAAGAGGCGCAGAACGGATACGCTATACGCATCACTCTATACGAGTGGCGAGTCATGGACATTTTCCATATATTTTTATGTATATTTATATTGCTAAATATATGTATTGTCGATAGAATATGAGTATGGCTAAAGTCCATTTTGAATGGGATAGTGAAAAGGACAAAGAAAATCAAAAGAAACATGGCGTTTCTTTCGCGACGGCCCAATATGCATTTGCCGACCCGGATCGCGTGATTGCCGAGGATATCGGCCACAGCCGGACGGAAAAACGCTATTATTGCTTCGGCAAAGTGGGCGGCGGCATACTAACCGTTCGTTTTACGTATCGAAAGGATACGATTCGAATCATCGGAGCAGGATATCGGCGAAAGGGTAAGAATATCTATGAAAAAGAAAATAAAATACACGAATGAGCCGTTGGGCGATGTAAAAGTCATCGATGACTTTCTTCCTCCCCCAGGTGAGCTGGTTTTTAACGAAGAACAGGTCAAAATCACGATCGGGCTAAGCAAGACCGCTGTAAATTTCTTCAAAAAAGAAGCCAAAAAGCATCATACTCAATATCAGAAAATGATAAGACATCTATTGGATCTATATGTTGCCTACCAGAAAAGGCGTAAGACCGGCTGATGTTCCCGCCCATTGATTAAGCTGGTTTTGGTAAGGCCGAGTCATGGACATTTTTCGCCGAAAATCGCGGTTTTTCGTTGTATTAAGGCTGTTTTTGGGTAAAATAATTATATGTAGGGGCAATCCTATGTGGTTGCCCAGGGCGGCCACACGGGGCCGCCCCTACAAAAACCTGTTACGTGGTTTGCCGTGGCGATGGAGTATTCGACAAACATAGAGAACTCTCTACAAATCGACCTTTTTTGAAAAAACAATTTATCCCCAAGGGAAGCCAATTGAAACGAAAGAAGACAGAAACCAGAAGTAAAAAATTGAAAACAAAGCCAATTTAGGTTGGCCCCAAATTGATGTAAGCTCTTTGAAATAAAAAGATTATGAGAAAATTTGTGTTTTCGGGGATCAAAAAAACAAAGCCAATTTGCCGGCCTTCGGCCGGAAGCTCGAAATTCTAAACCCGAAATTCGAAACAATCTCAAATGTTCAAAACCCTTAATTTGAAAAACTAGACCAATTTGAATCGGTGGATATCTTTGTGCAAGCAAGTAATCCTGACACGGTTTCGGAAGGACGCAGGTAGAAGAAACATTTTATGATAAAAGCTCACCGATGGTGTTATGGGCTATCAGGCAAAGTATCGGCAAATCCATGTCTCTGTCAATCCGAAGATAGGCAAAATCGGCAAAATATCCCGCCATAAGTCGGCCGGAATAACTTTCTAAATTTAATAAAACAAAAAAGTTGACAAATTTTGAAACAGTTGGTAATTTCAGAACGAAAGGAAACTGAATTAGCGGTTCATAATTATCGGAACCATTTTAAGGAGAAAAGAAGATGAAATCCCGCATCAATCCAATCACTTACGTAATCATCGCCTGCTTTGTAACTATCAGCTTCGGCCAGCAAGCCGCAACCCCGGATGCAACCTCACCCGGCGGTCAGGAATCTATGCAGGCCCAGCCATACCCATATTTCGCCGAGGTAACAGGCAGCGACGTACTTATTCGCACCGGACCGGGTACGGGATTTTACGATTGCGGCAAATTCAAAGAGGGCGACAAAATACAGGTGGTCGGAAGCCAGTTTACCTGGTCTAAAATCATCCCGCCAACCGGCTGCTTTTCCTGGATCTCAATGCAGTATATCAAGATTGATCCGGAAGACCCCTCCTATGGAACCGTCACCGGCGATAATGTCCGGGTGTATGCGGGCGCCGATAATCTAAGGCCGTCGTACTCCACAAGCCTCCAGACCAAGCTCAGCAAAGGCGACAAAGTCAAGCTCTTGGGCGAACAGTTGGACGATTATTATAAAATCGCGCCACCACAGGGAGCTTATCTGTGGGTCAGCACAAATTATACCAATAAGATAACGCCGACAATCGAAGGCCCAATGCCGCGTATCGCTTTAACGTCGGGCGTCGATACTATGCAGGGCACAGACATGTCGTCCGGGACAGATGCCGGGACTATGGAAACCGTAACCGATTCCAACAATACCGTCGAGGTTAAACGAGAAACACAGCTTGACAAATATTACGCCGTACAAAAGCAAATCGAGACCGAGCAGGCCAAATCGATGGACCAGCAGGATTACACGGGCATTAAAGAAGCACTCCTCGAGATTGCCAACGACGAAAATGCCGGCAAGGCCGCCCGCTATGCGCAGGCCGTCGTCGAGCAGGTCAAAGGTTACGAACTGGCAATCGAAGTGGGCAAAACGGTAAAACTTCAAAACGAACAACTGGAAAAGACCAGGGAGCAAATAGACAAGGCTCGAACCGAAAGGCTCGCGGAGATCAAGGACCTGGGCAAATATGCGGTCATAGGGAAGCTCGAAAATTTCATGATTTACGGCCCGGGACATTATCGTATCGTCGATGATTCGGATAAAACGATCTGCACGGCTTTACCGAGCCTAAAAGCAGCCGAGAAAGATTTCAGCGCACTTGTGGGCAAAAAAGTCGGCCTGGTCGGCACGATTGAGCCGTATCAGCAAACAGCCGGGGCTTTGGTGCGATTCGACAACGTAGTAAGTATGGAATAAACGCTTTGCAACCGATGAAAAAATAAGAAAGTCGCACCGGAAATGATGCGACTTTCTTTATCTTGGCGAGATAAAAAGCTCACGGATAATATAAAAATGTCACCGGCCTCAGCCCTGCCTTTCTCGTCTTTCTCTTCCCGGGATTGGCGCTGCATCATCCGGCGGGGCCACAACGTTACCGGTTTCGAAATCTGCGGCGGTCGGTTTTAGAGTGAGGTCATACCACTGCGAACCTTCATTCATAAGATCGGACCATCTGACCATCTGCCCGGTATAAGTCGCAATGCGGCCCATAATACCGGTCAGCGTGGATTCGGCGACATTGCGGGCCTCGTTAATCGGCTTTTCGTCGAGAATACTTTTGAGTAAATCGATGTGCTCCTGGACATACGGATTTTTGTGACCTGAAAAGTCCGGGACGTCAATGCTCTTACTCGAATCCATGTCACCACCGTCGCCCAGGGTCGAACCTTCGCTGCCTACGAAGTGCTCACTGACCCTGTTGTAACAGCCGTTAATCTGACGGCACATGCTGTGAATGTGAAGGTCGTCGGCGTAATCGAACTGGACGCTGTGGAAATCGAACTGGTTGCCGGTCTTGCGGCGGGCGCGTCCACCGAAGCCGAGAGCCCTGATCGGCGGATGCCCGATGAACCAGTTGGCGATATCGATGTTATGGACATGCTGCTCGACGATGTGGTCGCCGGACATCTCGGCAAAGCTGACCCAGTTGCGTATCATGTAGTCCGCGTCGCTTTCGCCGGGATTTTTCGTCGCGTGCCAGAGCGCCCCCTGACACCACCAGATACAGCCGCCCCGAATTTTACCGATGGCACCATGTTGTACTGCATAAGCTGTCCGGAGGTAGTTCGCCTTATGACGACGCTGAGTGCCTGCAACTACCGACAGCCCCTTCGTCTTGGCAAGCTCACCGGCCTCGATAATCCTGCCGCCGCCGGGCGGGTCCACGGCCACGGGTTTTTCCATAAAGACATGCTTGCCGGCCTTGATCGCCGCTTCGAAATGCACGGGACGGAAATTCGGCGGCGTGGCCATCAGTACAACATCCGCATCCGTCTCAAGCAGTTTCTTGTACGCATCCGCTCCATCGAAACACCGTGACACAGGGACATTGTACGTTTCGGCGGCTTTTTGGATCCTGGACATGAACCAGTCCGCCAATCCGACGATCTCAAGCTCCAGACCGTCGATGGACTTGGCTGCTTCCAGACAATTGCCAAGAGCATCGGTTCCCCTGCCGCCGCATCCGAGCAGGGCAACTTTCAGCCTTCTTTTCGCCGATGCGGCAAAGATAACGTTTTTGCCGGCCATGACCGCCGCTACGCCGGTCGCCGATGTTTTAATAAAGTCCCTTCGCGAAACTTCGCCGGTTTTTATTTCCAGCTTCTTCATAAATTACCCCTTCATAGGATCGTCATCAATTGCTCCCGCTTACGTCATGAATTCTTCCACGGAAGCAACCGATTTAAAAAATTGTCACTGGCCCTGCGATTCTCTCAGGCTTTCTTAAATGCTGTCCATTTTTGTTTGCTTTTGGTGCTGGCCAGAACGGTCTCGATAAAAAGCATACCGCGCAGGCCGTCATTAACATCGGGAAAATCCAAAGCCAAAGGATCGGCTTTCGTTCTCGTTAATCTCGCCCGAACTGTATCTGCGAAGTTGCAGTAAATATTGGCAAAAGCCTCGAAAAAGGCCTCCGGGTGTCCGAACGGAAGTCGCGTCGCACGACCGGCGGCGGGGCTTTTGGCCCCGATATAATCGTTGCCGCGGCGCCAAACCTGCACGGGCCCGTCAGGAACTTTCACATAGAGATAGTTCGGATGCTCCTGGTGCCATTCCAAGGCTTTTTCGTCGCCGTATATCCAGATGGCCAGATTATTTTCTTCGCCGATAGAGACCTGGCTGGCGTGAAGAACTCCCCTTGCCCCGTTGTTGAAACGCAGCAGGACGTTGCCGTCGTCGTCGAGCTTGCGGCCCTTGACAAAAATCGTCAGATCGGCACAAAGATGACTAATCTTCAGGCCCGTGATATATTCGGACAGATTCTCGGCGTGCGTGCCGATGTCACCCATACACCCGGCGCCGCCGCTCTGCTTCGGGTCGGTCCGCCATGCCGCCTGCATACTGCCGGCTTTTTCCAGAGCTGTGGACAGCCAGCCCTGTGGATACTGGACGACAATCTTGCGAATCTTGCCTAATTCACCGCCGCGTGCCATATCGCGAGCTAACTTAACCATCGGATAGCCGGTGTAATTGTGCATCAGCCCGAACACCTTTCGGGATTTCCTGACGATCTTCTTCAGCTCTTTCGCTTCCTTGACATTGAACGTCATCGGCTTTTCGCACATCACGTGGAAACCGGCATTGAGTAAATCTCTGGCGATGGGAAAGTGCCAGTTGTTAGGCGTGGTAATCGAAACGAAATCGATTCTTTCGCCTTCCGGCAATTTCAGTTCCCGCTCGATCATTTGCTGATAAGTGCCGTACACTCGTTTGCTGTCGAGCAAAAGCTCGCGTCCCATTTGTTTGGATTTGCGGGGATTAATATCGAACGCCCCGGCCACTAATTCGATCCCCCCGTCCATGCGGGAAGCCTTGCGATGTACGTCTCCGATAAACGCTCCCGGACCGCCGCCGACCATTCCCATTTTTAATTTTCTACCGAGTGCCATGCCAGCTCCTTTCACAAAATAATATGCCAAATAAAACTTCGTGTTTGATGGTGTTTTTCAATAATGCACAAATGTAACGCAAACGGAGCATCTTCGCAAGGTTTTGTTCGCGAAGAAAATCAGGGCAAAATGCGGCAAAAAATCTATAAGCTCGATAATCAGGCTAACACCGGCACGAAAATGGTTGAACACAGGATACAAATCAAGTACTCTGTTATTTTCCATAGTTCATTGGTTGTCAGAAAGCAGCGAAATCAGCCTAACAGTTGAGTTATTGTGAAGATAATCCGAAAAAATGAATCGAAAACCTTCTTATAGGAGAAAAGAAGAAAATGGCGAAATTGAGTGCATTTGCGGACGAGGTAACCGATATTTTCCTGGAGCAGGTCAAATATCTTGCGGCGGAAAATGTGGGCTTCATCGAGCCTCGCTTTATCAATAAAAAAAATATTATGGACCTGACGAAGAACGATGTCAGGGAAGCAAAAAAGATGATCCAGGATTACGGCCTGAAGGTTAGTGCCATCGGCTCACCCATAGGTAAAGTAAAACTCGACGAGCCTTTCGAGCCGCATCTGGATAAATTCAAACACGCGATTGACCTGGCTGTATTCTTCGAGACTCCGTACATACGAATGTTCAGCTATTACGCACCCGAAGGAAAAAACATCGACGACTGCCGCGATGATGTCATGGAGCGGATGGCGGCAAAAACAGAGCTGTTAAAAGATGTCGATGTCACGATGGTCCATGAAAACGAAGCAAAGATTTACGGCCACACGGCTCAAAACTGCGTCGATATAATCGAGACTATCGATTCGCCGAAACTTCGGCTGGTCTATGACCCTGCCAATTTTGTTTGGGGAGAAAAAATTACCAACAACATCGAGACCTGCTGGCCCTTGATGAAACCGTACGTCGTCCACGTCCATATCAAGGATTGGAAGCTCGGCTCCAAAGACATCGGCAGCATTCCCGGCGAAGGCGACGGCCAAATAAAAGAGCTTCTGGCCGAGCTTGCAGCGACGAAATATGACGGCTGCCTGACCATGGAGCCGCACCTGCAGACAGGCGGTCAGTTCGGCGGCTCCACCGGGCCGGAGCTTTTCTCCCGAGCTATCGCCGCAGTAAGAGAAATCGCCGATGAGGTGGGTTTGGAGTGTGACTGAAGATCATGGTGGGGCAAGCCCCACCCTACAGTTCTTCTATAGGGAAAGGAATATTTTATATGAAGACCTGGAATTTCGGAATAATCGGTGCCGGACTTATCGCGGATTTTCACGCAAGGGC
>Ga0315549_1000242_pt1 | contig 68132 bp, 70 predicted proteins | sample SalMarSW160200MG_FD_203101 | JGI IMG/M metagenome (GOLD analysis project Ga0315549, IMG submission 203101) | Salt marsh sediment microbial communities from the Plum Island Ecosystem LTER, Massachusetts, United States - Salt Marsh Sediment SW1601-200 ...
GTCCATAAGCAATAGGATTTACTCGTCTTATGAAAAATTTATACATTGTATCAGATTCAAGATATAAAGAACAATTATAATTTTCCTTAGGTTGTACTGGGAAAGGAATATCAGACATTTCATCCCCTTGAAATATGCTTATATGAATATTTAAATTTGGACCTTCTGTTTCTGTAAAGATTATTGTGTGATTTCCATTAATAGTTACTCCATAAGGTACGGTATAATAGGCATTAAAGCGCATTGGTACTTCTGATTTAAAAATATAATATATTAATCCATTTGGATCAAGGAGGGTAATATTCATATGGCACTCATGAGAATCAGTTACAATAGCAAATTTGATATGATAAAAAGAGCGATTCAATAGATAAGGACTTAGAATAATGTCTCTCTGATTTTTATGAAACGTATGTACTTTATCATGAATTAGTCCTTCGCCTAAACCTTGTGTATTTAATCTAGATTCAGGTACATCTTTCAATGCACTAAGATAATAATCTTTTTGGATACTTATCGTAATTGGAATCACAGTTATTCCTATAAGAAAATATAAAAGTATAATAATAGATACTTTTTTATTCTTAATTTTAATCTGGTTTTTTAAACTCATACACTTCCATCTCCATGAATTCATTAATTAATTCTTGAACTGGTTTGCAATTGTCATAGTTCACGCAATCAAAGCAAGGACTATCTGCCCAAAAATATGCTTTTTTACCATTATTTTCAATAATTAAAATGGGATAATTCCTTAAAGGACATATGAGAGCGGAGTTGTGAATTTTGCCCCGCTTTGGGAGGGGATAAGAATTCCCGCATATCTCACATTTCGCATATCGTTTATAATTTGAAGTTTTATGTATAAAAATTGAACAATTGCAATTAGGACAGAGTCCAAGTTCTTTTGTTTTTTTCATCGTCGAATATAGTAAAAGTTATATTTTACAGTAAAATCAAATACCCCTATTTAAAGAAAAAAACCATAATTTTCATTTCATTATAGAGATAAATTGTCTAGGGAAATATATTGGATGGGAGTATTATACTGTTGAAATAAAAACCTGTCTTTTCTTTAATTATTTCTTCTATTTTTGGGTAGGTACAAATGTTAGTGATAAAAATGCATAAATTGATTTATTTTAGAATATTTCTCCTAAAATTATAATTTAATAAAAGAATATATTCTTCCCATCACTGAATTTTGTACGCACCCCTATTTTTTCTTTTAAATATATCAGAATTATAGATGATGCAATATGGTTCTAAACGATTATTATGAGACATTTGAAGAAGGTTTTGACTTTTTAATTGCAATAGGCTCCGTTATAGGTGTCTTTGGGATTATTATTGGTATGCTAGGATTAATGGTACTTTCTAATAAATATAAATCTAAAATGGCTTTTGTCTTACTTCCATCTATTTTTCTTGTAATTTTATGTGGATTTGATACTGGACTAAGATATTTCGGTATGTACTAATTACTCCTATTTTTTATAGGTCAAAGAAAAAAGAATAAAAAAATTAAGTGTATCCATAAGGAAAACCAGAGGAATCATCAAAAAAAGATTCTATAAAATTTAGAATTCCAAATGGATCTAACCATCCCATGAGCATAAGGAGTATTGAAATAATTAAAAGGGTTATTCCTATTTTTTTGTGATTTTTTAGAATAAATAATCCTACTGCAAACATTATCAGAGCAATTGCCAAAACTAAAGTTCTTATAGTACCAAAAGTATCAGTCTCCTCTCTTCTATATTTATCTTCATACCCTCCGAATTTCGTCATTATTTCATTTATAAAATGGATTGGATCTAACCATAATAATATCAAGATGAAGCCTATAATTAATAATACTACACCCATCGCCCTTCCATCCTCACTCATTGCCTTTACAAATCCAACTATTATTAAAATAATTCCAAGAAAAAGACTAAGTTGTTTAAGTACATTAAAGACTGTATCTAAGATATCTCCCGTTACTTGTTGGAAATTATCACTGAAAAAAGGGATAAGGATTATGATTATTATACTAATTGCAAAAAGTATGAGTAAGGTTGATTTTCCGCTGGACTGCTTTTTCTTTGGAACAAACCAGATATCATCATTTCCCATCTCTATAGAACACCTATATTTTAGTTTAAATACTTTTATCCAATACATATTTATAAAGAAAAAATATCATATTTGTTATGTAATAAAGAGATTTAAATAGGTTATTTACCATTTATTGATTATATTGTATAGTATAGATGTCACTTAATATGCCAAAAGAAAAGTATCACTGCCCTCGTTGTGGCGGGTTCGAAATATATGAATATAATGAGTCCTTTAATTGCTTTAAATGTAGATTAGAATTTGAAAAGCAGGATTGCGACGAATTTGATGATGAGGATATTTTAGCTATTGAAGAAAAAATGGCCTTTTTAGATGCTTTTCATAAAAAAGAGTAATAAAATCCCTAGTTTTTCCATACTTATTTTACCAGTTATATCTCTATTTATTTTAAATAATGTGATTGGGATATCAAGAGATTAAATACAAAATAAAAAAAAAGAAGAAAAAGAAATTTAAATTTTAGTTGTAGCGATTTTTTGCCACTCAATTATCTTGGACTCAGATACACCACTAACTTTTGAGGATAATTCTTTTGGATCTACTTTTAATAGATCTTCTACATTGTTTATTCCTTCTTGGTTAAGATTTACCACTGTTCCCTTCCCAATTCCCTTTATATCTGTTAGTGATAGGTTTTTTTTAGTTATATTTCCACTTTTTGTATCATTTTCTCCTATTGAATCATCACTTTCTTCATATAAAGTTTCCAATTTTATATATAGTTCCTGAGTAGTTGGTATATTAACTTCTTCCGAATCTGCAACTCCTGCATTTGTGATATAGAATTCACACTCCTCTGGAGGTAAATCAGGAGCATCTACAATAACAGCTCGTCTCTTTAAGGATTTATTTGATGAGAATCCTTTTGTTTTAAACATTACACGGAAATGACAGCCATGTGCTACAATTTGGAAGTGATCCATGAACTGTGGCATCACTATTTCCTCCTATAGCATCATCGGCAGAGAACATTCCCATCATTTTTGTAGCAACTTGATTCGTTAATAAAACTGCTGCGTTATATGTTTCAGCAATTCTGGATAATCCGTGAATCATACTATTGAGTACACTTTGTCTTCTTGCAAGCATTCCGATTCCTACATATTCAGCTCTAAGTAGAGCCATTAAGCTATCAACGATGATCATCCTTACATTTCGAGTTTTGCATAATTTTTCCGCTTGGAGTATCATTTGATCTTGATGATCTGAACTATAAATTCTCGCATGATGGATCTTTCCTAAGACATCTTTGGGATTAAGGGAAAATCGTTTAGAGATACGTTCAATCTTCTTTTTTGAAAATGTATTCTCAGTATCTATATACGCTGTAGCTCCTTCTAATCCTCCCCTTCCTTTTGGTAATTGAACAGTTACAGCAAGTGTATGAGAAAGATTAGTTTTTCCTGATTTGAAGGGCCCATACACTTCAGTTAATTTTCCTGTTTGAAATCCTCCTCCTAAAATGCGATTTAGTTCAGAAGACCCTGTAGTGAAATATTCTACATTGTCATCCATCTCAGAAGCAGAAGTAAAATCAGTCATTCCTAAGGCATCTCGGGCACTCCAAATAAGTTTTTTTGCAGTCTTATCTCCAAGCCCATTGATGTCTGCAACACTATTTTGAGAAGACATCGCTAACATTTCAGCGGTAGATATACCATTTTCTTCTAAAAGTTTAATATGTCTTGAGTTTATTCCTTTTATTTGGCTTAAATCTGAAATTTTATTCACCAATGTTTTTTTTAATTACTAATCACTTCAGATGAGATTATTTAAAGGAAAAAAAAAAGAAGGAGAAAATTAGAAATTAAAAAATTAGAAAAAAAGGGTTACAAGTCCAGGGTTTTGATCAATGGTATTTAATAACGAAAAAATCTATTTTCTTTTTTTAATTCTTAGTTATAATATTAGTGTATATATTTAAATAAAAAATCCAGGGTGCGTACAAAATTCAGTGATGGAAAAATATATTCTTTTATTAAATTATAATTTTAGGAGAAATATTCTAAAATAAATCAATTTATGCATTTTTATCACTAACATTTGTACCTACCCAAAATCCAAGAGTTAAATTACACTTATTTTTTCTTTATATTGTTTAACATCAAATATAGTTCAAATGGGAGTAAAATTAAATTCAATAATTCAGAGGCAAAAAATTGACTTTTCAGAGTTAAAGGGGAGAATCATAGCAATAGATGCCCCCAATATTATCATGAGTTTTCTGAATTTTTCCCATAAGAACACCACTATATATGAGACGGATTTATTTCTTGATCGAACACAAAGAGTATTTTCTCATCTTTATGGAATACTTTATCGTATAAAATTTCTTTATAGTAAGAATATACTTCCTATATTTTGCTTTGATGGGAAAGTCTCTCAACTAAAACGTGTAGAAACAAAAAACCAACTTAATGACTTTCGTTTCGCTCAAAAACGATATAAGCAAGCAATAGAAAAAGACAATAAAGAGCTAGCTAGGAAAATAGCTTTATCGAAAGAATATATGTGGATAAACGTAATAAAGGAATCAAAGCAATTATTACATGCTCTTGGGGTGCCTATAGTTAATTCACCTGTCTCAGCAGAAGCACAATCTGCTCAATTAGTAAAGGAACACATTACTCACTTTTCAAATTCTCAAGATTTTGATTCCCTTCTATTTGGTTGTCCTCGATTAATACAGAACCTTTCGAAATCACTGAAAAGAAAAGAACATGGAAGATGGACATACATTAAGATAGAACCACAATATATAGATTTAAGAGAGAGTCTAAAAATCATAGGTATAGATCAATTTCAATTAATTGATTTGGCAATACTCTTAAAGACAGACTATTTTCAAGGAATAAAAGGGATTGGTCCAAAAACTGCTCTGAGATTCATTAAGAAATACAATAATATAGAATCAATAATAACAGGTGAGAAAGAAAATTATGACTTTTCAGCTCTGAATCACAATCTAATAATGGAAATCAGAAAAATCTTTCTTTTACCTGAAGTTTTAAGTAATTTTGATGCCCTTTATTGGAATCCACCTAATACAACAAGAATATTTCATTTACTTTGCAAAGATCATCATCTTAATAAAGAGAGAGTTGAGAAAAATACAAAATTTTTAGTTGAGAGCTTTTATAAATGTCTAAAATTATTTGAATATGAGAAAGATAGACCAAAAGTTATTCAAAAAACCCTCGATATGATTGATTATTAAATAAAGTTTCTGATAAAATTATATAATATTTGACTCCAAATATTTATCTTAATTTTATTAAATTTTGTAGGTGAATTATTATATTTGAATAATTAATCAGAGATTTTTGGGTAGTTCCAAAGGTCAGTGATAAAAAAATAGATAATTGCTAATAAATTTATTATTATTGTTTGGGATCCCAATTATCCATATCAAAACTTTTCCATATCTTTTCATTCTTTTAGTTCTATAAATTTCCATCGTGTTGGGGTTCCAGCATAATCATCCATATTCCAACAAAGAACTTTGGTTTTGCTTACCCTATAAAATGGAGGAGGATGATCTAAATTGTATTTTCTCATATAATCCTTCTTGATCTCCTTAATTAAATCCTCATTTTTCTCAATTGAGGCCTTCCCTTCAATTATAACAACCTTAATCCCACTTTCTGAGTGAACAACAATATGGGGATTTTCAGCTAAATTTCTACGATTTTGTGTTCCTGAACCTCCCCCAAAATAAAAATTATCATTAATCCATGATCCCCATATAGGAATTGCATGGGGACGACCATCTAATCTTGTAGTACTTAACCAATAATTTTTTGCATCCTTCATCTCATTTTGTACAAAATTCCAACTTAATAATCCATTATCTGATTCTTCAATACCATAATCAGGTATATATGGACGATCACGAGTTTTTTCTTCTTTTTTCATTTAACTTGTTGTTTTTTTTGAATTTTTAAATTTATGCTTCTTTATCTTCATAGCATTTATGATAATAAAATTTTAATCATATCAATAAAGCTGATTTAATCATATAATTTATATATAAAAAATAATTCATCAATAGGTTCTGCATCTACCCAGATTTTTGGTTCTGTACAAAATTTAGTGATAAAACTAAAAATTAACAAGATTTTATGATAATTTAAATTGTGATGAATATAATATTAAAAAATAAGAAGACTCTTCATATATTTTAGGTTAAATAAATTATATTATAAAAATCTGAAAATCAAAGACAAGGTGAGCCAGTTGAGTTGTGATAATAAAATTGAAACAATAATAATTAGTGGTTCAATGAGATTTAAACAAAAGATGACAGCATTATCTAAGAAGTTGATAAATGATAGATATAAAAAAGTTTTTGAACCAAGTGATGATGTATATAATAAAAGTGTTGAGCTAATTGAAAAAGCTAAGAATCACATGATTTTTAAAAGGTTAATTGAGTATGCTGATTTACTTCTTGTATATAACAAAAAAGGTTATGCTGGACTTTCTACTGCTATGGAAATACAAAAAGGATTAGACTGTAATGTTCCTGTAAGGTTTTTATTTGAACCTAAAGCAATAGAGTTTAAAGGACTTTGTATACATCCTGATTATGACGTTAAAGTTGATACAAAATATTTAAAATAACAATTATTTGAATTTTCTAAGTTTCTTTAATGGAAACTTAAGACCTAAAATTAATTTTAATTTACCATCACTGAATTTTGTACTTACCCAAAAAAGGGTGCCTACAAAATTCAGTGATGGAAGAATATATTCTTTTATTAAATTATAATTTTAGGAGAAATATTCTAAAATAAATCAATTTATGCATTTTTATCACTAACATTTGTACCTACCCAGATTTTTTTCTTTAAATATAACCACACTTTTTCTTTTCTAAATATACAATCTTAATAAAAGAGAGAAAAAGAGTATGACGAATGTATTTACATTGGCCATTAAAGATAAGGAATCTCAGATGATTGAATGCTCAATAAACTATAAAAAAATCAAACAGAGCATTTTAGATTATACACTTCGAAAGTATTCAATTACATATGTGAATTACGAGACTGAAATCGTACCTTGCTTATCTGAAAGGCAATATGAGCTGATCTCTACTAATACGGTTGCCCATTATAATATTACTAAAAATATTATTGAAAAATTTCTAAGAGATTTAAAATCGTTTCAGATGTTTTTAAAACGGTGTAAAATCAAATGGGATCTAAAAAAAAATAATATATACACAAAAGTTAAAATTTATCTTCATAAGCTTCATAGATTAGCTCCTGTCTTTGATTATAAGAGAGCAAGAAAAAACCTAAAGATACTTCATAAATTTTTTAATACAACTCATTTATGGCCTCAAATTTCGACTCAATTAGCTATACTGGTCTTTATAACAGATCTTAAGGATAGCTTTAATTCAAGAAAATTGATGAATACAAATATTCGGGCGATAACAAATTGCTCTGCTTATGCTTTTTACCGCACAAAAAATATTTTAATTGAAAAAGGCGTTTTATCTAAAAATGAGTGATATTGAAGAAGTTTATCAGTGTTTAATCAACAAGGGTTTCTCAGAGGAAGAATTAAATAATGAAATTAAGAGAAAGAAGTCAGAATTTCATGGATTTATAACAGAACAAGGAGCATTATTTCTTATTGCAAAAGAAAAGGGTCTTAAAATTCAATCTCCTGATATTGATCCTGATCTCTACTCTGAAATTGAAAAAGAGATTGATTATAATGAGTTTACTATGCCTCTAAGTGACCTTCAAGAGGGGATGAGCAACATAGTGATTCTTGGTAAGATTACCAATATTTTTCAAATAAAATCTTTTATAAGAAAAGATAATACTCCTGGACTTGTTGGATCATTTATACTAGCTGATACTTCAGGATCAATTAAAATTGTAGTATGGGGTGAACATGTTAAAATTATAGATACTGAATTCTTTCAAAAAGGTGAAATTGTAAGAGTTATTAATGGATATTCAAAAAAAGGGTTGAATGGGGGACTTGAAATCCATATGGGGAAAATAGGAACACTAATTTTAGCACCAAGTGATATTGATGATAAAATAAAGAAACAATTGCAAAAAATTGAATTAGGTAATGGAAATGGATATTCCCTTTCCCATGTGAATAGTACACATATTAAAGATTTATTCAATAAAGAAGGATTTATTGATTCTGTGAGTGGATATGTAAAAATAGATGATTTTAAAGAATTTAATAAGAAAAATGGAGAGAAGTCTTTTTTACTAAAGTTCCAACTTATAGATGATACTGGAAATATAATTGTCTTAGTTTGGGATCTAAAGGCTATAGAGGTTCTTAAATCAATTGAAAATGATATATTAATAAAAATTTCCAACGTAATGATAAAAAACAATGATAGAAATAATGAGAAAGAAGTTCATTTCACCAAAAGATCCAAAATAAAAATTATATAGTAATATCTTTGAATATATATCTATCTTTTTATGTGCATTTTCTTTTTTTTCTTTAAATACTCCCGACAATATTTCACTTTAAAATAATTTTATTTGGAGATAAAGTCATGGTAATACAAATACCTAAAGTATTATATAAAAATAAAATAAGTACTATTCTTGATGAGATTCGAGATAATTATGGAAAACTCACGAGGAAAGGATATATCTACGGGATTATTGCAGTTGATCAGGATGCCAAAATTATCGCAGTAGATTCTCGATTCGACAGAAAACTTAATTACTGGGATCTCAGTTCAATTGGTGCTGCGATGTATGGTGTGGCAAGACAAGGGCAGGATTTTTTCGAAGCTGATTATTTAGACAGAGCAACTATTATCTACAACAATATGCAATTATTTGTAAAATCTATAACTAATATTAAAATTAATCATGAAGAAAAGAGAGAAATTCTTATAATTCTATTGTGCGATAATGATGTCAATATTGGAGTTATGATCCTTCAAATGCAAAAATTTGCTCCTATAATTAAAAAAGAGATCGAGCAATCAGGAACCATAAAAAATACCCTTAAGATGACAGAGAAAGAGTTAAAAGAACATATAAAAGAGCTCAAGAAAGAGATATTCAAAGATAAACTGAGTATGTTAACATAGACTCATCAGAGGTGATATAAAGTGCTTAAAAATATATCAGAATCAGAAATGGATACTAATACTATGGAAAATACAAGACATAGTCTTTTCCTTGGTAATTTAATTCAATTAAAAATTGTTTATTGGGGACCAGGAGAATCAGGAAAAACAACTAATTTTTTTAGGTTAAAAGAGAAATTTTCCACTGAGCGAGTAACTGAAGGATATTCAATTGAGACAAATGATGGAAGAACTCTATGGCAAGATTCCCTGTTCTTATCCTTTGAAGCCACTATAAATCAAAGAGACTTTACTATTATAGTTCATGTGGTTACTTGTACTGGTCAGGAACGATTTCTTTCGACAAGGGAATATGTGCTTAATGGAGCAGATGGAATTATTTTTGTTGCAGATTCCCATCCTAAGATCATGGAGCAAAACAAACGCAGTTTCAGGGAATTGTTAAGTTTTTCCAAATCGAGAGGTGTTCCCTACGTAATCCAACTTAATAAGCAGGATTTACACAGAAAGATCAGCATTGAGGAATTTAAACAGCAACTACATCTCCCTATGGAAGAAAAATATTCCGATAGTACTCTAATTGTGTATCCTACAGTAGCGATTCAAGGAATAAATGTTATAGAAACCTTTCGAGACCTACTCGGGCAAGTTCTATTTAATATATTTAATTTTTCTTAATTTTCTTTTTTATTTTGTTTTAATTAAATTCTCTATTTTCTATCTACATCAAGATTTTTTCTTTATATAAGACCATCTCTAATACTATTTATTGCTAAATAGGATTCGATTTTTAAATGATTAAAATAGATTAGGTGATTAGAGTGGACTCAGATCTAGATTTTATTACTCCTGAATTTCTTAATTTGGTGTTTTTTCAACAAAAAAACTTAGTTATCTTTCCCCATGTGGATTTAAAGCACCTAAGTTCATTTGATAATTTCACAATTGGCTACAATTTAATAGACTTGGAATCAACGGCTCTTTTTAATCTAAAAGATATGTTGACAAGTGATTCAGGAGCAAATTATTCTCAGACACCTAATCTCTTTTTGATTTATAACCTCAACAAAGATAAGTTAAAAGAGCTTTTAGAACTTTCAAATATAAAATGTATCCTCAATGTCAATGAAAATGTCTCCCAGCTAGCCAACGGGCAGGAATTTATCTTTTATAATAAGAAAATGCAAAAATTCATTAATATAGAATTCAATGAAAAAGAGCTTGAATTTGAAAATTTATTGATATCCTCATCTAAAAATTCTATTATTTTAAAAGATAAGCTCCAACAAATTAAGAATACTGCCACTCAAATATACATGGAGTTAAATGATAATTATGAGTCAAAGAATATACCAAAATTTCTAAGTAGTTATAATAAAAAATATTGGAATAAGATAATAGAATTCACATCATCGTACTATCAAATTGAGATTCCACGTAAATTACTCAAAGACGATGGTACAAACAGGTTCTCGAAAACAAATAAAGATTTCTTAGATTTCTCAGATGAGTACGAATCAATCATCTCTAAGAATCTCCAAATAGCAAATGAATTTGTTCAGACACTTCATAATTATCGAAGTCAACATGTCAATCCAAGTAATTTAGAGCTTGACCAATTATATAATCCTTTATCATTATATAATTACTTAAGAACAAATCATTGGAAAGATGGAATTTCTTCCGATTTTTTACAGGATTGGGTTCAGATGAGAAACACCAATTATCGACTTAAAGATAGTGATCTCACTGATTTTGAAGAACTTTTAAGAAGTTTAAGAATTCCAAATAAAGATATTATGAATATTATTTGCAATATTGATTATCTAAAGATAGGGGCGAATAATAATCATGAAATTATTAACCAAGAAAGTTTTCAACATAGTCCTGATAACGAACCACCATCAATTGATAACTTTCAGGAATTTAAAGAATGGATATTTGATAAATTAGACAAGATTGAACATATTATTTATTTATACAAATAGCCTTAAGAAAGACCAATGCTTTTTTAGTCTTAAATTTAATAGTTTCAGAATAAGTTCTGATATCTATAAAGACACTATAGTAAAGGTTTAAATAATTCTCTCTGATCTAATATTACAAGAATTATAAAACAAATCTGTATAAGAATCAAAATAGTAATTATTTAATCGTTAAATTCTAAAGAGGAGGATATATATTAAACAAAATAAAGTCATTGGAATATTTCTCTTATTTCTTATTTTTAACAATTCATTAATGTCTTATTTTTTATTAAATGAAATGAATCCTAACTCACGTAATTATGAGGCAAAACTAATTACAGGGTTGTATAAGGATTATAATAAAGAGCGAGGAAATTTAAAAATTTCTACTAATCAAAATTCAAATAAGTTAGAAGATGCTGGATTTGATGATATTTTTTCGGGTATGTTCTCTTATATTATAGAACATGTCGGATTATCAGTTACAACTCCAAAATTATTAACAATACCTATTCCATTAGGACCTTTTACGTTTAATTTAGATTTAACCGTATCTATAGAGATTGATCCAATACATGAGGAAATTCATGTAATTACTGTTTCATTAGAAAATGAAATTGTGGAGCAAAATTATAATAATTTTAATTTTTTGGAAGTTGCTGATGATCTAGGATTTTTAAAACTTTTCTTAAATCCCTCTCTAGTAGAAATAGCAAGAGGAATGAGTATAATTCCTTATTTTACACTTAATGGTTCCGGATCAGTGAGTATATTATATAATATGGATACAGATGAGTGGATAATACCCAGTTTTTCATTAACGCTAAATTTTGAATTTGGTTTAAAAGGTGATGTCTTAAAATTTCTAATAACTGCTTTAGTACCACATCTTTCTTTTCTCTATGATTTAGGAGTTTAATTATGTAACAGCTTAAATATTAATATTCAAGATACAATTTATATAGGTCCTGCACTTAATATTGTCTTAGAGTTTGAGACTGGAAGTAGTGGAGCAACAACTTCAAGAGTAACGTTAAATCCAAATTTTTATATTGCATCAAGACCTCCAGGGTTTTCTGAAGATATTTTAAGGTTAACTTTTGGTGGAGGAGGTTATATAGAATACGGAGTTGATGCAATAGGAAGTTATTTTGAAAATAATCTATACCCCCAAATAACATTCATAGCAGATGTATTTGGATGGTCCATTAGTCCGTCATGGTATCCATTTAAAGGCGACGCTAATAGAGTCTATACACATAAAAACGCTAAAATTTATGATATATCAGTAAACGATGGCAGTGGTATGTCGAAACAAGGAGAATCAGTTAATCTTAAAGCGAAAGCGCGTTTGAATAATTGGGACCCCATAGATAGCTACACGATTTATTTTCAATATGCATCACAATCTGATCCAGATAATTGGCACACTATTACCTCAAGTCAGACTAATAGATACGGAGAAGTCAAAATAGCTTGGAATCAGAATCTTGATCCTGGTACTTATTATATAAGAGCAAAAGCATATGCTCAAGGTGAGTTTTCAGAAGTTAAAAGTGGGGAGACCGTATTACATATTTATAAGTCTAATACAAGAATAGATGATTTCTCAATTAACTTTGGGGAAAAACACTGTTTTATTGGCGATTTAGTAGAATTTTGTGGTTTTTTACGGACAAGAGAGGGTAGTGGAATTGAAGGACAAATAATCAATTTTATCTATTCTAACAATGGTGGAGAGGATTGGAATTTTTTTACTTCAGATACATCGACAGCAAATAATGGATACGCATATCAGTTTACTACAATGAATCTAGCTCCGGGAGATTATCTTTTTCTAGCTCAGTATGATGAAGGAAATACCTATGGAAGCTGTGTAAGCACCCCCATAGAATTACATGTAATCGACAGATATATATCTTGGGAGTTGCAGAGTACTGCAGTAGCTTTTTACCTCACTCCTGGCGAATCTAATGAGAGAAGTTTTGAAGTTACCAATTTGGAATTAGAGAATCAACCTTGTACAGTGACAGAAAGAAGTGATACTTATGGAATTATCACCTTAGGCTCTAGCTTTACTCTTAATGCGGAATCTACAGAAAAAGTCGCTGTTACAGCAAATGTACCAGGAGGGCTTTCAGCGGGAACATATATCATATATGCAGATATTACAATTCTAGGAATTACAAGGTCAGTTGCAATTACTGTGTATGTAAATGAACTTGATGGGTATTATGTAAATCCTGGAGGATTTAACACCGGACCATATGTAATTTCAAGCTCTGGTGCTTGGACTTATATTTCATTCACATTATCATCAGCTCAAGTTGCTCAATGTAATGATATCTTAGCTTATAGTGATGTAATTATAACAGTTATTGATTCAGAGGCAAGTGGAACTTTTTCAGTTAATCTAAATGGAGTTTTAATGAATGATCATATAGCAGATCCTACATTTGGACCGGGAGACATAGGATTTGCAGAATTTCATGAATGGACATCCCAACCTACTTTTTTTGCAAGTGGGGCTAATTATGTAGGTGTTCGTTTATCAGCAGCATCAGGTTCTATTACTGTAGATACTATACAATTGCGTATAAAATCGGGCAAGACAGAAGTAATATATGATTTAGGATTTGCTCAAGACCAATTTATAGAAGAACGTCATCATGAATACACAATTAATACAAGCCAAAAAGTTTGTTTATATAATTATTGGGATTTTATCTCTGGTACTGTCTTATCTGATTTTCAATTTGATTACTATTTACCTTCAGGTTTTGTATTTGATCAGTCAGCAATCAGTCATCCACAATGGTTAAGTGCAACTTTTGGTCACGCTCAAGGAGATTTTCAATTTAAATCGATTATCCATATCGATACACCTGGAATCTATGTCTTTAATCAGGGAGATGCATGGGCATTTACAGGTGATAATGGATTAGGAATGGAAATGCATTATTACTCGAATAGCCCTACTTTAATTGTTAAGGGTAGTATTTCACCCACATTGACACCAATAGATGATACTCCTATAGGGGAAAGTACACTTATTAAAATCACTTGTAGAGACCAAAATACCAGTGCTCTTCTTAATGGACTTACGTTAGAAGCTACAATAACAAAACCAGACTTAACTACTTCTCTAATTACATTAACAAACATCGGAGAAGGCGTTTATCAAGGATATATATTAATAGACCAGATTGGTGACTACTCGGTATCGGTTATAGGATACTCTGAAATTTATAATCAATTTGGTCCTATTGTCGATAATTTTATTGCCAGAAAAACACCATTTATAGAAGTTGCTAAATATTTAAATGAATTACCTGTTGGAAAAGAAATAACAACTCAATTTTCTATATATGACTATGATAATTCCAATGTAACCATGTCTACAGAAAATATACATGTTCAAATTATTAGGCCTGATTTATCCTTATATTCACTAATATTACATAGCGGGGGTATAGGAAAGTGGTATTTTACTCATAGCGATTTAATTTTAGGGAATTATACATGTATTATTTTTACAAACCAGACTTCGGAATATTTCGCTTCTGAAATGAAATTATATTGGAATAGAACCAATCCAATCTTAATTTTTGAATATCCATTTCAATATCAATCCATTAATGACAACAATACTGATGTCTTATTCTCTATTGATTCGCAAGGAGGGTCTTATAATTTTTATCTTAATGGTGAAGAAGTAGACTCATTTGAATCAGGTTCAATGATTGTAAATCTTACCAATGGATTTCATGTTTTAACAATAGAAGCATGGGATGAGTATTCAAATTATATTAATGGTTCAATTGTTATTGATGTATATAATAATGATGAAATTCCCTTTGAGAATCCAGAATCAATTCCTTTTGGTCCAACCTATATCTTAATTATATGGATGCCTATAATAGGATTAATATGGATAATCAATAAGAAAAAGAAATTAATTTAAATTATCCTAACTTTATTTAAGACTTAAAAAACGCTTGAGTGCAAATTCAAGTATTTTAAATTTAAATATATTGTCTTTTTAACAATTTTATTTCAATTTAAATCAATATTTTTTTGTTTAAAAACAGTGGGATTATTTAGGACAATAATTAATATGAAATTAAAATTGTTAATATATAGTGAAAATAATATGGGAACATGGTCGCCAACAATTAGCGGCAATGATTATTTTCTAGATATTGAGGCAAAAATAGTTGAGATATGTGGATTAGACTTTTTTGAATATCTGTTGGATAACTCAATCCTAACTCCAGAGCTCTTTAACACTCATTTTGACGAAATCGTTAAACTTTCCTTTCATCGTAATGAGCATCAAGGACCGTTAGCCTTAGGCTTCTTAATCATGAAACTAGGAACCAAGATTCCAAAAGAGGTACGAATTGATATCCTAACTGAAGTAGAGGTTGAGTTAATTGATTGGATATATGATGATCCTGAATATGGGAGACTTCGACAACCTTATTTAAAAGAATTTAAAGAGAAGTTATGGAATTATCGGGAAGGAGAAAAGATACATTTAAGAGAAATATCTTTAATCGGGCTGAGCTTCATAAGGGAGTTATTGGAGCCTGCTTTGGCTGATTTGATTAAATATAACGCTTCAGAGAGGATGAGAAAGTTTATACAAATATTAATAGAAAAATTGGATACTCCTTTAGTAGAGATCTGCAAAATATTGAATATAAATTCAGGAAAGGAGTATTATGAGTTCTTCAAAAGAATGGGTGATTTTGGAAGAGAAGATTGTACCAACGGAGAAAATGGCGCAGAAATTACTCTTATTGCAGATCTATTTATCAGCAGAGTTGTAGATGATTTAAAGATCGAAGATGCATGGATAGGAAAATCAAGCTTCGGAACTCTTGACAGACTTGAGTTGTTGGAGCACGATGATGGGTTCTACAAGGTATACAGAGCAGAATTACATGGAAGAAAATTCATTGGACAATGTGTTATTCCCCTTCAACAGCGTTCCGCTCAGCATATCGCAAAATTTAAAATAGCACCATAGTTCATTTTTTCTTAGTGTCCTATAATTCTTATATACCTCCATATCACTTTCTTTTATTATAAACTATCTCCTCTCATATTATGGAGATAATATGATAGAACATCAGCTCTTACAAGAAAGAGAACCCCCACAAGAAGAGGAGAAAACTCAATATAAAAAGCAAATGGAAGAAATATCAAACGAATTAGCATGTCCAAATGAACACTGTGAATCATATGGAATCATCGGGAAAGGAAATGTCCTCTTTAGACGTAAATATGGAACAAAAGCATCTCAAAATCTTTTTGTATGTAAAACGTGTAAAAAAACGTTTTCTGAACGAAAAGGAACTCCCTTTTTTGGATTTCATTTACCTGATGAGAAAATTATAACAATTATCCGTTGTCTTGTGGAAGGGAATGGTACACGGGCAACTGCTCGTATCTGTAATGTCCATCGTGATACGGTTACCAAAATTATACGACGATTTGGGACGCATTCAGAACAAATATCTCGTCTCTTCCTTAAGAACTATCCCCTAAAAGAATGTCAATTAGATGAGATGTGGAGTTTTATAAAAAAAACAAAAAAATTTAACTGACTTTGAATATATAGAAGGTGAATTAGGAGATGCGTGGATTTGGATTGCTTTTGATTCGATTCATAAAGTTGTTGTAGCGTATACAATTGGAAAAAGAACACTTCCAAAAGCAAAAGAATTGCTCAATACTCTTCGAGATTGCATTTCAGAGGAAATCCCTTATTTTACAAGTGATGAATTAGATCATTATACTTGTGCGATTATAGAAGAATTTGGAATTGAAAAAACCTTTCCGAAAACAGGAAAACGAGGTCGCCCAAGAAAACCCATCAAGGAGATCCTATCATCACTGATATACACACAGGTTCATAAATATCGAGAACGTGGCAGAGTAACAAAAATTGATACTCATCTTATTTTCGGAACCGCAACTCAAGTAAAAGGACTTCTTTTAGACTCTCCTGTGAGTAATTCTGTTAATACGACGTTTGTTGAGCGAAATAACCTTACTATTCGACAACTAAATGGTAGATTTCAACGGAAGACATTACAGTTTTCTAAGAAAAAGGAATTATTTTCCTCTCAATTGCACCTTTTTTTTGGGTATTATCATTTCATTCGTCCCCATCAATCCTTGAGGAAAAAAAATAGCATGCTTTCTGAGAAATGGAAAAAACAGACACCATTTATGAGTGCTGGGATTACAGATCATATCTGGGCATTTCGGGAATTATACTTTTATAGGATCTATTCGAAGAGAGGAGGTATAACTTAACAATTATAGGACACTAAGCATTTTTTTAATTTGTCAATAAATTCAGTATCTCTCTTTTTTTAAATCTTAAAAACTCTATTTTAGAATTACCTCTTTTTTTGGATTCGGATTTCGGGAACTTCTAACACCAAACCTTTTTGATCATGGGAAATTTCTCATGATCACCCTTTTTTCTTGTCTTTCTTATGGTTTAAATTATTTCATATTACCTAAATAATAGATTTTCTCTGCAAATAGTTAAAAAATAGGAAAAAAAAAAATAACTAACTATTAGGTCTTAATTTCCTCTTCAATATAGATTGTATCTTTACTTTTTTCAAGCTTTTCAGATTTCCCCTTATAATTTAAGTTAAGATTTGTAGAAAATTCAATTTTTTCTTTCAATATGTGGTTTAATAGTAATTTAAAGACTTCAATTTGAGCAACACCCAGCATTTTTTTATAATTATCAATTGAAATAAATAATTGTTCATGATTTTGCATATTAAATGATATCTGGGATTGATTTTTATTAAACCGATGATAAGTAGACCAAGACTGCTGTTCTCCCTTTAATACTCTCAATATCATAATAATCTCTTCTATTGAGAATTTTATTACTTTCCCTTCACTTTTGGACCATTTTTCCCAAGAACCATTTTGCTTTTTTTTAATACATCTAAGAAATACATATGGCTCCTTTTTCGAACTACTCTGAAGGATTATTGCCGATTCTTTTCCAAAAAAGGAATAATTATGAGAATCTGTCATAATACTATATATTCCATATCAAATTATATAAAAGAAAATAAAATAACATTTAAAAGGAAAAAGACCGACCTAAATTCTTAATGCATTATTGATCATTACTAAATTAACTACCTATTATTCTTTATATTCAATGCATTCTATGATAAGATCACTTCCGATTCTCTATAGAATCAAAACATCGTCGAAAATGTTTTTTTGATTATGAGATCTTTCTCATAATCTTTTTTTCCTCTATTATTTTTTATATCACTTACTTATTTCCTAATTCTTTATAGAAACAATTTATAACAAATTACTTATTTATAAAGAAATCCGAAATTATAATTGATAAATAGCTAGTCTTAAATTCTCTTTTATTATTATTATTATTATTATTATTTTATGAATTTATTATTGATTATCAATATCCCAAAAAGATAATAATTTTTAGAAATGATCTATTTTTAAATACAATACTAATAAATTTAATTTCGATATGAAAATGTCTGAAAATGAAAAACCTTTTACAATTGAAAGTTATATAGAGAATATCCAAAATAAGAAGTTAATGGGCTCTAAGTGTAAAGAATGTGGAGAGATATACGTTCCATCACGAAAATTATGTACGAAGTGTAATTCAACAAATATGGAATGGATTGAAATGTCTGGTGAAGGTGAATTGGCAGCATTTACTAGCATAACTGTTGGGACACCTTTTTTTGTAGAAAAAGGATATAATAGGAATAAGCCTTACTGCTTTTCAGTTATTAAATTAAAAGAGGGTCCAATGATAAGTGCTCAGTTAGTAGGAGTGGATGAGAGTAAACCAGATTCAATAAAAATTGGTACACCTGTCAAGGTAAAATTCTTAGAAACACAAATGAAAGAAGAAAGCAGAATAGACTTAGGATTTGAACCCATTTAAATCTATCATGTCATTTTCTTTTATTTATTCTTTATAATTAACATAAGTTTTATTAATAATATTATTTTGGTGGATTTCTATAAAAAAGATATATAGTTATGTTATTTTAACGATATTAATTACAACTGGAATGACTTTAATTATTTTATTTAATACAATTTTTACACACAATACAATAGTTAAAAATGTTAATATTGAATTGGAATTTAATGAAGAGAATGCTTTTATATATGTAAAAAATCAAACTAATGATATTGGGCTTCGGATTCCTGGAACTGATCAACATAAACAATGCCTTAGTTTCTTTATTTCAAAATTTAAAGAAATTAATTCCAGTTTTACTTATTCTTTTCATAATTTTACTGTTTTAGGTATAAATTGTTCTAATCTTTTATTTAAAATGAATGAAGAAAAAGAAAATATTGTAATCTTAGGTGCTCATTTTGATTCCAGGAAAAGAGCCACAAAAGATCCGGTTAATACGAGTGCACCTGTACCTGGTGCGAATGATGGAGCCAGTGGTTGTGCTGTATTACTTGAACTCGCTAGAGTGTTGTATAATAAGAGGGATAATTTATCATGTCAGATCTGGTTTCTATTTTTTGATGCTGAAGATCAAGGGCGTGATTTAGATTTTGGAATTCCTGATTGGGAGTGGTGTGAAGGATCAGAACGATTTGTAAATAATATTGAGGACTATTACGATACTAGTGAGGAAAGATTTGAATGTATGGTGCTTTTAGATATGGTTGGTGGAGTTAATCTAAAATTCATAAAAGAAACACATTCAACAAGTTTACTTTTAGATGAGATTTTTAAAGTTGGAAGACAATTAGGTTATACTAATGCGTTTCCAGAATCACCAGAATCTAATTCCATTAAAGATGATCATGTGTATTTCGTAGAATATGGAATCCCTTCTGCGGATTTAATAATTAATTTCTGGAATAACCCCAGTTGGCCTTATCATCATACAACTGAAGATAATCTTTCCAATATATCAAATTACAGCCTTCAAATTACTGGTAGAACTGTTGAACAATTTATCTATAATAAATTTCTTAACGAATCCAATTTTGAATATCAAGGTAATTATCCTTGGAATTTAGATAATATATTTATTGATTATAATCTATATTTTCAAATTTCATTTCTTGTAATATTGATAATATGTCCTATATTAATATATATTATAACTTTAGCAAAAGATAAAGCTAAGTTAAATAACCTGTAGAGAAACATTCGATGTATTTTATTATTTTTTATAGAAATCCTTATTTTCAATTAAATACTTTAGAATGTGTATTTAATAAAACTGTATCACTATGAAAATTAGATTATTTAACAGAGAAGGTAGAAGGCCTAAAAAACCTAAATCAAAAAGAACAAAAATAATCATCACAGTAATCTTTATTTGCATAGCAATAGCTTCACCATTTATATTATGGGGAATACTACAATTATCATTAGGTACTCACATGCCAATAACTGTTGTATCTTCAGGATCTATGGAACCTGCTCTTTATAAAGGAGATTTAGTCTTTCTCCAAGGTAAAAATCCAGCAGATATTAAAAATGGTACTATAGATGATAAAAATGGCGACATTATTGTTTTTAATACACATGGAATTTGGGGTTACTATGTGGCTGAACCTGTCATACATCGAGTTATTGATAAAAGATATACAGATCAATGGGAGTTTTATACAAAAGGAGATAATAATGTTGGGCCTGATGGATGGTGGATGCCCGAAGATCATATTATTGGAGTTGTCTGTGGAGTTATACCTAAAATAGGTTGGATAAAATTATGGTTTTATGAAGCTAATTGGCTGGTTTATGTTGTAGTTGGATTATTATTATTCCTTATAATAAGTATTATCTGGGACGTCATAAAGGAAAAAGAAGAAGATGAGGAAAAGGATAAGAAATTGTTTATAGAGAAGAATAATGTTCCTGAAGATCAAACTAAAAAAGATAATTCAGAAGGTATTAAAAAATAGATTTTTAACACCTATTTTTATAAAATTTGTTTTTGAATTTTTTAATAAAATTTAAAAAATTTTTTAAATTTCTAAACTTAACTTTATATTTTTTTTATTGATAAAGTATTATTATCGTAATTTTATTTATTTTAATTACGAAACACTGTAAATCATAATACAATAAAACAAAAAAACAAAATAACTTAGACCGAGGTAAAAAATAATGGCTAATAAAGATGAAAATGCTGTATTTGTTGGTCGAAGACCAACAATGAATTATGTTATGGCTACTATGATGATCTTAAATAAAGGTGAAGAATGTACCGTAAAAGCTAGAGGAAGAGCTATCTCTCATGCTGTTGATGTATGTGAGATTTTGAGAAATAGATTTCTCAAAGGAACAGAATATAAAGACATTCGACTAAGCACCGAAATATTAGAAGGAGAAAATAGTGCCTCAAATAATGTAAGTTCAATTGAAATTGTTTTATCACCACCAAAATAAAGGAGTATCTAATTACTGAAATACATTGATACTTTTCTACAAGTGCTTATTCAATATTTTTTTTTTCTAATATCCATTTTAAAGTATTCTGAAAACTCTAAATTTAATCTAAATTATTCTATGTGAGATTCATTTTTGAAATTCTATTCTTTTTTAGTTGATTTTAAATACGTATCTAAAGATTAAGGAATAAAATTATAGGGTGTATGTGATATGAATAAAAAAATAATTGTTTCATTAGCATTACTTTTAGTTATAGCATATGGTATAAATATGGCAACAGCAGGTGTATCTATTCCTGGATGTTCTGAAGGACAACCTTAAACTGAAATATCTTTAAAAATACCTATATTTTCCTTTTTATTTTTAATTAATTATAAAATATGTATCATGGATTTTGTATATTCTGATATGGTATAAATAGTCAAAAAAAAAAGTAAGAAAATGATTTAATTCCTTAGCTATTTCTCTTTAAGAAGAAGCCTTTTCGCCCATTCGGGTAGTAACCACCCCGCATAGTAGAATATTGCACACATAACTAAGAAGATTTTTCCAATGATCATTATTACAATATGTATGGTACTAATAATCTCAAAGACTCCTCCTAGAAAGAATAAACTTGCACCTACAATAATTAATTTTCCCTTTAACTTAATCTCAGAATATTCTGATTTTAAAGATTTTATACCAAATATTATTCCTGTGATTAAAATAATAACTACTAAAGATCCATAATATATTGAGAACATCAAACTATTATTTACATCAATAGGTGGAATAAAAGTTCCAATTTGGTTTGGGTCCGTAATAATAAAATATAAAATAAAAGCTTCCATTAGCAAACTATAAATTCCGAAACAAAGTAATACGATTTTTTTATTTTTTTTAAAAGCTAGCTCAGTAAATACAACGAGCCAAGCAAAGGAACTAATTGGCAAGAAAACATTTCCTATGAACATGAACACTGCTGTATCAAAATCATTTAATGTTATAAGTGTATAAATAACTGAGATTGATTTTGCCATCCAGAGAGATGCTAATCCTATCCAAGTAAAACCAAAATATAAAAAAGTTTTTTGTTTATACTTAAAATATTTTGATGCTATTATTAAGCCTAATGTAATTGATACTATAACAAAAATCAAGCAAAAAAAACCATTTAAAATATCTGATAATTCCATAATTTCTTTGGTAACGTTAATCTATTATATATTTTTAGTATATTATTTAAAAAAGTAATATTATTATAATATATTAATCAAGAGGATTTTACAACATAATATCTATTGTTTTAATTTAGATTAGTGGAAGTCTGGTAATTTTATCAGACTATAATAATCTCTATTTTTATGACAATTTCTATAATAAAATAATAGGAAAAAAAAAGACTGATTAGATTAATTATTTTTCTGTAAGAAAAGCTTTTTACTCCAATCTGGCAATAACCAGCCGTTATAATATAATATCGCACCGATCATTAACAATATTTTACCTATAATCATTATTGTTATACTTATATGACTGATAATCTCAATAGCTGCACCTAAAACAATAAAACATGTTGAAATAATAATCAATTTTCCTTTTAACTTAATCTCTTCCTTTTCTGATTTTAAAGATATTTTCCCAATTATTAAACCACAAATTAAAATTAAAGCTACAAGTGAAGCATGGTAAGTTGTTATAATTGGATTATAATCAGCATCAATAGGAGCGTAGAAAGTTCCAAGGTGAATTGGATCAAAATATAGAAAATATAAGAAAGATATTTCTATTAACAAACTGAAAATACCATAAATGATTAGAATAGGTTTCCTATATTGTTTATAAGCTAGTTCGGTAAATGCAAGTAGCCAAATAATGGCTGTAAATGGTAGGAGAAAGTTTCCTATAAACATGAACCAAAATTTATTCAAATCATTATTTGTTGTGAGCGTATATATTACTGATATCGATTTTGCCATCCAGAGAGAAGTTAATCCTAACCATGTAAAACCGATATATAGAAATGTTTTCTGTTTATATTTAAAATATTTTGAAGCAATTATCATCCCAGTTACGATTAAAATAATAACGAAAATAGTACTAAAAATACCATTTAATAGATCTATTAATTCTAGAGGTGGCATCAGTTTATTTCTTTTTTATTGTTATTAATATTATTGATTAAGATATAATGGTTTTTCTTATTTAAAAATTTAAGACAACCTATTAATAATTTTTTCAATATATACTTAAAATTTATTTGATAAGATTAAACAATAAAAATCAAAAGAATTTAATAAATAATAATCTATAATAAAGAATCTATATTGATAAAGAATATAAAAAAAAGTTTGGTGAATAATTGTTTTATATTTACTTGTTTCAATGTTAGATTTTTTTATAGTTACATTTATGATAATTCATATAAAAAAAACTTGGAATGAAAATAATAAAGAGATATATAAAAAGATAAATGAATTAGCATATTGTATTCTGACTTTAGCATTTGCATTTTATTATCCTTTTTTGATTTTTCTTTTTGGAAATGGATATTCTGGTTTTATATTTTCAACAGCAGTAGAAGATTTTATATTTCTTGGAAACATTCTAATTGTTGGAGAAAGTCTCCTTATCTTTTTATGGGCGATTTCAGCAAAAATAAGAACAATCAGGAATCCAGAGTTATTAAATACAAAAAATAATTACACGTTATTTAAACAAGAATTTCTAAGAGATTATTCAAAAAAAAATAATATTAAAAGGAAATGTTATCATTTATTACCTTTTGGAGTGGTAGGATTAATAACATTTTTATTTTATTTATTTTCACGAATTATTGGAGAATCTTGGATAAATTATGCCTTATTTTCTATAGTTATATTAGGAGCTGATTTTGCCTTCACATTCATAATTGGAGATGTTGTTCGTTTGCTCGATTTTAGTTATATGCCTCCTAAAGCAGGAGAATTATTTAAAGTAGCTATGACAGATGAGGAATTAGATACATTTACAAGTACTTCTGTAATGGTTTTTGGATTTGGACCATTTATTTTTTTTAATTTTTCAATTTTTTTCATAATTGTTCTGATTTCTGCCGTAGCAGATGCTTTTGCTTCAATTATAGGTGTTCATTTTTCAAAAAAGAATCATTTTTTTCCAAAAGGAACAAAAAAAACCCTTGAAGGCTATATTGGAGGTATAATTTTTACATTCATTTGTAGTTTATTTGGAGCTTATTTTTCTAATTCGCTAGGTTTATCAAATTGGCCAATAGAAGTTACAATTTTTATAGCTATTATACTCTCGCTCACTTTCTTTGTTATAGATTTTATTACAAGTAAAATAAAATTACAGGATAATTATCTCAATTCTTTAATAATTGGTAGTATATTGCTTTTTACTCTCTTATTATTTAAAATCCCAATCTTTTAGATTTTAAATTTTCTCTATGTTGTTTGAATATTGGAAATTATCATTTCTTATTTTTGAGATTAAATGCCCTTTGCTTAATAATTGAATACCAAATTGTTTACTATAATCCTTAGAGAAATCAGTAACTACATTACAGATCATTATTCCTCCTTGTATTTCTGGGACATCAGTACATGCTTTGTGTAATTGTCTTAATTGGGTAATTGAAATCTCTCTTTGCCAATCTCTGATAAATAGACCAAAACTTTCTAAATCATCGTTTTGAACTATTGCGTCAAAAGACCATTTCTTACCTGACTTTCCTTTTAAACTCTCAGGTTTTCCAATAAACCTATATCTTCTGGAAAATAATAATTTCGCTAATTCATATAAATTTTTGTCGGAAAGAGCCATTTGACATTTCGTTGTTTATTTAATTTAATTTTTATTTTTTCTGTATTATATAAATACTATCTTCATATACATCTATATATTTCTTAAGAATTTGTATTATGCACACAATATTTAAATTTAAAAACCATTTATGAATCAATTCCCCTTTCTTTTTCATTCGACAAAATTCTTTATAATATAGAATCAACCTATTTGAAAATTTGATTTTTAAACAATAAATAAAATGGATAATTTCCATCTGTATCTACCCCATATTCTTTTACAAAATTGAATAGTTTTTTTTCTAAGAATTCAATTAGTTTCTGAGCTATAATATCACATATTTTTTTACATTCCAGAAAATTATCTTGAATAAGAATGCATTTTTTATTATATTTTAGACAGAATTTTTTAATTTGTAATGAAATACCTTCAGCAAGTAAGGGTGTTAAACAATTCCAAGTATCTCGAAAACCAGCTAATTGTGATGGACCATATTTCTTAATTTGACAACTCAATTTATTATCATTCAATTCTATCCTACTCGAATTTCTGATTCTGTCATTAATTAATTTTAATTCCTTTCTTGCTTCTATTTCACATAAAAAATTATATTTTTCAAGAATTTTTTCAGCTTGAGCTGTTTTATTAGGAGAAATTATTTTCCAACCACCTGTTTTCTTACATTTAATCAAATTATTATTAGATTTTGAGAATCCTGTTGGGTAGATCCAGCATTGTGGTGGTTTAATTCCTGTTTTATGAACCTTACAACCATTAATTTTTTTATCAAAAAAAAAACATTTGCCGGTATCTTCATTAAATCTTAGTTTAAAGCTAAAAATATCTGATCTTATGAAATCCTCTTTTTTTGCGATTTTTCTTTTAATATATTCTTCTGCTAATACTTTAGGTACGTCAATTTGTATAGAACAACAATCTCCCTTACAAATATTTGGATCTATACAATTGGGCCCTTCTATTGAAGTTCTCATTAATTCATTGAATTCTTTAATTAAAGTCCAAAAGTATATATTTTTCATTTATTTTTATATCCTTTAAGAGGTGCTTATTATCGTTGTGCTATTAAACAATTAGTTAGAGTATTGTTATATAAATTTTATTATCATATTATTGTGATTTCAATAAATATAAAAAAAAAAGCAATAATTGAAATAATGATTCTCTCTCGACCAATATTGTTCAATTTATTTCTTTTTTTAATTAAATTATTTATTCTTCTGCTGATATATCTAATATTTACAATTTTTTCAATATTAATTTTTGAAAAATTAATTTGAACTAAAAAAAAATGTTTATATGTTAAAAAAAAATTATACTTATTTATTTAAATATGAATTAGAAAGGTGTAAGAAATAGAAAAAACAAAATTGGAAAAAGTATTCTTTTTATTAAACATTTAATTTTGTATAATCACTGTAATTTTGGGCATTACTATAGCATTCTCTATAATGAAAATACTTGCCCATCCAGATATAGAAGGAGATATACCTCCCGGAGCCATTGCAGGTATTAAAGGGACACTTGCTACTTCTATATTACTTCCTATTGTTGCAATTATTTTAAGCGCGAAAGCTATGAATTCTCTTGATACAAGTGAAAGTTTTGTATATGTTGCAGGTTTTATAACTTTAGCTACATCAGTAATTTCGGCAATTATTGGTGGATTTTGGTTTGTGTTTCTTAATTTCTTATCTGCTACTCCTCCAGTGAGGGTCATGCTTAATAACCTACGGTTCTTAATTATAGGGTGTATTGCTACGCAAGTTCTTGTTGCTATAGATACTTTAGTTTGTATTATCATTAAATTTACAGAATAAAATAGAAAATCCATGTTTTATCATTATTAACAAGATTTATACATTATTTTTTTTCTATTTTGTTATAATATTATTTTTTAATTTTTACTAAATCATTTCCTTAGATTTTTTCAAGAAAGTAATGATTCTAGCAATAAGGGTACTAAAATTTATATTTGTAAACTTTATTTTTTTATTAATCAAAATTTATTGAAATCAAGAATTTTAATAAAAAGAAACGGGTTCAAACAAAAATGACAAATCTTATAGTAATAGATATCACGGATAAAGAAAATATACTTCTGGATGGACCTCAAAATATTAAAGAAATTAAAGGTTCTGGAAAAGTAGTGGTAAAAAATCCTTCTGGTTCAAGTCGTCTATGGAATCTAGAAATGGATTTAAAGGAAATTGTGAACACAGGGATAGATAAAGATATTACGGTCGGAATGCTAAATCCAGGTCAAGTATTTGAAAAAGAATATAATATACAAAATCTTAGTGATTCTATTCTTAAACTAGAAGAAATTTTTGATTCTGATAGGGCTATACCCAATATAGTTAATAATGTTTTGTTATATAATCGATCAAATTCATGTAAATTAACAATTAACCTAGTTAACACTTTAGATCTTTCAATTTCTGATGTTAGTTATTCTAGAGAACTCCCACTTTTTCTAAAAAATATACAAATTAATGCTCCCAACTTAGGAAAAGCAGAGATAGGAGATGAAGATGGTAAAAAAATGTTACATTGGAATATAGATTCTATAGAAGAAAAACAAACAGCTACACTTGAAGTGATATGTGATGCTCTTATTAATGAGAGTGAAAAACAAGCACTTGGAACAACTAAAGTAACTTATTTAGCAAATAGTCATAAATTAACTTTAATCGATCCTAAGATTAGAGGCTTGACTGATTCTCTAAGTGGAGTCACTACAGACGAGGGCTCCAGCCCAGGAACGTGGGAGTGTAATGTAGAATTCATAAATGAATCTGAATTTCAAGTTAAACTAGAAAAAGTAAATGTATCTCATAAAATAACTACTGGTGATGAAATTATTGTATCAGAATCACCAGAGAGAACATTAAATCCAGATGAAGCATGGAGTCATGATTTTCAATTAGAGTCAGAAAATGTCCCACAATTAGATTCAGGTGTGGTTTTTACTACTTTATACAAAGTAATCACACGAGTAATTGGGGAAATAACCAAAGAATCGACAATATATCCTGTATTAAGTGCTGAAATTGAAAAGGCGATTCTTCCACCAGAAGTTGATGCGTATGCAAATACAAATATGACAATAGAAAATACAATTATTAATAAGGGTACAGCAGATATAGACACATTAACGATAAATGATGACATTCCTGAAGATTTTATACCCCCAACTATTAAAGATGTTAAATTACTTTTAAATAGTACTGAGGGTCCTATTGAGATTCATAGTAGAGAAGAATTTGTTAAAAAATTTATAATTTCACCCGATGATGTAAGTCCAGATTCAAAACATAATATTAGTGTTGAATTACATAATCTTTCAAAAGATTATAAACCTACTGCTGAATTAAAAATGAGTTATCCTCTTTTAGCAAAGAATCCAAAACCAGAAACTCAATATAAAACTCCTGTTGAAATAAGAGTTAACTGTATTGTAATTGGTGAAGATTTTGTCAAATCTCCTGAAGTAGAACCAGAAATAAAGATAAAATATGTTAAAAGAAAATTAAAAACATTAAAAAGTATTAAACCTGGAATAAATGAAGGAGAATTTGATATCACTGTTAGAATTCAAAATAAAGGTGATGTTGAATTGGAAAATCTGGAAGTAATAGACCAAATTCCAGAAGGATTCCAATTAGTTGATTTTAATCCCAAAGAACTTAAATATGAAGTTGTTGAGGAAGGTACTCAAAAATTATTAAATATACAAATAATTGAATTATCTGGACAAGAAACTATTAGCGTTCAATATACTTGTGCTGGAACAGGTGATTATCCTAGAACAGAACCAAAAGTCCAAGTTAAGGGAAGGGGAGGATCGTCCAATAAAGAATATAGTACAGTTGAATCTGGTCCTACTCCACTTGATACTTCTGTTTCAGAATTAGGATTACAAAAGAAGGGACAATTATATGATATCTTCCTAAGGATAACTAAAAAAATAGATGAAGGTACGAATTGTAATGATCTTGGGGATTTATTAGAGGAAATGAGAGATGACATTCCCCCAGGACCTGTCCTACATCAATTAATGCAATTCTCAAGAGATTTAAAAACTAAGGGAGATAAAATGATTGTGGGGAATCTCAGGGATGAAATAATTTCAAAAGTTAAAGATTATCAACAAAAATATGATGCATAAATAAAATTTTTTTTAACCTAATTTTCTATTTCTTTTTTTATGACATTTTAAACATCTTTTTAAAAACAATTATATAATTGCTTAACACATTTTTAATCATTTAATAAGTAATATGATTTTAAATTAAGATTGCAAAAATTGGATAAAGATATTAGTACTCACAGACTTAATTTTTTTCTTAAGGTAATTCTTGTTTTATTTGTCATTTTCATAATTTTTGATATTCCTATTCTAATTAATTGGGAAATGAGGAATTTGTATGGAATTGATATAGGAGATTTATACACAGAAACAGGATTAATTTATCGAGTTATTGGATATATTTGTTTTTTTATAGTCATAGGTCTTATAATATTAGGTTTTTTGCTAAAAAAAGGGAAACTTTCAAAATTAGGTACTTATCTGTTTTTTCTTCCAACAATCGCTAGTTATATGGCTTACATGGCAGTTATATTTTTTGGTTTAAGCATAATTCAGATTATATGGCTTCCTTTAATGGATTTATTTCTTGATATGAAAGTGGGATTTCCAGAATACCCTGACATTGCTGTAAACTTAGATTTAGGCTCTGTAATTCTTCTTCCTGCTTATCTTCTTATTTATATAACCTCTTTTGGGCCAAATACTGAATTTACCCAGATGATAATATGGAACGGAATCATATGGATAGGTCTTTTTATATTTTGTTATGGTGTTATTGTATGGTTTCAAGCACATTATAAAAAACAAGTATTTCTTAATTTTTCTATTTATGAATATACACAACATCCACAATATCTAGGATTCTTAATTTTTAGTTATGGTTTATTTATCCGTGGTTATTTTGAATTTAATGTTATGGGAGGATTTTATTTTGATGATTTCTATTGATATTTCATACCATTATCCTTTATTTGGTTTTTATCAGCATTATTTATCATAACAGTTGCTCTCTTAGAGAGCTTGAAGATGAAAAATCTCTATGGAAAGGAATTTGAGGAGTATCAAGAAAAGACTCCATTTATGATTCCTCTTCTTAAAAAAACTAACATCTTATCAAGAGTACCACTAAGAATTTTCTTAAAAAAAAAACCCATAGATAAAAGAAAAGATATATTTATTATCATTATATTCTATGCTGTAATTCTTATGTTTATTTCTTTCCTTTTTAGTCTATATTTTGGACGTGGGAAAATTTTGTTATATCTTGAAGAGAGAATTTTTGGTTTTTCCCTTTTTTTTTAAATTTATTATTATATTATCAAACAAATCACAGTTTAATAAAAATACGATAATACATAAATAATTATAAAATAAAATAAAAAACTATTCAATCTTATCTGTATGTTTATGAATAATTAATCCCGATAGTGGTTTTGGATAAAAATAAGTTGATTTTTGAGGCATAATCTCTCCTATATGAGTAATTTTATGAACTTCTTCTAATGTCGTGGGATTTACAATGAAAAGTGCTTTTATATTCTTTTTATCAACATTTAATATCCCTTTATTAACATCTTTGATAAAGCTGATATTATCTTTAGAAAGGTCTAAACATTTATTGAGTAGAATTTGATGAAGGATTGGAATATCTAAATTTTTCCATTCTTTTGATTGATTGCCTTCTATGATTGTTTCTGGTGGGAAATTTTCATTATACTTTAAAAAATAATATTTATTTTGAAAATAAAGACCAAAAACATGTTTTTTATTATCCATTAAATCTTTTATCTCTTCATATGTATCTTTTATCGAGATATTAAAATAAGGTTCTAATTTTTCAGTTAATTCTTCTGCATTATTCACTGAAATTGTATGGACTTGTCGATGACTAGTATAAATAATCAAACCGGGGTCATTAAAATCAATAAATAGTGCCATAATATATTTACATCCTCCATGTTTACTATGTCGAAGGCAGGTAACATATCGATGATGCCCATCTGCAATTATTATAGAATTATTTTTAACGATTTCCTGAATTTTTTTTATATCTTCTTCATTTGAAACTTCCCATACCTTATGTATAAACCCATCTCTATCCCCAGTTTTAATATAAGGATCCTTTATAATATATTTTTGAATGATTTTATCAGCTGAGCCATTACCATTATATATTGTAAAAATGGGAGAAAAATTACCATCTGTTTTTTGAATTAAATTTAATCTATCTGTTGTATATTTCCTAAAAGTAGCTTCATGAGGAATAACTCCATCATTAGCTGGGAATATTTCTACAAGTCTAAGTAATCCTACAAATCCATACCTGCTTATTTTTTCTCCTGTATCTGGTTTAGTATAATCTATACCATATATACATAAGCATCTATTTTCTCCACATACCAATATCTCCTTTGTAATCATATCATTCAATTGTCTACCTGCTTCCTCATAAGAATCTGGTAGAATAATATTACAAATATTATTTGGATCTCTATTCTTTAATTCAAGCTTTTCTTCCTTGGATATTACATCATAGGGTGGAGCTACCAATTTTTCCAATCTTTCAGGATCATTTTTTCCTTCTCTATAATGGAAATTTCGAAAAGGTATTAGTTCTGGCATTTATTTTACATCATATATGAATTAAAATAACAATAATCTGTAAAATGGTAAAAAAATTATAAAATTTTTGTTTCCTTTTATTAAAAAATTAATAATCCTGAAAATTTGGATTAAAATTCTAAGTTATAAATTATATTTTAATATAATATATTTGTTATAGATTTTGTAATCTTTTAATTTCTAAAATTATAAGGTTTTCTAAATTATCTAATTCCTCTATTTGTTTATTAATCACATCAACTTTTCTATCAATTATTTCTGAATCGATCTTCGAGTTTTTCTCTATGTGTCTTCTAGCTATATTTAGATCATTTATTTGATCTAATATATTTTGAATCTTTTTTGTCTTGATTCCTAATTCTTTTTTAAAACCTTCAAGATTTTTAAGCTCTATTTCCATATTTTTAATGCACTTAAAGAGTAGATCTATATTTTCCTCAATTTTTACTTCATTTATTATCAATTTAAATTTATTAAGTGATTTAATAGCATTATCTCGTTGTTTTAAATCAAATAATCCATAATCTTCATCAATATTAATTTCATCAAAAATATTAGTTTCATATTTTATATTTATTTTATCCAAGGCATTGTCTACTTTTTTTGGATTGATTTCTATATCTACTTCTTTATATTCCTCTAAATTTGTGATCAACTCTATTTCATCCAATTCCACCTGTGTCATTAATTGAGTGAACCTAACTTGGAGTTGCTTTTTTCCAAAAAAATTACTATTTAAACGTAAGATCTGTGTATAAGTTTGGATTATTTCTTCTCCTATTGGTGCATATAGTACACCTTCATGGGGATCTAACTGTCTTAAAAGAGGAAATATACTACTTTGCTTAATAGCTCCCGTAACTAATATTTTCTGCCATGGGCTTAATTTCGGCATACCTTCTAATGGATTTTTAACAATAACCGTTATATTATCATTTAAATTAAGTTTTATTAAATTTTCTTCCGTAAGTTTAGCAATTTCAGAATTAGCTTCTAAAATAATAATTTCTCCGTTTAGTGCTAATTTATGAGCTAAAGCTGCAATATAACCTGATTTAGCTCCTAATATTAGTAAATCATCATTATTTTCTAACGAAAGACCTTGCAACATAATTGTAATCATATGAGGTGCTGAAATGGTTCGATAATTATTTGGATTTTGATAATAAAAAAGATTTGGTATATCTTCATATATTTTAAATGAATCTCTATACATTTCTGGGATAAATTCTTCAAGAGGTACTTCCATGAAGGCTTTATATAATCTTTTATCCTTCAATAAATTGTTAGATGTAAGTACTTCCAACAAATTTTTCTTTTTTTGAGAATAATTTTGATTATTTTTCATAATGATTATAATTCCTCTATTTACAAGATAATGATAAAAATACTTATTAAAATTTTTTTGTTTAAATAATAATCAATGATGATTTTATATTTATTTAAATAACAACAGATTGTATGTTTCTTTTTTCTTTTTTAAAAAGTATAGGAATAAAATTTAAATCGCATAAAGGGAATTTTAAATTAACTTTATATCTTTTATTTAAAAATAAAATAATATAAAATGCTTATAATACTATGTTTTTGATAGATATTGAAGATTTTAAGAGAGCAAGACTCACAATTGGATTACTTCTTTTCAATGTTGTTTGTTATATCGCATTTGCTAATGAAACAGGAGAAAAATATATATTGTACTTTATTTTAAATAATAGAAGAGTTTTATATAATTTTGAGTATTGGCGCTTATTTGCAGCAATATTTTTCCATGCAAATCCTATGCATTTATTTTCAAATATGTTTGCTTTATTAATCTTTGGAACTACAATTGAAACAAATAAAGGTTTTTCAAAAGTAAAATATATTGTATTGTACATATTTTCAGGAGTATTAGGCAATCTCTTTACATTAATTCTACTTCCAGTAGATAGTTATAGCTTAGGTGCGTCTGGGGCGATATTTGGATTAATAGGTGCTTGTGTGATCATGCTAATTGCTGAGGATCCATCCTTATTGATATTTGCCTTAATTTACGTAGCATATTTCTTACTCTCTTCCCTTCAACCTGGTGTAAATTATTGGGCACATATATTTGGATTATTAGGAGGAATATCACTTGCGTATCTCTTTAAATTAAATAATGTAAGAATTATAAAACATTGATAAGAGTCTTATCTATTTCTTTTTTCTGGAATTTTCCATAGAAAAATCTTTTTTACAAATATCTTCAATTGGACATATATCATGCTTAGGTCTATTAGGTAAACAAATTTGTTGTCCAAACTTTACTAAAACACTATTAATTCTTATCCAAATTTTTTTTGGTATAATCTTTTTTAATTCTTCTTCAGTTTCTTCGGGATATTTAGTTTTTACTAATCCTATTCTATTACTGATTCTATGAACATGAGTATCACATGCAATAGCAGGAGTTTTAAAAGCATAAGCTAAAACACAATTGGCAGTCTTTCTTCCAACGCCAGGAAGCTTCATTAATTTATCAAATTCAGAAGGAACAATCCCATCATATTCGTCTTGAATAATTTTAGAGACTTCCTTAATTCTTGCAGCTTTAACTTTGTAAAATCCTGTCTCATAAACAAGGTTTTCTAATTCATCAATACCTACATTTGCGATCTGATTTGGTTTATTATATTTATTGAATAAACGTTTTGTAACTTTTCTGGTATTTTCATCTCGAGTTCTTGCGGATAAAATTGTAGAGATCAATATTTTAAAAGGATTATATTCAATCTTGGATAATTCATCTAATGGAGTGTTTCCCTCCAAAGATTCTTCAATTTTATCTATTAAAGCTTCATAGTCCATAATTTCTCAAGGTTTATTTTTTTTCAAACACATAGATTTTTCTTTTCACAATCTGGTTCCTTTTAGTATCCATTATCGAAAAAACCTTATTTTTTTTGATTTGAAGAATTTGGTTTGATTTATTTATTATTCTTTTAGATGAAAGCAATGGTATAGGTTTAAAATTATTCTTTATTGCTATTTCTTCAATATTAAGACGCATATCCTGTGAATCATCAAGGATATTGATACTTGGAGCTATAATACTTATCCTAGAATTAGTTTTTAATACCTTATAAGATTCTTTGAAAATAGTTTCATATAATGGTTGAAGTGTTGTTTCAATTAATTCAATCCCTTCTGTATAATAAGGTTTTTCTCTATAAAAAGGACCTAATTCTGGTTCTGTAACAATCCCATCAAAATAATTTTCTTTAAATTCAGTTGAAAGATTTTTTATATCCACTGTTTTAAAACGTTGGTGAAGATTTTTAATTGGAGATAAATTTAATTCATTTTGAAGCCACTGGATATTTTTTATAGTATTATTTATTTTTTTTTTATCTATATCAGATCCATAGATTTGAAAATCTTCCATAATACTAAATAATGCTATTGTTCCATTTCCAACAAATGGATCAAGAATTCTTTTATTATTTCTATTCTCAAAAAGATTAAGAAAATTTAACATTATAATTGCTAATTTTGGTGAAATTGCACTTTTAAATTCTTTGTTTGGTCTTTCTTCATCAATTTTCTTTTTAAAATTTGGATTATCTGTTGTATAAGTTCTTGCTATATACACACCTTCTTCAGTGATTCCTAAAATAATTTCTCCTCTATTAGTTTTAAGCAACTGATATTTAATTACATGATGAGGAAATATAGGATTTAAATTTCCTGAATCAATCATTTTTTGAGGATATTTAAAATAAAGTGCTTTGCCTGCACCCTTTTCCTTTAAAATTGTGACAATTTTTTTATTGAGAAAAGGAAGGAAATGTTTAATGATAACATCTTTATAATATAAATCATCATATAAATTTGGATAAATAGATACTGCAAAGAAGATATTTTTCTTCTTAATTTCATGAAAGATATGATCTAAACCAGTTTTTAGAATTAAATTGATTTTTTGTCTTTCTTTTTTAATTTCATTATATTTAATTGTTTCTAATGGAAATGCTTTATATAACGTCTGAATATTGATAAAATCAACAATTTTAGCGATTTTTTGTATTCCTCCTAAATTATATTGGAGTATTTCAAGTTTATCAACATAATAATCCTCTTTATGTAATTCCTGAAACTCAACAATGGCAACGTTAGAGGAATAATCTATGATTTTTCCTTTAAAATGTTCATTTTTTAAACATGCATCCAATTCAGCTAGAGAGAGTTTCCAATTACTCCCTAGTACAAATAAAAATTGCTCCATTTCATAACCATTTTTTACTTTAAAAATAAGAATGAATTATTCAATATCAATTTTTGGAATGAGTTGAGTTTAATTTAATTTGTATTTATATAAACATTCAATATTATTCAAAATAAAAGATATTAAAACTCTTTCTTTATTGGAAATTATAACTTTCTTATAAATTAAATTCATATTTCAGTTTTTCGTACATATCTGAATTTAAGAAATAATTTAAATTACGTGAATTTTGTTTCTTTATTAATAAGGAATATTTTTCTAATTTATCAATATATTTTTTAAGAGTATTATAATGCATATTCAGGTTATCTGCTAATTTTGTTTTAGAGCAACCTTTATTATTACTTTTAAGAAAATTAATAATATCAATACTCCTTCTTAAATAATGACTTTGTTCTGCTTTTGAATATCTTATATCTGAGCAATAATATATTACATGGTTTTCCAGTATTTTTTTTTTAATAATTTTATATTTTTCTGACATTTTTAGATGCCATATAAGAACTTGAGTGCATATATCTAAACTTCTTTTCATATCATTAAAAAAAGTTCCTGGATTATCCCTTATATATTCATAAATAATTTTTCTTTTATCATTATTTAACAAATTATCTCTACTTATTATTGAACCCTCTATTATGCAATTCTTTTTTATTAAAGTCTTTAAAATAATCTCAATTCCATTTTGGTTAATATTAATATCCATTAATTTAAATCTCGCGTGAATTAAAGATAGTATCTTTTTCATTTTAAATGGTTTATTTTTGTCTAAATGACTCTGAATGATCTCCAACACTAATTTTCTTTGTTCAACTAAATCTACTGTCATTCAGATCAAATCTCTATTATAATTTTAATTATATTCAAGTTCTCATTTTATCTAATAATTCTTTAATGAACTTTTTTCTTTCTCTTGTTTTTAGAGTTGCTAATTCTCTTAAAAACTCGATATTTTCATTATAGTCCCACTGATAATGTTCAATTATTTCAATAAATTGCTCATCAAAAGCAGTCCAATATAATCCTTTTTGATTTAAAAGATGTTCTATTAAATTTTCTTTTTGACTTAACTCTAGTAGTGTATTATGATTCCTATCATCTCCCATAATTATATCAGGAATGTGTTTTCTCGGAATTTTCTTTATTTTTCTCAATAAACCTTTGTTATTTAGAAAAATAGCACCAAAAAATATAGAGATTCCTGAAGCACTTAAAACTGTTATGGAAACAAATAGAATTAAAAAATCATCATTTATATGATATATATTTTGTTCTATAGATATATACATTATTTCAAAATCAACACCCCAAATACCTTCTGTATTATCATCCCAAATAATATGTATTTTGTTAGAATTATCTATAGCGATTGCAGGATTAGAACTAGTGCCTGTATTCCATTCCGTATTATCATCAAATATAATAATAACATTAGACCATCCAGTTATTTCTGTATATGAAACATACATGATTTCATCATCTATACCCCATATACCATCTGTATTATCTTGCCAAACTACATGTATTTTACTAGACTTATCCACTGCAATATCTGCATAGACACTATTATCATTATTCCAAAAAAAACCATTATATCCATCAGAAATAACAGTGGCATTAGACCATCCTAATCCATCTATATAAGATGCATACATTATTTCTGGATCGAAAATACCTTCACCCCAAACACCTGGAGTAAAATCATTCCATACTACATGGATTGTTTCATTATCTTCAACAGCAATACTAGGATAAGTACTACCTTCATTATTCCATTTTGTACCGTCATTAGATATTATAGTAGCATTAGACCATCCAGTAATCTCTGTATATGACACATACATGATTTCAGAATCTGTACCCCATACACCATTAGTAGTATTGGATCATACTATATATACTGTTCCATTATCACTAACTGCAATTTTAGGATTATTACTTCCTCCTGTATTCCAGTTTATATCATCATCAGATATAATAGTAACATTAGACCATCCAGTAATCTCTGTATATGACACATACATGATTTCATCATCTATAGCCCATATCCCATCTGTATCATCTTGCCAAACTACATGTATCTTACCATGTAAATCAACAGCAATAGAAGGACGTATACTCGAGCCATTATTCCAATAATAATTATCATAACCATCTGAGATTACAGTAGCATTAGACCCACCATATCCTTCTCTATAACAGGTATACATTATCTCTGGATCTAAAACACCTCCGCCCCAAACACCTGGAGTATAATCATGCTATACAACATGGATAGTTCCATTATTATCAATGGTAATATCAGACATTGTACTAGTCCCATTATTCCATATATTTTTATTGAATCCATCTGAGATAATTGTCGCATTTAATTTTTTTATATTGCTAGATTTAAGATTATTTATATCTGCTTTAGATTCAGAATTTATGGTATTTATAAAAGAACATAGAAACATTGGAATTAAAATTATTAAGATAAGAATTATCTTTTTGAAATTTACTTTTTTATATATTAGCATTCAAACACTTTTTTTACTAAATATTTGTTTTATTTATCTTACGTAAACTATTTCATATTTAATTCTTATATCAGAATTTCAATTGCATTGGAAATAATTTCTGTTATAGGAAATTATATATTTTTTTAAAATAGAACACAATTTTTATATTCCCTTTAGATATGCAAATAGGCATCAATTTATATATCGATCTAGTATAAAAGTGAAATATAAATCTTTTTTAGAAAAAAACTGAATAATATTATTTATAATTTTTATGGGAAGCAATCAAAAATAAGGAGATATTTAGAATAATGATTCTTTAATTAAAGAATCAAAGGAATTTTGTATTATTTATTCTTCTCCTTTTTTTCAGAAGTTCCATCTATATCCATTGAAAATTCATATTTCTCACCTGTTATATCCTCTAGATCCTTAATAATTCCCAAAAGATCCTCCCTTTTTCGCTTAGGGATCAATTCAAGGATTTCTTTTGTACTATCTTCCTTTTCCTTTGATTTTTCATATGCTTTTTTCTTTTCAAGTTTTTCAATCTGTAATTTACTCATAATTTTTTTATATTCTCCTTTAAAATTATTGAGTCCTACATTAATTAAATTCGACATACTTTCCCAGTTTTCTTGCTTTACAATTTTATCTGCCCATTGATATAGATCTCTATTGATTGTAATTGTTAGAACTTTTTTTTCTGAAGTATCTTTTTCTACTAACCACCTTAGAATATTACCAATTAAAACATCATTATCTAAAGCATAAAATCCATATTCTCTACTTAATGATGAAAATAGAGAGATACTTCCAAATCCAACAACTCTCCCTTTAAAATACTCAACAGCAACAATTAATGGAAATCTTGGAATATCCTCCTCAATCCATTCTTTCCCATCATAAACTTTATGCCATGCATTTAAATCAGTTTTTAATAAAACCTCAAGTTTAATATCGTTACTTTCTTCAATAAATTCATCTAATTTAATTGAACAGGCACTAGACAACACTATTTTGTTTATATGTTCTGTTATTGTATGTGGTTTAAATTTATTAAAAATAGGTCTTTTTTGTATATTTGCATAATTCATAGAATCGTTAATTTCATCTGAGACAAACTCAAATTTGAATTTTTGAGTTAATTCATTCAGATTGGTTCGATTTTTATAATCTCCGCCAGTTGAGCTTATAATAAATAAACTTCCCCCATTTTTTACATATTTTTCTAAGACTTCAATTTCTTTTTCTGAAAATTTTTGATTTCTTGGACTTGATAAAAGAATTAAATTATATTTTTCTAATTTTTCTAATGAATCAAAACCTGCTTGGATTTTTCCTATTTTAAAACCTGAAGTAAATAAAAATTGAATAAAATCTGAATAAGATGTTGCTTCTAAGGTTATTTTATTATTGTGACTATAATCTAATACTATCGCTGCTTTAATTGGCATCTTTATATAATTTTACATATATTATTTTTCTCAATTATAATAAAATCTAGTAATTATCTAATATAAATTCTCATTTTTATGAATAACTTAAAAATTCAGTATTTATACTCCTATTTCACTTATGTAAATATCATATACTATATGATATAAACCAGGACCATAACTTTTAATGAATCTTTTATCATTTAATTTAGAAGTATAACCTAAATCACTAGCTATTTCTGAAAATTCATTGAATAAATCTAAAGAATTATTTTTGTCAACAACTCCTTCATAATGGATTATTGTTCCAGAATGTTTTGTTAAAGATAAAGCATCTTTAATATAATTTTTTGGAGCGGGAAATACACCCATAATTATACGATCAGCTTTAAGACCATTTTCTCTCAGTTTTAGTACCTCTTCTTTACAGTCCCCATGAATTGGTATTATTTTATCCTCCAAATGATTAATCTCAATATTTTGAACCAAATAATTGTAAGAGATAGGATTTAATTCAATACTATAGATTTTTTCAGCTAGAGAATATTTCGCTATAGAGAGTGAAAAATACCCTATTCCTGCGAACATATCTACTATAATTTCTCCTTTCTTAACGATATTAGCAATATGTTTTCTTTCAAGGATATTTCCTTTACTAAACATAATCTGTTCAATGTTAAATTTGTATATAATACCATGTTCCTTATGTTCCACATTGGGATTATCAATTCCTGCAAGAAATTTTATACCTTTTGGTTCTCTAAATTGACCTTCTATTTTTCCCTGATTTAAATAAACTGATTTTATATAAGGAAGTAGTTTTAAATATTCCTTACCAATCATCTCTTTTTTTTTCATTAAGTTTGGATGCAATTTTATTATTATTACTTTACCTAAAGTTTGATAACTTCTTGGAAGTAAATCTGTTTCTTCTTTAGATAGTCTTTCCTGAAGTCTCTCTTTTAATCTTTGTTTAAATCCCATGTATGTTTGTTCATCTCTAAAAACTTTAAAATTCTTTTTTTTTCAGATTTTTATATTTACATTTGTTATTAGTAAATTATTTATTATCAAATTATTATAAAGTAGCTGTAAATACTAATATATCAGTTATGATCTATCTTTATAGAAAAAATATATGAAATAATATAGAAACAAAGAATATGCCAAGTTTAAAAGATTTTTGTGTCTCTGAGGATAAAGTGTGGTTTGGAAAATATTGGCCAAAAGGAGTTCCTAAACATTTATATCAAGTGGAGGGAATTAAAATTGAGTCGATGTTTAATACATTCATATCTCAAGCTACTGAAGAGGATTTTTGGGATAAGGTAGTTTGTTTGGCTGTTTTTGGACCATATATCGAGAAAGTTATATTTAGAACATTATATAATTATGCAAGAAAATTTGGAAGTTTCTTATCTAATCTTGGGATTCGAAAAGGAGATGTAATTGCTATAGACCTTCCAAATTCTATTAATTTTGTAATTGCATATATGGGGGCTCAGTATATAGGAGCGATTGTAGTAGGTATTAATCCTACTTATAAACCAATGGAATTATTACATTCTTTAGATATTTCAGAGGCAAAAGTTTTTGTTATGATGGATGCCTTATATATTGCTGGACCAAATACTATTTTATCAAAAACAAAAGTAAAACATGTAATATCAACAAATTTATTAGATTTTATAACAGCTCCTCCCGATAAATTCCAATCTCTTAGAAATAAAATTCCAAATTTTCAAGATAAGATCCCTGATAAAACAGATGATTATATTGTTTATAGAATGAAAAATATAATTGAAAACACTGAAATTATAGATATTAAACCAGAAATAGATCCATGGGAAGATCCTGCAGTTCTTTTAATGACTGGTGGAACTACAGGATTACCGAAATTAGCAATGTTAAGTCATGCTAATTTAATTTCTGATTTATATCAATTGAAACCATGGGTAAATTTAAAAACTGGAATGATAACTATCGGATCATTACCCTTTTTTCATAGTTTTGGAATGACAACTGTTATGAATGGAGCTTTATGTCTAGGGATGAAAATGCTTCTCTTTCCGAGACCTCCTGAAGATGAATTATTATGTGAAACAATTAATAAATTAGATACACCTGAAGGTATCATATATATAGGTGTTGAAATGCTTTTTAAACGTTTAATTAATTTTGTAGAACACTTGGGTAAAAAGAAATTTAAAAAGAAATATGATTTTCATAAAAAATTAAAATATGTGGTTCAAGGGGCTAGTCCATTGCATGATTATGTTAGAATTCCTTTTGAAGATATATTTTGTCCAATAAGAGCTGGTTATGGTTTAACAGAAACATCTCCAGTTATCTCTTTAACGCCTTTTTGGGGGCACATCAAAATTGGTAAAATAGGATTGCCTTTGCCTAGCACAGATTGGGCCATATTCAAACCAGATGATTTTGAATCCGGACCTATTTGTGATGGAACAAAAGAAAGAGGTAATTTTGGAATAGAAAATACGGGAGAGATTTGTGTTGCTGGACCTCAAATAATGCTTGGATACAAGGGAGAAATAGAAAAAGAAGAGAATATAAGATTTTGGAATGGTCAAAGATGGCTTCAAACAGGTGATATTGGATTTATGGATGAATATGGATGGTGTGAAATTCGAGATCGTAAGAAATCATTAATAAAAGTTTCAGGTCATTCAGTTTATCCAAAAGAAGTTGAAGAATTGATGGGAAAACATGAGGCAATTGATGAAGTTGCTATAGCAGGGATACCAAATGAATTAAGGGGTGAAGTTGTTAAAGCGTGGGTTACACTTAAAAAAGGATACAAAGAAGGTAAAAATATAACCAGTCAACAAATAAAAGAATGGTGTTTAAAAAATATAGCAAAATGGAAAATTCCAGAATATATAGAGTTTGTAAGAAAGATGCCTATTAGTTTTACTGGAAAAGTTCAACATCGAGTGCTTCAAACTAAGGATATAGAAAGACTAAAAAAAGGAAGAGAAATTAAAGGTTGATTGAAATTATTTTTAATATTGTTTTATCTAATCATTCCCTTTAATTCCTTTAAGACTAATCCATATATCTTTATCTTTTTTGTATTTTTATTTAATTAATAATATATTTTTTTATTTAATGAATATAATTCAAAAGTTCATAATATGTTTCTTGATCTAGCTAAAAAGGCATTTTCTGATGGATCATTATAAAAGAAGTACAAGGAATTAATTGCTTTGGGTATATCTTTAGTGATTCGGTGCGAGCCTTGTGTCCAAAGTCATATTAAAAAAGCCTTAAGTGTGGGAGCTATTAAGGAAGAAATAATAGAAGTTATAAAAATAGGAATTGAAATGGGTGGTGGACCTGCTCAAGTTTCGGGAAGATTCGCTATAAAAGTAGTAGATTATTATTTAAAAAAGTCAGATTAATATTTGAAGGTATAATAATTTTTAACATGTCTGAAGTTGAAAATATCCTTACAAAATTAAAGGCAATGGGTATAAAAGAGCTATTAACAGATGGTCTGAAATGGGCTTGGATATAAAAACTTATCTTGGTGTTGGACTGACAAAATTAAGAAAATATGCCCCTGAAGTTAAAAGAAACTCTAAAGATAGACATCAACTTGCTATAGACTTATGGGCTACAAGTTTCCATGATGCTAAAATCCTTGCAACTTATATAGAGGATCCAAAAAAAGTTACAAGAGATCAAATTGACGACCAAATAAAAGATATAGATTATTGGGATTTAGGAGATAAACTTGTTACAAACGTGGTTTTAAAAACTGAATTTGTCAAATATTTTATTAATAAATGGAAGGATTCAAAAAATACTTGGTACCAAAGATTTGCTTTCATTTTATTAGCAGAATATGCTTATAAGGATAAAAATTCGGATATAAAATTCTTGAAATTATTTTTAAATGAAATTGAAGATAAAATTAGAAACGAAGAGAATTGGGTTCAAGAAGCTATGCTTTATACTATAATGGATATAGGTGGGCGAACAAAAGAACTTAATGAAAAATATATTGAATTGGGAAGGAAACTTGCAGATATTGAAATTGATTATGGAGATACTCAATGTGAAACTCCAAAAATTTTAAAACATATGATAAAAGAACATAGACAAAAAAGAATAGAAACATTTTATAAATTATAAAAAAAACAAAAATAGTGTAATGTAATTTAAATAATGGTAAAGTAATTTAGAGGTGTCTCTAATAAAAAAAGTATTAACAATAGCAGGATCAGATTCTGGAGGTGGAGCGGGTATTCAAGCAGATCTAAAATCATTTGCAGCAAGAGGAGTTTATGGAACATGTGCTATAACAGCTCTTACTGCTCAAAATACTCTTAGTGTAGATGGTATATTTATAATTCGAGCTGATTTTGTAGGAAAACAAATTGATTCTGTAATGAATGATATTGGTGCAGATGCTTGGAAAACGGGAATGTTAGTGAATGATGAAATTATTAAGGTTGTTTCTGAAAAAACTATTGAATATAACATGGAAAAGTTAATCATTGATCCAGTTATGGTAGCTAAAAGTGGAGATTTTTTATTACAAAAAGAAGCAATTAATGCTTTAAAAACAAAATTGATTCCTTTAGCTTACATAATAACTCCAAATCATCATGAAGCAGAAGTAATAACAAAAAAAAAAATAAATAATTTAATTGATACTGAAAAAGCTGCTAAGTTAATTTATAATATGGGAGCAAAAAATGTACTCATAAAGGGAGGTCATATTCCTCACATTAAAGATGCCATCGATATTCTCTATGATGGCAATGAAATATCTCAAATAAGTGCTGAGAGGATTGATACCAAAAACACTCATGGAACAGGATGTACTTATGCTTCTTTAATAGCCGCTGAAATTGCAAAAGGTAAAAGTGTAAAATCAGCAGTTCATAATGCAAAAATTTATTTAACTGATGCTATATTATCTGCGAAAAATCTGAAAATTGGTAAAGGTCATGGACCTTTAAATCATTTTTTTAACTTTAAATTTGATCAGTAAAATAAATTAAATTTGATTTTATATGTTGATTCTTGCTATTGATTCCAGAAATAATGTGTATATAGACTTACTTGATGTCTAAAATGTTTATATAATTATTTTTTTTATTTTATTTTATGAGTGAATCTAAAATATCGATAAAAAATTTATTAAAAACCATTTCTATAACAATTATTATTTTTTTTGCCTCCTTTTTAGTTTTTTTTTAATTATATCCAATTTAAAAACTGAGAATGAAACTGCAGGTGGTTTTATTGATTGGAAACCTGCTATTTATCTTTATCCTCAAGAGCGAACTCGAATAAATATATCACTTTCGATCAATGGAAAAATTATAGAAAGTGGTCCTGATTATAATAATGGTTGGAGTGTTATTGTAAATCCAAACAGAATTATTGATGGAGGATATGATTATTTATTTTATGAAGCTGAACTTAATTATTTGGAAAATCCTTCTAAAGGATGGTCTATTCCGTACACCCAACTTGAAAATTGGATGGATGTGAAGTTAATTCAACTTGGATTAAATCACAATTAAAAGGAAGAATTTAAAGAATTTTGGCTGGATTTTCTCCCTAAAGCAAATTATTATATAATTAGATTAATCTCAAAAGAGTATTTAGATAAGAATTTGGGGTTATTCATAGATCCCTTGCCTGATATACTAATTAGAATGATGTTAATCTTTAAACCTTCACAAAATCCTTTAACAATAGAAAGTCATGTTATTATCTCTTCAAACAGAACTGGATTTACTGCTGTGGAATAGGGGGGTTTCTTATATAGTATAATTTCTCCCTTCTTTTTTTTATTTTAAAATTTTAATAATAGAATTATTAACCTTTTATTTCGTAATTTCAACTCTATTACCATTAAGATCTAAAATAATACTTTCAAAATATCCATCTCCTGTTATTCTCGGTTTGCTTATCACTTCAAACCCCTCATTTTTCAATTAATTTGTTAAAGAAATGACGTTTGTTTCTGATCCTATAGCTATAGCAAAATGAATTAATCCAGTATGTTGAACCAAATTATTATTCTTATTCCCCACTACTGATGGCATTTGCATTATTTCTAGAAGACAATTATCGTTAAATGATAGAAAATAGGATTCAAATTTTGTTTTATTATTTCTATATTTTATACTAGACTTAGCACCAAAGTATTTGATATAAGAATTTTTTATTCTTTCTTAATTATTTGTAAAAATTCCTATGTGTTCTATTCTCATTAATAACTTCCATTATATGATTAAGATAGTTGTTTATATCGGTAAATAGAATTTACACAGTTTACATTGATTAGCTCTCAATCTTCTTTCTGGGCCTAAAACAATAAGATGTTCCTGCATTCCGCCTCCGCATTTGGGACATGTTTCTAAGAAATTTTTCTTTATTGAATTTAACACATTTTCAATTCCTTTCTCCAGTTTTAAAAGTTCATTTGCATTCTCTATTATTTTATTAGCAGAAATTATACCTATTCCTTTTATCCAAGCTAGTTGTTCAGGTTTAGAATTAGCAATTTCTTCAATACTTCTAACTCCTGATTGAAGAAGTCTATCTGCTGCTATAGGACCTATTCCTCTAACTCGGACAAGTTCTTCAGTCATATAAATCATATTTACCCTAGATAATAATTAGTAACCTTAGATTATCTTTAATCATTAACTCTTTACAAGATAATAAGTTTGATAGATTCTTTACACTTAATAATAATTTATATAATGTATTAATAAAAAAAATATTTGAGATTTCAAATAAATAAGGAATTTATTTGAGATATATTATTCTAATTGACGTAATACTCCATAATATGTTCCATATGCTCCTAAAATTGCCGAAATACCTGATATTATTGAAAATACAATTCTAATTGTATTATCATTTAATGTATTTGATAAAAATATAAGATATATTACTGCAAAAAGCCCTGTATTTCCAATAATAAAGACACCCCATTTTTTCTTTAGATCTCTATCTTCAAATCGATGATATACTTTACTAGTATAGTAATAAGTTGGTATTACCACATATAAACTATATATACCAATAATATAAAGGAAAAGAGGCCATTCCCAAGCAGGTAACCATTTAGTATCAGCATTCATTGTAATTCCTAAATCAGGATCAATATAAAAAAATAATGAACAAACTAGAAGTACAGCATATATTCCTATAAATAATATTTGTTTAACTGTATTCACTACTTTTTCTGATTTCAGAATTATTAATATGAATAATAAATTAAATATAGTGCTTATAGCTGTCAAGATCGTAGTAATAAAATTTAAAGATAAAACTGCTAGTTCAATAGTTAGGGGCGCATAAATGAAATTAATAGATAATGAAATTGCTGGTATTAGATATTGAAAACTGAAAATATAATTTAATCGCTTTTTATCTCTTTTAAGAATTTTATAGACTAAATAAATAAAAAAAACGACTAAAAAACCTTGGACACCATATACCGTTATAATACGAACAGGAGTTAATGGTGATTCTTGAAAAAGATTATGAATCAATTTTTGTCACTCTGAATAAATAATTATCTTTAATAATATATTCAGAACTATGGTTAATAAAGCTTGTTTATTAGTTTAAATAACATATTGATATTCATTTATTGATTCATTTTTAAAATTAATTATACCTCATATTTAATGTGATTTTTAAGTTATATCTTTTAAAATCGAGAGAAATTAAAAATAATCAAAGTATATAAAAATATCAAAAGATTCTATTTAAACAGATAAAATTCTTTATAATTTTTAGGAAATGACTGAAACTACTGAGAATAAAAAACATAATAATAACCAATCAGCTATAGAATCCTTAATAGATCAAGTTAAAAAATCAGCTAATTATTGCTATAATTGTAATAAATGTACAATAGTTTGCCCAATGTCTGATTTAGGTGTTTTTTTCCCTCGAAATCTTATTAATGATTTAACTTTCTTATCTTTAGATGAGGCATTAGAAAGCAATAATATATGGACATGCTTAACTTGTGGTCAATGCAATCTATATTGTCCTATGACTAAAGATAAAGTTGGAGTTAACTTTACAAATATTATAAAAGAACTTCGTTCATTAGTCTCGGAGAATGACCAATTACAAAGTACTTTAACTAATTGTCATCATGAAAGGATATATTCTAATCTACCAAAATTAATGGCTGATGATAAAATAATCTTTACTAATAAAATGGGATTCTTAGAGGGAACTGGACTAAAAATCGCTAATAATGGAGAAATAGGTTATTTCTTGGGATGTGTTCCTTTTTTAAATGCTACTGCTCCTTGTGTTATAGGGTGTCCCGCTGGTGTTGATGTTCAAGGTTATATTTCTTTAATTTCTGAAGGTAAATTTCAAGAATCTATAGATTTAATAAGAGAAAAAAATCCCTTACCTTTTTTATGTGGGAGGATATGTACTGCACAATGTGCACTAAATTGTAATCGTCAATATTTAGATGATCCTATAGCTATTCGAGAATTAAAAAGATTTGTGTCTGATTGGGAAGCAAAACATCCAAATCAAAGTAAAATTAAACCCGTTGAACAGACAAAAGAAAAAGCCGCAATAATTGGAGCGGGCCCAGCAGGATTATCTGCAGCATATTTTTTAGCAAGAATGGGTTATAAACCAACGATCTTTGAAAAAGGAGATAAAACAGGAGGAGTTGTAAAATATGGAGTCCCTCAATATAGGCTATCTGATGAAGCACTGGACCATGACGTAGAGTTTATTAAAAGTATGGGAGTAAACATTATTTTAAATAAAACGTTTGGTCCTGTTTTTACACTTAAGGAAATTAAAGAAGAGGGTTTTAAAGCAGTTTTTATTGCTGTTGGATTATTTGTGCCACGTACATTAAAAATTGAAGGTGAGAATCTACCTAATGTTCATGTAGCACTTGATTTTCTTTTGGATAGGAAATATAAATGTAATGAAAATCCAGAAGAATTTAAAGGTCAAACATTTGGAATCATTGGAGGAGGTGCAGTTGCAGTAGACGTTGGTGAAACAGCAGTTCGTTTAGGAGCGAATAATGTTGATCTTGTGGATATTTTATCTAAAGAACAACTTAAAAATGTTTTAAAAGATTTGCATGAAGCCGAAAGAAATATAATGGAATATCATTTTGAAACGTTAACAACAAAAATAACTAAAGAACCTGATGGAAAATTAGCTTTAAATTGTCATAAAATCGAATGGGGGGATCCAGATCCAATAACTGGAAGACGCCCTTTAAAAAAAATTAAAGGTTCTGAATATAAGATCATTGTTGACCATATTGTCACAGCTATAGGTCAAGGACTAGATATTGATCCAATAAATATAGCTACTGATAATATGTTAAAAATTGAAAGAGGTAAAATAATGGTAGATGAATTAACTTATGAAACAGGTATTCCTGGAGTCTTTGCTGGGGGTGATATAATTTATAACTCATTGATGTGTGCAGTTGATGCGATTGGAGATGGTCGTGAAGCAGCAATTTCTATTGATAGATATTTACAAGGGATTGATTTAAAGAAAGCAAGAATAAAAAAAGGTGATTTAAAAAGATCTCCTATACCAAAGAAATATATTCAAGTGAATTCTTGTCAAGAAATGAATTTTCTACCAGCTAATGAAAGACTTATATGCTTTGATGAGATGGAATTAGGTTATACGGAAGATCAAGCAATTAAAGAGGCAAATAGATGTTTAAATTGTAATTGTTGTTCTAATACTGACCAAATACCTGAAGATTTTGAAAAAGCTCTTGATGCTTCTGGTATTATGAATTGTAATTATGGAAGTCAAAATAATTGGAATTCGATAAATGCTCCAGATTACCTAGAAATCCCTAAAAGTGTAATTGGAATTCTTAATCAGAATCAAACAATTCCAGTTGTACTCTCAAATGAAAAATGTTGCGGACATGACAATCTATGGCGTGGAGATATTGATACATTTGAAAAACTAGCAAGATATAATGTAAAATTGCTCAAAGATGCAGGAGTAAAAACTATAATATTTAGTTGCGCTGAGGGATATTATACTTGGAAAAATGATTATAAATCTCTATTTAAAAGTGATTATTTCAACTTTGAAATTTACCATATTACTGAATACATAATGAAGGAAAATTTATTGGAAAATATAATTTTTCCACAGTTAGGTAATATCAAGGTAACCTACCATGATGCTTGCAGACTTGGACGAATGGGTGGTGTGTATGATGCACCACGGGAAATTTTAAAACAATTACCAGGTATTGAATTTATTGAAATGGAAAACTCAAGAGAAGATGCAAATTGTTGTGGTGTTAATGCTTATATTAACTGTAATCAGATAACTAAAAATATACAAGCTGATAGAATTAAAGAAGCTATTGAAGTTGGTGCTGACTATTTAATCACTACCTGTCCTAAATGTTTAACACACTTTAATTGTTATTTAAATGAAAATAAGGAGCTAAAAGAAAAGATAAAGGTTTTGGATATAACTAGTTTTCTTGGAAAAAGGTTATTCCTAGCTTAAATTTTAATTTTCATTGAATAGAAAATATATATAAAAAATAAGAGTTATAATAATTAATGGGTTCAATGAAAATTAAAATAAAATTGAATTTTAATAAGTCATCATCATTCATAAAGTCTCTTTTTCATACAACTATTCTAATTGTAAAATCGATTCTGAACTTTTTTGTATTTCTCTTCCATAAATTTCAGCTAGTTCAAATAATTCAGGATTTCCATATTTAAAGTTAAAAATAAAATCTTCCATTAATTTTTTTAAAATATTCTTCAAATCTTTATCCATATCCTCTAATAAAAAACAATAGAGGATATTTAATTTCTTACTTCTCTCAATCATTTTTTCAATATTCTCTTGATTTATTTTAGAAATACCTTGATTAACTCCTATTAATACATAGTCCAATTTATCTTTTAATTGTTGATTTATTCTTTCTATGTGTTTTTTCTTATATTTCTTTATATTCTTTAATTTTCTAATATCTATTAACAATAAAACTAAGTCTAATTTAATAGATTCTTCAATGCTGTTTAACATCTCTTTTATTGTATCATAAAAATCTATTTGCAATCTAAATAATATATCTTTAAAAATCATTGAGAATGTAATTATATCATTTGAACTTCTGTTATTATTAATAGAAATAGAGCTGATAGTATCTAAATGAGTAAAATTTCTAAATAAAATTCTACTAAATTTTTTAATACCGATAACTACAACCCGTAGATTATATATTATCTTTTTCAAAATAATTTCCTAAATCTAATATATTGTATTATTTAATTTTTGATTTAATCAATACACTTCAATAAGTAATTAAATTAAAATCAGTTTTTAAAACTGCTGGAAAAATAATAAATCATCTACCATAAAATACTTTAAAAAAAGACTTTTAAATAATAAAAAAAAATTGTTCTAAAAGGATATTCATTATCAACTATATATTACAGAAATCTAATTATTCTTTAAATTCTCAATAGTTTGAGAATTTGAACATTTTTCATTAATGGATGAATTTAATAATATTTTATTAGATATATTATTTAAGTACTAAATTAATTATATTAATAAAATAGAAAAATAGTTTTAATTAAAAAAATAAAGAGGAGTTATTATATGCCAAGAAGGATGTATGTTAAAGGAAAAAAAACCCATGCGAAAGGAGAGAATTTTGATAAAGATAATGTAGGTGAGGAGCGCGAAAGGTTTCAGATTGCAATCGATTTAATGTCTTTAAAAACAATAAAGGACTATGATATTGCGGGATGGATTGGCGAATTCTATATTAAATGTGATGGAGAAGATAAATTACTCAAGTCAAGATTTCCTGACCATGGGGTGATCAAATTGGCGAAGCACCAAACGTTTACTTCCAAAGCGGACATGACATTATGGAGCCAATTTGAGACGATTCTTATCAACGAAGAAAAAACAGTCAAAGTCGAAGTAGAACTAAGGGAAAAAGACCATCTTAAAAAAGATCAAGTCATAGCTAAGGAAGAATATGAAATAAAATTGCCTCAACAAACGAAATATGTTATTTTGCAAGATAAGAATGAGAATACAAAAGCTAAATTAAGGATACAATCAACAAGAACTCGTTATTAAATAATTCTTTTTTACTTTTTTCTTGATAATTAATAAATGTTCAATATTTCTAAACAATAAAGTAAGTGTTATTTTTATTTTTTCATTAATTCTTCAATTTTATCTAAAATAATATCTAAATTAACATTTTTTAGAATTTTGAAGCCTAGATCGAAAATCGAGTCAAGAAAATTGAAGAATAAATCACTAGTACTTGAATTTTTATCTATTTTTGAAAATATTTCTTTCACTTCTGCTTTGTTTAGACCTTTAAGCTTTTCATTTTTAAAGTTTTCAGGTAAATCCATTGAATTTATTTTTGACTTATCATAACTTGTGTTTTGTTCATTACTCATAATACTTCAACTATTTATTTTATCTTTAATGACTAATTGGATGTTTTAAAGAATCAATTATTTTAATTATACCTTCAGCCAATTCATATCTCTGATCTCTATATTTATCTCTACTTATTTTTTTTTCAACATTTAGAGGAGATCCTATCCTCATAACTAATCCATTTACATTTACCATGTCTAAAATTTTTCCTTTCTTTGTGTATATTGCGATTGGAATAATTGGTGCATTTGCTGCAACAGCAAATTTTATAATTGCTGACATAGCCTTTATTTGTATATCATACTTTAATTTAGCTTCAGGAGTCATAGCAACGAGATCTCCTTTATTATTTAAATAATCAAAGACTTTCTCAATAGGGACTTTATCTTCTTTACTTTCTGTACTCCTAAACATACCAAGAGTTTTTAAGATTGGCCCAGCTACTTGATGTTTCATAAGTTTCGGATCTAACATGAAATGAATCTGTCTACCCGTTAATTGACTTATAACAAACATATCTCGTACTGCATTATCGCTAATAGTTGTTAATATAGCTTTACCATGCATAGGGATATTTTCTTTTCCTTCTATTTTCAAATCCATAAAAGTTTTTAAACCTAAACCTGCAATTCCTTTTGTTAAGCCATAAATTAACTTGTTGAAATTATCTTTTCCACCAATTTTATTTAATAAATCCCCTCTTTTATCTTGAGCTTCAGTCATTTTTTTAGTCTTCCTTATAATTTATATATAAAATCATTAACTTCTTCCATTCTTTTTTCATAATATTCCTTTAATTCTTTCTCAGATACAAATGTTGGAATGATTTTTTCAGTAAACACATCGAATACTGTTGAAAGTTTAAACCTATGTTTAGCAGTTTCGATTACTTCTTCTCCAATATTTTTTAATTGTTTTAAAATATCCTTAAAATCTTCCATCGTTCTTATAAAAATTATTTTTTGCTTTAAAGATTCTATTTACTAATTTTGAATATTAAAGTATTTATTCTAATCAAAATAAAAACATGTTAGTTTAAAAAGATTCTAATACAATTCAAAGTATTATAAATTTCTATGAATATTAATTAATAATTCCTCATTGAACTTTTACAAAAAAAAAACCAATAACCTACTAAAATTATTTTTCTTTTTACTAAGTTCGCAATTTTTATATTCTTTTTTAACTTACAATTTTTAATAATTATCTATTTGTGATAAATATGAAGAAGAAAGAATTAAATCAATTATTATTTTTAGTTGTAGTTATTTATGCTATTACAATAGTGATAGCTATCGTGATATTTATTGGTTTTTCCGATTTTACTAATTCATTTTTTAGTCTAATTCCTTTTATTGTTGCTATTCCTGCTGCTTTATTAACAAGGGGTTTCCAGAGAAGATCAAGTTATATTAATACGTTAAGAGACATTTGGCCTAATATAGTAAAATCTGGTAGAAAAGCCATTGAATACACACTGATTGCGAATCCAACTGAAGAACAATATGGAGATGTCATGTTATCTTTAGCTGTTTCAATTGATCATATTCGAATGTTATTTAAGAATGTTGGAGGATTTTATCCTGTGGAAAGTATGAAGACAATTTATCAAGAATTTGACTTAATAAGAGATACATTAAAATTTAAGAATCCAGTTAATGCTCATGATAGAATTGAAGCATTTTGGCACCAAGCAAGAGATTCAATATTAGCTGAATTTGATAGAGTTGTACCAACAAGATATGATGCTCCTGAATTTTTAGAAGAAGATTAAAATAATTTAAACTTAAAAAGAGTTTTTTTCCCCTTTTTTTTTGTTTTTATCCTTTTTATTTATATAAGTATCTATAAAATTAAGTAGAATTTATTATTTAATAAATAAACTTTAATAACCATGAACTGAGTCAAATAATAAGAAATATTTACTAATAATCATATTAAGCACATTATTAGCACTAAAATATTAGTATTGGGTGATTATATCAAAGATATTTATACTAATAATATATAAGGGTGAATTTAAAGGATTTTTTATTAAAAATATTTAAATATATTGTTTTAATTATAATTAATATAATTTTAAATTCTTATTCATAAATTTTAAAATAAGGAATAAATATAAAAATGGAAACAGAGGAATATTCTCTACTCACTGGTTATATAGCCGATACTGATAAATTGAATGAGATGCTGAAACAGAATACAACATTTAAATTTAAAATAGGAACAGATTTTGGAGGATTTATCTTTTTAGGAATTGTAGTATATTTTATTATAGGTATGATTACAATTGGTGGAGGAATTATGGTTTCAAGCAGACAAAGTTTTCCCAATGGCTCAATTATTTTGATTATACTGGGCGTATTCGCTATTATCGTTGCGTAAATAATCATATATTATATCCTTAAATATTTTGAAGGAGGAGGGTGGATCATTATTTCACTGGAATATATTTCTTGGGGTAATAAAACTATCGTCTATTTCACCAAAATATTTAAGATTGAACATAGAAAAACTGATAAACATTATATCCGTATTTCCACGAAGGAAGGTAAGATTATAGGCAAATCCATACAACAAATCTGGATTCCTGGGCCCTTAAAATCCCCGATAGCCATCCCAGCAATTGTGGATTTCTACTATGATCGAAGTAAAGTTAATACCTAATTATGTAAATACCAGAGGATAATTATCTTTTTTTTTTATTTTACTAAAAAAAATAATAATTTCATTTCCAACACAAGAATTTGAAAGTTAAGATATTTACTGAAATAGAGGTTAATAAAAATTAAAGAAATAAAAATTTCAATTATTCCAACTTAAGGAGCTTTTTCCAGATTCTTCTTAATCATATATATTGTTGATATTTTTAACAAATTTTTTATTTTCTTTTATTTTAATGTATTTAGTTTTTATTTTAATGATTATAGATTAATCATTAGGATTTATATAAAAAAATAATGATACAATATGGGATTGAGATTAAAATATAGAATAATATTAAAGTTACTTAAAATATGTTTTCCAGATATATATTCTTATTTATATAAAGAAAGTGCAAAAGGAAATTTTTATATTAAAGAACTTACTGTACAAAATATTCGCAAAACACCAAGACCTTCAGTTTTATTTGCTAAATCTAATTTAAAAAAATGTGAAAATGCTATTGAAATAGGAACAAATAAAGGATTTAATGCTATTTCTATATTTAAACAGCTAAACCCAGCCCAATTATATTTAGTTGATCCTTGGAAAAATAAAAAAGTATATAATATTGTTAAAAATAGATTTAAAAATTATAATAATGTTCATTTTATTAAGCAACCTTCTATGAATGCCTTCTCTAATTTTTCTGATAATTATTTTGATTTTATCTATATTGATGCTTTGCATAATTACGATAGTGTATTTGAAGATTTAACATCATAGTATCCTAAATTAAAAGTAAATGGAATCTTTTCTGGACACGATATTCATAATAAGCATGTAAAAGATGCTGTATTAGATTTTATTGAAAAATATAAGTTAAAAGTAGATTTAAAATTAGATTTTCCTGTAGATTGGTATTTCATTAAAAAATAAAAAAGAAATTTAAATTTTAAAAAAATTAAAATACAAATATAATAATACAATCCTTTAGATATGGTTATAAACGATCTATTTAACCCAATTTATGAAGAAAAAGAAAAATATTCTCCCAAAATCTATAATATAATAGGGATATCTTAAAATACATCCCACTTATTACATCTACTACCCCATCTTGCCACAACTTCATTCTCTTTTTCCGGCATTTTAACCTGAACGATTTCACAATTATTAGGACAATCTCCACAGTGGAAAGAGGAAGTTTTAAACACTATATCTGAAGTGTTTAAACCTCGGAAATTTGTTTCATGTTCGTGTTCAATATAATAATCTCTAGCAAGAATTGCCATTCCTAATGCACCCATTAAAACATTATACTTTGGTACAATAACTTTACACTCTAAATGACGCTCAAAAGCTTGAACAATCCCTTTATTATAAGAAACTCCTCCTTGGAATACAACAGGATCATCTAAATCTTTACCTTTAGATAGATTATTCAGATAATTTCTAACCAAAGAATCACAAAGTCCTGCAATGATATCTTCTCGAGGATGCCCTGCATTTTGTTTATGTATCATATCTGACTCAGCAAAAACAGTACATCTCCCTGCTATCGAAACAGGATTATTTGATTTTATTGCATAATCTCCAAATTCTTCAATAGGAATTCCTAGTCTTGTAGCTTGATGATCTAAAAAAGATCCTGTCCCAGCCGCACATACAGAATTCATTGCAAAATCAATTATTATTCCATCCCTCAATAGAATAATTTTACTATCTTGCCCTCCTATTTCTAAGATAGTTCTAACATTAGGATACATAGATTGAGTTGCAACGGCATGAGCTATAATTTCAGTTTTTGCTAAATCGCCACCTACAACTGCTTTTGTTAAATATCTTGCTGATCCAGTTGTTCCACATGATTTTATTTCATATTGCTGTAGATCTTCGTTTTCTTCTATATGTGTTCGTAGTTTAGCGATACCATTTTTTACAACATCTATCGGAGAGCCCTTATTTCTAAGGAAGACATGACTTAATACATTCCCATCAGTATTTATTAATACAAATTTGCAACTAACTGATCCAACATCTATCCCAAGGAAAGCATCTTGTTTAATAATTTCCTTATAATCTTCTGATATTTCTCCTTTTGGCTCAATCATATAGTTTTTATCTCATTAAATTTAAAAGATTATCTTATCTAATTCGGTAGTAATTAATAAGAAAGATTCAAAATTAATTAATTATCTGTTTATATAAAACAATTATAAAAAATATATAAAGAAAATCAATCATAACCGAATATATAAATTATTAAATTCTTTAAATTATAAAAAATCCATTATACAAACTGGAATTTACTAATTTTCAATAAAAAAAAGGAAAAAAAATCAAAAAAAGTGGTTTTTATTTAACTCTTAACATGTAATGATTCTTTTAATTCTTCTGCTAATTACCCTAATTTGTGAGTTATTGCTGAAATCTCTTGCATTAATGCTATTTATTCCTCAGATGAGGCATTTTTTTCTTTTTTTCTTAATCTTTAGTGATAATTTGATTTTTTAGAAATAACATTTCTACTTTTTGTTCCAGAGTTTTTGATGAAATACCAATTATTTTATCAATAATAGCTCTAAATTCCAGAAATTGTGTCGAATATGAAAAGTCTCTATAAGTATATCTTGATTTAAATTCATCTATAATTAAATCTAAGACAGGAAGGATTTTTGTTTTTACATTTGTATTAAATTCCTTATGTCTGTTTAAAATAAAGTAAGCATGGATGTCTGTTTCATCAGAATCAAACGATTGTATTTTATCCCTCCTAAATGCAAAGTTAAATCTATTACTTTCAAAAGATTCTATAGGTGAAATTAGGATTTCTGCAAAATTTAATATACATGACATTAGCGCACATTTATGAATTAAGTCCACCTCATGTTCGCTTGGATTAATGTAGTTTACTGTTATTGTGGGAACTCCACCAATGATAATACCTGCTTCATAGATGTGCATAATTGATGAGATATCCTGTATAGATACGATAAATTAAAATAGTTTTATCAAACCAATTATAAAATATTATTTTATAAAGTTATCTCTATGGTTAATTTTTTATAAAAAACCTTCTATTTATCTAAATTTAATAAATAATATGATAAAAGTGATGATAAAGCTAAAAATCTAAATGATGAGAATTCAATAATTTATAAAAGATTACTTAAAATTAGTAATATCTTGTTGAAATGATATTTAATTTATGTCTTTTAAATTTAAGATTAATCTCCTATTTTAACATATCTTCAATGATGTTATCAATAGGAGAGAAAACCTTAAGGTCACCTTGCCAATTAGAAAGAATTGGAGAAAAGATATGTTCTATTTTTAAAATAATATTTCTTAATATAAATTGATGTGATCTAAGAATTTCATCACTGATTAATACTCCATATAAATACTTACCAGAATGAATTATAATTTTTTTATCTTTTCGTTCAATTAACGATATACCATTACTATCTGTTATATTCTCTAAAATCATTTCTACACTAACAATACCACCTGATTTTAATGAACTTTCCAAATAATTTGTCTCAGATCTAAAATGTTTATAATATATTAGTAAACCTGATTTAAGAATTATATAAAAAGATACAAGTCTTTTTTTCCAATATAATTCTGAGAGAGAAGGTATTTCCGAAAAGAAAATAAATAAAAAAATTGCTCCTATTATTTGGAGGATATTTCCAATAAATCTATAAAAAAGATAATATTCAAATATAGTAAGTAATCTTATTAATACATATCCTATAATAATAGAAGACAAGCCTATGATAAATTTAAGAAACATCATTTTAGTCTTTCTTACTTCTCCCTTAATATAATAATTTTTATATAAATCTCTATAATGAAATATAATATATATTATAAAAATTGTCCAAAACGAGCTTGAAATAATGATTGCTAATTCAATTTTTAAAAACCAAATAAATAAATAAATAATAATAAAGATGGAATAACTTATAGAGAATATATATTTTTTATAAATTAAATGCTTTTTTTCCGTTGCAGAGATAAAAAATAAAGCTGCTAAAACTAATATGAAAAAACCAATCTTCAAAATATGCTCCCTTAAGATATTTTGAGTGATATAATGATCTCCAATAATTAAAAACATCCACATAAGAGAATACCCAAGTGATAAATAAATATATCCAATCTCTCCATAAGTCGTTGTCTCTTTTTCTTTTTTTTTTAATTTAATTGCCAAAAAAATTGATAATTCTAATATAATAAAGAAAACCAACCATTCTAGAATTAGAAAAGGTTCCTTTAAATTTCCAAAAAGAGGAAACATTTCTATTATCATTTTAATCATTATTCATCTATTATTATTAATTATCCGATAAAATTTCTAATATATTTGTCAAAACCTATAAAAATTTTCTTTTTATCTTCCAATGAAAGATTTGTATTTGATAAAATACTCTTATAAGATTTTTGAAAATTCTTTTTAATGGAATTTAGGAAAAAACTAATACTATTCATATCCTCTAATGCGATTATACAATATAATATATTATTAAATGAATTATCTCCATGTTTAGTAAATATTATTTGATTTCCATGTGTAATTTTCTGAATACTCTCATTTTTATCAATAAAATCAGAAATAAAATCCTCAATATCTGATATTCCTTTCGAGAAGAATAATTTTTTTATATCAATTTTGGCTGGATATTCATTAGATTCATATAATATGACTTTTTTTTCATTTGATGGGTTATAGAAATAAATAATTTCATTTTTCTCTGTATCAACAATAAATAATTCAATAAATTTTTCTTGCCAGTTAAATTCTAAAAGAATTGGAAATCTATAGACACCAAATAATATAATTAATAAACCAATTAACATTAGAGGGATTGTTATAAATTCAATTAGAATTTGATTTGTTTCTGAAAGAAATCTAATAAATTCGTCTGCTCGGAAAATAACTGATCCTAATAAAACTATAAATCCAATCAAGATCAGAAAAATTCTTTTTTTTGCTTTTCCATGTATATTTTTTATAAGGTTAAAATTAGAATATATTAGATAACTCGCACCAATAGCAATACTAATCAATATTATCAATAACTCTAAATCTTTTGATCTAATAAAAATTAAGACTATTAAAAAAATAGTAGCAGTAATAATTACACTTCTTGTTATCCATATATTTATAACTTCATTGAATGATTTTGTGTAAATCACAGATAAAAATGAAAGCGTTCCGAAAGCAATGATAATATGCGATGATTTATAAAAGAAATAATTTATAAAAATATCATCAATATAATAATTTCTAATTGTCCTAATCAACACTGCACTGATTCCAAATGCTGCTAATAAACTGTAAGCAATCAAAAGTTTATTCAAAGGGATATTTTTATCTTTTACTTTTTGATATTGATAAAATAAATAAAAACTAATTTCATATCCTATGAAGACTGCAACAAATAAAAAAGGCAGGTAGTACTCTCTCAATCTCTTTTAACCAATAACTCCATTATTCCATTTAATTTTATATAATTTTTTATTAAAAATCATTTCTAATTTTACAGATTTCTATAATACAATTTTCTGTTTGGATATATAAATCTTTCTTTATGAACTATAGGAGTTTAATAGATAAAATATAAAAATACAATTTTATATTGAAAATTAGAAATTGATATTCAATTAGAAAAAAGCATAATTATGATATTATATAAATAAAATTAATATATCTATTTGGTAATTTATATCAGATTTAAGTAATTATTTAACTTATCTCCTCATGCTTAAAGGTTTTTCATTTTTTTTTTTATTGATAAAATATTTGTTCATACTATTTTAATAAATTAACCATACAATGAAAGAATTTCAGCATCTATAATATTAGCTAAACATTTATATATTATTATCCATAAGAAATAATAAGAATGTTAAGAGAAAAAGATTATTAACTAAAAATAATTCACTTTTTATAGAAATATTATGTTATCTTTTTGGGATCATAAAGCTGATATCTTGATTAAGGGAGACAAACTAAGAGAGATATATCCAATTCAGGATAGAATCTATAATGATGAAAATGGTTTTACTCATTATGTATTTAGTAAGTTGATATTTAATAATCCTAAATTTAAAACTCCGAAAAATGAATATGAACTATTTAAGAAATTTCTTGATGGGGGATCAAGAAGTTACCCCTCTGATGGAAATATTCCTTTAGATATTGTTGCCACAGAAGCGAGAATTATCATACATGAAATTATGAGGATTTATTCGGATATAAATAATCCATATTATGAAGAAGCATGCCAAGTCCTTAAAAATGGTAAATATGAAATAGTCAGAGGTTGTGTTAAAATATATCTCAAGAAATATACAACAAGAGATTGGCGAAGAAAAAGATTTACAGATGATATTGATTTTTGGATTTTTAAACTTAATTTATTTGAATATGTTCTTAAAAAGAATGGATGGCATAAAAATAAAGGAACTAAGGAATGGGAAAAATCCATTGAATGGAATGATTATGAGACAAATCAGAAAAGATCAGGAACCTTAATCGCATCTAACGACTTAGATCAACGTATAGATTTTACGAATGGATCTCATCTTGAAGGGACGCAACTAAAGAATATATTTAAAAAGAAATTAATAAGAGGTCATGATGTTGATCTCAGTGATATTATAAATGTTGCTATGGTACAAAATAAGCTAAATGAAGAACCAAATTCCGAATGGATTGCTACCTTAGGCGCAATTGAAGAATCTGCAAATACCAGAGATTCTAGAATTATTTCAAATTTTATTTCTCTCTGTAGACATGCTTATGCTATATGTGATTACCTTGAACTAGTTGGTAATGCTTTAAGAAAATATTATAAACTTATATTTGACAAATTGGAATATTCTAATGAAGACCTAAGACGAATATGTAGATATTCTCCTCATTGGATGGGATATCTAATTAATAATGGTCCAGAAGCTACACGTTCTATGATTTATTCCTATTTAATCAAACAACAAAATATGAAATATCTTTATTCTCAAAATTTAAGAGATTTTACTGATAATGTGTTAAAAATTCTAAATACTAAATTTACTCACGTAAAAATCTTGTTTGAAATTAATTAATAAATATATCTTATTATCTTAATTATCCCTTTATTTTACTCTATTTTAAAGAAAATTAACCAAAAATCATTTTATTTAACTTTATAATTTTATTCTTATTATATCTTTTTTTATAGAATTTCGAAAAATAATTAGGTTGAAAAAAAAAAAAAGAAGAATTTAATAGTCTTTTCCAGATACACCATCTTTATCAAGAGAATGTATAGTTTTCCAAATTACTTCTTGATCATCCGCATCAAATTTATCCCCAAAACCATAGTGAGTCCACTCATAGTCCATTACAGAGAATTTTTGGAAGCGTGTATCACCAGTTACCCCATATATATGAGCTAATTCGTGCATTATTACACTATAGGTTCCAATAAATTTAAACGGATCAAGATTTATATCGCCAATCCGGAATGGGCGCCCAAGAAGAGAATAATCCCATCTTTCATATTCAGTTTTTTCAAGATTAATAATAATAGAGCTAATTCCTCCTTGTGTAGCTACATGAACCGTCCCAAAATCCCATATGAATAATACCAAAATATCAAAATAATATCCATGACCTTCCCCCGGAGGAAGTAGACACTGACCACTATTCCAATTAATTGGTGCTTCATTTTCCCAATCTCTATATTGTGCTAGGCTTGGTGGTGACTCAACATTATGTCCATCCTCATCATAAACCAGCCAATCGTCTGTAGTTTTTGTATAAAATTTTATTGGAAAATATTGACCATAACCATGGTTAAGTGCATAATAAACAGAATCTGCCAATGATGAGGGTGATTTTCCTATTCGTGTCAAATAATTTTTTACATTGGAATCATATGCGATTTTAACATCTACCTCTACATCACCTACTTTAATTACATCAGATGTAGCACTTTCCCAGATCTTCTCATCATTCACGCCTCCAGAATTACTACCAAAATTGGCGTAATTTATGATTTTAAAACGGTAATCTCCTTTTGGGGCTACAACAGTATTTTGAGCTTTCATAGTATATGATTTAAGTCCTATTCCAGTTAAAGTAGCATTTTTTTGAAAAGGACCGCCTTTATATGAGCAGAAAACCTCGGAATATTCATTATATCCTGTAGGATGATTTTCATTTGTCCAATATAATGTAATAGATCCTCCATACCATAGCTTATTGTCTAAAGGATATACTACTAATTTGTTATATACTTGTAAATAACCACGTTCGCCATATGCAATATCGACATATACATTTCCATATTGAATATATCCCCCGCTCCCTCCTATTGGTATGTAATGGTAATATCTTGTTAAGACCTTAAACCTATATAATCCCGCTTCTAGAGCTTCATAATTATACGATCGACTTCCTACTCCTGATACTATCGTTATATACTGGTATCCCCCACCATTAATAGATCTATATACAAGTGATTCTTCATATTTTTCATCTCCCATTTCAGGTACAGACCATGTTAGAGTGACTGTATCTCCAACATTCATAGAACTTTTATTAATGTTCAAAGTAAAGGTGCCTAAAGCAGAGCTATTTTGGACTAAAAATATATTGGTAATACAAAAAATATTCAATACCAATATAATTAGCATTAGTCTAGATTTATATTTTTTCAAATTCATTATCATTTCACTCCTTATGAAATCTTAATAAATATATTAAGGGAAGATATTATACATGAATATATAAATAGGATCAGGACTAATTTTAAACAAATTTTTTACTTATAAAGGGATCAGGACCAATTTTAGACAAAAATAAGATAAAAAAAATTATATTTTTAAAATAATAGAGAAATATATTACGAATTAAGACACATTCTATTGAGGTCATGATCCATTCAAAAATACACATAATGGTTGCATCATAACATATAGAAGTTACTACTTCTATTGTGAATAAAAGATGTTCCTTAAAAGAAATATATAGATTATAGATAATATATATAGTATCTTTATATATCTCATTTTATTCAATATATTAGGAATCTAATGAGAGGATTAGTTTGAGAAAGCGAAATTCAAAGAGGAGAATCAAAAAGTGTTATTTCCACCCTAAAAAAAGGAGAAAATCTCTATGTAAGTTTTGTGGAAAACCAATCTGTAAAAAATGTGAGAAAATTGGTTTAAAATCTTATAAAAATAAAAAAGATAGCTTTTGTCCGTTATGTTATTATGAAGAAGAAATAAATAAATGGGAATCTAAAAAACCAGTTAAATTTAAGATATCTTTTATTAAATGGTTTTTCAAGATGAATTTATTAATAGATGAATTTTTTGTTACTTTTATACTCATATTGCTTTTTACAGAATATAATGAATATTATTATTTTTATAATATCTTAGTCTTCCTGATTTGGATATTTACATACTTAATATTGTATTATTTTGGAAAAGATGGATATAGATTAACATATTTATATTATCTCAAAAAGAAAAAAGAATTGCTTGATAAGAGAGTTGAGAAAAATTTTAGGATATTTTGATGATTTATATAAGATTTCCAACATTGGACTGGTACAACATAGTTATATGGTAAGTCTGAGGATACCATCCATCAATATCTTATTAAAATGAAATAGTCTTTATTTCCATAAATTTATTAAGCGTAAGAAAAAAAGAGAAGAAGAAATTAAAGTTCGGATTACGAATGAAAAGGGGAGATTCTATTAAATGATTTCATCATTTAAGAGAAGGCGAAATCCAATTTTATATTCCAAACATCAACTCCTTCCTTTGATATTAATCTTAGTTCGCATATAAATATGCTTGTATTATATATAAAAATACAGAATTATTAATTTATCCTAGTCCAATCTTTATTTCTTCTAAAAAAAAGAAAAATAGTATTCTAATAAGATTAAATCTTGAATCTTTTTTCTTTTACTTAATTATATTTAAGAAAATTTATAAGAAAGAAAGAGGAGAAAGAGCTAAAATTCGAATATAATGAAAAGGGAGAGAAAAATTAAACTTTTTTTAGTTTAATAGAGGGCGAAATCCAATGTTAAATTTCGAATTTTTTTACTCATTCTAATAATATAGTCAGAATTAACATATAAATATTCATCTATTATGGATTATACAGAATGGATAAATTCATTATCTTAAAGTTTTATTATTTTTTTAATAAATCTTAGATGACAAAAGCCATTAGATTTTAATTATCTTTTTTACCATCGATTATTTCAGTAGTAAACTTAGCCTGGCATTGTTCCAAGTCATTTATTGCATTAGAATAAATTTCTTTTAAGCCATAATTATTTGATTCTTTAATAACTTCATTAAATAAATTAATTGTTTCTTCTGTATATTGTTCATTATCCAGTTTTAATTTCGCAAAATTATATAATTTCTTTATTTCCTTTTTTTTCTCTATTTTTATATTTTCTCTACAGAAATCTATATTTCTTAAAGCATCGTTATATAGATCTAAAAGGTCATTTTTTTTTGATTCCTGAGCTATTAATTCAAGCAGTTCAATTGTGTTTTTGGTATAAAGCTTATTTTTAATCTTCTTTAGAGCTTTAATATATAGTTTTATTATTTCTTTTTTTTTATAAGGTATAGATTCTCTTTTTTTTTCACTTTTAACCTTATTATTTTTTAAATAAAGCCGATATGAGCCATATAATGAAATAAGAATAATTATTGGGGTTACAACTGCTATTGTGATTATAAATGGCATCTGATTTGGATTATTTAAAGAGTTTGTTGGATCGGTATGGTATATAAAAAGTTCTTCATAATCAGAAAATCCATCTCCATCTGTATCGGCTTTATTTGGATCTGTTCCATATATATTTTCTGTATATTTAGATAACATATCAAAATCAGCATCAATATTTTTTTGATTCTTCATTCTATTAAAAGTTGTATCTCCTGAAAAACCTTGCCAATAAATTCTTTTACCTGATTGTACAGGATTTAGACAAATTATTTTTGATGTTACTATTATAACTTCAAGTTTTCCATCACCATCCAGATCCCCTAAAGAAGGAGGAGAATTTACATTATCTGCAGTTGTATAATTCCAAGCTAATGTACCATCTTCTCCATTTAAGACATGTAAAACATCATCAATTCCTGATATAATTTCGAGCTTTCCATCTCCATCTAAATCCCCTAATGCAGGTGAAGATCCTACAATCCCACTTGAGTTATAAATCCAAGCTAGACTTTTATCCTCACAATTAATAGCATATAAATTTTCATTCGAATATGAAAAAGTTGTTTTTAACCCTCCCACAATTAATTCAAATTTTCTATCTCCATCTATATCACCAATAATTGGTATACTTGGTATGATATCCAGATAAGGATAATAATCTAAATCTCCATCGTCCCCATTAATTATAACTATGCATCCCAAAGGTGGGTTCTCTGGAATTCCACCAATTAGCACCGATCCTCCAACGGCTATATCCAACTTTCTATCAGCATCTATATCTACTATAATAGGAGAAGATGTCAAAAATATAATATCTAGGTTATAATTCCAAGCTAATGAACCATCCTCTCCATTTAAAACATGTAAAACATTATCAACTCCTATTATAATTTCGAGCTTTCCATCATTATCTATATCCCCTAAAGCAGGAGAATAAGTTACAGCATCACCTGTTGTATAATTCCAATTAAGTGTTCCATCCTCACCATTAATAGCATATATATTACAATCATTACTTCCTACGACAACTTCTAGCTTTCCATCATTATCTATATCCCCTAAAGCAGGAGAAGAAGTTACAACATCACCTGTTGTATAATTCCAATTAAGTGTTCCATCCTCACCATTAATAGCATATATATTACAATCATTACTTCCTACGACAACTTCTAGCTTTCCATCATTATCTATATCCCCTAAAGCAGGAGAAGAAGTTACAACATCACCTGTTGTATAATTCCAATTAAGTGTTCCATCTTCGCCGTTAATAGCATATATATTACAATCATTACTTCCTACTATCACTTCTAGCTTTCCATCATTATCTATATCACCTAAAGCAGGAGAAGATTTAGTATTTTCTCCTAAATCAAACTCCCATAATAAATTTACGTTCTGAGAATTGTGTAATTTATTTATTTCATATACATTCTTATAATTATATTGATTATAATAAGTGAAATTAAAAATAATAATAAAAAATATAAATAATCCAATTTTGAGCATTTTGATTGCATATTTCATTTAATTGCCTCCATTGGATTCAAGCTTTTGGACTATTTTGAATAGTAAAATATAATATCATAAATAATTTAAAAATAAATGAATTATTAAATCAATTAGACATATATTATGTCTAGATAGACATTGTATTGGAATAACCTTACAACTATTTATAAAAATCTCGCAATTCTTAGAAAAATCACAAATTTCTATTCTAGTTATCAATCTTTTTTGTTTAAAAAGACCAGCCCTAAGGTTATAAGGCTGTGCGCTCATCACTGAGTTCAAAACATACCTCATAAATATCAATATCATTGATATCTCCGAAGTCTTGAAGGAAGTTATCCCGCAGTA